>OUNO010001923.1_pt2 | contig 35466 bp, 28 predicted proteins | sample 1779811 | NCBI WGS metagenome assembly OUNO01 (sample SAMEA3914804, study PRJEB12502) | metagenome | biome: forest; material: soil | place: Canada | collected 2010-06-25 | depth 0.3 m
CACCACCCCGCCACGCACGGGGTGCTGCGGCTGATCGTCGACCTCGAAGGCGAGGTCGTGCGCGACCTCAAGCCGGTGATCGGCTACGTCCACACCGGGATCGAAAAGTCCTGCGAGGACAAGAGCTACTGGAAGGTCATCCCCTTCGTCGAGCGGATGGACTACGTCTCCTACTTCTTCCAGATGGAGGCCTACTGCGGCGCCGTCGAGCGGCTCGTCGGGCTGGAGATCCCGCCTCGGGCCAAATACCTGCGGACGCTCTTCCTCGAGCTCAACCGGATCCACTCCCACCTCGTCTGGCTAGGGACGACGGCGCTCGACCTCGGCGCGATCTCGATGCTCTGGTACTGCTTCCGCGAGCGCGACCGGATCCTCGACCTGTTCGAAATGGCGACCGGGCAGCGGATGCACACCCGCTACTTCCAGGTCGGCGGCGTGATCGAGGACATCCCGCTCGGCTTCGAGGCGAAGTGCCGCTCCTTCGCCGAAGACATGCCGGTCCGGGTCGGCCAGTACGAAGCGCTGCTGGACCGCAACGAGGTCTTCCTGCAGCGGACCAAAGGCGTCGGCATCGTCCCCCGCGAGCGGCTCCTGGAGCTGGGTGTGACCGGGCCGCTGCTGCGCGCCGCCGGCGAGCCCTGGGACCTGCGCAAGGCCTTCGACTACCTCGTCTACCCGGAGATGGAGTTCAACATCCCGGTCGGCACGGTCGGCGACAACTACGACCGCTACCGGGTCCGGGTCGCCGAGATGGTCGAGTCGAGCAAGATCATCGCCCAGTGCCTCGACGCCCTGCCCGAGGGCCCCTTCATCGCCGAGGACCGCAAGTACGTGCTGCCGCCGCGCTCGGAGCTCTCGACCTCGATGGAGTCGCTGATCCACCACTTCAAGCTCGTCACCGAGGGCTTCCGGGTCGAGCCCGGCGAGGTCTACTACGCGATCGAGTCCCCGCGCGGGGAGCTCGGCTGCTTCGTCCTCGCCGACGGCTCCTCCAAGCCCTCGCGCGTTCACTTCCGCGACCCCTCCTTCGTCAACCTGCAGTCCTTCAAGGAGATGGCGCTGGACAGCTACATCGCCGACATGATCTGCAGCCTGGGGATGCTCGACCCGATCCTCGGAGGTGTCGACCGATGAGCCCCGTCGACGGCCCCGGCATCCACAACCCGAACCTGCCGGTCGACGTCGCCCTGACCGAGGGCCGCGCCCTCGAGGGCGCCCCGCAGGAGATCCCGGAGCTGCACGAAGTCGACTGCCCGGCGGAGCTGAAGGAGCGGATCGAGCAGCTGATGTCGCGCTACCCGGACCGCAAATCGGCCTCGATACCGGCGCTCTGGGCGGTTCAGGAGCGCTACGGCTGGTGCACCCCGGAGGGGATCCGCGAGGCCGCCGCGGTGATGCGCGTGACCCCCGCTTACCTGGAGTCCGTCGCCAGCTTCTACGACCTCCTCCACACCAGCCGGGTCGGCAGCCACCGGATCGAGGTCTGCACCAACATCAGCTGCTGGATGCGCGGCGGCGACCAGCTGCTCGACGCGTTCGTAGCCGCCGCAGCGGGCGACGACGACCTCTTCGTCACCGGCTTCGAGTGCCTCGGCGCCTGCGACATCGCCCCGATGGCCTCGATCGACCAGCGCTACTACGGCCCGCTCGACGCCGCCGAGGCCGGCGTCGCGATCGAGCAGCTCAAGGCCGGCGCCGAGGTCCTCCCCGAGAAGGACCAGGCAAAGCGGCCGCTGGCCGGCGACACCCCGAGCCCGGGAGGCGACCGTGCCTGACCCGCGCGAGACCCGCGTCCTGCTGGAGTGCGCCGAGGACCCGGCGCTGCGCACGCTCGACGGCTACAAGCGCCTGGTCGGCGGCTACGCGACCCAGGAGAAGGCCTACCGTCAGATGGAGCAGGACGAGGTCCTCAAGGAGCTCGAAGACTCCGGCCTGCGTGGCCGCGGCGGCGCCGGCTTCTCGATGGGCAAAAAGGCCTCCTTCCTGCCCCGCGGCGAGATGGCCAAGTACCTCTGCTGCAACGCGGATGAGTCCGAGCCCGGCGCCTTCAAGGACCGGGAGCTGATGCAGCGCAGCCCGCACCAGCTGATCGAGGGGATCGCGATCGCCGCCCTCGCCGCCGACGCCGGCCACGCCTTCATCTTCATCCGCGGCGAGTACGACTACCAAGCCGACATCCTCGACGCCGCGGTCGCCGAAGCGTATGAGGCGGGCTACCTGGGAACCAACATCCTCGACACTCACCGCGACCTCGAGCTGGTCGTCCACCGCGGCGCCGGCGCCTACATCTGCGGCGAGGAGACGGCGCTGCTGGACGCGCTCGAGGGCAAGCGCGGCAACCCGCGGCTGAAGCCGCCCTTCCCGGCGGTCCAGGGCCTCTACGGCGGGCCGACGCTGATCAACAACGTCGAGACCCTCTCCAACGTGCCGCGGATCGTCGCCAAGGGCGCCGACTGGTTCAAGGGCTTCGGCACCGAGCAGTCGCCCGGGACCAAGGTCGTCTCGATCTCCGGCGGCGTCCGCCGCCCCGGCAACTACGAGGTCGAGCTCGGGATCCCGACCCGCGAGCTGATCTACGGCCTCGCCGGCGGTCCCGAGGCGGGCCACGAGATCAAAGCCTTCTACCCCGGCGGCTCCTCCTCCCCGGTGCTGACCGCCGCGGAGGGCATGGACCTCCCCTACAGCTTCGAGGCGATGGCCGAAGCGGGCTCGATGCTCGGCTCCGGCTCGATCATCGTCGCCGACGACCGCGTCTCGATCCCGCACATGGCGCTGCGCACGGCGCGCTTCTACCACCACGAGTCCTGCGGCAAGTGCACCCCCTGCCGCGAGGGCACCAACTGGACGGTGAAGATGCTGGAGCGGGTCGTTCGCGGCGAGGCGACGCCGATGGACCTCGACATCATCAGCTCGGTCCAGGAGAACATCATGGGCCACTGCCTCTGCGTGCTCGGCGACTCGATGGCGATGCCGGTCAGCGCGATGGTCCGCAAGTTCCGCGGCGAGTTCGAGGAAGTGATGGCGGCGGCTGGAGCCACCCCCCACGACGCGGTGCAGGGCTCGCCCCTGACCCTGGGAGCGGCGACGTGAGCGAGGCCCGCGAGATCACGCTGACGATCGACGGCCGTGAGGTGATCGCGAGCGAGGGCGAAATGCTCCACGATGCCGCCCGCAAGGGCGACGTCGAGATCCCGGTCTTCTGTTACGAGCCGAAGCTCGGCGAGCCGGTCGGCGCCTGCCGCATGTGCCTGGTCGAGATCGAGGGAATCCCGAAACTGCAGACCTCCTGCTCGACCCCGGTGCGCGAGGGCATGGTCGTCCACACCCGCACCGAGCAGGTCAAGCACGCCCAGAGCGCGGTGGTCGAGTTCCTGCTCGTCAACCACCCGCTCGACTGCCCCGTCTGCGACAAGGGCGGCGAGTGCCCGCTGCAGGACATCACGCAGGGCTGGGGCCCGGGCAAAAGCCGCGTGATCGACGAAAAGCGCCACTTCCAGAAGCCGATCGAGCTCTCGCCGCTGGTCGCGATCGACCGCGAGCGCTGCATCCTCTGTTACCGCTGTGTGCGCTTCAGCCAGGAGGTCGCCGAGGACGAGCAGCTGCAGCTGCTCGAGCGCGGCGATCGCACCTTCGTCGGCACCTACGACGACCGCCCCTACGTCGCGCCCTTCCACGGCAACATCACCGAGCTCTGCCCGGTCGGCGCCCTGACCAGCTACACCTACCGCTTCCGCGCCCGCCCCTGGGACATCGAGCAGGCCGGCTCGGTCTGCACCCTCTGCCCGAGCCAGTGCAACGTCAGCTTCACGGTCCGCGACGAGCGGGTCAAACGGGTCCTCGGCCGCGACAACGCCGAGGTCGACGACGGCTGGCTCTGCGACCGCGGCCGCTACGGCTTCGAGATGTTCGCCGACGCCAGCCGGGTCGACGGCCCGCGGCTCAAAGGCGGCGCCGCGACCGACTGGGAGACGGCGATCAAGGCCGCCGCGGCGGGCCTGCTGCGGGCCGGCGAGGGCAAGGTCGCGGCGATCGTCGGCGACGCCTCCAACGAGGAGGGCTTCCTGGTCCAGAAGCTGGTCCGCGAGGCACTCGGCTCCCCGCACCTCGACTCCCGCCCCTCGCGCGGCGCCGGCCGCGCGGCGCTGGTCGGGCTCGCCCAGCCGAGCCTCTCGGCCGAGGTCCGCGACATCGACAACGCCGACGTGATCCTCGTCCTCGGCACCGACCCGCTGCACAGCTCGCCGATCCTCGACCTCCGGGTCCGCAAGGCGATCCGGCGCAACGGCGCCAAGCTGGTGGTCGCCACCGAGCGGCCGACCGCGCTCGACGGCGGCGCCGAGGCGATTGCCCGCTTCGCCCCCGGCGAGTCCACCCACTTCGTCTCCCAGCTGGCCAAGGCCGTCGGCGGCGCCGAAAACGTCGCCACGCCGCTGGCCGAGAGCCTGCGCGACGCCGGCAAGGTCGTCGTCCTCTGGGGCGAGCGCGTCATCCGCGAGGGCGACGCAGCCGCCAACGCCCTCCTGTCCCTCGCCTCGGCCCTCGACGTCGCCGCGACCGACGGCGCCGGCCTGCTGGAAATCCCCGACACCGCCAACGCCCGTGGCCTCCGCGAGGCCGGCGTCCTCCCCGATGCCGGCCCGGGCCTGAGCGAGACGAGCGCTGCGTTGTACAGCTCAGAGATGCAAAACGCATCGCTCGTCGGCAAGTCCACCGAGGAGATCCGCGCCGCTCTGGAGTCAGGGGAGCTCACCGGGCTGATCCTCTTCGGCGTCGACCCCCTGCGCGACTTCCCCGACACCAAGGCCTGGGAGTCAGCGATCACCGCCGCCGACTTCGTCGTCTCCTTCTCGATGCACGACACCGCCACCTCGGCCAAGGCCGACGTCGTCTTCCCGCTCGAGACCCACGCCGAGAAAGACGGCACCGTCACCCACCCCGACGGCCGCCTCCAGCGTGTCCGCCCGAGCGCTTCCCGTCCCGGCGACATCCGCCCGAACTACCTCGTCCTCTCCGAGCTGGCCGCCTCCCTCGGCCTGACCACCGGCATCGACTCCCAACCCACGGCTTTCGCCGCCTTGAAGGACGCGGTCCCGTTCTACGCCGACATCGACGACGCCACCATCGGCGGCCGCGGAATCCGCTGGCAGGACACCCCCTCTTCATCGTCAGTTCCCTCCGCAGGGAGCAAGGACCTCGGAGCGAGTGAGGCGTCCGAGCCTGGGTCGCCGGACTATCAGCGCGACGGGCTGGCCAGCACCTCGGAGGCCGCAACGGAATCACCCGGAGTCGCGTCCGCCGACCCAGGCTCGGACGCCCCCACCGCCCCGAACTCCAGCGCCTCCCTCGCCTTGGGCACCTACCGAGACCTCTGGGCCGGCCCGATCACCGAGCTCAACCCCCCTCTGAAGTTCCTCGCGCCAACGCAACGCCTCGAGCTCTCGATCCCCGACGCCGCCCGCCTGTCGCTCAAGACCGGCGACCCCGTTCGCGTCAGCCAAAACGGCACCAGCGTCGAGGCCACCGTCCAGATCCGCGAGCGCGTCGCCGAGGGCGTCTGCTTCCTGGCCGAGGGCACCCTCGCCGGCAACGCCAACGCCCTGCTCAACGGCGGGCCGGTCAGAGTCGAGATCACGAAGCTAAGCGCGGTCGAGGCCTGATGCTGCCGATCGCCGACACCCAGTTCGTCGAAGCGACCTGGATCATGATCGTCAAGTCGATCGTGATCTTCGCCGTGATCTTCGGCATCCTGCCGATCCTCACCGTGGTCGAGCGCAAACTGATCGGCCGCTTCCAGCACCGCTACGGCCCCAACCGGGTCGGCCCCTTCGGCCTCATGCAGCCGCTTGCCGACGTCGGCAAGCTCATTTCCAAGGAGTCCTTCCGGCCCGAGAACGCGGTCTCGACCCTGTTTATCCTCGGCCCGCTGCTGCCGGTCCTCTCCGGCGTCCTCGCCCTCGCGATCCTGCCCTGGGGCAACGTCCAGGACGGCGTCGGCCTCTACGGGATCGACGTCCCGATCGGGATCCTCTACTTCTTCGCCGTCGGCTCGATCGCCTTCTACGGCCTGCTGCTGGGCGGCTGGTCCTCGGGCTCGAAATACAGCCTCCTCGGGGCGATGCGCTCCGCCGCGCAGCTGATCTCCTACGAGGTCTCGATGGGCCTGGCGCTGCTCGGCGTGATCATGATGAGCGGCTCGCTCTCGCTGGTCGACATCGTCGAGGCGCAGGGCAAGATCTGGTTCATCATCCCCCAGTTCGTCGGCTTCCTGATCTTCATGCTGGCCGGCTTCGCCGAGACCAACCGCACCCCGTTCGACATGCCCGAGGCCGACGCCGAGCTGGTCCAGGGCTTCATGACCGAGTACGGCGGCATGCGCTTCGGCTCCTTCCTGCTGGTCGAATACATGGAGATCCTGGTCGTCTCCGGGATCGCCGCGGCGATGTTCCTCGGCGGCTGGATGGGGCCCGGCCCGAGCTGGCTGGACCCGATCTGGATGCTGGTCAAGATGTTCGGCCTGGTCTTCGTCTTCATCTGGATCAGGGCGACCCTGCCGCGACTGCGATATGACCAGCTGATGAGCCTCGGCTGGAAAGTCCTCCTACCCCTCGCGACCCTCAACGTCCTCGTCACCGCAGTCCTGGTGGTGGTGACGTGAGCAAGGCGAACGGCAACGGCTTCGACCCGAAGTCGGCCCCCTACCTCGACTCGATCGAGGTCGTCCAGGTCCAGCGCGGCCCCGAGCCGGGCGGCGTCGGCGGTGCCTACCGCGCCTTCGGCGAGACCCTGCGCGGGCTGAAGACGACGATGGCGCGGCTGATCGAGGGGCCGTTGACGATCGAGTACCCGGAGGAGAAGACCCCCGTCTACCCGCGCTTCCGCGGCCGCCACAAACTGCACAAGTTCGAGGACACCGGGCTGGAGAAATGCGTCGGCTGCTCGCTCTGCGCCGCCGCCTGCCCGGCTGACTGCATCCGCGTCGTCGCCGCCGAGAACATCCCCGGCGACCGCGTCTCCGCCGGCGAGCGCTACGCCGCCGTCTACGAGATCAACCTCAGCCGCTGCATCTTCTGCGGCTACTGCGAGATCGCCTGCCCCTTCGACGCGATCACGATGGGCCACGACTACGAGATGGCCGACTACGACCGCGGCGACCTGATCTTCACCAAAGAGATGCTGCTGGCCGAGCCGATCGAGCGCACGCCGCTGAAAAGCGAGGGCGAGTAAACGATGGAAGCGGTGCTGTTCTTCCTCGCGGCGATCGGCGCCCTCGGTGGCGCGATCGGGGTCGTCGCGCTGCGCGTGCCCTTCTACGCCGTGCTGGCGCTGATCGTCCACCTCTTCTCGCTGGCGGCGCTCTTCCTGCTGCTGACCTCGGCCTTCATCGCCGCCGCCCAGGTGGTCGTCTACGCCGGCGCGGTGATGGTCCTCTACGTCTTCGTCGTCGCCTACGTCGGCGGCGGTGGCGAGCCGGTCACCGACCCGCTGAAAGAGCAGCGCTTCCTCGCCATCCTCGTCTGCTCGATCCTCTTCATCGAGCTCTCCGCCGCGATCCTCTCCTCCGCCCTTCTCGCCCTCGACAGCCACGGTCCTGACGTCGCCCCCGGCTTCGGCGGCCCCGCCGCAATCGGCCGCCTGCTGCTGGAACGGTTCCTCCTCCCCTTCGAGGCCTCCTCGATCCTGCTGCTGATCGCCGCTGTCGGCGCGATCGTCCTCGCCGGCCGCAAGCGTGAGGAGGGCGAGGCCGCGTGAACATCGCCTGGTACGTCGTCCTCTCCGCCCTGCTGTTCTGCACCGGCGCGGTCGGGATCATGATCCGCCGCAGCCCGATGGTGATCCTGCTCTGCCTCGAGCTGATGCTCAACGCCGGCAACCTCGCACTGGTCGCCTTCAGCCGCATGGTCGGCAACCAGCAGGGGCAGGTCTTCGCCCTGGTCGTGATGGTGATCGCCGCCTGCGAGGTCGTCGTCGGCCTCGGCCTGATCGTCGCGATCTTCCGCCGCAAGCTGCCGCTCGACGTCGATGACCTGACGGAGCTGCGCGGATGACCGCCACCAGCTGGGCCTGGCTGGTCCTGCTCTTCCCGCTCCTCGGCTCGATCGCGATCGCGCTCGGCTTCAAAGTGCTGCCGTCGAAAGTCGCCGGGATCATCGGCACGGCCGCGATCGGCCTCGCCTTCGCCTGCGGGATCGGCGCCCTGCTCTGCCTGCTCGGCGAAGACCCCGAGGCGCGCCACCACGCCTCCTCGCTGTGGGAATACGCCAGCGTCGCCGGCCTGCACATCAAGCTCGGCATCTACGTCGACCCGCTCTCGACCTTCATGGTTTTGGTGGTCACCGGCGTATCGACCCTGATCCACCTCTACTCCTACGGCTACATGAAGTCCGACGAGGGCTACCACCGGTTCTTCAGCTACCTCAACTTCTTCGTCTTCTCGATGCTGCTGCTGGTCCTGGCCGGGAACTTCGTCCTGCTGATCGTCGGCTGGGCCTTCGTCGGCTTCGCCTCCTACGCGCTGGTCAGCTTCTGGTACCGGCGCAAGACCGCGACCAAGGCCGGGATGAAGGCCTTCGTGATCAACGTCGTCGGCGACATCGGGCTGACCCTGGCGGCCTTCCTGATCTTCCGCGAACTCGGGACCTTCGAATACACGGAAGTCTTCGCCAAGGCGCCAACCGTGTTCCACAGCAACGAGTGGACGATCACCGCGATCTGCCTGCTGCTGCTGGTCGGCGCCTTCGCCAAGTCGGCCCAGCTGCCCTTCCACACCTGGCTGCCGGACGCGATGGAGGGACCGACCCCGGTCTCCTCGCTGATCCACGCGGCGACGATGGTGACCGCCGGCGTCTACCTGATCGCCCGCACCCACACGCTCTTCGTCCTCGCCCCGACGGCGGCCGACATCGCCGCCTTCGTCGGCCTGGCGACGCTGCTGGTCGCCGGCACGATCGCCCTGGTGATGACCGACCTGAAGCGGGCGATCGCCTACTCGACGATGAGCCAGATCGGCTACATGATCATGGGCGTCTCGATCGGCGCCTACAGCGCCGGGATGTTCCACCTGATGACCCACGCCTTCTTCAAGGCGCTGCTCTTCATGGGCGCCGGCTCGTTCATCTCGGCGATGGCGAACAAGCAGAACATCGACGAAATGAGCGGCTTCGGCAAGGCGATGCGCTTCACCTCGATCACCTTCATCTGCGGTGGCCTGGCGCTCGCCGCCTTCCCCGGCACCTCCGGCTTCTTCTCCAAGGACGAGATCCTCGCCTACGCCCACGCCCGCGGCGGCATGTACGACATCTTCCAGATCCTCGGCTACTTCGGGGCACTGCTGACCGCCGTCTACACCTTCCGGCTGATCTTCCGTGTCCTCCCCGGCAAGCCCTGTAAGGAGGCCCAGGAGCTGATCGACACGGGCCACCTCGCGCACGAGACGCCGCGCAACCCGGCGACCGGCGAAGAGGAGGACACCGACGTCGGCTTCCCAGGCGCCGAACACCACATTGCCGAGCAGTCGCCGCCGATGAAGATCGCGATGGGCGTGCTCGCCTTCCTCGCCCTCTTCGCCGGCCTGATCCAGGTCCCCGGCGTCGACGAGGTCGTGACCAAGTTCCTCGACCCGGTCTTCGCCGACTCGCCGCTGGCGGCGATCGTGCCTTCCGTCGGCGCCTCCTGGGTCGGCCTGGCGATCGGCGCCGCGATCTCGATCGTCGGCATCGGCATCGCCTACTACCTCTACATCCTGCGCCCGGAGACGCCGGCGATGCTGATCCGCCGCTTCGGATGGCTGCACACCTTCCTCTCGAACAAGTGGTACTTCGACGAGTTGATCGACGTCCTCATCGTCCGCCCGGCGCTGGCGATCGGGCGCTTCGCCAACAGCTTCTTCGAGCGCTTCGTCGTCGACGGCCTCGTCACCGGCACCGAGGAGACCGTGCGCGGCGCCAGCGGGATCGCCCACCGCGTCCAGAACGGCTTCGTCCGCAGCTACGCGCTGCTGCTGGTCGTCGGCATCGCCGGACTCGCCCTCTACTTCCTGATCGTCCAATCATGATCAACTCCCTGCTCTGGACCCCACTGGCCTTCGGCATCATCGGCCTCTTCCTGCCGAAGAAGGCGACCGCCTGGTGGGCGGTGCTCGGTGCGATCGTGACGCTCGGCATCGCCGTCGGCTTCGCCTTCGACTTCAACTCGGGCAGCTCCGGCCTGCAGCACAGCGTCGACGTCACCTGGATCTCCGGCCTCGGCGTCGACTACAGCCTCGGGATCGACGGCCTCAACCTCTTCCTGATCCTCCTGACGACCCTGCTCTGGGTCGGCGGCATCGCCTTCGCCGCCTTCCGCCCGCAGGAGAAACCGCAGCTCTTCTTCTTCCTCATGCTGCTCGCCGAGACGGCGACGCTGGGCTCGTTCCTGGCTCAGGACCTGCTGCTCTTCGTCCTCTTCTTCGACTTCATGCTGGTCCCGTTCTACTTCCTCTTCGGCGCCTGGGGCAGCGACCGCGAGGGCGGCCCGACGGCGGCCGCGGCGACGATGAAGATGATCATCTACACCCTGATCGGCTCGCTGCTGATGCTGGTCGCGGCGATCGCCACGGCGATCATCTCGGCCGACGGCGGCCACCTCACCTTCTCGATCGCGGCGATCCAGCAGCAGGGCCTCGGGGTCGACAGCCAGCGCTGGATCTTCTGGTTCTTCGCCGCCGCCTTCCTGGTCAAGATGCCGGCCTTCCTGCTGCACGGCTGGATGCCCGACGCCTACCGGGCGGCGCCGCTGCCGGTCCTCGTCGTCTTCTCCGGGGTGCTGGCCAAGGTCGGCGCCTACGGCTTCCTGCGGATCGTCCTGCCGCTCTTCCCGGACGCGACGATCGAATTCCAGGAGGTGGTCCTGGTGATCGCCCTGGCCTCGATCCTCTACGGCTCGGTGATGGCCTTCACCCAGACCAACATGCGGCTGATCGCCGGTTACTCCTCAGTCGCGCAACTGGGCTTCATCACCGCCGGGATCTTCGCCCTGCGGGCCGACGGCTCCGACGGGGCGATCCTGCAGATGGTCAACCACGGCCTCGTCGTCGCGCCGCTGTTCATCATCATCGCGATCCTCTACGAGCGGACCGGCACCGAGGACATCCGCGAGATGGGCGGGATGGCGCTGCGGGCCCCGGTCCTGGCGGCGCTCTTCCTGATCGTCGCCCTGGCGACCCTGGCGATGCCCGGGTCCTCCAACTTCATCGGCGAGTTCTACATCCTCAACGGGCTCTTCGAGTCGAAGATCGTCTTCGCCTTCGTCGCGATCAGCGGCGTTGCGATGTCGGCCTACTACGCGCTGCGGCTCTACCAGCGGACGATGCACAACCGCAAGCCCGATGGGATGCTCTCGCGTGAGATCGGCCTCCGCGACGCGGTCGTCCTGGCGCCGCTGGTGCTCTGCATCCTCGCCCTCGCGCTCTACCCGCAGCTGATCCTGCACCGCACCGCGCCGACGGTGCAGCAGACGATCTCGGCAGTCAACGGCGGCAAGGCGCCGGAAGCGCAACTGGCCGACACGGAGCCGAAGGTGCTGCAGTTCGAAGAAGTCTTCTCCGCCCAGAAGGAACGATGAACTTCAACGAGCCACATATCGATTACGCCGGGATCGCCCCGATCCTGGCCCTCACCGTCGGCCTCGTCGTCGTCCTGATGACCTCGGTCATCAAGCCGCTGCGGCGCACGGCACCGTTGTTGACCCTGGTCACGCTCGGCGCCACCGCCGGATTGCTGATCTGGCACTGGAACGAATCGCTGGAACTGATCACCGGCGCCCTGGTGCTCGACAACCTGGCGATCTCGCTCTCGCTGATCGCGATCGGGATGGCGGCCTTCACCGTCCTGCTCTCGATCCGCGAGCCGGCGACCAAGGAAGCCGGCTCGGGTGAGTACCACGCGCTGCTGATCGGCTCGGTGCTGGGCATGGTCCTGCTCACCCAGGCGAGCAACCTGGTCACCTTCTTCGTCGCGATCGAGACGCTCTCGATCCCGCTCTACATCCTCTGCGCGACCAACCTGCGGCGCGAGGGCTCGCTCGAGTCCGGGCTCAAGTACCTGATCATCGGCTCGGTCGGCTCGGCGACGCTGCTCTACGGGATGGCCTTCCTCTACGGCGGCACCGGCTCGACCGACTTCTCCGGGATCGCGATCGGGATCGCCCACAACGGGATGCTGAGCGACCCGCTGATCCTGATCGGGATCGCGATGGCCGCCGTCGGGCTCGCCTTCAAGACCTCGATCGCGCCATTCCACCAGTGGACGCCGGACGTCTACCAGGGGGCACCGACCCCGATCACCACCTTCATGGCGGTCGCGACCAAGGCCGCCGCCTTCGCCGTCTTCCTGCGCTTCTTCGACGTCGCCCTCGGCCCGCAGGTCGACCAGTGGGCACCGGCCCTGGCGGTCCTGGCGGCGATCTCGATCGTCGTCGGCAACGTCGGCGCGCTCGGCCAGAGCTCGCTGAAGCGGATGCTCGGCTACTCCGGCGTCGCCCAGGCCGGCTACATGCTCGGCGGCATCGTCGTCGCCTCGGAGTCGGGGACCAGCTCGCTGATCTTCTACCTCGCCGCCTACGCCTTCATGAACCTCGCCGCCTTCGCCGTCGTCATCGCCCGCGAGCGCGAAACCCCTTACGGCGACGACATCCGCGCGGTCCAGGGCCTGGGCGCCTCGAAGCCACTGCTGGCCTGGCCGCTGACGATCGCGATGCTGGGCCTGGCCGGGCTGCCCGCCACGGCGGGCTTCATCGGCAAGCTCTACCTGATCGAGGCCCTGGTCGAAGGCGACTACACCTGGCTGGCGGTCTTCATCGCGGTCGGGACGATGATCTCCCTCGCCTACTACCTGCGGGTGGTGGCGGCGATGTGGATGCGGCCCGAGACCGAGAGCGTTACCGGCGGGGTACCGGCGATCGCGGGCGCCGCGCCGGAGGCCGATCCGATCGACCCCGAGGCCGGGCGCCGCATCTACCTCGTCGGCCCGGCCCTGCTGGGTGCCGCGGCGACGGTCTTCTTCGGGATCATCCCCCAGCCGCTGGTCGATTTCGCCGCCCACGCCGGCGCCTCGCTGTTCTAACTAGAAAGGGGCGCTGATGGGCGTCCTGCTGACCGCCGCAGCGATCGTCATCGCCACCTCGGTCGGCATCTGGTCCGAGCGCCGCTGGCCGGCCGCCGCCGCCGAAGCGGCCCGCAAAGCGCTGGTGCTGATCCTCTACTTCCTGCTGCCGCCGGTGATCTTCTTCAACCTCGCCGCGGCCAACATCGACCTCGACCACGGCGTCGGGATCGGCCTGGCGCTGGTCGCGCTGGCGCTGACCTCGACCCTGGTCTGGTTCATCTCCAGCCGCGTCCTCAAGCTGCCGCGCCATCAGGTCGGGGCGATGATCTGCACGGTGCTGGTCGTCAACACCGGCTACCTCGGCTACCCGATGACCGTGGCGCTGCTGGGCCGCGACCAGCTCTCCACCGCGGTCCTCTACGACGTCCTCGTCAGCGGCCCCGGCCTGCTGCTCGGCGCCTTCGCGGTCGGGGCGGCGTTCGGGACCAAGGCGGGTGAAAGCCCGCGCCAGCGGGTCGGTGCCTTCTTCACCCGCAACCCGCCGCTCTACGCCGCGATCGCCGGCCTGCTGGCGCCGAGCGCGCTGGCGCCCGACTCCCTCGTCGACATCTCGCAGGCACTGGTGGTGGCGATCCTGCCGATCGGCTTCTTCGCCGTCGGCGCCACCCTGGCCGAGGGGGCCGAGCACGGCGAGCTGCCGATGCCGCCGCCGCTCAACCGCCAGGTGCTGCTCAGCCTGGCCGGCAGGCTGGCGATCGCGCCGGCGCTGCTGATGCTGCTGGCGGCACCGCTGATCGACCTGCCGGCCGCCTACCGCCTGCTGGCGGCGATGCCGACCGGCCTCAACGCGATGGTCGTCTCCCACGCCTACGGCCTCGACAACCAGATCGTCGCCGAGGCAGTTGTCTGGTCGACCGCGATCGTCGTCGCAGCCGCCCTGGTATCACTGGCGTTCTGATGCTCCACCACGTCGGCATCGAAGTCGCCCCCGCCGACCTCGACCGCGCCGTCGAGTTCTTCACCCTGCTCGGCTTCGAGCGGGTCGAGCCGCCAGCGGCGCTGGCTACGGGGTTCACCTGGCTGGAGCGCGAGGGGACCCAGGTCCACCTGATGCACGAGCAGGGCCCGGTGGTGCCGCCCCGCGCCCACTTCGCCGTCGTCGTCCCCGATTACGCCGCGACCCTGGAGCGCCTGCGCGAGCACGGCTTCGAGGCCGCGCCCGGCCGCGAGCACTGGGGCTCTCCCCGCGCCCACGCGATCTGCCCCGGCGGCCACCGGGTCGAGCTGATGGCCGCGCCGCCGGCGCCGCGAGCCTAGCTCGGCCGGGCGCCGCTGCTGTCGAGCAGGGGGATGGTCTCGAAGCCGAGCTCGCCGGCAGCGACGAGTAGCGCCCGGTCGGAGCTGGCCAGCTTGTCGTCGGGTCCGACGCAGGCGAGCAAGAGACAGTCCGCCAGCGAGACGTCAGAGCCGCTGCGACGGTAGAAGACACCGCGATGCTCGCCGGCCTGCCAGCCGAGCCTGTTCTCGAGCGGGACGATCCCCAGTGAAGCCTCGATCAGCGGCTCGAGGCGATCGACTACTTCTTCGGGCTCCGCGCCGGTGTGCCGGATCAGGTGGTCGACGACCTCTGCCAGACAGGAGGAGGGAGTGACGCACCCGCCGCCGCGAAGGAGACCGGCGACCTCTGCCTCCGCCGGCTCGCCCCGCAACAGCGCCAGCAGAGCGCTGGCGTCGAGCAGGATCACGCCGGGCCGGGCCCGAACTTCCGTTCCTCCGCCCGCCGCTCCTCCTCGCGGAAGATGCGGCGCATCTCGTCGACCGAGGGCCCCGGGTAATCCTTGAAAGCCCCGCGGGCGGCCTCGATCGGGTCCTCGACGGCGGGACGGAGGATCAGGTGATCGCCACGGTCGTCGGCGACGACGACCCGAGTGTTCCAGCGCTGGCGCACCGCGGCAGGCACGGAAACCTGGCCGCCGGCTGAGATCTTGAGGCGTTTCATGAGCATGAGAATACCTCATGAAGGATCTGCGGCCCTTGAATTCTCCCCCCATCCTCATCCCAAGGCGGGACGAGCCAGGACTCACCCCCCGCGGCGGGGACTCAGCGGCCGTCGTGCTTAGCCGCGAAGAGGTCCATGTCGGCGAAGCCGAGCAGGTCCTCGGCGCTGGTGCCGTCGGCGGGAAACATCGCGAAGCCGGTGGTGGCGGCGACCGGGCGGGTCTCGTCGCTGCCGAAGCCGCGCTTGGCGACGCGCTGGCGCAGGCGGGCGGCGACTTCGCCGGCCTCTTCGGCGTCGGCCTCGGGGACGATCACGGCGAACTCGTCGCCGCCCTGGCGGAAAACCGAGTCTTCGTCGCGGACCTCGTCGCGCAGGGCCGAGCCGATCTCGGTCAGCAGGCGGTCGCCCTCGAGGTGGCCGTGGATCTCGTTGATCTGCTTGAAGCCGTCGAGGTCAAGAAGGACGAGGGCGAACGCGCGCGAGCGCCGCTGGTGGCGGGAGATCTCCTGGGCCAGGCGCTCGTGCAGGCCGCGGTAGTTGCCGACGCCGGTCAGCTCGTCGCGGCGGGCCAAGACCCAGAGGGCTTCGTGGCTGGCGCGCAGCCGGCGGGCGAGGACGACGACCCCGATCGCGACGACGACGAGGCAGCCGGCCTCGACCAGAGCAAGGACCAGGGCCTGCTGGTTGGAGAACGAGCCGAGCAGCAGCGGCCCGATCAAGCCGACGCCGATAGCGACCAGACCCGCGACGAGCAGACCGGCGCCGATCGGGGCGCGATTGCGGTTAGCGTCTGGATCTTGTTCGGGGGTCATCGATTTTTGGTAGGAGATATCTCCATACCCGCAGCCTATTTGCCGAAGCGCTGCTTGTCTTCACCCGTCACTACGATGCGCCAGATGCGTTATCCGGTTGAACAGTTCAGTCCCGAGGAGCGAGCCCTGCTCGCCCCCCACTTCACCAACCTCGACCGTCCCGTCTTCGCCCTGGTCAACCTGCCGGAGACCGTAAAAGGGGCACTTTTTGCCCGCTATTCGCGCTATTCCGGGACCGTTCGCCGGCTCTACCTGGAGGAGTTCGCGGCCGACGCCCCAAGCGGCGGGCGGCCTTTCGACGACGAGGAGGGCGCCCGCGCGGCGCAGCTCTACGAGCGCGTCTTCGTCGGCTACGGCGACGACTCGATCGCCCAGGTCGGTGGCGCCCACGTCGCCTGCGAGTGGGTATCCAACATCGTCACCAAGCTGCTGCAGCGCGGCCGCATCGCCGCCTACCTGGAGCAGTCGACCCGCTACATCCCCTACGACAAGCCGCTGCCGGACGGCGGCTACCGCTTCTACCGCGACGGCGAGCTGGGGCCCGAGTTCGCGACGGCGATGGACGAGCTGTTCGCGATCTACTCGCGCTCGCTGACCGCGGTCGAGGCCTGGGCGGCGGAGCGCTGGCCGCGCCGGGAGGACGAGCCGGAGGGCGCCTGGCGGCGCTCGATCAGCGCCAAGGCGCTCGACCTGCTGCGCGGCCTGCTGCCCGCCGCAACCCTCAGCCACGTCGGCATCTACGCCTCCGGGCAGGCCTACGAGCAGCTGATCATGCGGCTGATGGCCTCGCCGCTGCCGGAGGCCCGCGCCTACGGCGAGATGATCCTCGCCGAGCTGCAGCGGGTGATGCCGAGCTTCGTCAGCCGGGTCGATCGCCCCGAGCGCGGCGGCGAGTGGGTCTCCTACTTCCAGCGCCGCCGCGAGCGGACCGAGAGCTGGGTCGCCCGCCTCGGCCTCGACCGCCGCGACGAGGACGGCGACGGCGCTCCCTCGGTCGAGCTGATCCACGTCGACGGCGGCGAAGAGGACCTGCTCGCCTCCTGCCTGTTCGAGGCCTCCAGCGCCTCGGAGACCGAGATCCTCGCCCGCATCGACGTTCTCGACCGCGACGAGCGCGCCGCCCTGTTGGGGGCGATGGCCGGCGACCGCGCCAACCGCCGCCACCGCCCCGGCCGCGGCTTCGAGGCGGTCCGCTACCGCTTCGAGATCGTCTCCGACTACGGCGCCTTCCGCGACCTACAGCGCCACCGGATGCTGACCTGCCAGTGGCAGCGGCTCGGGCCCGACCTCGGCGCCGGCGTCCCCGACGAGGTCCGCGAAGCCGGCGTCGGCGGCGAGTTCGAACGCGCCCTGGAGATCTCCCGCAACGAGTACGAGCGGCTCGTCGTCGCCGGCCTGCCCGAGCAGGCCCCCTACGCGCTCAGCCTCGCCTACCGGATCCGCTACACGCTCGACCTCAACGCCCGCGAGGCGATGCACCTGATCGAGCTGCGCTCAGGCCGCGAGGGCCACCCGACCTACCGCGCCGTAGCGCAGGCGATGCACGAGCGGATCGCCGCGATCCATCCCGGCGTCGCCGCCGCGATGACCCACGTCGACAGTTCGGTCGAGCCCCGCCTGGAGCGGATCATGAGCGAGATCCGGACGCAGCGAAAGCGCGCCCACGCCGCCGAGCAGACCGAGGCCCCGCCGGGCCTCAACCCGCTCGGTTAGCCCGGCTAGCCGCGGCCGCGGCGCTTGCGCTTGCGGCGTTCGCCGCCGCCACTGCCGTTGGAGCCGTTGCCGTTCGAGGCATCTGGCGGCTCCGGCGCGTCGACGTCGATCACACCGTCGTCCGGTTCCAGTTCGGCGGCGGCTTTCTGGCCCGGCGTCGGCCAGGGGATCGCTTCCCCGGCGGCCCAGGCGGGTGGACGGCCCCCCGGCAGTTTGCCGATCAACAGGAGGGCGAGATAGATGAAGAAAATCAGCGAGAACTGGACTAGGAGGAGCAGCGCGGCGACGCCGAGCGCCATCCCCAGCGATCCCCAGAAGCGGGTCAGCAGCCCGACGCGCATCGCGTAGAGGCAGCTGTAGACGAGGGCGAAGGCGAGCCCGAGGCGGCCGCCGAGGCCGAAGCCGGTGGCGGCCCCACGCAGGCTGGCGTCGCTGAGCGCGTTGGTCGCTTCGTCGTCGGCGATCTTGGTCGCTTCGCAGTCCTTGGCCGCGGTCGGCCCGCCGTCGAATTCTTCGCCGAAGTCCTTCGCGCCCTTGTCCTTGAGCTCCGATTTGCATTCGGTCGCGGCTTCCTTCGGCGTCAGGGTCGACGTCGCCTGGCCGCTGGTGAACTGGTCGGCGGCTTCGCTGGTGGCGCCGGCGTTGAGCAGCGCCGAGGCGGCGAAGAAGAGCGGCGCCGCGATCACCAAGCCGACCAGCTGGGCACGCATTTTGGTGCTGCGCGAGGAGGCGGCGCGGAAGAGGAAGTAGAGCGGCGCGGTGAGGATCGCGAAGCCGATCGCCTGCAGGATCGCCGAGAGGGTCAGGTCGGAGGCGTGTTCGTGGGCCTTCTGGAGGATTTCCGCGTCGCCTTCGCCGGTGATCGAGCCGACGATCACCGCCGAGGCGACCAGGAGCACGGCGGCGACGAAGGTCGCGATCCCGATCCGGACCGACCACTTCCCCTCCCACTGCAAAATCTGCTGTCGGGTCTTGCCCACTGTCGTCTAGCCCCTCTCGTGGAAGGCGGTCATGATCTGGCGAAGCCGCACGGCGCGTACGCTACCGCCCATGACCGAATCGCAGCCCACCCATGTCGTCCCGCTCGAGGCCGGTGCCGGCCCCGAGAACCCGCCCTGCCCCGCCTGCGGCGAGCCGCTGTTCGGCTGGCTGGCCGCGAAGCCCTACCTGCGCGGCCCGACCAGCCGTTGCGAGAGCTGCGGGCTCGGCGTCGTCGGCGCCTCCAGCGGGGCCGAGGAGGCGCTGCGCGAGCTCGACCAGCTCGGTAGCGAGGGTGGCGCCCGGATCCTCAACCGGGGCAGCTTCACCTGCTCGCTCGGCGGCGCCGGCTGGTCGGGGCTCAGCCCCGAAGCCCACTACCTCTTCACGGTCGAGTCGGTGCGCCGCCTCGTCGCCGGCCGCGACCAGGTCGTGCGCTCGCGCCGCTGGGCGCCGCTCGCCAGCTTGGCGATTACCTGGCAGTCGCTGCTCAACAGCGTCACCCTCGGCCACAACGTCGCCCTCGGGGCACTCGGCAAAGGCCAAGCGGCAGTGGCGGAGAAGCCCTGGCAGCGGCGGATCGACGCCCTCGCCAGCGTCGTCCTGGCAATCCCGGCCCTGGCGATCGCCGTCCCGCTCGAGCTGGCCGCCGGGCTGCTGCGCCGCGGCGCCGTCTACTCGCTGAAGTTCGAGCTGCTCTAGGCGGCCGCTGCCGGACAGGCAAGGCGGCCCGACCGCCGAGAGAGACTCCGGCGATCGGACCCGCTCACCACTCATGGCGCCGTTTGGGAAAGAAAGCGGCGCCCAAGTTCCCGATCGGGGACCGTTCTAGATTCGCGATTCGCCACGGCCGGCGCCACGCACATGAGCCGAAGTGCCGTCAGCTGGATTCGTAGAACGTACGAAGCATCAGGCCGCCTCGCGGTCGAGGCACAACCTCAGGCGCAGAGCCGTTTCCAACTCGACCCGCCTGGCCCCCACGGGGTGACCGAGGCGGTCCTCGGCAACCCGCAGCCGGTTGGCGACGGTCTGGTGGTGGACGCCGAGCGCGGCGGCGGCGGAGGCGGCGTTGTGATCGGCGGCGAAGTAGGCGACGATCGTCTCGCGGATCCGCTGCGAGGTCGGCGAATCGTCGTCGATCCCGCCCAGCTCGTTGGCGACGAAGGCGTGCGCGTCGTGATGGTTCTCGCTGGCCAGCGCCTCGACCGCGACGTCGCCGTAGTTGACGACGACCCGGTCACTGTTGCGGGCGACCCAGCGGGCGCGCAGGGCCTGGCGGTTGGTGGCGCGGAAGCCGGCTTCGCCGAAGCCCTCGAGGCCGATCGCCAGCCGCGCCGAACCGGCGGGCCGGAAGCTGCTCAGCAACCTCTTGCGGTCCGCGTCGAGGGGCCGGGTGCCGCTGATCCAGCCCCACCAGTTCCGGTTCAGCGGGCCGATCGTCAGCAGCGGCCGGCCCAGCTCCCCGGCCAGCTCGCGGGCGGCCTCCTGACCGTCCTCGCCCCAGGCGACGACGCCGACGTGGTGCTGCTCGAAGTCGACGTCGATCTGCGAGCCGACCAGCGATTCCCCCTCCAGCAGCGTCCTGATCGAGTGCAGGCGCCGCTGTTCACCGCTGCGCACCGTCTGCTCCAGTTCGCGCTGGTAGATGTCGGTGACGTAGTCGCTGAGCAGCCCGGCGTAGCGGAAGAAGTATTCGGAGCCGTGGCGCAGCAACTGCTGGCGCTCCTCGGCGCCGGCGACCGAGCGCTCGACCAGGCCGAGCCAGGCCTCCCAGAGGCTCATCTGGGCGATCCGGTAGCCGCTCAGCAGCAGTTTCAGCTCCCCCACCTCCGCCACCGCCTGGGCGCCGACCGCGTCGATGTCGGAGCAGCGCTTCGGCAGGATCCCCAGCCGGAAGCCGCAGAGCTGGGCGCCGAGGCTGGCGCGGATGAAGTTCGCGATCTCGTCCTCGGCGAAGATCGTGTCCGTCATCCAGGCGGGCAGCGCCTCGCGCAACCGCTCCCGAGTGGCGGCGGCGAGGGCGTCGAGGCCGGTCTCAAGCTCACGGGCGAGGTCGCGGAAGTCATCCTGAGCCTCCGGGCTCACCGCCGCCAGGCGCGCAACGCGCCCAGCATCAACCTCGACCGCTCTTCTTCCCATTCGCGAGTCTCTTCCCATGCCCTTGGCGCGCGTGGGGCGCAACCAAGTCCTTCCCTTTACACGAGGGTGGGAGTCTGGACGCGGGGGCCGATGACCGCTACACAGATAGGCCGAAAAGTTCGGTGCTTTGCTCGTAAGGTCTGCGAATCGAGGCGCAACGGCTCAGGGCGCGTCCCTGGCCAGGCAGTTCCACAGCCGCAGGGCCATCGCCAGCTCCAGGTGCCTGGAGCCGACCGGGTGCCCGAGCCGCTCCTCGATCACCCGCAGCCGGTTGGCGACAGTCTGGTGGTGGACGCCGAGCGCGGCCGCGGCGGAGGCGGCGTTGAGCTCCGCCGCCAGGTAGGCGTCGAGGGTCTCGCGCAGGCGCGCCGAAGAGGCCGAAGGGTCGTCAACTCCCCGCAGTTCGCGCCTGACGAAGGCGCTGGCGTCGTGCTGAGCCTCTGTCGCCAGCGCCTCGACCGCGACGTCCCGGTAGTGGATCACCGCCGAGCCGGCGGGAGCGACCCACTGCGCCCGCAGGGCCTGGTGGTTGGACGCTCGGAAGCCGGTCTCCCCGAAGCCCTCGAGGCCGAAGGCGATCCTGATCCCAGGGCCCGCCTGGAAGCGGCGCAGCAACCCCTCGGCGTGCGCATCGAGGGGGCGAACGCCACTGATCCAGCCCCACCAGTTGTCCCCCGAGCGCTGAATCAGGTGAACGGGGCGGGCGATGTCTTTGGCCAGGACCCGAACGGCGAGGTCGGCCCCCTCGCCGCTGGCGACGAGCCCGAGGTGGTTCTGGTTGAAGTCGATGTCGACATGGGAGTTGGCCAACGTGTCCCCCTCCATCAGGCTCTTGATCGCCTGGAAGCGGTGGTGCTCGCCGCTGGCGGCGGCACGCTCGATGCCGCGCTGATAGGCCTCCGCCATGTAGCGGCTGACCAGGTCGGCGTACTGGAAGAAGAACTGAGAGCCGTGGCGCATCAACTCCCGCTTCAGCTCCTCCTCTTCGACCGAGGCCTCGACCAACTCGAACCAGGAGCCCCAGAGAGCCATCTGGGCGAAGCGGTAGCCGGCCTGCAGCGAGGAGAGGTCGCCGACCTGCGTCGCCATCACGATCATCGTCGCGTCGACGTCGGGCAGCCGGCCCGGCAGCACCCCGTCGCGGAAGGCGGCCCACTCGGTCCGCAGGGTGCCGCCTATGCACTCACCGATTTGCTGCCAGACCGAGTTGGTGTCGGCGATCCAGCGCGGCATCCTGCCGCGCATCGCCTCCAGGCCCTCGGCGGCGAGAAAGTCAAGCCGCTTCTCCAACTCCGCCACGAGTCGCTCGAATTCCGAGGCACCGACCGCGGAATCGAAGCGGCCGGGCCGCGTCAGAATCTCCATCTGTCTCTCCTTGGTTCACCCTCGGCCAACAACAACGTCGGCGACACCCTGTCGCGTCGCGCATGCCGCACCGGCCCCTTTCCCGAGCCTGTGCAGCCGCTGTGTTCGGCCTTTCCTTGGCTATGGAGCGCCTCCCCGGCGCACAACTGCGAGCGTGCCACGAACCTCTCGTTCGTGCGTAATCCATTCCGAAATCCAACCTAACATGAAAACTTGTGCGTTTATCGATCTTTTGACCCACTTGGGGGGGTGCACAACTCCAACCCCCAACTCAGGCGCCGCCCACCAAAACCCGGCAGAGCTCCCGGCTCAGCCCCCGCACCCCGACGACTCCCTCTGAGCCCAGCGCCTCGCCGGTGATCGCGAAGGCCCGCGCGATCGCCTCCTGGGCGCGGGCCCTGCCTTCGCGCCCGGAGCGGCCCTTGGGCAAGGCGGCGTGCAGGAGGGCGGCGAGGTGCTCCTCGAGCATCTCGCGCATCTCGCGCAACTGGGCGTCGGGGCTCTGGGGCCCGGTGAGGACCAAAAGGCAGGCTGTGGCGGGCTCGCGTTCAAACAGTTGAAGGACGCCCTGCACTGCGGCTTCGATCCGTTGGGGGCCCTTCACCGAGCGCTGGCAGACCTCGGTGACCAGGGCCCAGAGGCGCTCTGCCGCCTCCTCATAGGCGGCGGCCAGACGGGCTCGCTCCCAGCGCTCAGAGACGGGGGCAAAGGGCGCGGTGCCCAGCGCCGGGGCCGGGGAGCCCTCCACCGCTAGGCCCCCGAGACCTTGCAGCTCTTGTTCACCGTCGTCGAGAGCTTCTGGCCGTTGTCAAAGCCGTAGGTGGCGCGGGCGAAGGGGAAGGGGGCGCTGGAGAAGCCCTGTGGGGCAGCGCAGGCGGCGGAGACGTAGGAGCGTTGGCGGCCTTTGTAGTGGTAGGTGCGCTTGAGGGTCATGTCGAAGTGGGAGAGGTAGGCCCAGCCCTGGGCTGACTTGGGCAGCGTGGTGCTCATCGTCGTGCCGAACACCCCGGGGGCCTTTTTGACCGTGAAGGTGAGGACGAAGGCCCCGGGAGGGGCGGTGGAGTAGACCTGGGCCAAGATCAGCTAGTGGCCGTTTCGTCTGGGGCCGTTGAAGGCCAGCAGCTTGGCGTCGACGGAGAAGAAGGGCTGGTTGGGGATGTGGGCCTGGACGGTGACGTGGCCGGAGCCGACGATCGCCTCAGGGCACTGGGCGCGGGCCTCGGCTTCGGTCGCCGGCTGGATCGACTTCACCTTGCAGGTCGGCAGGCCCTTGTCATAGAGGTGCCCGGCGCGGTTGATCGCGACGGTGATCGTGCGCAGTTGGGGCAGTGGGGCGCCGGCCAGGACTTTGATGTCGCCGGCGACGGAGACCGCTACCGGGGCCGGGGTGCTGCGCGGCAGGGTGCTGGGGGCCAGGGCGCCCTGGAAGGCGACCCGCAGGTCGCCGTCTTGGGCGAGCTCGGCCTGGGCGGGGACCGCCAGGGCGATCAGCGCGGTGAGCGCGATCAGGAGGGCGCGAGCGCCCCGCACCTAGCTGAACCTCGAGGGTTCGATCCGGCAGTAGTCAAAGCCGAAGGCCAAGACGGTGTTGTTGGCGAGGTTGGAGGAGGTGGTGAGCTTCACCAGGTAGGTCTGGGCCTTCAGTTTCTGTTCGGCCTTCAGGGCGGTGCCGATTTTCCCCAGCAGGTCCTTCTCGTCTCCCAGGTAGCCGAGCCATTTGTCGATCTTGGCTTTGTCTTCGGCCGGGGGGCTGACGGCGGTGAGCTGTTTGATCGCCTTGGCGAAGGCGATGGTGGCGCGGGTGAAGTGGGAGGCGGCCTTCTTCAGTTCCCCGGCCTTGACCTCGGCCCTGGCGCCTTTGAAGATCCGTTTGTTGGCTTCGGTGTTGGTCTTGCAGATCGGCTCCACGCGGGCGGTGTAGTCGTCTCGGGTGGGTTCGGTGGCTAGGGCTAGGGGGGCGCTGAGCAGCATGGCTGCCAGCGCCCCCGTGAGGATCAGCGACTTCATCTACCGGCGCGCTTTCTTCGCCTGCTTGGCGGCCTTGCAGCTGTTACTCAGCTTCGGGAACTGGTCGGCACGCTTGCCGTTTTGGCCGACCATCCGCACCACCGCGTGTTCGGTGCGCTTGCAGATGTCGCGGCTGTTGACCAGAAGGCCCTTCTTGCCGCCCCTCATCTTGAGCACGAATTTGGAGACCGCCGCATCGGGCACCAGTTCGAATGAGTTGCGGATGCCGCCGTTGACCGAGTCGATCCGACCTGCCAGCTCGATTTCGATCGGCTGGCTGTCGGGGCCTCTCAGTGCTACCACCAGGTCGGGCAGCTTGTTGTCAGAGGAGCGCAGGTAGACCGGGCCGGTGAGCGGCTGATCGAGCAGCGGACTGATCGCTTCGGCGGAGCCATAGATGGAGCCCGCCGGGCAGGCCTTGGCCGCGAACTGCACCCGGGTGCAGACGGTGCGGATGTGGGCCTGGTCGAGGAACTCCGAGTGCGGCAGGGCGACGGAGACCGAGCCGATGTTGGCTTGGCCTTCCGGCTGGGTCAGCGTCGCGGTCAGAGCCGGGTGGTCGTTTCGCTGGGTGCCCCCCTTGAGGTTCAGCGCCAGTTTCGGGGTGAAGGCGAGGGAGGAGCAGGCACCGACTTGGTACCTACTCGACATCTGCGCCGTCGCCCCGCCGGAGCCGACAGCTTCGGCCTTGACGGCAGCTTCCGAGCAGTTCGTCGGATTGAGCATGAACTTGGACCGGTCCATCGCGACCGAGACCGAGCGGACTCGCAACGGCACGCCCTCCAGCATCTGCGGGATCGGGTCCGATTTGACCGTGATCTGGGCCGTGACCGGATCGAGGTACAGACCGGCCCGCACGACCACGTTGCCGAGGTCGAAGGGCCCAGCCACAGCCGGGGTGATGATCGCCAGGCTCAGCGGCGCGCCTTTGTAGGGGCCGGCGAGGTAGGCCTTGCCGTGGGCGTAGAAGGGGGCGGGGCCAGAGCCCGCGCCGGTGGTGACGGTGCCGAGCTGGCTGGCCGCCGGGCAGCTCGGGTTGGCCTGCTCGGCAGCCCCCTTGGTGAGCGCCCGGGCGGCGGCGATCTGCGCCTCCGAGCAGTAGGGGATGCCCTTCAGCGAAGCGGTCAGGCCCTTGGGCGTGACCACGTTCAGAGAGCTCAGCTCCTGCTGCCCGTCGGCCCGGGTGAGGTCGAGGACGAACGGGGTCGAGGCCCCGGCCTTGACGCTCTGTGAGCCGGCGCTCAGCGTCGGGGCGAACGGCACCGCCGACTTGCTCACGGCGCATTTGCCGCCGTTGGGACCGGAGTTGATGTTGTAGGAACTGGTCGGGCTGGCGGTCTCCGCGGCCGTCGGATGGGCCGGATCGACTGCCGACCACGGGGTCAGGTCCGCTTTGGTCGTGTAGGTGCCGCAGGTGGGCGGGTTGACGAGGGCCGCGTTCGGGCCGTCGAAGAAGTGCAGCCTCAGGTCCGTGAACGGCAGCTGCGGGTTTTCCATGAACTCCGCCTTGAGCTGACCGGTAACCGGGTCGGCGGTGACCTTGCCGGCCAGCTTCAGCATCAGGCCCTGGACCTTGTCGTCGATCGTCAGGTAGAGGCCGAAGCGGGAGTGGAACGGGTTGGCGTCCTGGGCGGCGAGGTAGACCGAGCCCTTGAGCGGATCGACCAGCATCGGCGTCTGGACTTCCATCGTGCCGACCTTGGAAGCGTCCGGGCAGGCCGGCGAGCTGAGGTCGAAGTGGACCGGTTTCTCGCTGGTCAGACCCATCTGCGCCTCGCTGCAGGACTCAAGGCCGTTGGCGGCGGCGGAGCTGATCGCGACGCCCTCGGGCAGCGTCACCGTCGAGCCGTAGAGGTTCGGCGTCGCCAATGCGTCCGGATCCTCCAGCCCTTCCTGGGGGACGTGGATGTTGATGTCGTAGCCGACGGGCGTGTCGGCCTTGTCGTTGTCGGGTTTGAAGGAGATCGACGGTTTGTCGATCGAGGTCCAGTTGTTGTTGAGCGCGGCGCAGCCGGTCGTCTGCGGAGCCGCGGATTCGTAGTGCCGGAACACGCCCGGGTTCTGCCAGGAATCGGTGACGAAGCCGCTGATCTGGTCCGCGTTGCAGTTGGTCGGGTTGGTCAGCAGCGCCCGCAGCGGAGCCGACGACGAAGCGCCGCCGGTGCAGGCACCGAACGCAGGATTGAAGATGCACCGTTCCGAATCGTGACTCGGGTCCGCGGGCACCCCCCAGAAATTGAAGTGGACGTAGGCCAGGGCTGCCTGGGTGTTGTTCGGCGACGTCATCGTGATCCCGTAGTCGCTATCGCTGCGCACCTTCGGGAAGAGATGGACCTCGCCTACCGACCCCGCCACGAAGGCGAACTCGGCCGGGTGGCCACCGGTCGGATTGATCGAGAAGCCCCCCGTCCTAACCGCCACGCCGCTGTTCAGGACTTCCAGCGTGATCGTGCCGATCTGGCTCTCCACGGGACATTCGCGAAGGTTGATGAGGTCAGCGTCGCACTTGGGCAGCCTCAAGGGGTTGCCGATGAAGCCTGGAGGGAGTTCGACGCTGATCGTCTTCGGATCCTCGATCGGAAGCAGTTTGTGATTGGTCGATACGTACTTGGTGAAGGTGTTGAGGCTCAGCCCTGCATAGGGATGCCCGCCTGCCTGGGTATAGGGGTTCCCAAGCGAGTCCACGGAACTGGCGCTGAAGAAGCTGGCGCCGTACGGCGGCCGTGGAGCGAGCGTGAAGGTCTCCGAGTCGCTGGCGCCGACTACAGCACCCCCACCGCTGATGGTTGCGGTCGCGGTCGGTTCATCCGGCGCGGCGATCCCGTCCAAAGTCACTGGAATTGCGATTGACGGGAAGGCAACGCTCCCGAGGGCGGGCGTCGTGGCGCGCGTGCATTTGTACGGCACCACTTTGGTGCAGGTCCAACCAATCCCGCCGAGGTTCACGGCCGTAACTCCCACCGGAAGCGTGACTTCGACGGTGGTCTGAGGGATGGTGACGCCGGCAACCGGCGAGTTGGAACCCGCGGCAAGTGGCATCGAGGGGCTCGGCCCTGGAAGCGTGGTGCTCCTGGCGTTGCTGAATCCCTTCAGCACGGAAACGCCGTTCGCCGTTCCGACAAGCGAGCACTGGAAGGAGCCGGCCGTTGCGAGGTCGGCTTGGGTGACGATGTATTCGCTTGAGATGGCGCCGGGAATCTCGACGCCGCTGCGGAACCATTTGTAGTTGCTGAAGGTTGGAGATCCGGTCCAGGCGGGATTGGTCGCTTGCGGACAGGTCAGTTTGGCGCCGCCGGCGGTACCGACTTGAAGAGTGCCTTCGATGCCCGGCGCAAAGGTCGACGGTGGGATCGGCACCACGGGGGGAATGCCTCCGGGCACCGACGGAATCGTGACCGGATTGCTGGTGAACTCAGCCTTACCCGTGGCGTTCGTGGCGCTGACGGCGCACTGGATCGCCTGGCCGGCATCGCCGGCGGCGACCGTGTACGTGTTGGCGGTTTTGCCGGCGATCGGGGTCGCGTTATGGAGCCAGCGGTATTCGAATGCGCTGTATCCAACCGGCAGGTTGGTCCAAGTGCCGGTCGAGCAGTTCAGGGTGTCGCCGACTTCCGGGCCGGCGACCGCGGTGCCCGAGTTGCTGAAAGCGACCGAGTAACTGAAGACCTTGTCGGCGCGGGTAATGACTCCCGGGGTTTCTGAGACCGGATCGGCCTGATGTTCGACGTTGACCCCGAAGACCGGAAGGGCCAGGGCGCCGGCAGGCGCCGGGATCATCATCGCCGCGAGGGCGAGCACGAACAGTCCGGCCAGCTTCAGCTTGTTGCCGGCAGCGGATTTTGCTTTTTCAATCATCTCTAGAGGCATCGCATTTCCTTCCGTCGACTCGTTCACTCGGCTTCGCTTCTCCCTACTCCTGGCCGCCATCGTCAACCGGCGCGACGGGTCGAGTGCTTACGGGCGCGATGCTTCTGCTTCTTCTTGTGGTGCTTCTTCCGATGGTTCGCTTTCTTCGCCGGCGCAGGCGTTTCCAGGTTGCCCTCACCGAAGAATCCCGACGTCGCCGAGGTCGGGGCGACCGGCGTCGCCGGCGTCGAACCCCGGCAGAGGGCGCTGGTGTCGCAGGGCGGGGTCGGCACCACAATCGGCGGTTCGACGTCGGGACCGATACGGGCCACGTAGGTGCTGATCGAGGAGTTGGCGTCTTTGGGTACCAGCTTGGCTGCCGTCCCGAAAATCACCTCACCGCCGTCAGTCGAGAGAATCGGACTGTATGCTCCTCGCGGCCACGAACCCGAGCCGATCAGCGAGACCGTGCCTTCGCGCCAGAGATAGACATCGCTGACGCCGTTGGTGTCGCTGGACTGAAGCGCGGCCACGGTTGAGAAGACAACCGTTGAACCATCAGCGCTGATGCTCATTCTTTCCGGGCCCGCAGCGTTCCCGTAGGTTCCCCCGATCAACCCAACCGCATCAGCAGTGTTTCCCGGAGTAACTCGGACAATCTGACGCGCCTGAGCGTCGTAGCGGTAGAGATCGGTGACGGCATCGGTATCGCCGGGACCGACCTGGGTGTTCAACGCCATCAAGAGGAAGCGACCAGTCGCATCCGACATCTGATTAGCGGTGATCTGCAGTGGTGACCAGATAGCCGCGTCGGTCGCATCCAAACGCGCGATGAACGTGGTTTTCCCGCTGACCGGTTCGTACAGGTAGAGGTTGTTGGCTCCTGCCAGCGCGCCCTGCCCAAAGGAGTTCAGGCCGGTCGTCAGCACTCCCGCGGCGACAAAGTAGATGTGACTGCCGTCGTCGGACATGTTGACGATGTTCTGGACCTGGGCCCCGCTCCCCGGGGTCGGATCGGTCGCGTCGCCTTTCGAGATAAGGCTCAGATGCTGGCCCGCCGGTTTCCCGAAGTCGTAGAGGTAGAGGTCGCGGGTTGCGTCGGTATCGACGTTGAGCAGTTGCTGACTCGTCGAGAAAGCCACTTTGGAGCCGTCGTTAGTGGCGCCGCCGTAGAAGGCGTCGCTGACCGGCGAGGCGCACGCGGGTTGACACTCAGAAGCGGAGATTTCCACCGTTTCGGTGCCGTTGATGCGGGCGTAGATGCGCTTCGCGATTTCCGCGCAACTCGTCACCAGAGTGCCGGGCTGGGCGCTGAAGAAGAGCTTGGAGCCATCGGCCGAGATCGAGTTGGCACTACGGCCGTTCGAGTTCCCGCTCGTGGCATATCCGCCCTGGTCGGCGGCCATGCAGACCGGCGCCAAGTTGTTGCCGAAATTGTCCAGCGTCACCGAACGTACAGCCGGAGGATCGGCGGTCACGTCATAGAGGTGGTCGACGGCACTCGGAGTCTGCGGGACGTCTGGAACGTCAGTCGGGAGAAAGTAGACGCTTCGAATCGTGCTGACGTAGAGATGGCTGAGGTCATCGGATGCCCCGTAGTGGAGATTCCAGAGGGGACTTCCCACTACATTTCCGCTCAGATCCGCAAGCTCCGGAAAGGCTTTGTAGTGCAGGTCTCCGGGGCGCACGAGGCGAGGGGTGACCGCGCCCCGCTCGTACTGCGCCTGCGTCTGGGTAAGCGCCATCTGGGTACCGAGATCAGCGGTCGTGTCCGTCAGGTTCCCCATGACAACGTCCTGCGGAGGGTTCATCGAGGTGGATTCCCATCCCGAACTGCCTCTGGTAGCGAGGTAGAGGTCCGACACCCCGTGCTGGGATACCGCGTCACCGAAGGCCTGCTTCCCGGGGACGTAATTGATCCGATTGCCGTCGATCGCGACTTGCAGTGGCCGCGCTTCTGAGCCGTTTGGGTCAGCCGGGCTGACCAGCTCGTAGTGCATCCCGAAGCCGAGGCTGGGGCCGGTGGAGAAGATCAGATCCGGGCCGTTGGTCGTCCCCGTGGCGTTGGTGGCGACGAGGCGATAGTGGTAGGTCGTGCTGAGTTCGAGGCCCGAGATCGCCTTCGTGACGGGGACGTCGGCGCTGCCGGAGCCGGCGCTGACAGCGACCGCCGGAGCTTTGTCGCCGTAGGCGGTGGTCTTGCCGTATTCGAAGAGGTAGGTGGTCGCCTGTCCTTCCGGGTTGACCGTGCCGCCTAGCGTCGCCCAGGTGAGGGCCGTGCTGGAGGGGATCGTTATCCCGACGCTGACCTTCGGCGCGTTGGCGGCGAGGGCCGGCGCGGCGCTGAAAGCCAGGAGGGAGGCCGCGACCGCGAGCGGCGCGAGCAGGGCCGCGAGGCGGCGTGCGGGCGCACCACTCCCTTTGACCTTGCCGGAGGCACCACGGGTGGCGAGGGAACGGCCGTCGAGACGGCTTCCGGCGCTGCCGGAACCGTCGAAGCTCTGCGCGGACGAACCCTTCGCGAGGCGTCTCACTAGATATCTCTCCTTGTTCTTACCGGCCCTCTTCTCGGCCCTCCGCAACGCTGGAGAGCTCGAGCCCCTGGCCCGGTCTTTGACTCTTCCCTGCCCGCTTCCCAGCGGGCTTGCACAGCATGGACTCCGCGTCTCGGCGTCGCCACAAACAAAGTGTGAGAAAAGGGCGGTACACGTCGTAGGTTCTGCGAATTCGGGCTTGATCAAGCCCGAAACGACGTGCCAGGGATGTGCGCTTCAGCCCAAGGAGTCGCTGAAGCCTCTGGTCCAGAACAGTTGGGAGCCGGCCAGGCCGACTCCCCCAACCGCGGTCGGGGGCCCGCGGTCGGGGGTCGCCGGCCGTTACCGGCGGGCGGTGGGCGTTATTCGCTCGCCACCCACTTCTGGACCCGCTGGTTGGAGGGGTCGACGACCCAGACGCTGCCGTCGGGAGCGAGCGCCAGGTTGGAGCTCGGCAGGTGGTATTCGCCGAACTGGCCGGGGCCGGTGCCGCCGGCGCCGAACTTGGCGAGGAAGGCGCCGGCCGGGCTGAAGGCCTGGATCCGGTTGGTTTCCATGTCGGAGACCCAGATCGTCCCGTCGGGGCCGACGTCGATCCCGGAGGTGTCCTGGAATTTTCCGTCGGTCGTGCCGGCCGAGCCGAACCCGCTCAGGTAGGTGCCCGCGGAGCTGAACTTCTGCACCCGCTTGTTGCCGCGTTCGGCGACCCAGAGGTTGTCTTCGGCGTCGAGCGCCAGGAAGCTGGGTTCGTTGAATTTGCCCGCGCCGGAGCCAGCTCCGGTCCCGCCGAGGGAGGTGAGGATTTCCCCGGCGGAGTTGTAGTGGTCGACCTGGTGGCCTTGGGGCTCGGCGATCCAGATCCCGTCTTTGGAGTCGACGGCGATGTCGGCGGTCGGGTAGGCGCTTTCGATTTCCATCAGCCATTCGCCTTTGGAGCTGTATTTGGTGACGCTGTGGTCTTCGTTGTCGGAGATCCAGAGGTTGCCTTTGGAGTCGACCGCCAGGCCCTGCATGTAGCCGATGGCGCTGCTGCCGGCAATCGTGATTTTGCTCAGGTATTCGCCTTTGGAGTTGAACTTTTGGACGTAGCCGTGCATCAGGTCGGTGACGTAGACGTTGCCCGAGGGGTCGACCGCGACACCACGCGGATAGCCGAACTGGCCGTTGGCGTTGCCGCTTTTGCCGAAGCTCAGCGAGTAGACCCGGGTCTGCGTCTGCTGGGTGGTGAACGTCGCGTCGGCACTGTTGGTGGTGCCGATCGAGTTGCTTGCCACCAGGCGGTAGTGGTAGGTGGCGCCGCCGCTCAGGCCGCTCAGGGCCTCGCTGACTTTGAGCGCCGAGAGGCCCGAGCCGGCCGCTTTGGCCGCGACCGGGACTTTGGTCCCGTAGGCGGTGGTTTTGCCGTATTCGAACTGGTAGGTGGTTTCGGCCCCGTTGGGGTTGAGCGAGGCGTTGAGGGTGGCTTTGGTGACGCTGACGGCGCTCGGCGCTTCGACCGAGATCGCCGGCGTGTCGGCCGGCGTCGTGAACGTCAGGTCTTTGCCCAGGCCCTGCCCGGCAACGCTGCTCGCCACCACCCGGTAGTGGTAAGTGGTGAGCGGTTTGAGGCCGGTGATCGCCTCGGAGACCGCGATGTCGTTGACGCTCGAGCCGATTGCTTTGGATGAGGCCGGGACGGCCGAGCCGTAGGAGCTGGTCAGCCCGTACTGGAACAGGTAGCCGCTGGCGTTGCCTTCCGGGTTGACGGTGGCCCGCAGCGTGGCGCTGGAACCGGTCACCGGAGTCGCTGCTTCGGTGCTCACCGCGGGTGGCACGTAGGGGTTGCGCTGCTCAGCCAGGGCGATCCTGCGGCCCGAGCTGAAGTAGCTGCCGACCGCCATGCAGTAGGTCGTGGTCGGGCATGAGATCCCAACCGTTTCCTTCCCGTTTTCGGTCGGCGGGACGAGCGAGCCGAGGGACCATGAGCTGCCGTTCCAGGAGATCGCCGTGAGGTTGAAGCCGATCACGACACAGTTGCCCGGCGCCGGGCAGGAGACCGATTCCCACCCACCCGGAATGCTGCCTTTGGCCGGCGAGACGTCTTCCCAGCTGCTGCCGTTCCAGGCCCGGGCGACCGGCACGGTCGAGATTCCGGTCGCCAGGCAGTAGGCCGCCGAGCTGCAGGAGATGTCTTTCAGATACCCGAAATCACTGCCACCGAGGGACGTCTGCAGCGTCCATGCGGACCCGTCCCACTGCTCGACGAGCATGCTGGTGGTGGCGCTGCCGTCGCTGCGCCCCACCGCCGTGCAGGCGTTGGAGGCCGGGCAGGAGACGTCATGGAGCTCGTATCTTTGGGTCGCTTTTTCCGGCACCGGCGAGGACTGAAGCGTCCATTTGCTTCCGTCCCAGGTTCCGATCAGAGCTCTCGAATCTTCTTTTTCGAGGTCGAACACGTAGCTGCCGACCGCGACGCAAGCCGTCGCCGACGAGCACGAGACCCCCGAGAGCTCGGCCGTCCCTCCAGCGCCGGCCGGGTTCGGGAACGTCACCGTCGACCAGGCAGTGCCGTTCCAGCGCTGCGCCAGGGGCCGTTCGAGCCCGGCGACGGTTTCGAAGCCGACCGCCATGCAGGAGGAGGGGCCGGTGCACGAGACGCTCTGCAGCAGAGCACGAGAGCCTGCCGTCGGATTCGTCTGCGCCACCCATTCGGCGCCATCCCAACGCTCGGCCAGCGGCTGTGCTTCTTTGCTGTAGCCGACCGCGGTGCAGGAGCTCCGCGCCGTGCAGGAGACGTCGCGGAGGTGCCGGTCGTCGCTCGAGGAAGGCGTTTCCAGCAGCGCCCAGGCGGAGGTCTGGAACGTCTGGTCGGCTCCGTAGACGGTCCCCCTGCTGTTGGTCGCCAGCAGCCGGTAGTGGTAGGTGGTGTTGGGCGAGAGGCCGGTCAGGCTGGTGGCGACTTTGGTCCCGGTCGGTGCCGCTTCGACGTTCGTGCTCGTCGTTTTCGATCCGTAGGAGGTGGTGGTCCCGTAGTCGAAGCGGTACGTCGTTTCCAGGCCGCTGCGGCTGAAGACCACGCCGTTGAGGGCGGCCGCCTGCCGTTCCACCGTCGAGGCGGGATCGGTGCGGGCAACCAGCAGCAGGTCGGTCGGGCTGAGCAGGAACGGGTCCTCTTCGCCCCCGGTGTCCCAGTGCGTGGCAAGCCAGTTGCCGCTGCCGGGAGCGGTGTTGAAATAGGTGTCGTAGCCGCAGTCGAGCGGCGTTTTTTCCGGTTCCTGGTAGCCCGCGCCGGCGGGGCAGCGGGTCTCGCTGTAGGAGCCCCCGCTCGAGTAGCCATCTTCGTAACAGAGGATGTCGATGCCGTCGACGCAGTGGGAGGTGTTCGCGTAGGGCGCGGTCGCCTGCACGGCACCGAGGTTGTGGAAGAGCTCGTGGATCGAGACGTGCGTGTCCCAGGAGCCGTTGTAGACCAGGGCGACGCCGGTTTTCGTCGCGTTGCCGTTGACCCAGGACTTTTCTTCGTCGCGGACGAGATCGCCGACGCCGGCGGCTGCTTCATTTTCTTCGTGGTCGAAGACGAGGTACTTGACCGCGTTGGTGCCGGTCGGGTCGCCGACGATCTGAGCCTTGGCCGCGGCCGAGACCGTCGAGAGGTTGTTGTTGGCGGTGGCGACGTTGTAGACCTGGATCAGGCCGCTGCCGTTGCAGTCGACGGCCATCTTCACGGTCCGCCCGCCACCGCTGGATACCGATCCCTGCTGGTTGATCTTCCAGTTCATCCGCCGCACGATCGAGCGCAGGGATTCGGTCGGGGTCGGGGTCGTGTCGGCTGGGCGATGCGAGTAGACGACGACGATCCGGTTGCCCGAAGTGCGGCAGGTCGGTGCGAGCTCCGGGGTCGGCAGGTAGACGGCGGCGCCCAGGTAGCGGGCTTCCTCGGTGAGGTAGTCGACGTGCGCCACCGACTTCGGCTGGCCGGGAGTGCGGATTTCGTACTCCTCGCGGTTGGCGTTGAAGCGGTAGGTCGTGTCGCCGATGCGCTTGAAGTCAGGCTGCCCCGGCAGGCGCCCACCGTTGTGGTCGTGGCCACCGTGCCCCGCGTGGGCGCTGGCCGCTCCGGCCGCGAACGCGCCCCAGGCGAAGGCGAGCATCATTGCCGCCACCAGCCCGAAGAAGAAAGTCCGAATCCGCTGCGCCGGGACAGACTGACGCAGCACTTCCCCACCCTCTACACACATTGGGTACCCCCCCTGTAGAGGCACCTCCCTGTGCCAGCTTCGATATTCGAGGCACCTCCCAAGTGCCAGCGGCGCCAACCTAACGGCCGGTGGGCACCGTGTCAAGAATCGGTGTCACATAGGCGCTGGCAGAGCGGTCGGCGACGACCGCGGAACGGCTAGGACAAGCCTTCGCGGGCCTCGCGGACCAGAGTGACGGCCTCGGGGAAGAGGACGCGGATCGCGTCGCGGACCTGCATCGCCTGCTCGTCGGCGTTGCCGGTCAGGTCGAGGCGGCCGATCGAGGCGACGGTCATCTCGACCGCCAGCTTGATCGCGTTGTCGGCCCAGGCGACGCGCTGGGAGGACTGCATCTGCTCCGAGAGCTCCTCCATCCGGGCGCGGAACTCGTCGGGGTCGCCGAAGAGGTTGAAAGGGCTTCCCTCCATGCCCGAATCAAAGCAGAACCGTCGCCTCGCCGGCACAGAATCTCGACATTGAGCGCGCCACGCGTGCGCTCAGGCTGCCTAGCGTCCCGGCGATGGGAGGACACGGTCAGCGGCAACGGGGATCGGCGAGCGTCGAGCAGGTCGGGCTTGCCGCCCTGCTGGCACTGCTGCTTGTCGCGGCGATCGCCGCCGTCGTCGCCGGCGGGGAGGTCGACGCGGGCCGCCGGCTCGGCGCCGCGATCGGCCGCAAGCTGGCCTGCGCGCCGCGGCTGCCCGACGCCTGCGGACACCAGCCGCTGGTCCCCGCCTACGGCTGGCCGCTGGCCCGCCTGGCCCGGGCGCTGGCGCC
>OUNO010000056.1_pt1 | contig 35139 bp, 13 predicted proteins | sample 1779811 | NCBI WGS metagenome assembly OUNO01 (sample SAMEA3914804, study PRJEB12502) | metagenome | biome: forest; material: soil | place: Canada | collected 2010-06-25 | depth 0.3 m
TACATCTTCCGCGGTGCGCTGGACGTGCGCGCGACCACCGTGAGCGAGGAGATGAAGGTCGCCGCCGCCGAGGCCATCGCCCGCTTGGCGCGCGAAGACGTGCCCGATCAGGTCCTGCGTGCCTACGGCCGGCAGCGCATGCGCTTCGGGCGCGACTACATCATTCCCAAGCCCTTCGACAATCGCGTGTTGTATTGGGTAGCGCCCGCGGTGGCACAAGCGGCGATCGCGAGCGGCGTCGCGCGCGACAAGATAGACATCGAAGAGTACGGCGAGCGCTTGTACCGCACGATCTCGCCGACGCGGCGCGTGCTGTGGAACATCACCGAGACCGCCAAGAGCGATCCCCGTCGCATCGTGTTTCCCGAGTCCGAGAGCGACAACATCTTGCGCGCCGCGCAACGCGTGTTGGAAGAGGGCATCGCGCAGCCAATCCTGCTGGGCGTACCCGAGCGAATTCGCGAGCACGCGCGCAATCTCGGGCTGCACCTCGATCAAGTCACGATCATCGATCCGCGGGCTTGCGATCGCCTCGATGCGTACGTCGATGGCTATTGGCAGAAGCGCCAACGCAAGGGCGTGACGCGCCATGCCGCGTACAAAGAGATCCGTCGCTCACGCACCGCGTTCGGCCTGATGATGCTCGAGCTGGGCGACGCCGATGGGCTCGTGGCCGGCGTGCGTCAGGACTATCCGGCAACGATTCGCCCCGCCCTGCAGATCATCGGCGTGAGCGAAGGCGTCCGGCGCGCAGCGGGCATGTACATGGTCGTTGCCAAGAGCGGAGTGCGGTTCCTGGCCGACACCACGATCAACATCGAACCCGACGCCGACACGTTGGCCGAGATCGCAATCCTGGCGGCCGAAACCGTGACGGACCTCGGTCTCGAGCCCCGAGTCGCCATGCTCTCGTTCTCGAACTTCGGTGACGCCCCGCACGCGCAGTCACAAAAAGTCGCTGCGGCGACGGCCATCGTCAAAGCGCGCCGCCCCGAGCTCATGATCGAAGGCGAGATGCAAGCGAACCTCGCACTCGACGAAGAGGCGCGGGCTCCCTACCCGTTCAGTCGCCTGAAGGGCGCCGCGAACGTGCTGATCTTCCCCAACCTGGACGCTGGCAACGCCGCCTACAAGCTACTCGGCACCCTCGGTGACGGCGACGTCATCGGGCCGATCGTGCTCGGCATGAAGAAACCCGTCAACGTCCTGCAACAAGGCGCCAACGTGGACACCATCGTCCACATGACCGCGATCACCGTGGCTCGCTCGATTCGCCTGCTCCCCCGCACGAAGTGAGCCGACCCTGGGTCGGCTCGTCGCCGAAACGGGTGGGGGCGGCGCTGCGTTCGTTGGCAGCACTATTTGACGCTCTGGCTTGAACGGTGTGGGCTCATTTCTCGCAAAAGCGAGGATCGCGCCACGGAATCGCGGACGGTCGAACACGATGCCTTGCCAGCGGTGATCCGCAGTGCGGGTGACATCTGCCTACTCTCGGTTACCCCGGAAAACCCTAGTTATTTTGTGGACTACGCCGCTCTGGGCCCGCGACATTTCGTGATCATGCTGTGCCACGTCGGACATGAAATGCGCGCAGCAGGAAACCAGTCATTCCGTCGGCGTTTGGCGCGACCAGCGGGCCAAACACCGAATTGTTCGTTCACCGTGTCGGTCGTCTCTGGTGCAATCAAATGAACCGAGTCCCGGCCAATGGGGCCATCTCTATGTTGCTTAGGCTGCGAAGGTTTGGGTTTTTGAGCTCGGTGGTCGCGCTGAGCGCGTTGCGCGCGGCGCCGGCATTGGCAGCGCCCGAGGCAGCCGCGGCGGCCGACGACGAGGACGACGACCCGGCAGAGCCGGCCACCGCGCCCAAGCCGAAAGCGGAGCCCGAAGAGAAGAAGGCCGAAGCGGTCGTCACCCCGGCCAGCGCACCAACCCCGGCAGCCGTCGCGGCGTCGACCGACGTCACGCGCGTGCCAACACCCTCCCCGCTCAGCTTCGGCAGCGGTGGTTGGACGGCGTCGCTGTACGGCTTCGTCGAGCTCGACGTGATGAGCGACTCGACGCAGAGCTACGCCGAGAACGTTGGTAACAACAACATCGCTCGCCCGAACACGGTCGCAGGCGATAACCCGCGCACGCAAATCACCGCGCGCAACTCACGCCTCGGGTTCAAGCTCGAAGCGCCGCAATGGGGCGACGTCAAGACCAGCGGTGTGATCGAATTCGACTTCTTCGGCGAGCCGCAGCCGACGACGAAGCAAGGCGAATCTTACACCGCCGGCCCGGCGCGCATGCGCCACTTCTACGCCAAGGTGGAGACGCCCATCGTCGACATACTCGCCGGCCAGTACCACGATCTATTCGCCTGGGGCGGCGCGGGCTTCTACCCGAACACCGTCGCGTTCCTGCCGCTACAGGGTCAGATTTATCACCGCAACCCGCAGTTCCGGATCTCGAAGACGCTGAAGGGCAACGCGGTGGATTTCGAGATCGCCGTGGCCGCGGTCCGCCCGGTGCAGCGCGACTCCAACCTCCCGGACTTCCAGGGCGGCGTGAAGGTCGACGTCAACGGCTGGACCGGCGCGAGCACTCCGGGAGCAAGCCGCCCCGTGAGCGCGCCGCTTTCAATCGGCCTGTCCGGCGTTGCGCGGCGCTTCTCGGTCACCGACTTCTCGACGGTCCCCGGAAATCCGCAGAAGGCGAACGGCTGGGGCTTTGCGGCCAATGCCTTCATCCCGGTGATTCCCGCCAAGAACGACGACCTGAGCAACGCGCTCTCCCTCACCGGCGAGTTCACCACGGGTAGCGGTATCTCGGACCTATACACCGGGCTCACGGGTGGCGTGCTCTTCCCGCAGCTCCCCAACCCGAACAACTCGGAGCTCGTGCCGACGTACACGCCGAACATCGATCCGGGCATCGTGACGTTCGACGGCTCGAACTTGGTGCAGCCCGTGAAGTGGTCGGCGTTCGTGGTCAACGGGCACTACCACCTGCCCTTCGGCGGCGGGAAGAAGGTGTGGGTCTCGGGCACCTATTCCCACGTGAAGTCGGACAACGCCCTCGCGCTCACGCCGGTTCAGGGCCGCCCCTATGTTTGGGACAAGGCCCAATATTTCGATGGCAACGTGTGGTGGGCGATGACGCCCGCGGTGCAGGTTGGTCTCTCCTTCCAGCACGGCGAACAAACTTACGGGGACGGTGTGGTGGCCAAGAACAATCGCGGGGAAGGTGCCTTCTATCTCTTCTTCTGAGTGTGACGCGCCAGGTTCAGCATAACGACACAGTCTCTGCCGCGAGCTTGCGGCCACGCCATCCGGCGTTGGAGGAATCAACAAAATGCAAATAGCCAAATTCGGTCTTCTCGTCGGCTTCGCGCTGTCAGCGCTCATCGGCTGTAGCTCGTCGTCCGCTCCCCCGATCAATCAGCTACCGCCGGGTGGCAGCCCCGGCACTGGTGGCGCACCTGCCGGCGCCGGCTCGGGTGGCTCGGGCAACAGCGCCGGTCAAGCCACTGCTGGTGCTCCGGGCGGCGGCGCGGCTCCTACCGCGGGCGCAGGTGGGATGAGCACGGCGGGCGCTTCCGGCAACGGCGCGACCGCGGGTGCCGCGGGCAGCGCAGGCACCGGCGGCGGCGCAACGTCGACTCTGTCCGAAGGTTGCGGCACGGACCTCGCGAACTTGAAGGATCAAGCTGGCGCTCCGTTCACGATTCAGAAGGGCAAGTGGGTCGAGCTCGCGAGCCAGCCCAATCCGAAGGCGATGGGCGGCACCATCCCCCCGCCCATGATGGTGCCCTGCGACACCGGAGACGACGCAACCACCCCGGGCCACGGCGCATCCTATCCGCCTTGCGTCAACGGCATGAAGAAGCGTGGCTTCTTCGTGTACTTGCCCGCGAATTACGACAACACCAAGCCCAGCAAGGTGATCTATGAGGCCGCCGGCTGCGGTGACACGCTGGCGCCACAAGGTGGCACCTCGAGCTACCCGTACCAGGACGTCGATCAGAACTCGGCGACTCAGGTGATTCAAGTCGGCCTCGAATACTCGCGTGACGATTATTGCTACGATAACCAAAACCCCAAGTCGAATGACTTCAAGTTGTTCCCGGTGCTTCACCAATACATAGAAAAGAACTTCTGCGTCGATAAGACGAAGCAGTACTTCTCTGGCTACAGCACGGGCGCTTGGGTCGCGGCTCAGTTCACCTGCGCATTCCCCGACGTGCTGCACGGGTTCGTGTTCGCCACCGGTAACGAACCGCAGCAGCCGACGTGCCTCTCGGGCCACCCGACCGCCGGCCTGTACCTCCACGACATCAACGACCAAGCCAATTCGTTCGAAGGCATGCTCCCGGCATGCGTGCGGCAGCTCACGCAGAACGGCTGCACGGTGAAGACGTGCGACAAGCAGACGATGGCGAATACCGCGCTCACGACGAAGTATGACTTCTCGTCGGCGTTTGGTGTGCCGTCGGGCACGACGTGTGTTTCGTTCAACGGTTGTCCGGCGAACGCTCCCGTCGTGTGGTGCTCTACCAACATGAACGCTCCGCCGAACCACTACACGCAAAGCGCTGACTCGGTGTGGATCAAGAAGCTGTTCTGGGACTTCATCGACAAGCACTGAGCAACGAGTACCGATGAAAGCGCAAAGCGACGGGCCGCAAGAAAGCACTTCACGAGGCGACATGACACGGCACTCTGTTCGAATCTTGGCGGCTCGTCGCTCCTCGGCCCTCGTCTTTGTATTGCTTGCCGCGGCATGTAGCAGCAAGGGTCGCGAGGGCACCTGCAGCGACGCGGCAATCTGTGGCGGCGACATCACAGGAACGTGGGACGTCGTAGGTTCTTGCCAGTACGCAATGGATGCGATCGATCAGCCGTTCAGTCCGCGGGAACAAGTGCAGACACCACAGCCGCCGGTGCTCACGAGCTCTCCAGTCGCCGCCACGACCGACGGCGACTGGTGCTCTCGGCTCTATTATTTGCCGATGGACACAGACGCCAACACGCCCAACAGCAAAATCGCGGCGGTCGACCTGCCCCACACCGCGCCACCCCTGACTTCTGGCAGCCAGATCAGCTTCAACAATGCCGCCGATGGCAAGCCGGCCAATTATCAAGTCTCGCTCAACTTCGCCGTGGCGAACTCGACTCACTTTACGGTGCAGTGCATCCAGTTCGGCGGCGCAACACCTTCTTGCACGGAGCTGGCAACGAACCTGACTCAGTTCTACGTGAGCAAGGCCGGCGTGAACGCGCAGGGTGAGATGCAAAAGCCGAGCTTCAAGGACATCAACTGCAACGCCGCTTCGGACGGGGGTTGCGATTGCAGCTACACTTACGAAGTCACGTTGACTGACGTTGGAACCTGGCAGTCGTTGGGCACCGTCGTTTCGCAGGCGGGCGACCCCAATTCCTATCAGTACAATGGGCAACCAGTCGCCGCGAGCCAGCAGCCGACCGAGGCCCAGCTGACTTCTTATTGCCGGTCAGGCGATACGCTATCGTTGTCGGGCTACAACGGCTCGTTCGTCTCCGGTGCACCTGGGCTCAGGGTGCTCTCCCTCGCCAGGCACCAGTAGTCATGAATCGAGAAGCCTCGTCAGTGGCCGCGCAGATGACTCGCTCGCTAGGGCTACTCGCGCTACTTAGCCTCGTTGGCTGTAGCGGCAAGGGCGTCGGCGGCGCCTGCGCAGACATCAACGCTTGCGGCGGCGATCCGAGCGGTAATTGGAAGGTCGTCAGCGCCTGCCAGTACGACTACTTGCAGCCGAAAAATACGAACGACTCGGTGACGGCGCGCTATGCGGCACCGCAAAGCCCGACCCTCGCCCAGTCGTCGAGCACCCAGAGTGCCTCTTCTGGGGATTGGTGCCAGGGCCTATCGTTCATCACGCCGAGCGATGGGACGAACAGCTCCTTCCTCGTGCGCCTCAACTCCGAGCCCGTGGAGTACTTGCTGGGCGGTGAAATTTCCGTGGCGCCCGTCGCCGCGGGGACCGCTCCTTTCGGCGCGGTGTTGAGTGTGCAGCACCATTTCGAGGTTCACTTCAGCCCGACGTGCCTCGGAGCCCACGGCGTGCCGCCGACGTGCGCTGCCCTGACCGAGTTTGCCGCCAACGGGCAATTCTTGAACTTCAACAACTTCACCTGCGGGGACGCCGGCGACGGCGGCTGCGACTGCAGTTACCTCTACTTCGAAGGCACGACCGAGAGCGCGAGCTACGCCATCTCCGGCTCGCAACTGCTCATCGTGAATGCGACGTCGCGCTTACCACCCCGTAGCTACGATTTCTGCGTCCAGGGCAACACCATGACCATGGGTGGGCACAACGGGATCGGGCTCTTCGGCTCGAAGAACCTGCGCTCGGTCGAGCTTACCCGCTGCGCGACTGCTGACTGCTCGGGAACCTAGGGCAAGGTTGGTCGCTTCCCGCATTCTTGTGCGGGGCGTGCCACAGCCTTGCCTGCTGGCCCCGCTCCGCTCAGGGATCATCGATCGTCAAACCACCGTCTGCGGTCGCCTCAGCAGAGCTCGTGTGGCCCACGGCACGAACGCGAACCTGGATCGCGTAGGTCGCGAAACCCATGCCGGTGCTCTCGAACCCGCTCGTGTCCAGCAGCGCGCTGCCCGAGCTTTGCCAGTCCGTACCGGGAAACAATTGGAACTCGCCGTCGGGAGGCGCGTAGTAGAACGAATACTCGGGGGTGAGACCCGAGTCGCAGGTCGCCACCGACGAAAAAGGGTAAGACTCGCCTGCAGGTTGCGGGTGCCCTCCTGTATAGTCACCGGGGTCCGTGACTGCGTAGCAAGTCGGACCGACCTGGCGCGTGATGGTCGCCGTGGTGTCGTTGCTCGCGAAGCCTAGCTCCGCAACCTCGACTTTGATCGTATAGCTGCCCGGCGTGATTGCGCTCGTATTCCAGCTGACGGCTCCGGTGACCCACGGGCTGCCAATGGGTGTCCACGAGCTGGTCCCGGCGGGTGCGTAAGAGTAACTGTACCGCGGGTCGAGACAGCTCGAAGCTGCACCCGTCAGGGTGAGTACAGTGCCGTGTTCCGGGGGGTTGATAGACAAGGTGCCACCCGTGCACTGATTGCGGAGCTCGATCGCTTTGGTTTTGAGCCCGTCGTAGGTTCCGGTGGACGCACTCGGGCGCACGAAAGCAACGATGTCGTAGCTGCCCTGAGCGACGCCCGTCGTGTCCCACGCGGCGCTCGCCGCCGCGCCCCAGCCCGTAAAGTATGTGTAGCTCGTCGTGCCGGTCGGCGCGTACGCGAAGCGATAGTTCGGCGTTGCGCCGCTGGGACAGTGCCCCGTCGCCGTCACGCCGATCGAAGTCGCGACTGCGACCGGTCCACTCGGAGAGTCACTGAGCGTATCGACGCTGCACGGTGGCGGCGCGTTCACAGTGATCGTCTTTTTCAAGACGCTGTCGTAGCCGACGGTTGCAGTGCTCGTGCGCACGAACACGAGCACGTCATAGGCGGCCCCGGGCAGGTTCGTCGTGTCCCAGACCGCGCTCGTCGTCGTGCCCCAGCTCGTCAGGTAGGTGTAGTTCGTGGTGTTCGCGGGCGCATAGGCAAACCGATAACTCGGGCTGGACCCAATCGGACATGAGGCCACCGCAGAGACGTTTACGGTTACGCCCGCAGCGACTGGGCCTTCGGTAGAGGTGACGAGCGACGATGCCGCGCAGCTCGGCGGAGGAGAGGACGTGACTTGCAACGCGACATCCTCGACACCGGATTTGGCGCCGAAGCTCTTACCCAAATCATCCCACGCGCTGAATGTGCGCTTTTCTGGCCAAAATGGAGAGCTCAACAAAGTGGGGTCCGACTGGTCTCCGGCGCGATTTGCGCTGGGAACGAGCGGAACCTCGGCAGCCGAAGCATCGACCAGCAGGTTGCCCATCCCGTCCGGCGACCAAGTGATCTCTCGCCTCCAAAGCTCGTCACCCAACGCCGACCCAGGGACAGCGGCGGAGCGCCAACTCACGAACATGCGATCGGGAAATACCAACAAGCTCGGTTTGGTTTGGCTCAGCGTCACGTCCGTGGAGTACGGAGCCACGGCAGGAATGACAGCAAACGATTCCGTGGCTCCGGGAAAAGCTGCATCCAAAATCGCGGCGTGCAGACGAGGAATGTTCTGATCGCTCTGCGTTGGGTCGACCATCGTGAACGCGACCGCGAGATGCGTCGCATCGATGAACGACAGCGCTGGAATATCGTCGTCCGCGCCTGGCTTGTACGGACCTACCGACCAGTGCGTCGCACCGCTTTGAATCTCGAGCGTCTCGGAGCCAGCGTTACCACTGCGCCAAGCTGCGGCCCAAGCTCCGTTGGCTGCGGCGAGCGAGACGTGATCTTCCACCGCCGCCGTCGCCGTGAGCGTCTGCTCGTCGCTCAGAGGAGTCAGGTCCGGCTTGAACGTCCGATAGCGGATATCCGGCCCATTCACCGGATCCGAGTCATCGACCCAAGCCACGACGAGCTCCGTGCCATCGAACACCACGTCTGGCGCGCGCTGCGAAAACTCAGTCGTGACATTGGCAAAGCCCGCTGGAACCTGGGTCATCGCGCTCGGGCTCAGCTTCGCTAACCGCACACCGAGCTCGTCGCCATCGCTCTCGAAGTCCGTCCACGCGACCGCAAACGTATCGTCACCGAACGCCGCCACCGCCGGTGCCGGCTGATCGACCGCCGCGGTGCCCAACGGCACGCCCCTCACGAACCGGCCCAGCGCAGAAAAGACCGCCAGCTGCAGCGCCGGCAAAGCGCCAGAATGATCGACCAAGCTCAATCCAACCGAGTTGCACCCCGCCGCAATCGGGTGCCGCGAGCCACCGAGATCCCGCGCCCCCAGGGGCGGCATGCCCACCGCAGGCGCCGTCCGCGGTACGATGAGCTGCGGCGTCGCCATGCACGTGGAACTGCAAGCGTCGTCGGAAAGCAGATTCTGATCGTCACACTCTTCGGCGCCGGTGCGGAAGCCGTCGCCGCACACTGGCGTGGTCGGGGCGGTGCCGGTGGGGCCTTGGAGGGCGCAGGTGGGTGCCATTCCGCCTGTGCCGCCTCCAGCGGAGGAGCCGGCGGACCCGGAGTTGCCAGCCGTGCCCATGCCGCCTGAGCCGCCTGTTCCCAGCAGCGCGGAGACGCCACTAATCTTAAAGTGGTTCTGAGAGATTTCGGCGTAGCGTGCGCCCGCTGAGCCGCCGCTGCCGGCCGCGCCGCCTGTCCCTGCCTCGCCGGATGTCGCCTGGTCACACGCGATAACCGCAGCGGCGGACGCCAACGAGAACGAGAGTAGTCCCGCGGACGCACTAAACACCGAGGGGACACGAGAACTCCGGTGTCGATCATCTGTCGGGTGTTTCACAACGACGTCCTTTCGATCAGACCAAACGCCTACCGCGCCGAGAGCTTGAACACACGCGCACCAATCGAACCCCGTAGATTCGCACCGAGAATTGGCGACGGACCGCCGTCAGACGGACGCCATTGTTGGGACACGGGGGCGCACCTAAAGCCACTGATGAGCCCCCGACTGAATGTCATAGAGCATATACCTCACACAGGAACTATCTCGGACATCCGGAACCGAACTGCGCCAAGGGAAAGACTTCATTTTACTCTCGCAAATAAACACGACCCACAGCACCTGCCGCCCGTCCAGCACAAAACCAGCATACTGCCGTCCGCTTTTACCTAGTGTAGAGTCAAATCTATCCAGGCCGCGTTCAAAGGCGGCGAGCATTTCAACGGTTGGCGTAAAGTACGAGTTCTCGTTCGAGAGAAACCGTGGCGCTGCCTCTGCATCGATAACATATCCTTCTACTCCCGCAATTGCAGCGCGCGGCAAATCGTGATTTTTACCCGGCGAAGAGCCTCGGTGACTACAACCAAACGCAATAGCAACGAAAGCAACAGCAATCCCGGAGAGACGCCTAGTCTTTTTTAGCGCCAAAATGCGAAAGTCTCTCATTCTCGCCATGCTCCGCCCGCAAGTCGTTTTCCGAGACGCCGATGCCGCCCTCACCAAATCCGGACGCACCGATTGTCTCCATCTCCTCCAAATCTTCCGTTCCTGTGTAGCCCCATTCGCCCGCTCCGGGCGGCGCCTCTGGGTTGCGAACCAGTTTACCTGGGGCCAGCCCCTCTCCTCTAGCGAAGCGGTCTGCGTGAATGAGTTCGTGCCCCAAGTCAAAATAGCTATCCGTGCGCTCATATCTCAGCTCGCCGGTCTTCCTGTCAGCAACCCAATCACGAAACTCACTCCTCGTGGCATGAACGTTGACCGTAACCTTGGAATCGCTCCCGTCTCCACGTTCGCCTGTTTTCCGATCTCTGAAAGCTAGCCCGCCCCCAACGCTCTCCGTCGTCGCTTCCTTTCCGTCCCCGATGGCGATAGACCTCTTGCTATCTATTAGTCGAGCAATCAATCTGGTACCGCTCGGCAGCTCCGCGTCGCCGACCTTCTCGCTCTGCCGGACCTCGACTGTATACTTGTGAACTATAACTTCCGGCGAACACCCGCCTCCGGACTTAGTCACAGTATCAATCATTGATAGCCTCTGATTAGTCAACTTCTGTAGTGACTGCAGAGTGAGCCTGCGCTCATCAGCGGACATACCCTGCAGTTCAATTTCCAAGCCCACAGGATCCGTGGCAATCAAGGCGCGGCCGGAAAGATAGGCGTATGCATTTAGATCGCTGCCGGCGCTGTGAATCGTGAGCGGATCAGGAGCAAGCCAACGCCCTAGTTGAGGGAAGTAGAATCGCTTTCCAAAATAAATGATCCCAAGCTCCGGATCATCTTCCTTCCCCGTAAATCCGTAGTCCTCTCGAAAGCCCTGCCATCGATCTGGCCGATAATCACTCTCTTTTGCGCCGTACCCTTGATAAGTCGAAGCCTCGACCAGCTCACTAGTTGCCTTGTCGATGATCACCGCTGTCGACCCCAGGTAGTCCCCGAGCTCGAGCATTACGTGTAGGGAGGGGCTGAGCGCACTGGTCAACCGCGGCTCGCCCTTTCCCGTCGGCTCATACACAACGCGCCCGAACCGCACGCCGTGCGCAACCAGATAGGGGGCTTCGTTGTCCGCGCTAAGCGCCGTGTCCGGGGGGCTCGATCCGGAGGCGATTGCAGTGCCGCGAATTTCCAGGGTCTCGTACGGATAGAGTGCGCTGACACTCACCCCGCTCTGACTCGTGGAGGTCTTCACGATGCGTTCGTCGCCTTCGTCGTAGAGGAAGTCTAGGTTCGTGTTGCTGGTACCGCCGGTGACATCCGTATTCAAATCCGTTGGCAGGCTCGCGAATGCGGCGTCGTGCCGGAAGGCGTGGCTCAGACGCCCCACCTCATCCCAATAGAATTGGAAACGCGCCGAGCACGCAGCGCCGGCCGGCAAACACGGGCCGAGGCGCTCGAGGTTCGCGCGCGACAGGTTACCTGCGGCGTCGTAGATTGCCTTGAATGACCCGCCACGCGTCGGGCTGCTGCTCTTGTTGTCCGCGGACGCAAGCCGATACGGACGCCCGTTCGCCGTGTCGTTGACGACGGTGCCGAGCGAGCGGTCGTAGAAGCCGTGAGTATCGTCGTCTGTCGATTGCGTGTTGCCAAGCCAATCATAGGTGAACGTCTGAAACAGTGGGCGCGCATCGAATGCGACGTGCGTGCCAGGTTGGGCCCGGCGCGGATCGCTTAGACCGGCAAGCTCGGGGGCGAACGGCGACTTCCAAGCGTCGGTACCGCCACTCAATTGGTAGTCGATGCGTGTCGCACGGTACAGGTCGTCGTATTGGATCTTTTTCGTGACTGGCTTCGCGCTTGCGGGCCACTCGGCGGCCGTGCGGTAGTCACTGATCTCGGTCGGATTGCCGACGACATCATACATAAGCTGCTCGTCTTGCAGAACGAGTTGGAATGTGCTCGGCGGGTCATTTTCTCCAATGGCCGGGAGCGGCGTGTAGTTGTAGCTGGAGGGCGAGCTCCAGGGGGGCGGGCGAGCACGGTAGGTTTGAACGTTGCGCAAGCGGCGGCGTGCGTCGAAATCGCTATGTGTGGTCGTACCGGCCGCGTCGCCGTACACGATATCGCTCACGACGCCGTCCGCGTCACGCGTCACGCTGGCTATCAGGTCACCGTAGGTGCTCGTCACCTTCTTCACAGTGCCCCGATCGGAGTAGCTGGTGAACACCGCGCTGTGCGATGGATTCGACCCCACCAGCGTGCCCTCGAGCTCATGTACACTCGAACCGGTCGTCGCGCTGACCTCGCGATCTGCACTGTCGTACGTGAAGTTGCGGTAGTACCAGCGCGCGCCATAACGCGCTGTCAATGAGTTGGGCGCAATGCGTGTGGTGACATCAACGGGCAACGCGGTCGCGACGGCGGTCTGCACGACGCGCCCACGCGCGTCATAGCTCGTCCACTGCGCCTTGCCTCGGCTCCAAACCGCGACGAGGCGCCCCTTCACGAAGCCACTACTGGCGCCTACGTAGTTCGATGGTCGGGCAACGGAGAGCAGATTGTCGAAAGGGTTCGCCGGCGCCGAGTCGTAGTGATAGATGACCTCGTAGCCCGTTGGATCTTTGAGGGTCGGATCGACTGGCAATGAGTACGGCGTCGGCTGCCCGCAGGGTACGTAATCTTCAGTCAGCAAGCGCCCAGCGCCGTCATAGGTGAAGTTCTCGCCGCAGCCGCGCGCGTCGCTCGTGCCGACCAGATCGCCGGCGTCGTCGTAGGCGTACCGCCATGCCTTCAGGCCCGTGACGCTGGGCGTGTCGTTTACCGTGCGGTCCGTGGTGAAGTTCTCAGTCGTGTTTGGCTCGACGTTGAGCACCATGTGCCCAAGCGTGTCGTACCTCATCCAGCGGACGACCGGGGGATCCGACTTGCCAACGTGTACGCGCGTGATGACCTCGGGCTCCCCCGTCGTGAGGTACTGAGTGCGCGCGTCGCGCGCTTCGATGGCGCCACTCACATGAGCTCGCTCGGTCTTGGCGATCGTGCGCCCGTGACCATCGGCGCGAGTGCTGGCGAACGTGCCTTGGTGCGGCCCACTCTCGAGATCCGCCGCGTCATAAAGGTCACTCGAGAGCGCGTGATACACGCTCTGCAGCGTGACAGTGCCGTCGAGATCGAACGTCTGCAGCTGACGCCCAAAAGCGTCATAGCGCTGCCGAGCGTACGACGCCGCCGGAGGTGCCTGAGCGACGACGTAGTGCGCCGCGTCACCGCCCCAGAATGCCGGTTGATACTTGCGGGCAATGGCGCCCTTCGCGTCGTACGATTGAACGCCGGACAATATGAAGGCTCCCTGGTCGTGAGCGCTCTTGTCAGCTTCGGCGAGCGACGCGATCGTACGAGCCATGCCATCGACGTAAGAATACGAGTTGATGTACGTGTCGGCGTCCTCAGTGAGCCCGTCTTGGGTCTCCGTACGAATCACGGAGAACTTCACCGGATTGCCAGGCGAAGGCAGCGTGTAACTCACTCGCACCGAAGCCGCGGTGCTCGCCCCAGTGCCATCCGCTTTGGGTCGACGCAGCTCACTCAGCCTGCCCAAGTCGTCGTACGAGATCATGGTTGACTGTCCCTGCATGTCGATTACAGCGGTTTGCACACCTAGCGCGCGATCGTACGCGGCGCCCGTTACTAGTGTAGCCCCACCCGAGCAGCCACCGCTGGTATGAATCGTCTCGGCGGTGAGGAGGTCACCATAGCTGGGGTGTACTCCGTAGCTCAAGTCGCGACACCGATCGTCTGCGCCGGTTTCTTGGGTCACGAGCCCGAGCGAATTGTAGGTGGCGTGCGATACGGTGATCGTTGTGAGGCCTGGCCCCGCAGACGCACCCGTAGGCGACGGGACCGTCCCAGTCGGAGCCGAATTTACGCGGTCGAGCTGCCCCGCTCCGGATAGCTCTCCAGTGGTGGTCTCTGGATTCCCGAATGCGTCGTAGCTCACATGCGTGTGGTTGCGCACCTCTTGGTGAACGCTACCCGTCACAAACGATTCGGTGTTGCGCCACAACCAACCGCCTGCATTCGCACTGACCAACGCAAGTCGCGCAACTTGAGCGATCGTCTCGTCGGCAACAAAACCATTGCTCGGATCGTTCGGAGGGCAGGCGGTGCCAGCAGTGCATCCGAATACAAAGCTCACCAGCTTGTTGCCCGCAAAATCAATCTCCGAGCCAGAAGTTATCACCGCAGTTCCCACGCTGGAGCGCATCGGTATCAAAAAAGAGTTACTCGCAACAACAACTTCACCGGCCGTTGGTACACCCGGATGGGAAAGCTGTCCCTCCACCGGAGCCCAGCTCGCAGGCGGCTTCTCGAGTTGCAGTTCGACGGTCGTTGCGCTCGTCGCGGAAGCACCGCTCTGCGGACCCGCGGCGGTGTCATACGTCACCGTCTGCTTCGAGCTTTCGAACGCTTGCCGTACTCGGCGGCCGTCGAGGCCGAGGAACAACTGTCTCAAGCGATAGGTGCTCGATTCCGTACTCAGATAGACGCCCTTCTCGTCATATTTCTCGGTAAAAATCGGCAGACCTTTGAGCGCCTCGCGAGGGTTATCCAGGTAGCGATTTTGGAGCGCGCAATCGTCCTTGCCATCCGTCGTTGTCTCGTCCTCGCATTCACCGAGCAAAAACGCGCTATCGGAATAGTCGCTCGGACTGTTCGAGTCGCCAATCCTCTTTGAGCGGGCACGCGTGAAACCGCGAAACTCGCGCTGACGCCCTTCAAAAAGCGGGTCGCGGTATTGATACTCGGTAGTGTACCTGCCCGCGGCCGCCCCTGCGGCTGGCAGATTGTCCGACTCTGTGACGCGCTTCACGACTTGCGCCACCATCGGCATCTTCATCGACCAAGCACAGATCCATGGGTTGGTCGCGAGTAGCTGAGCATCCGCTGTCGGATCGCATTTCTTCAACGATTCGGCTGCGAGCATCTCGGCAGTCGATGTCGAATACTCGATGTCAGTGCTCTTACCGAGCCCATTCTCGACATGGCTCAATAGCAGCGACTTATGGCCGCCCTCGAGATCGATGTACTGATAACCTTTTCCGTTGCCCCAGAGGATATCGCGCGTGCCAGACCCATTCACGTCGACCAAGCGGACACGACTGGCATAAGAGGGACTGTTCGGCGTACCGGTCACGATGTGACGGTCAGTCCAGCCCTTGCCGTCAACATTCAGCCAAATGTCGACCGCGTCGGATCGAACCTGGACCAAGTCATCCAGGCCGTCGCCGTTCACGTCGTCCACTCGCAGCGATGTCCCCTGAATATCGGAATATTGCGGGCCGCCCATCGCGACGTCACCGTTCGAGCTGAAAGTACCCGCTCTACAGTCGACACGTTCGCCAATGCCCCAGACCCCATCGCCGCGCCCCGGCCAGTAGCGGATGTCGCCCCGCCTAATACGCACGATGTCCGGCAATCCATCGCCGTTCATGTCTGCGATCTGCGTGTCCGGGTCGCTGAACTGAACTGGCGTGGCGTTCCAAGGCACGCAGGTTCGAATCGGGTCGTTGGACAGCGTGCCGGTAGTGGCCGTAGCCCACTTGCCCTGACCGAACTGCCCGTCGCCTCCGGGCAAGCGACCGAGTGACAGAAAGGTTTGGTATTCGGTGCCCGTGCTTACTACAACGTCGACGAGACCATCCCCGTTGACGTCGATCACCTTGGTGTTCAGCGTGTCCTTACCGAAGTCGATCTTCGGACTCTGACCCGACGCCGTGTCGACCGCGTACCCCTGCCAAGACCACGCGCCGTTCACGAGCCTCGGTGTGTACATGGAGTAGGTCTTGACCTGCGGCATGTGCAGCAGATCGATCGTGCCGTCGCCGTTCAGATCGAGAGGCGCCAGGTTTGCATTGCGGAACGTGATGTCGTTGGCGTTCGCCCCAAGCACGCCTTGCACGGTCATCAGGTTCGCCGTTCCGAACGAGTCAGTTTTGCCGCCGACCGAGTTGAAGAAGATACCGTGGCCGTCGCCATAGGTGCCCACTGAGGTATTCAGCACGTCGGGCAAACCGTCCGAGTTGATATCGAGCAGATCGGTTAGCTCTTCATCCAGAGAGTGCGGTGGGCTGCTCTGAATGGAGCGCAGCTCGTGGTCGAACCCCTCGAACCCCGGAAGATCGGCGTTGTCTTTGACGTGCGTGTAGTCGAACGTCATCGCAGGCAACGTTGGACAGTTCGTGATGCTTGGCAGTTCTTGTTGCTGATCGGTGCTTTCCTCGGGCGCGGACTCTTCACTTCCGGTACAACGGCCTTCGAGTTGCACGCTCGTCAAGAGAGAGGCATGCTGCGATGCATAGGCGAGCTGATACCGCCGCACTTGATGTCGCGCGTCCCCGACATCCCCGTTGAACGTCTTGCTTGCCACATCGACGCGAGAGACACGCTGGGTCTGATCAATGCGCCAGCCACTGCGGAAAGAGAATGTTGGGTCGCTGCGGACCTCATACGCGATGTGCGCGTGGTGAGCGTACTGCGACAAGGTGGTCGAGGCTGGCGACCCGGCGGGCGTGGTGTCGAAAATATCCGACAGGTACGCCATGCCCCCGCCCTGCACGTAGCGATAGACGACGACGTTGTTCGGTGTGACGATGTCGGACGGCCCAGCGGGGTTGACGGAGCCTTGGGTGTCGTACTGTCGAACCAAATGCCAGCGGTAGATCTGCTGAGGGTCGTTCGGGTTCGCATCGAGTGCGCTCGTATCGTTCGAGCCGTCGAGCGGTACGCCGAACTCCATCGTGACGCCGTTCTTGTCCTGGACCCGCCACGTGCGGTGATCCCAAGACCAGAAGAAGCGTAGAAATGCGCCTTCGACCCGTGCGCGGAAATACTGAGCTCCGGTGCTCCATGAGGGCATCGTCTCGTCAGGTGCGCCAGGACAAACGAGACCGCCGCCCACCACACAAACCGGCACCAACTCTTGGCCGCCGTTGAAGATGAAGCGGTCTTGGTTGATATCGAAGCCCGCGCTATCGGCGTAGCTCGGCAAACCACGATCGGTCTGACGCGCAATGAACGGAACGCTCAAGTCCCATCCTACGCCGGCTAAACCAAACCCACCGCTCGACGAATAGGAGAGCTCGAGCGAGGGCTGTGCGGCGCCGCGCGCCTTCGGCATGGCGAACGGGACGCTGAACGTCGCGACACCAGTCGAGAGCTGAGCGGAGAAGCTCTCGCCCATGCCTTGGACTTTGCCGCTGCCTTGGGGCAGTGAGATCGCCTTGCTGCTAACGCCCGATTTGTCAGCGCCTGTAGGGAGCGCAAGCGTTTGGTCGATCGGTTCGTCACGAACCGGCACCTTCGGTGAATCCACACTGGCCGCTGCGATGCGGGCTCCTCTCGCCAGTTCTGTCCCCGTCCCGTTTGGTCGCGAAACATCACCCACGGCCCCTGCATTGTGAAGTGCCTCTCCAGCTCCCCGCACCGGGCTCGAGGGCTTGAGCTCGCTCCTCTCCGGAATCCCGGAGGCCGCTTGCACGTCAACGGACTCTGACTGCCGTGACGTAGCGGCGCGCTCTCCGTTCTTTCTCAAAAGATCGGCCGGCTCGTCGCGAACCGCCGCCCAAGCCACTGCGGGCCAGAGAGCGGACTCGGCGAAGAAGAACAACGCGGTAGCGGCTATAGGCGCCGCGTATCCGCGAAGCGTCGCGAGCCCGCTCGGCGATGTGCGACTCGATTTGACTGCCCTGCAGGTTGGCTTCTTGGACGGCATGGTCATCTCTGTCGTCGTGTTCGTGTTTACTTAAACCGGGTCCAGTAGCGGTACCGGAGCACGAACTGAATGTCCTTGATGGCGTCGAAGTTCGTACCGTCGCCATCCCAAACCTTGAGCACGAAGTTTCCGTCCAGCGGTCGCCCTTGGAACTCGGCGCGCATGTATTGCTCAATCAAGCTTTCGTCGCTCGAAGAGAGGGGGTTCGTGATGTATCGCTCGGTGCTCAGGCCACGCGCGTGCTCGATGTTGCCGTCGAACAAATGCGCCTCGAAATCTTGGCCCTGATAGTTGCGCACGTAGAAGGGGCCAACGTGCGACAGCGTGTAGGGCACGAAGCCGGAGCCGGAACAAGCCGTCGGCGAGCTCGAGCCCGCGCAACCGTTGATGCCGGTCCCCACGAAGTTCACGCCGACCGAGTCAATGCGGTAATTGAAATTCCCGCGCGCGAACCCGCTGAAGTTCAGGACCTGTCCATTTTGAATATCTCGCTGGTTAAGCGAGAAATTCGCCTGGTGGTAGCAATAGGACTTCGCGTTGCTCACGTCGCACTGGCTGGCATACCCGTCCGCGCATAGGCGCTCGCAGTTCGTCTGCCAGCCGGTGGTCCGGAAAACGTCGCCGTTGGTGTCTTCGCAGGCAGGTAGGGTCGTGGTCAACGAGTCGAGCGTGCCGACGAAGGGCGCTAGCGCGTAGTCTTGCGCGTTCGACGGCAGGAGCTCGAGCATGGCGCCGGCGACCGTGAAGCTTGCGGTAGAGGTCGAGAGCCGCGCAAAGCCGACGGTGACAGGAGTAGTGAGGCCCGTAGTGCTAGCGGCCACCTTGAAGGTGATAAATCGACGCCCCCAAGTGTTTGCCACCTGCGGAGTCGTGGTTGTCGCAACTTGGGTAACACCACTGGCCGCGGTCGCGAAACCCGCGGCCGCGCCGGCGACGTCCGGCGTATACCAACTCAAGCGATATAGGCCGCTGTTCAAAGCCAGCGTTTGATCCATCTTCGTGGTCGCGTCTGCGGCCGCGCCGAAGTTGAGCACGTACGCCGAAGCGTTGGCCAGTGCCGGGTCCGGCAACACTGCGAGCGGAATCGCTCCGGCGTTACCGACGGTGACGCAGTTTGGCGCGGGCGACTGCACACCATCGACCGTCTGCGTCGCGCAGTTCTCTTCCTTCCAACCCGGCGAGCCGAAACGCTGCATGTTGCTCGTGTAGTAGAGCAAGTTGGGGCTGGCGACGCTGCAGGGAGCGCGCACGTTCATGATGTCGTCGCGAAGCGAAATGACCGCGGTGTCGGTTCCCTCGTGAAAGTTGTTCACGAGTTGATAGGACTCGACGACGTTCTCGAGCCTCGTCACGTAGTCACCGATGAAGCCTTCGGCGAAAGTCTGTGCGCCACCCGAGGTCGCCAAGCTCGGGTCCTTCGGCGCCGTCAGCGCCTGGTAGTCGACGCCCGAGGTGGTGCAACCGGTGGCTTCCCAACTAGCGGGGGCGTCGACCAAGGGGAGCGGCTCGGTCAACTCCGAGAGACGCACGCCGAGGCGCTGTTCGATCGCTCGTTTGGCGAGAAACGCGGTACGCTGCGCGTTGACCAGCGCCTGCTTGTAGCGAATCTGCTTCGCATCATACAGATTTCCGATCACCGCGGACACGGCGGCTTGATTGCTCGCCTGGTACGAAGCCAGATCCAGCGCTCGTGCCAAGCTCACCTTGGCCTGTGCACGCAATCCCTCGATCGCCGCAAGCGATGAGTCGACGGCTTCCGACGCTTCGGAGAACCGCAGCGACAAAGTTTGCATGTTGGTTGCGTGCGAGGAGAACTTGGTGCCGAACTGCTGCAGACTGATCGACGACTCGAGCACGGTGTTGGCCATTGTCAGCTCGTTGATCTTGGTACCGAGCGAGATCTGAGCGATCGAGTTGGCGCAGGTGGCGACCGTCGCCCCACTCACCAAGGAACCAATCCCAACAGTCGACGCACACGCGGCCAGTTGGTTGGAGACGTTCGACCACATCTGAAGGTCTGATATCTGTGCCTGATTGCTGTTGATCGTCAGCGTGTCATGAAGCGTTTGAATGTCGTACCCAAAGCCGGCGACCTCGTTCGAAAGCAACGGAATCGTGTCCTGAAGCTCCGTGAGCCCGCCGCGCAATTTCGCCAGGGCGTCGCCCATCTCGCCGCTGAATTGCGGGTAAGCACCGGTGCCGCCGGCTTGCTGTAGCGCGGTGATGGCGACCTTCGGGATGTTGGAGAAGACGCGCGTGCTCGCCTGATTTTTGATCTGCTGAGCCAGCAGCTGGATGTATTTGGCCACTCGTGAGAGGTCCGCTACCGAGTTGACAACAGGTGGTGCTGTCAAACTGACTGTGGGCGTCAGATCCCCGGTCTCTGCCGCGCACAGCAGTTCGTAGCCGTTCAAAGCGTCCTCCGCGTTGATGGTTATCGAGCCGGTGCCCTCGGGAAGCAGCCAGTCAGTGGCCGACGTCACGTTGTACGGGCTGTTCATCGTGACCGGGTCCACACCGGCCGCGCTATCTCGGAAGCCGAACCTGAAACTGAATCCCTTGTTAGCCAGATCCGTGCCCAGCAACCGTTGGACGACCCAGGCATCCGTCGAGTCACGATGAATCGCGTCGAACCCGGTCAGAATGTCCTTGCAAGTCCCCGTGCAGTCGCGTTGTGCAGCAAAGAGCGGGCTCTCGATGGCATCGTCGTCGTAGCGCACCATGCCAGTTCCTTGCACCGGCTTGAGCGTCAGCCAACCGACGGCACCAGGATCGGTCGAGCCGATGGCCGACACGTGATATCTAATGCCTGCGGTCGCCACGGTGCGAAGAACGGCATTTCCGAGACCGAAAATCGACAGCGTGTCTGTCGGGTCGTCGGCGGTGAAGGCATTCCGCATCGCGCCTGAATTGCTCACCGATCCAACGCTCTGACCGAGCTCGAATGGACTGGTACCGTGGCCGATGTTTTTGGCCGCCAACACCGCGCTCAGCATCAAGTAATTCGCCTTGACGCGCTCGGTTTGAACGGAGCAATTGAAGCTCTGGCACAGGAGCCCGGCACCCGTCCCGTCCCCGCACTCTGCTGGCATGCCAGCAGACGAGCACGGCCAAGTGGTGGTGTTGGGCCCGCCCGCAAAAGCGTTTCCGGTCTCGTACAACGTCGAGCCATCGAGATCGATCGCAGCGTATCCCCCGTAGCGCATCTCGTATTTCAGACGGTCCGCAGCGGCCTTCAGCTTCACCTTGTCGAACGGCGTTCCGTTGGCCATGACGTCGATCAGGTCGGAACCGCCGCTGGCCGAGCCAGGGCCCGATGCGTTCGGCGTCTTGCGGAGCTTCCGCAAGTCGAGGCAGATCTCCGAAGCGATCGCGCTCGTCGTTGAATCGAAAAAGCCCATTGGGGTCGACCCCTTCGCGGTGGTGCCGGCAGGAGGGGAAAGGGCCGCAGTACAATCCTGCGTAGTCAACTTCGGACATTTCCCGCTGTCGGCGGTGCCGCCTTGGCACAGCAGGTTGGGATTCGCGTTCGAGTACCACACGCAAACTGGCGTCGTGCCGAGCGAAGTGAATTGGTTCAATTGCTGATCGCTGATGCAGTCGGCGAGACGCTTCAGATCTTGGCTGCCTGAATTGTCCGTCGCAGCGAGGCTCGCAAGATCCACCGTACACAGAGCCTTGAACGATCCGCCGCCACCCGCCGACGCAGAACCGAAGCTGTTACAAGTGTAACCCGCGGGACAAGTATTGGTTGCTGTCGGATCGCACTGAATGCCTGTCACCTTCGACAGATCTGGCGCAGACGTGCTGCCGGTCAGCAGGATGTTGAGTAGCCCGCGCGGATCCAAGCCGGTGCCGCAGGTGGTTTGCAGCTTTTCGATTTCGTCGTCGGCACGCTCGAGCTGTTGCTCGCGTCGGGTCTCTTCGTCGAGCGCGTTCTCGGAGTTTTGCACGCCGGCGTTGATGTAGTCCGTACCCAGCATGTCCGCCTGAGCGGCGGCATCCTTTGCCTGCTGGAGATAGTGCTTCCAAGAGGACTCCACGCCGTCCTGGTCGCTCGAGAGCTCGTTTTCAAGTGGCAACCGCTCGTCGAAGTTGGTTCCCGCGCAGCTCACTTGTGAGTGCGCACACCAGTCTTTACTCGGTTCGAGAATGTCCGCGATGCGTTGCTCGACGCTCGGCACCACACCGAACACCACCGTATCGGCGCTCGTCGTATCTACCGACGCGCCGGTTATTGCCTCGTATTGCCCGGGTGCAGAGCTCCCGACAGCGAGTCCGGGCTTGGGGCGCACGATATAAATGCGCTTCGGGCCAGTTGCCACCATCACCGGGTTCAATAGCGTTGACGTCGCAAAACCAAACGGAGGCATGCTCGCTTGGTTGATCGGCACGCCGATGTCGGTACAAGACGCCCCCTCGATGTTGCCTTGCACTGCGCAACGGAGCTCATCTTCGCCGACCAGAAATCGGAGGCCGTCAGTCGGCGAATAGCCGTCGACGACGACCTTCGCGTAGGGTGAACCGGAGGTCTGAAACGTCAATCGAGCCGTCCGCTCTTTGGCGGCTACGAGCAGCCCGAGCGGGCTCAGCGCATCCGCAGGCAGCGAGAGCCCAGTGTTGTTTGCACTCGCGTAAAGGTAATTCGCCGCGGTGCTCAGCGTCGCGTCAATGAAGTAGTCGAGACCATAGTAGCTCGTCACGCTGGGCGGATTCGACGGCAGTGAATTCGAGTACGCCGAGTACCTCGCGATCGCGGTATAGTAAGCCGACGGCAAAGGCACCGGAGCGCCGGCCGTCGCAGAGAAGCGCGGATAGGTCGTCGTACCTCCGCCGGGCAGCGTCTTGGCCGGCAAGGTCGCTGATCTCGAGCGCGAGAACGCATTGATCTCGTCGATCATGTGCGAACGGGCCTCGGTGAAGGCGGCCTGTGTGAGGCCGTAGTACTGTTCTACCGGTGTACCACTCAGCAGTGCTGGGTATTGATAGAGCTCGGCGAGGCGTTGGCGAATGCTGCCGCTGGGCACGCTCATGCCGACTCCATTGAGTAACGTATCGATCGTAAGGCTTGTATTCACGACCGCGTCGGGTGAGATCGCGCTTTCGCGGAACGCGGACAGAGCGGCCCTGCCCTCGGGGCTCAAATCGGGAGACGAACAAAACCCCTTGGTCGTGCTGCCAAGCAACCCCGAGTCACCGTACGTGAGTAAGTGCGCTGCGGCACTGCGGGAAAGAGAGGTGCCAGCGTACGCCCGGCTCTCCTGCAGGCTGAGTGAGGTGGTCGATGACAGCTGCGCATCGGCCTCGCTGAGCGACGCCTTGACGGCAACGTCGGTAGCCTCCAAAAACGTGTGGTAGGCATCCGCGAAGGCGGCCGAATATGCCGTCGTGAGCTGGACGCCTTCGGTGCTGTAGCGAGTTCCGTCAGCAGGGACGCAACCATACGAATAAGGGCCCGTGTTGAACAAGCCGTTCATCGGCGGCGTCATGAAGTCAATCGCGTTGACCGCAGCTGAAAGTGCGTAGCCAGCCAACTCGACCGACGCGCCAGAAGTTTGAGGTGGGATGAGCCATTCGCCGATCTGCAACGAAGACGACTGGGGCGACGCTGCGGCGAGCCACGCCTTTGCCTGGCAAAGTTGCGCCTGAGCTGCGCACAGATCGGCTTGACATGCGTCGGCGCCGTCGCAGCTATTCGATCCACAGGCGAAGTACAAAGGCAAACCGAGATCATAGGACGTGACGTCCCGGAGCGTCGGAGGGGTCGTCGACGTATCGAGGGCCTTGATCAGCTGTAGCTTTCGGAGGCGTTCCTCCTCCGAGTCCTTGCTCACTGTAGCGGGCTTCTCCAGCAAGTGGAGCGGGTGAACGTGGTCGCCGTCGGAGCAGGACGACAGCGCAGGTGCCGTCAGCATCACCAACCCAACAAGCGCCTTCAAGCTACCGAAACTTCGATCGAACATCAGTCTAGCTCCGTCCTAAAATCCACCGCGAGCAAATCAGTTGAAGCGTGTCCAGTAGCGATACTTCAGCACCAGCTGAACGTCTTGAATGGCGTCGAACTTCGTGCCGTCGCCATCCCACACCTTGATCACGAAGTTACCGTCGAGCGGCCGACCCTGAAATTCCGCGCGCATGTATTGATCGATCAAGCTCTGGTCACTCGAAGAGATCGGATTGGTGATGTACCGCTCCGTGCTCAGGCCCCTCGCGTGCTCGATGTTGCCGTCGAAAAGGTGAGCCTCGAAGTCGTCCCCGCGATAGTTCCGCACGTAGAAAGGACCGACGTGAGCTAAACTATACGGAACGAAGCCAGCACCGGCACAAGCTGTGGGCGAGTCCGATGTAGAGCAATCGTTGATGCCGGTGCCCACGAAGTTGAGTGCTAGCGAGTCGATGCGGTAGTTGAAGTTGCCACGAGCAAAACCGCTAAAATTCAACACCTTCCCCAGTTGGATATCGCGCTGATTGATGCCGAAGCTTGCCTGGTGATAGCAGTAGCTCTTGGCGTTCGAGTCGTCGCATTGGCTCGCGTAGCCGTCCGCGCACAGCCGTTCGCAACCTACCTGCCAAGCGCTCGCTCTAAACACAGCGCCGCTCGTGTCCTCACATGCAGGGAGCGTGGTGGTTAGCGAGCCATCCGTTCCGACGAACGGCGCGAGCGCGTAGTCTTGATTGACACCTGGGAGCCGCTCCAGCATCGGGCCGGCGACGGTAAAGTCCGTCGTCGACGCGCTCAGGCGCGCGAAGCCTACCGTAACGGGCATGGACTCGGACGCACCGTCCGACGCGACGCTGAACGTGATGTAGCGACGTCCCCAAGTATTTGCGACTTGCGTCGTCGACGTCGTGGCAACTTGAGTAACGATACCGCTGCCCGCGCTCACGAAGCCGGCGGATGCGCCGGCCACGTCTGGCGTGTACCAAGAGAAGCGATACAGACCGCTCGGCAGGTTGATGGTCTGATCCAACTTGCTCGTAGCCGCCGCCGCTGTCCCGAATTTCAACTGAAACGCCGAAGCACGCGCCAACGCAGGATCTGGCAAGACCGCATTCGGAATGGTGCCCGCGTTGTTCACGGTCACGCAGTTGGCCGCCGGCACCTGCACGCCGTCCACGGTTTGCATGGTGCAACTCTCCTCGGCCCAGCCTGGAGAACCGAACTGCTGAAGATTGCTGGTGTAATACAGTAGGTTTGGGCTCGGCACGTCGCATGGCGCGCGCACGTCGATCACGTCGTCGCGCAGCGAGATGATTGCGGTATCCGTCCCTTCGTGAAAATTGTTCACGAGTTGGTAGGACTCAACGACGTTCGACAGCTTGGTCACGTAGTCGCCAATGAACCCGTCAGCGAACTGCTGAGCGCCACCCGAAGACGCGAGGCTCGGATCTTGTGGAACCGTCAGCGCCGAGTAGTCGATGCCGCCCGTCGTGCAGCCCGTCGCTTCCCAACTGGCCGGGGCGTCTACCAGCGGTAGCGGCTCGGTGAGGTCAGAAAGCCGAACGCCGAGGCGTTGCTCGATCGCCCGTTTGGCCAGGAACGCCATCCGCTGTGCGTTCCCCAACGCCTGCTTGTAACGAATCTGTTTCGCGTCGTACAGATTGCCGAGTACCTGTGTCACTGCCGCGGAGTTGCTCGCTTGATAGGATGCCAGATCGAGCGCTCGCGCCAAACTCACTTTGGCCTGTGCACGCAGCCCTTCGATCGTCGCGAGCGAAGCATCTACGTCCTCGGAAGCCTCTGAGAAGTGCAGCGCCAAAGTCTGCATGTTCGTCGCGTGAGACGAGAACTTGGTCCCAAAGTCCTGCAGGCTGATCGAAGATTGAAGCCGGGTATCGTCTACCTGTAGCTTGTTGATCTTCGTGCCGATGGCGATCTGGGCTACCGCGTTGGCACAGGTGGCTGCCGTCGCGCCGCTGAAGAACGAGCCGACGCCGACCGTCGACGCGCATGCGGCGAGTTGATTCGAGATGTTCGACCACATCTGCAAATCGGCAATTTGCGCGTTATTGTTGTTGACCGTGAGCGTGTCATGGAGGGTTTGAAGGTCGTAGCCGAAGCCTGCCACCTCGTTCGAGAGCTGCGGGATGGTCTCTTGCAAGCGCGTGAGGCCGCCACGCAGTTGTGCAAGGGCTGCTCCCATGTCACCGCTATATTGCGGGTAAGCGCCATCACCGCCCGCATCGGTCAGTGCGCTGATGGCGATCGCAGGGATATTGGCGAACACCCGCGTCCCCGCCTGGTCCTTGATCTGACGCGCGACTAGCTGAATGTATTGTGCGACGCGGGAGAGGTCTGCCACGGAGGTGACAACCGGCGGGGCCGTCAAGCTCACGGTCGGCGCGAGATCGCCGGCCTGCACTCCGCACAGCAGCTCGTAGCCGTTCAACTGATCTTCACCTCGTACGTGCACCTGCCCCAGCGTCTCCCAAACGAAGCCGCCGACAAGTGAGTCGAAGTCGCCCTGAACGGGTTTATCTGTTCCTTTACGAGAGCCGAACTCGTATTGATGCATCAGGTCGGCGGTGCTGGCACCGCGTAGACGTTGCACTACCCATGGATCCCAGGCATCGTTTCGGATTAAGTCGAAGCCGGGGTGCAATTCGCAGGAGTCGAACTTGCCATTGCAGTTCCGATGAGCAACGAGGCGCTGGGTCTCGCGCCAGTCGTACCCCCGAATGCTTCTGGGGGTATACACATTGCCAGTTTCGTTCGTCGGTTGGTACCAGGCGATGCCGGCGACATCGGTGCTATTTGCCGATACCTGGTATCCGACCATGTCCGTGCCACTGGTCCTGATGACAGCGTTAGCTGGCCCCGTGAAGGTCAAGATATCCGAGGCGGCACCGCTTGCAATCGACCCCCAACCTGACTCATCCAAAATGGAATGCTGAAATAGTCCCTGACCCAACGCGAAATTGTCGTCTTGATGACCGATCGTCTTAGCCGCCAACACCGCTTTGAGCATGGTGTAATTCGCGTTCATCCGCTGCGTTGGGTCAGCGCAATCGAAGCTCTGGCAGAGTAGCCCAGCACCGCTCGGAGTCGGGCCGGTGCATTCCGCTGGCATCCCCGCGGTAGAGCACGGCCAAGCCGTGGTGTTCGGACCACCCAAAAAGGCATTGCCCGTCTGATAGATCGGGGTGCCATCGAGATCGATGGCTGCGTAGCCGCCGTAGCGCATCTCGAAAGTCAGACGATCCGCGGCTGCCGTCATGCGTATTTGATCGAACGGGTACCCCGCCACCAACGCATCAATCAGGTGCGCGCCACCGCTAGCGCTGGTGCCAGGTGCTCCCGGCGTCTTTCTAAGCTGTCGGAACGCAGTGCAAACCTGAGAGGATTGCAACGTGCTGCTCGTGTCGAAGAAATTCAGTGCCTTGGATTTGGTCGCGGTCACGCCGGTAGGCAAGGTGGCGAGCTGGGTCGCGCACCCCGTGCCGTTGGAAAGCGCAGGGCACTTTTGCGTCGTCGCGCCCTGGCAAAGTAGGTTCGGGTTCGCGTTTGAGTACCAGAGACAGACCTCGGACTTGCCGAGCGACACGAACGGGGTGAGCTGCTGATCGCTCAGGCAATCTGCGAGCCGCTTGAGATCCGGACTCCCGCTATTGTCGGATGCGGCAAGGCCGGCCAAGTCCACCGTGCACAGTGACTTTGTGGCGGCTCCGCCGCCGGCAGAGGCCGAGCCGTAACTGTTGCAGCTGTAACCCACGGGGCACGTGTTCGCGGCGGACGGATCGCACTGAATACCGGTGACTTTGTTGATGTCAGGCGCAGAAGTGCTCCCAGTCACGAGCGTATTCAGCAGCTGACGCGGATCCAGACTCGTCCCACAAAGGGTCTGCAGCCTTTCGATCTCGTCGTCTGCCCGTTCGAGCTGCTGCTCGCGACGAGTCTCGTCACTGAGCAGGTTTTGTGAGTTCTCCAGACCGGCGTTGATGTAGTCGACGCCGAGCTGATCGGCTTGCGCCGCTGCGGTCTGCGCCTGCTGTAGGTAATGCTTCCATGAAGACTCCACGCCGTCCCCGTCGCTCGACAGCTCGTTCTCGAGCGGCAGGCGCTCGTCGAAGTCAGTGCCGGCGCAGCTCACCTGGGGTCGCGCGCACCAGTCTCGACTCGGCCTGAGCACGTCTGCGATTTGCTGTTCGACAGCCGGGACGACTGCAAACACCATCGTGTTTGCGTGGCTCGTGTCGACGGAGGCTCCCGTCAACGCTTCGTACTGACCGGGCACAGCGGTGGTCAGCGAAATGCCGGGCTTTGGACGTACGATGTAGATACGCTTGGGGCCAGCAGCGACGGTGACTGGGCTCAGCGTGGTCGAAGAGCTGAACCCATAGGGAGCGGTGTTCGTCTGATTGACCGCGAGCCCGATGTCGGTGCATGGTGCGCCCTCGATGTTGCCCTGAACGGCGCAGCGCAGTTGATCTTCGCCGACGAGGAACCGGATACCGTCCGACGGAGAGAAGCCGTCAACGATGACCTTGTTGCTGGTGAAGGTCGAGCTGAGATTCTGGAAAGTCAGACGCGCGATGCGCTCGTGCGATGCGACCAACAACCCGAGCGGGCTGAGCGCGTCCGCGGGCAACGTCAAGCCAGTACTGTTCGCCGCGCCCCACAAGAATTGCGCGGCCGTGCTGACGCCTGCATCGACCCAATAATCGAGCCCGAGGTCTTCGTACGGGAAGGGCGGGTTCGCAAAACCAAAGCCGGTGGATTGGGTATATCGCGCGACGGCGGAGTAGTACGCCGAGGGCAAGGCGACGGGTGATCCTGCGGTCGCCGAGAAGCGCGGATAAGTGGTGCTCGCGCCACCCGGCAACTTTACGGCTGGAAGCGCTGCCGTGAGCGAACGCGAGAAGGCGTTGACCTCGTCGTTCATGAACGAGCGAGCCTCGGTGAACGCGGCTTGGGTGAGGCCGTAGTATTGCTCGACCGGCGTTCCGCTGAGGAGCGCTGGATACTGATACAGCTCCGCGAGGCGCTGTCGCACGCTGCCATTCGGAACGCTGCTACCGACGCCGTTGAGCAGCGTATCGATCGTGAGACCGCTGGCGAGTGCGACTGGGGAGATCGCGCTCTCGCGCAGCACGGACAACGCTGCCTTTCCCGATGGAGTCAGACTCGGTGTGGCACAAAATCCTTTGGTCGTGCTGCCTAGCAGCCCGGCATCACCGTAGGTGAGTAGGTGCGCCGCCGCGCTTCGAGACAGCGCCGTCCCAGCCACCGCCCGGCTCTGCTGCAAACTGCTAGAGGTAGTGGAAGAGAATTGCGCGTCGGCAGCGTTATTGGTTGCCTTTAGACCAATTTGCGTCGCTTCTTGAAACGTATGATAGGCGTCGGCATATGTCGCCGCGTAGGCGGTCGCGTACTGCGTTCCTTCAGAACCATACCGAACGGCGTCTGCCGGGCGGCAATAGCTCGTCGTTGAAACCACCTTGAGCATCTCGTTCAACGGCTGGACCGACCACTGCATCGCGGTGCTGGCCGTATTCATCGCGATCTGCGCAAGACGCGCAGAGGCGCCCGGCGTCTGCGGCGGGATGAGCCAACTGCCCAACTTCAACGAACCCGACTGGGGCTGCGCTGCAGCCATATACAATTTCGCCTGGCAGAGCTGAGCCTGTGCAGCGCAAAGCTCGATGTCGCACTCGTCGGTCAAACCGCCAGTATCGAAGCAGCGCTCGGAATTACACGCGAAATAGATGTTGAGACCGATGTCGTACTCGGACGCATCCGTCAGGGTCGGGGGATCCGTGGACGTATCCAGAGCGCGGATCAATTGCATCTTGCGCAAGCGCTCAGCCTCCGGATCAGTGCTGGATGCGGGCGGCTCGTCGACTAAATGCAGTGAGCGGGGCTCACCACTCGAACACGACAGCAGCAGGGGCACGAATAGCGTGGCCAAGCCCCAAATCGCCCGAAAGCCCTTGTTCTCTAACCCGAACATTTTCTAGCTCCGTCGTTCACGCTTTTGCCGCAGGCGCGCCGCAAGGCCGGCGAACGCAAGCACGAGACCCCAAGGCGCTACGGGGGACTTGGAGCCCCCCCAAGAAATTGCACAGCCGTCGCTAGTCTCGCGCGGAGCACAAGCTAGCTGCCCATCGACATGGTCGCAGGACCAACCCGCGGGGCACACCGGCAAGTTGTCGCCGCAAGCCCGGGAGCAAATGGGCGCCTTCGTAGCGCCAGCGACACAGAGACCACCCGTGCAAGTTGCGCCATCGGTGCAGGACGCGCCGAGCGCGAGCAGCGGCGATACGCACGCCCCCGAGGCTGAGTCACAGGTTTGACCCTTCTCACAGGCTCCAGCCCCTCCGCACTGACGCGAACAGGTCCCGTTGATGCAGCCGCCCTCTTGGCACTCGACGCCGGTTTCACATGGATCGCCGTTCGGTCGTTCACCGACGCTGCACGAGCCGTCGACGCAGTGATCGAGCGCCCCGCAGCCCGCAGCTGTAAAACAAGCCTTTCCAGCGCACGATTTGGCGTTGCAGGGCACTTCCGTCTGGCACCCGGCGGCGGTGCAAACCTCGCCGAGCGCGCAGTTTTTTCCGCCGCAAACGGCTACACACCCCTCCGCCGTACACGTCTGCCCATCCCCACAGCCGTCATCCGGGCAAGCATTCTTGGGGTACAAGAAGCACACGCCGTCGATGTCGTCTTGGGATAGCTTCGCTTCGGTGAAGCTATAGAACGGGTACATCGTGGCGCCCGAATAGCTGTCGGCGAAGCTCGTGCTGCATGCCGGCGCGCCGTTCGCACCGCCGGCTTCGCACGGATGTAGCAGGCCGAGCGCGTGGCCGACCTCGTGCGTTACCACTGCGAGGACGTCTTTCGTGTCGTCGGCGGGCGACGCGTTGGTCGACCAGGCGAACGCGAGATTCAGATAAATATCGGCCTCCACGATCGACCAACGCTCGTCCTGCTTGAGGTACTGAACGTCAGTCGCGCCGGGAGCGTCTTCCGGAAAGCCCCGCGCCGCCCAATCGGAGACCCATTCGATCGAGTTCACGCCGTCGCCCGGTGCGGCGTGTTCATCCGTGAGCCCAGCGTAGGAAAACTGCGCAGCGCTGCATGCGGGCGCAGACCAAGTGCTCGTCGCCGATTGAATCGCAGTCTCTACGTCGGCGGTTTTAAGGCCTTTTGGTAAGGCTTTTTGAAGAGAAAACGCAATAGGCAGGGCGGAGGCGCTAACGCGATCAGTACCATTGAGATCGGGTAGATCTCGCCCGGACCGAAACGCGAGCGCCGGCGTGCTCGTCGCGAGAGCGATTAGCCCAAACGCCAGAGCGCACAGTCTTTGGGGCAGCCCGCCGTGCCCAACGCCAAAGTCTTTCACCAGTACCCGCCTGCAACGATATGTCGCTGACGAGGTACCTCTTGGTCAAGATCAATCTAGTTCGCATTCGCGATCGGCCACTACGTTTCCAACGTGTCACAGCGTGCATGCAATCAGCACAGCGCACATCCGTGCGCGCACACGCACCGATGCAGCACGCATCGATGTTCGTGGGATGATGCGTCGCACAGCGACTTATCCGAACACTGCAACATTCGGTCATTAAAATAGTGCTCGGTGCTTCGATGAATTAGTACCCGATCGAATTCGGGTCATCGCGTCAACCGATAGATTCGCCAGACTACTCCGATGTCACCACGCGAGATCGATAACCCCTGGAAGTGATAACCGCGACGTACGACAGCTGGCGGAAGTCGACATGCTCGAGCACCAATTTCCACGCGAGCGAAATGAGGACGACGGGCAGTCAGACAAGTCGATGTCGATCTGTTGACTCTCGAAGCATCGGGAAGCGACGACGCCGCGTCCCGCCGAACCGGAAACATTGGAACGAGGATCCCGAGCCGCCACTTTCGCGATCAATCGGTCAGCAAAAGTCAACCGTCCAATTCGGATCAGCGTCGGTTCGCCCCAGGGCTGGAGCTGTTGCTCGAAAGCCCCAAATGCCCGGATTTTACTGCGATCCAGGGCGTAGTCGCCCTGCACGAGCATCGCCGAACAGCGCCGATCGCTTGCTTGTGCATTCGACCCGCAGTGGCATGCTCCGCCCCATGCCTACCGATAGTTTCGCGTCCCTGATGACCACCGAAGGCGGGAGCGATCGCGCTCGGCGCCGGCTCACGAAGGGCGAGGTCATCGACGCGACCGTGATGGGCATGGCGGGCGAGTTCGTGTTCGTCGACGTCGGCATGGCGACGGATGGGCGCGTACCGCGCGCCGAGCTGCTCGATCCGGACGGCAAGCTGAAGGTCGCGATCGGCGATCGCCTGCGCGTCAGTGTCGTGGAGCCGCGCTTCGAGGGCTCGTTGCTCAAGGCGCTCGGTCAGTCCGCACCGCCCGGCGAGGCGCCGCGCCCGAACGAGGTGCTGAGCGCCAAGATCACGCGCGTCGAGAAGTTCGGCGTGTTCGTGTCGACGGCGCGCGGCGATGGCCTGATCCCGCTGCGCGAGCTACCGCTGCCGCCCGGCTCTGACCACCGCAAGCTCTTCCCCGTCGGCAAGGACCTCACCGTGGTGGTGCTCGACGCGAATGCTCAGGGCAAGCTGCGTTTCAGCGCGACGAACGTGTCACGCGTCGAAGAGGAGCAGAACTTTCGCGACTTCGCATCGGGCGCCGCGTTACCGACGCCTGAGATCGAGTCGACCGACAAGGCCGCCAAACCAGCGCCGAGGAAGCCACCGGAAAAGGTTGGCTTTGGTAGCCTGGGTGATCTGATGCGCGAGAAATTCGGGGCCACCTCGGCACCCGTCAAGGGCGCGGTCGCAGGAACCCCGCGTGGGGATGTCGTGAAGCGAAAACGATAGAGCATTTCGCGCGAGAACGATTTCGCGCAACTCGACGCGTTGACCGAGCGATAGGGAGAGTCAAACAACGTGGAGGGTTCAATCAATGAAACCGAGGTATTGGTTGCTTCTGGCTGTTTCAGCCGCACTGTCGCTTCAAGTGGCGGCCTGTTCCTCGGAATTTTCATCGTGCGCAGCGAGCCGAACGTGCGCCCCCAGCGGAGGGGAAGCAGGAGATGGCGGTGATTCTGGCCTGCCAAGCGGCGCGGGAACCGGAGGCCACAGCGGAGCCAGTGGAAAAGGCGGCGCGCCCGACCAGATCGAAGCCGGCGCCAGCGGTGAGAGCGGCACCTCCGACCAGATCGACGGCGGCGCGGCGGGTGAGCCTGACGGGAGCCACGCGGGCCGAGGCGGCAGCGCCGGGTCTTCGGGAGGCGCCGGAGGGGTGGGCGGAAACACGGCGGGCTGCTCCCCTGGGACTATCCAGCCTTGTGGGGAATGCGGCACCCGCACTTGCAGCGCGAGTGGAGCATTTAGTGAATGCACGCCCGCAGAACCGAGCTGCGCTGACGGCACGCATTCGGAAGTTTGCTCAGCAACCGCGAGCCCGGTATGGGTCAAGACGGCATGCTCGGCCGGATCCGCCTGCAGCGGTGGAGCTTGCCTGAAAAGCGACGGTCAGCCGTGCGCGTTGTCAGGCGACTGTCTAACCGGACAATGCACCCTCTTTTACCGTGATTCCGATGGTGACGGTTTCGGTACCGGTAGCGACAACGTGAAGGTATGCGGCCAAACGCCCCCAGCCGGCTACGTCACATCCAACAGCGATTGCTGTGACACAGATGTTCTAGCGAAACCGACGCAGCTCGACTTCTTCACGTTGGCGGACAAGTGCGGCTCGTTCGACTATGACTGCGCAAACGGCGCTGAATTGGAGCTCCCGATCGCAAGTAAGTGCACCGGCAATGCGGCTTGCGTGAAGGGCTGGACCGGAGACACCGCACCAGCCTGCGGAACAGCTGCTACAGCGATCGGCTTCCATGCCAACGCGGGCGCAGTCTATCCGAGCACGCCAGCGAACTGCCATTGAAGCTGGCGCCCCCCGCCACGCGACGTCCTCAAGCAGAAGCGTTGAGGCGCGCGCCGTAGGCCTCGGATTGCAGCGCCTGAATGCGCTGCTCGATCGGCGGATGCGAGCGCAATAGGCCGATCACCGCGCCACCATTGATCCCGAATGCGGCCATCGATTTGGGCAGCAGCGACTCTTCTTGGCTGCCCAGGCGGCGCAGGGCGGCGATCATTTTGGCGCGACCCGCCAGGTTTGCGCCGCCGCGATCGGCGCGGAACTCGCGCCAGCGGCTGAACGCGGCGATGATCAGCATGGCCAGGAAGCCGAGCACGAGCTGGGCAAGCAGGGTCGAGACGAAGTAGCCGATGCCGCCGCCTCGGCGGTCGTCGTTTCGACCGCGCAGCGCTCCGTCGATCAAGCCGCCAATCACGCGTGAGAAGAAGAATACGAACGTGTTCAGCACGCCCTGCAGCAGCGTGAGCGTCACCATGTCCCCGTTGGCGACGTGAGTGAGCTCGTGGCCGAGCACCGCTTCGATCTCCGAACGGTTCATGCGAGTGAGCAGGCCCGAGCTGACGGCCACGAGCGAGCTGTTGCGGCTGGCACCCGTGGCAAACGCATTCAGCTCGGGGGACTCGTAGATGGCCACCTCGGGGGTACCGACGCCAGCGCGCTCCGCGAGCTGGTGCACGGTCTGCAGCAACCACGCCTCGTCCGAGCTCTGCGGTTGTTCGATCACGCGAGCGCCGGTGGTCCATTTGGCGATCCATTTGGACGCCAAGAGCGAGATGAACGAGCCGCCGAAGCCGACGATGCCCGACATCACGACCAAAGGCCCGTAATGCTGCAGAAATTGCCCGTGCCCGAAGACACCGAGCGCCCCGAGCACGTTGATGATGACGGTGATGGCAGCCATCACCGCCAGGTTGGTGAGCACCAGTAGCGCGATGCGTTTGAACACGGGACGAGCCTCCGTGGCAGCAAGCTGGCGCTGCCTACTGGATGAAGCTAAGCACCGCTCGAGGCCCGGTAAAGCACCCGTCGGGCGTTGGAATAACTTCGCCCGCGGCTTGTTTTACTGGGAAGCGAGGCTGGACGAGCTGGAGCGCTTCGGGAACGCGACCTTGCGCGCGATCAAGTCGGCCACGGTTTCGCGTAGCGTTTCCCCCGGGTCCCGAGCGCTGAAACCCAGCTCCCGCTCGGCTTTGCTGGAGCTGCAATACCAATAGTACTGCGCCATCTCCACGCTCACCTCGTCGATCGGCGGCGAACCACCGATGGCGCGCAAGGCTTGCGAGAACAAGCGGTTTACCCCAATGGCGAGTGGGCGCGAGCGCGGCATCCGCAGCACAGGCGCCTTGACGCCCGAGATGCGCTCCAAGCGTTGGAAGAAGGCGGCCACGGTCATGTTCTTGGCGTTCAGCAGGTAGCGCTCACCGGCGCGCCCGTGCTCGAACGCCTGCCACATGCCGAGGGCCGCATCGCGAACATCGACGAACGCGACGCCG
>OUNO011322933.1_pt1 | contig 35094 bp, 35 predicted proteins | sample 1779811 | NCBI WGS metagenome assembly OUNO01 (sample SAMEA3914804, study PRJEB12502) | metagenome | biome: forest; material: soil | place: Canada | collected 2010-06-25 | depth 0.3 m
GAGATTGTCGTCGGAAGTGCGCTGGCGGAAAAGATCGGGGTTCAGATCAATGATGCCGTTCGCGTGATCATCCCTTTCTCCGGAACAGAAGACAGCGAAGGCAGTGGATATGGATCTCCCCGGGTTCAGGATTTCAAGGTGGTCGGGATCGTGCATCTCGGGATGTATGACTATGATTCCAAATATGCGTATGCATCCCTGCATTCTGTTCAAACCCTTGTCCTGAACGAGCCCAAGGATTACATCACTTCTTTCCGGATGAAGCTGACTGATTCGAACAAGGCTCCAGAAGTGGCGCAGGAGCTTTCCCAGCATTTTGGCTTCCCGTACCGCATCCGGGACTGGAGTCAGCTCAACAAGAACCTCCTTTACGCGATTAAACTAGAGAAGGCGGTCATCTCCATTCTTCTCACCATCATCATGATTGTTGCCGCTTTCAATGTGGTCAGCGCGCTCCTCATGATGGTTTATGAAAAAGAAAAGGAGATCGCGATTCTCCGGGTTTTAGGAACCCGCTCTCGCGATCAGTTCTATCTCTTCTCTTTTGTCGCTTCTTTTTTTGGTCTCGTCGGAACCGTCTGCGGAGTGATTCTTGGATTGATCTGTGTTTTTATCCTGAGTCAGACTCACTTCATTCATCTTCCTGCAGGAGTGTATCGTCTTGAGTATCTGCCGGTGGTGATCCGCTGGACCGAATGGTTCGCGATCGCCTGCCTTGCATTTGTGGTTTGTTTCTTGTCAACAGTGGGACCTGCGGCTCGAATTGCGAGACGGTCTCCGGTGGAGGGGTTGAAGTGGACAACGTAGTATTAAGAGCGAAGAGCCTGAGTAAGGACTTCACGAAAGAAAAAGAAAAGATCTCAGTGGTGAAGAGCGTATCCCTCGATATCCTGGCAGGTGATTGCCTGGCCATCATGGGCGCATCGGGAGCGGGGAAGAGCACGCTCCTGCACATGCTGGGCACTCTGGATCGTCCGACTCAGGGCGAACTCTTTTTTGGATCAAAAGGGACGAACGTCTGGAAACTTTCAGATGAAGAATTATCTGACTTCCGGAACCGGAATCTGGGCTTTGTATTCCAATTCCACTATTTGCTTCCGGAATTCAGTGCACTCGAGAACGTGATGATGCCAGCGCTTATTTCAGGCATGCCGAAGGAAGAAGCCCGCAAGAAAGCGGAAGACCTTCTTCAGTTCGTAGGCTTGAAGAATCGGGTTGAACACAGACCTGGCGAGCTTTCAGGCGGAGAACAGCAGCGGGTGGCGATTGCCCGCTCCGTGATCCTGAGACCGAAGGTTCTTCTCGGGGATGAAATGACCGGAAACCTCGATTCGGAGAATAGTCGTCGGGTAATCGACCTGCTCCTCGATCTCAATCAGCAATTCGGGATCGCCATTCTGATCGTGACCCATGACCACGACGTTGCGCGTCGCATGAAGAGGGTTTTAACGATGAAGGATGGAAAAATCATCAGTTCATGATATCACCCCATTACCTGTGAAATTTTTGACGTTAATACTCGCATCAAGTTTTTTGATTTGCAGCGCTTTTGCCGCTCCGATTACTGAGATCAAGACGACCGGTCTCAAGCGTATTGAACGCGATGCGATCCTCGAAAAGATCAGTTCCAAGACAGGAAAAGAATACTCAAACGAAACGGTTCGTTCTGATATCGAAGCCCTCTTCGGAATGGGTTACTTCGACGACATCGTCATCAGCAAAGACACATCTGACAAAGGTGTGATCCTGACTTACGACTTCAAAGAGCGTCCGATCATCAATGACGTCGCCTTTGAAGGAAATGACAAGATCTCCACCAGTGACCTCGAAGACGCGATCAAGGTGAAGAAGTGGGCGATCCTCGACACGAATAAAGTCCAGGCCGACATGGACATCATTCAAAAGCTTTACGAGGAAAAGGGTTACTACCTCACCAAAGTCAGCTACGACGTTCGCAAGGAAAAGGAAGGCGAGGTCAAACTCGTTTACAAGGTTTCCGATTACGACAAGGTTGAGATCAAGCGCATCAGTTTCATCAACAATCACCGCTTCGACGCGGAAAAGCTGAAGGCTGTTTTCGCGGAAACCAAAGAAGGTTCTTCCGCAGGCTTCCTCTCCGGGGGCGGGACTTTCAAAGAAGCGGCTTTCCGGATCGATCTCCAGCGCCTGACTTACTTCTATCTTGAGAACGGTTACCTGAAATTCCGCTTCGAGCAGCCGGTGGTCACGATCAGTGACGACAAAAAATACGTTTATATCTCCCTTTACGTCGATGAAGGTCAGCAGTACACCGTTGGTGGTTACGATTTCAGTGGAGACCTCCTCTTTCCGAAAGACGAGCTCAAAAAAGAAGTCAAGTTGACTGAAGGTTCCATCTTCAACATCACCACCCGGAACGCGGATATCCAGCGCTTGACCGAGAAGTATCAGGATCTCGGGTACGCGTTTGTGAACGTGGTTCCTAAAATGGAATTCAACGAAGAGAACAAGTCGGTCAACGTCGACTACGGTTTTGAAAAAGGAAACCTCGTTCACTTCGGCGAAATCCGCATGGTGGGGAACACCAAGACTTACGACAAGGTCATCCGCCGCGAACTTCGCGTCTATGAAGGCGAGCTTTTCAGCGGTTCCAAGCTTCGCATTTCCCGTGAACGCGTTGAGCGCCTCGGTTATTTCGAACCCGGTTCAGTGACCTTCAACCAGGTCCCACGCAAAGGCCGTGACGATCTGGTCGACATCGAAGTGAGCGTAAAAGAGCGTTCCACTGGAAGTGTCACCGTGGGTGCGGGTTATAGCTCGATCCAAGGTCTCTTCTTCCAGGGCAAGGTTCAGGAAATCAACCTCTTTGGTTCCGGTCAGACGATCAGTCTCGACGCACAATGGGGTAATGATAATACCGTTCGCAGCGTCTCCGTTTCCTTCCTCGATCCCTACGCTTTCGACACCGACTGGAGTGCGGGCACGGATCTCTTCATGGCGAACTCGCCGATTCCAGATCGTTATTTGATCCGCCGTTCCGGATTCGATCTGAAAGTCGGTCACCCGCTCTCTGACGACATTCAGGGGTACATCACTTACAAGTTCGAATACCTCGATGACATCGACAATTACGCGACTGACCGGAATAACGCGATTGTTCAGGGTCTTACCACTGAACCACCTCTCATTGCCGATGACAGCAAGGACAAAGGACTTCTCTCCAGTATCGTATTGAGTGCGGTTCGCGATAAACGGAACAACCGTTACGAAACCACCGGCGGTAACTACCAGTCCCTCTCCTTCGAGTACGCAGGTCTGGGTGGGGTGAAGAAATTCGCAAAAGTGATCGCGAACAACCGCTACTACAACAACTTTGCTGGAAGCTTTGTGTTCAAAAACAGCACCGAACTCGGTGTCGTGATGAACATGGGTGGCGAAGGAATTCCTCCTTCCGAAGAGTTCTTCCTCGGGGGCCCCTGGAACTTACGCGGTTTCGATGCCTTCACGGTCGCACCGGTTCTTTATCACCCACCGTGTCTATCGGGTAACCCACAGCAGTGTGCCGAGAGAATCGGGGGCGCGTCCGAATTTTACTCACTCTTCGAGCTTGAGCATCCTCTCATCAAGGAAGCCGGCATCAAGTTTGTCCTCTTTTACGACATCGGTAACTCCTTCATGGGCGTTCCGGGCTTCGACAAGGGACAAGCTTTCAACCTGCGTCAAGACTACGGTTTCGGGATTCGCTGGTTCTCACCACTCGGTCCACTCCGCTTCGAGTGGGGTTTCCCGATCAATCCAGTGGTCATTCCGACTACAGGATTGGTTGAATCCAGTCCGGAATTCATTTTCTTTATCGGGCAACCGTTTTAAGGTATGTTAGGAAAGTTCACAAAAGAAAGGGTAACCCCATGAATAAATTCGCAACATTTACTTTTGTTCTCAGTGCTCTCGCTCTCAATGCAGGCATCGCACACGCTGAAGAAACCAAGGTCGCTACCGTAGACATGCAGAAATGCATCCAGTCTTCCGCTGCCGGCAAGAAAGCAAAATCCGAGCTGGAAGCTGCCTTCAACAAGAAGAAGAAAGAGCTGACCGATCAGGAAGCATCTTTGAAAAAAGCCAAAGAAGATTTCGAGAAGAAAGCTTCCGGTCTCAGCGAAGCGGCTGCAAACAAGAAGAAGCAGGAACTTCAGGAAAAATTCATGAAGTATCAGGAGACTGTTCAGAAGTCTCAGTCAGACATTCAGAAAAAAGAGCAGGAAATGTCTGCTCCGATCATCGCGAAGATCCGCGCGAAGATCAACGAGATCGCCGCTGCAAAAGGCTACGAACTCGTGCTTGAGAAGAACGAAAACATCGTCCTCTTTTCCGAAGCTAAAAACGACATCACTGAAGAAGTGATGAAGGGGATCTGATCATGAACAAAATTGCTGCAATCATCGCACTTGCTCTGATTCCAGCCATCGCTCATGCGGATGGCGTGAAAATCGCAGTCGTCGACATGCAAAAATGCGTTCAGTCTTCTGCTGAAGGCAAAAAAGCGAAAGATGAACTCGAGACTGCCTTCACCAAGAGGAAGAAAGAGTTCGGCGAAGAAGAAACTGCCCTGAAAAAAGCGAAGGAAGATTTCGAAAAGAAGAAATCCGCCCTCAGCGAATCCGCTCAAAAAGAGCAGGGAATGAAGCTTCAAGAGCGTTTCATGAAGTATCAGGAAGCGGTTCAGAAGGCTCAGATGGACATCGAAAAGCGCCAGCAGGAAATGTCAGGCCCGATCATCGCGAAACTTCGTGAAAAAGTGAACGAGATTGCAAAAAACAAAGGTTACAACATCGTTCTTGAGAAGAACCCAAGCATTGTTCTTTTCTATGACGCGAAAAATGACATCACTGAAGATGTCCTTAAGGTTGCAAACTAAGGCCTTAGGGCCAGCCCCGAGGTGATTGGGATGTTTACAGTACCTCAAATTTCAAATTGGATTAAAGCCGAGCACGCGAATGCCACTGAGGCATCTCCAGCTCGGCTTTTTTCGTCATTGAATGTCACTCGCTTCACCACGCTGAAAGAAGCGGGGCCGAACGATATCGCCTTTTTCTTTTCGAAACATTATCAAAACGATTTGATGGCGACCAAAGCAGGCGTGATTGTCACGGGTTCCGCATTCGTTGATCAGATCGCAAAAGCCGGGCTCCCCCAGTGGAAGACCTCGGTGTTCCTTGCCTGCGCAGATCCTTATCTCGCGATGGGGATTGTTTCCTCCCACTTTTCAAAACAAGTTTCAGCGCATGATCATCAGGTACAGCCCAAAGAGCAGAAGATTCATCCGACCGCAGTCGTAAGTGCGCTTGCGAAGATCGGGAAGAATGTTCACATCGGAGCAGGTACCGTGGTCGAAGACAATGCCGTGATTCATGACGGAGTGGTGCTCTATCCGCAATGCTACGTCGGTCCTGGCTGCGAAATCGGAGAAGGGTCGGTTCTCTTTCCGAAAGTGACGTTCTACGAAAACACGATTGTTGGAAAACGTTGCCGTTTTCATTCGGGTGTCGTCGTGGGAGCAGACGGATTTGGTTACGCTCCGGTTTTAGATCCGGAGACCAAACTTCCGATCGACCATCAGAAAATTTATCACCTGGGCCGGGTTCGCATCGGCGACGATGTCGAAATGGGCTCAAACTCCACGATCGACCGGGGAACACTTGGCGAGACCATCATTCACAACAAGGTGAAAATCGATAACCTCGTCCAAATCGGCCACAACTGCGAAGTGCACGAGGGGGCAATTCTCTGCGGAACCGCGGGAATGGCTGGAAGTTCTTCCCTTGGAAAGTTTGTCTACGTGGGAGCGAACGCAGGAACCGGGAATCAGGTTCATGTGGGTGACTATTCGAAGCTTACCGCTTATACCGGTGTGGCCAAAGACGTGGAACCGCACAGCGAACTCGGAGGAGTTCCGGCTCGTCCGCTTTCGGACTACTTCCGGATTCTCGCCATTCAGAACAAATTACTTCGTGAACAGAAACGGGGACGGAAAAGTTAAATGGAAAAGTCTCAGTACTACCTGGAACAAAAACAGATTCAGGAATTTTTACCTCACCGGCCGCCGTTTCTTCTGGTTGACCGGATTCTCGACATCACCAGCGACAAGCCGATGGATGACGACAACAACAAGAACAAAATCGGAATCAAGGTCGTCGGGATCAAGAACGTTTCGATGAACGAACCTTTCTTTGCAGGCCACTTTCCCGACATGCCGATCATGCCAGGCGTCCTGATCACTGAAGTGATGGCGCAAGTCGCGAGCTTCTCCATGTATCCGAGAGCAAAGACCAAAGACCACCTCCGGGGTGCTTTTCAGTGCGTACTCGTCGGCGTCGACAACGCTCGTTTTCGTGCTCCGGTCACTCCCGGGGATACACTTCGAATAGAAGCAACGTGTACGGCTTGCCGCAGCTCCCTCTGGACGTTTGAATGCAAAGGCTATGTCGGAGACAAGCTCGTTGCGGAAGCGAAACTCATGGCAAACATCGTCTCCCTCTCTGAAAGTGAAGGGGTATTTTAATGAACATTCATCCTACAGCCATCGTTGATCCCAAGGCAGAGCTCGCATCCGATGTTGAAATCGGTCCTTATTGCATCATTGGTCCGAATGTAAAAATCGGTGCCGGAACGAAAGTTCGAAGCCACGTGGTGATCGAAGGCTGGACGACGATTGGTAAAAACAACGTGTTTTTCCCGTTCGCCGTCATCGGTGCCGTTCCTCAGGATTTGAAGTACAAGGGTGAAAAGACCGAGGTGATCATCGGGGACAACAATGTCATCCGGGAGAGTGTCACGATCAACCTTGGAACCATTCAGGGCCTTGGCAAGACTGCGGTTGGAAATAACAATCTGCTCATGGCTTACGTGCATCTCGGCCATGACTGCGTTCTTGAAAACAACATCATCATCGCAAATTCGACCGGTCTTGCCGGTCACGTGCACGTCGAAGATTTTGGAAACATCGGCGGAATGGTCGGAATCACCCAAGGGCTCCGCCTTGGAACGCATTCCTACATCGGTGGAAGATCCACCGTGGATCGCGATGTCCCTCCCTTTGCAATTGCAGTGGGCGAACGCCCGTTTGAAATCAAGGGCGCAAACATCATCGGTCTTCGCAGAAAAGGTTACAAGAACGACGTGATCCTGGCGATCAACGAGTCAATAAAGCTCTGGCGCCGTTCCGATATCTTGAAGGATCAGAGCCTGCTTGAGATCGAAACCCAGTATGGTGAGATTCCCGAAGTGAAACAGTTTGTAGAATTCATTCGCACGAGTAAAAACGGTTGCGTGAAATGAAGATTTTCGTTTCTGCGGCGGAGATTTCCTCAGATCTTCAGGCAGAAAAGATTCTTCGTTCATTCCTTGCCTCGCTTCCAGCAGGACAAAAAGTCGAAATCTACGGCATTGGCGGGCCCCGTCTGCGTGCTCTTCCCGGATTCAAGGCGCTCAAGAACGCTGAAGATCTTCGCGCGATGGGATTTGTAGAGGTTCTCTCCAAGCTCGGAACCATTCGTGAAGTCTTGAAGGATGTGGTTGAGACTTTGAAGAAGTCTCCGCCCGATCTTCTCATTACTTTCGACTATCCCGATTTTCACTTCCAGTTGTTGAAACGCATTCATGCGCTTCCGGAATTCCAGAACACCCTTAAAATTTGCGGCATTCCACCCAAAGTATGGGTCTGGCGCTCTCACCGGGTGGAGCGCATTCGCATGTATTATGACGGCGTCTGGGTGATCTTCCCATTCGAGAAGAAGTTTTACGAAGACCATGGAATTCCTGTGATTTACGAAGGGAATCCACTGATTTCCGATGTGCTTGAGAAGGGCGGCAAATTCAAAAAGAATGAAGAATCCTCCTTCCTTCCGGTGGCCGTGATGCCGGGAAGCCGGGAAGCGGAATTGAAATACCATCTTCCCGTGCTGTTCGATGCCCTGAAGTTGATTGCAAAGCGGAGCGGGAAAAAAGTGATCGCTGAAGTTCCGGTTCCGGAAGGGATCCCGATCGAACGCGTGAAGAGCCGTCTTCCGGATTCGGCAGAAGTTGAATATCGTTTTGTTCAGAACGGATCCATCGAGATCCTGGCCCGGAATCCGATTGGTCTCATCAAGTCAGGAACCTCAACCCTTGAGGCAGCTGTTCTCGGTTGTGTGCCGGTCATCTTCTATAAGGCGAACTTCATTTCTGAATGGATCTTCCGTCTCGTCGTGAAATACAGCGGGCCGATCGGGCTCCCTAATATCCTGCTTCGGATCAAGGATCGGAAGGATGTCGTGTTTCCTGAACTCCTCGGGCCGGAAGCAAACGGAGAGACCCTTTCTTCGACCTTTCTCGAAATTTTAAAAGATCCGAAAAAACTGCAATTTCTTCAGGAAAAGGGACGCGAGCTCAGAAACGGACTGGTTCCAAACCCTGATGTTCCGGATGCCGTCGCTAAACAGATTTTAAGCTGGATCAAACAGGCACCGCCAAAATCCATTCCAAGACAAAGTCGTTTCGGGATCGTGGTTGCGTCCTTCCTTTGGTCTTTCATCAACGCTACGAGACGAAAGTTTCTTCCGTATCCAACGACGATTCTTCTGCCCTCAGTACTGGTCGGAAACCTTCAGTCCGGTGGAGCAGGGAAGACTCCTCTGGTGATTGAACTCGCCCGGGAAGCGGTGAAGCGTGGATTCAAGGTCGGCGTGATCTCGCGCGGGTATGGACGAATTGGAGGAAATGATCCTCTCGTTGTCGACCAGAAGACGAGGAAGACACTTGATTTGGGTCCGATCCAGCTCGGAGACGAGCCCACCCTCATTTTGAATGCAGTTCCCGAAGCGACACTTGGACTTGGAAAGAACCGGATCCTTCTTTCAGAAATGCTTGCAGTTCAGGGCGTGAACTTCCTGATTTTTGATGATGGGTTTCAAAACCTGAAATTTAAAACGACGCTCTCCCTGCTTGCGGTTACGGATGCGGATTCCTCCCAAGTTGTGTTCCGGGATTTCCTGAGTGCCGCAAGTGGTGCGGATGTGCTCGTCCAAACCAAGGGTCTTCAAAAAGCGCCGCATCTGAATCCTGCCTTCAAGATTGACTGGGAACCCGAAGCCCTGCCGTCGAAACCGATCTGGCTTTTGTGTGCTCTGGGTGACCCTTCTGAAGTGGTGACTTTCTATCGGAACTGCGGAGTCCGGGTGGATCGGGTGGTTTCCAAAGGGGATCATGCTGTCTTTGATGCATCAGAAGTCAAAAAATTGATGAAAGAGGCTCTGAATCAGGGTGCAATTGTCGCTGTAACCGAAAAGGACAAGGTGAAGCTCCCGTCGATTGAAGAAGGTGAGCTGTTCATCCTGCGTCGCAAGATCCGGTCGCGGGACTGGATCGATTTTGTGTTTGAGCGTTTGCCTTCCAGCGCCAACATGCATTAAACTATCGGTAAATGCGCGAATCGATTCGATTAATCATCTGCACGCTTTTAATTCCCTGTCTCTTTTCCGTTGGCTGCTCTTCTTCTTCCAACCTGAGAAAATTCAACGATTCAGACATTGCCGGAGCCGTCTCTGAAGCACAGGCAAAAAAATTCGAAGTGAGGGAGTCCGCTGCCACTCCAACTCCGAGTCCGACACCTGATCCAGACAGCAAAAAGAAATTCAAAAAGAAGAAGCACGAAGCAAAAGTTAAAAAAGGAGAAAAGGTGGAACCAACTCCGACTCCGGAAACAAAGAATGCGCCGCCGGTGAGAAAACCGGAAAAGATGCCGTTTGAGATCGGTGAAAAACTGGATTATGCCATCCGCTACATCGGTGTGACGGCAGGCCACTTCGAAATTGAAGTCCAGCCTTACAAGTTCGTTCAAGATCGTCAGGTTTATCACCTGGTTGGAAAGGCAACGACGGTCAAGATTTTCGAACTGGTCTACCGCGTGAATGACACAGTCGAGAGTTACTTTGATTCGAGCGGTCTTTTCTCCCATCGCTTCACCATGGATCTCGACGAATCAAAACAGACCCGCAAGGTGATTGAGCTCTACGACTACGACAAAAAACAGAGCATGTATTGGAACCGGATCGATCACGTGAAGAACGGGTACAAGGAAGAGAAGCAGAACTACGACATCGAACTCTGGTCTCAGGATCCATTGTCCTCCCTTTATTTCCTGCGGATGGCTCAACTTCCGACCGATGCGTCCCAGTCCGAATACAAGTTCCCGGTCATCCTTGATGGAAAACCATGGGAACTGCGCGTGAAATACAAGAAACGTGAAAAGATTTATGCCGGGGGACAGGTTCGCGAGGCCGATGTCTATAATCTGGATTCGTACCAGAATGGTGAACTCAAGAACCGGGAGAACACGCTCTGGATCTCCACCGACGAGCACCGTTACATCCTCCGAGTGGAAGCGAAAGTGAAAGTCGGGTCGTTCGCAGTCGCTCTCGATAATATTTTATGAAGCGAATCCTGATTCGCGCCCCGAATTGGATCGGCGATCAAGTACTGGCCTTTCCGTTTTACCGGATGCTCAGAGAGCACTATCCGGATGCGTGGATTGCGGTCATCTGCACCGACTGGGTGAAGGACATCCAGTTTCGAACGCTCGTGGATGAAGTGCTCATTCTTCCGAAACGGAAAGAAGACAACTGGTTCCAGGCACTCAGAAAAATCTGGGATTTCGCGAAATTCATCCGCCACAAGGGACACTGGGATCTCGGGATCTCGCTTCCGAACTCCTTTGGTTCCGCTCTTCTTCTTTATCTCGCCGGTGCCGTGAAACGCCGGGGTTATCTCACCGATTTACGCGGACTTCTGTTGACTGAAAAACTTCCATGGAAACCAGGTCACGAAATTCATCGTTCCCAGGCGTATCTCAATCTCCTTTCGATCGAGGGTCTCCCCCGGTTTGAAGCAAGAGACTACTGGGAGAACTCACTCGAAAAAACATTCGATCCGATTCGTTACTGGCCGGACATTGTTCCGATCGAACCGCCGAAATCCCCTTACTTCATCGTGGCTCCAGGAGCGACTGCTGACTCAAGACGCTGGACTGCTGATCAGTTTGTGGCCTTCATTAAGAAGGCTTCCGATGTTTACGGCCTCAAGGCTGTGGTCGTGGGTGGAAACGCGGAGAAGGCGATCGCCGCTCATTTCTATAAGAAGGGCGTACCGATCGAGGACTTTACCGGTCGAGGCTGGGTGGCGGCACACTGGAAGCTTTTCCGGAACGCACGCTTCACTCTTTGCAATGAATCCGGCCTTGCTCACGTGGCGGCCCTTTGCGGAAGCCCGATCCAGATTGTCTGCGGAGCTGCAGACCCGAGAAGAACGAAACCGATCGGCCCGGGTGCGGTTCAGGTGAAGGTGAATCCAATCGCCTGCTGGCCTTGTGAAAGAAATGTCTGTCAGTTTCAGGACGAAAGAAAAAACCAGTGTCTCGCCGGCATCACTCCGGAAGATCTTTTTGAGGAGGTGAAGAATGGCTTCTTCAGCCCGTGATCTGGACAAGGTATTATTTCTGTTTTTAAGCCCGAAGTTCGGTGAGGATGAGCAACTTGCACTCGAAGACGTGTACGAGCTTCATGAGTCCGGCCTCGACTGGCGGGTGGTCTGTATTGAAAACTCCGAGATGCACCTGAAACTCATTCCTTTCGGTAGCGACCGGATCCGTTTGATCGCCCAATCCCCGAAACGGAACCTCGATCGAGGATTCCGGGAGATTCTCCGTTCAGAGATTCTCGAACACGGTATCGGTGTTGTGCACGCGTATCAGACCAACTATCTGGGAAGCATTCTTCCCTGGATGATCAAGTTTCCAGACATCCCGCTTGTGGTGAGCGAAGGACCGAACGTTCAGAAAACGATCCGCCACTTCTTCCAATCCCTCTTTTATTCCCGCATCGATGCGCTTCTCGTCCCGACCAGCACGCTCCGGAAGCGGATTCAGACGATGAGGCCCGCGCTCATGAACAAGGTTCGGGTCGTTCATCCTGGCCTTGATTTCAATATTTTCAATCCTGATCACTTCGATTTCACGATTCTTCGCCAGAAGTGGGGAATTGATCCGAATGTGACCCTGGTTGGAATGATCGCTTCCCAGGAATACCCCAAAGCGCAGGCTGCTTTCATCAAGGCTGCGGCTTCCTTTCTCCGGAACGAGGAGCTCGCGAAGCGAACCCGCTTCGTGATCGTCGGATTCAATGAGAAGGATAATGAAGAGCTGATTGAACTCATTAACCAGTTTCACCTTCAGGATCAGATCACTCTTGCACCGATTGAAGAATCCATTCCCAAAGTTCTGGGCTCTCTGGATGTATACGTACTGCCCTCCAGCAAAGCGATGTTCGGTTTACAGGCGATTGAAGCATTGGCCATGGGAACGCCTATCATCTGTGCGGCTGGCCCCGACTCTGCAGAATGGACTGGAAACTCCTTGTGCGGCCTGTTGATGCGATCCGGTGATGCTTTTGATTTGCAGCGGAAATTACGCATGATTTTGGAAGATCCGGAAGAGCTGAAGGTCATGGGGCGTCGCTCGGTTCAATACGTTCGGGAATATTATGACCGAAAACGCCGCACGGAGCGGCTAATTGAGATTTATGAGCGGGCCATTCGCCGGCGCCAATCCACAAAAAAGCACTCGACAACTCAGTCCTGAGGCCCGATACTCGGGAACCTGTGGATGTCTCTCGCGTAAAAAATATCTATTCTATCGACGAAGTTGCCGAAATCGCAAAAGTGAACTCTTTCACCCTCCGCAACTGGGAGGAACGGTATCAGCTTTTTTCTCCCGTGCGTGACACCAACGGCAGACGGATTTTCACAGAAGTAGAAACCATGCGTGCGGTCGCAGCGGCTCTACTCGTTGAAAAAGATTTTAAAATTGGCAAGATCGCGACCAGCCTGATCGAAGCAGAGAACGTGGACCTCTTGTTGAGTGAGTACCTTGAAGGGGAATCCTTCCGTACTTTCCGGGAGCAGTCTCTCGACGGACTCATGCAACTCGACAGTGTTCCATTCCGGATGACCATGGATCTGATGGTCACGAATTACAATTTCGAGTTCATTGCAGATCATTTCATTTATCCACTCTTCAGGAGAGTGGAAGAGTTGGCGATGAGCAACCAGATCACCCATTACCAGGAACGCTTTGCCCGCCACCACTTGTGCTCCCGCGTTCATCGCATGCTCGGGGTGACACAGATTAATCGCGCGCGCCCTTACAACGACAAAAAAGCTTTGATCACCGGTCTTCCTGGAAACCGGTTCGAAGATGTACTGCTGCTCGTGAACCTGATGCTTGAGCGTTATGACTGGCGTGCCTATTATTTCGGGCCAGAGCTTCCGATCGATGAAATTGATCAAGCGGTCAAGACTACCGGAGCAGACGTGGTGATTATGGCCGGAAACAATCTCACCATTGCGGATTTTCAGAAACACGCAAACGCACTCGAGCAGTTGAGTGCACCCGTGATCATTGGCGGAAAAATATCAATGATTTTGAGGATGGAAGGATATCAGAACACGTCAAACGTGGAGCTGACCCCTTTAAGACCGGGCCCACTCTCCAGATTTCTCAGTTTCAAAGTCGGCAAATCACTCTGATTTCCAGACGAGCATCTTGTCCTGAATGTAGGAGACCAGCTTCTCTGCGGACACGCGCTCCTGAGTCATCTGATCGCGTTCACGAACCGTAACCGTTCCATCGGTGAGACCGTCGTAATCGATGGTCACGCAGTAAGGCGTTCCGATCTCGTCCTGACGACGGTAGCGTTTTCCAATGGTTCCGCTTTCATCGTAATCCGTGCGGAAGTGAGTCTTGAGGTTTTTGTAGATCTTGTCCGTAAACTCCAGGAGTTCAGGCTTCTTCATCAATGGGAATACAGCGACCTTGTAAGGTGCGAGTTTCGGATGAAGTTTGAGCACGGTGCGCTCGCCTTCGAGGCGGTAAGCATCGCAAAGAAGCGCGAGGAGTGCGCGGTCGCAACCGACTGAAGTCTCAACCACGAATGGAAGATAACGTTCTTTGGCTGCTTCATCGAAGTATTCACATTTCTTGCCGGAGAATTCCTGGTGGCGACGAAGGTCGAAGTCGGAACGGTTGTGAATCCCTTCGATTTCCTGCCAGCCGATCGGGTATTCGTATTCCACGTCAAAAGCGGCTCTCGCGTAGTGGGCGAGTTCGCCTGGGCCGTGTTCGTGGAAGCGGAGTTTGGATCGGCGAAGTCCGTTCGACAAGTGCCAGTCGAGGCGGGTTTGTTTCCACTGCTCGAAGTGTTCCATGTCGGTGCCTGGTTTGACAAAGTACTGCATTTCCATCTGTTCGAATTCACGAGTCCGGAAAATGAAGTTACCCGGAGTGATTTCGTTTCGGAATGCTTTTCCGATCTGCGCGATCCCGAACGGAATCTTCTGACGGGAGCTTTGTTGTACGTTTTCAAAGTTCACGAAAATCCCCTGAGCCGTTTCCGGACGAAGATAGACAACACTCGCAGTGTCTTCGAGAGGACCCATGTGGGTCTTGAACATGAGGTTGAACTGGCGTGGCTCGGTGAGAGTGCCTTTCTTGCCGCAGTTCGGACATTCATTTGCTTTTAATTTTTCAGCATCCATCTTGTCGGCGCGGAAGCGCGATTTGCAGTTTTTGCAATCGACGAGCGGATCAACGAAACCGGCCACGTGGCCTGAGGCTTCCCACACGCGTGGGTGCATGAGGATGGAGGCATCGAGACCTTCAACGTCATCCCGATCGGTCATCGCTTTCCACCAGGAGTCTTTGATGTTGAGCTTCAGCTGCACCCCGAGTGGACCGTAATCCCAGCAGGATCCGATCCCGCCGTAAATTTCGGAAGAAGGGAAAATGAATCCGCGTCTCTTGCAGAGGGAAACGAGTTCTTGAAAGCTCGTCAGTTCCTTGGATTCAATTGCGGGGGCTTCGACAGTTTTAGTTTCGTCACTCATGAGGGGTAGAATACACGAAACCGGTCGGGATTTCCTGTGGAAAATCACAAACCCTCGTTGTCATGAAACTGCCGTCGGGCTGGACGTCAGATGATTAATGCTGCTCGTCCCAGAGGGTCTTGAGCGTCGTCTGGCCGACGACTTTCAACACATCACGGGAGATGAATTCGGAAGTGTCCTTGTGAGTATGCCATTCCGGCGGAAAACGCCCTTCGGGTGACATGGCAATCACATCCGCTACTGGAAAATTTCGTCCCTGCATCAAATAGATGTGGTCGTCGATGATGGCACCCACCTGAATGTTCGGGAAGAAGTCCTGATAGCCGAGGCTTCTGGCAGAAGTCTGGAGTTTGCGAATCACGTCTCCAGCCTGTCTTCCAGTATTGGCTTCAACCGGGAAGATCGAACCAATGCGTCCGACCATGTCGAAATTGATTCCGTACTTCGCCTTGTAGTTCGCCGGTACGGGATTCTTTGCCCAGTACTGGGTTCCGAGGCAGTAGCTTTCCTCGTCCCGGGGTGTTCCCCAGTCCTCGGCGTCGAGGAAGAGGAGATCGATTCCGATGGAAGGTTTTTTTCCTTCGAGTGCTTTTGCGATTCCGAGGAGAACGACAACACCGCTGCCGCCATCATTGGTTGCAGGAACCGGCGTGCTTCGAAATTTTGGATCCGGATCTTCGTCCGAGAAGGGGCGGCTGTCCCAGTGAGCGGACAGAAGATAGCGTTCGCTTGCTCCGGGATTGATCTGGCCCATGATATTCCGGACCGGAATCGTTTTTCCGTCGAATGTTTTTGCTTCAGTCTTTTGTTCGAGAACAGTGACGCCGGCTTTTTTGAGTTCAGAGACAATCCAGTCTCCGCCCTTCAAGCTTCCCTGAGTTCCCGGGATTTTCGGGCCGATTTTCTCGAATTCCAGAATCTGTTCCCAAGCGAGGTTCTCGTTGAAAACAGGAACGGGAGTGGAAGGAGTGGTCGGGTGACCCGCACACGAAAACTCACAGGCACTTAACGTAAGTGTCAGCGCACAACCCAGAAGCAGTGATCTTTTTTTCATTGGTTGGTCGTGTTCGGAGAGTAGTAACCAATGACCCAGGCGAAGATCCACATCGGACCGACGAGCAGTTGCTCGAGTGAAGTCAGGAACGCCGGATTCTTCTTCTCATAAACCTTGTGACCATAAATCTGGAGAACCCAGGCAATGACCTGAAGTGCGAAAAGAAGGCCCAAGCCCAAGTGGCGGGCGAGAATGTAGTTCAGGTAAGCGTAGAGGGCGTAGGGGATTCCCATTTTGAAGTCGAGGCGGAGAGCGTAGATCACTCCGAAGATGACAAGCAGGATTCCGAGGTCCACGCGGAAAAGGGATTCAGGCGCTGGCGCCCAGAGCACCACCTTCGAGAGAAGGCCCACAAGGCTGAACAGAACGAGTGGAACTCCGATGAGGTGGATCATCTTGTTTCCCTTGGTCTGGTGAAACTGTTCATAGTCCTTGAAATGAATCAACAGGGCGGAAGAAGGTAGGGTGCTCATATGCCTCCATTTTAGCGGTGAAACGGCTGGTCCCGCAAGTGTCAGTGAAGTGTCTGGCCCGGCAGTAAGACTTCCGATTCGTTTGAGCCTTGCCGCACTTCGCTGAAATACGCGACATAGTTCTGATTGGTTTCTTCACGCTTGATGCCAAAACGGAAAAAGGCATTTTGCCCATCCTGATTCGTGATTTTTCCTACATATTTGAGGACTTGGCGGTCGTTCAGCCAGACATTGATGTAACCGTCGAGTCCATGGGACCACTTCACCTGAACGCGGAAGTCATTCCAGTGTCCGGTGAAACGTTCCTGGACGTGGGCCACTTTTTCACCGCGGTACCGGATGGAAAACTCATGATTCTGGTATTGGAACACGAGGATCGGGGAACGATTCTCTTCCCAGCTCATGGCGTTTGAGTTTTCCCATTCAGCGAGGGTCGCGGGGACGGATTCTTCAGGGAAAGTGGCTGGGAGATACACGCTGAAAGCGTACCAAGTCTCAGTATTGGAAAGGGCCAGCCGGTTGGTGAAAATCTCGGACCGGGTATCCGTCGGACGGACCTCGAAGCGCAGGGAGTCCTCTTTCTTGCGGATGAGGTCATTCACCCGGATCACAGTATATTTTTTGTCCGGAATCTCACGGTCCCATTGTCTCCGGAAAGGGATCAGCCAGGACTCCTCGGAGGGCTTTTTCGGAGTCGAAGAACAGCCTTGGGCGAAGGTCAGAAGGCAGGCGAGAAGGAGAGCTTGGCGCATGTTCTGATTAGAGCATTGACGCATGAGGTTAAGCCAGGCTTTGAAGCTAAATTTCTTGTGTGTTCCGCCCCCCTCCAGTAAAATTGTGCCCTATGAAGGCAGCCGAAATTCGCACCATCTTTTTAGAGTATTTCAAGAAAAACGGACACACCGCAGTTCCAAGCTCATCCTTGGTTCCGAGTAATGATCCGACCCTCATGTTCACGACCGCCGGAATGGTTCAGTTCAAGGACGCGTTCCTGGGCAAGGATCCAAGACCTTACACTCGTGCCACCACCTCCCAGAAGTGCGTTCGCGCCGGTGGAAAACATAACGACCTTGAGAACGTGGGATTCACGGCCCGCCACCACACCTTCTTCGAGATGCTCGGAAACTTCTCCTTCGGTGATTACTTCAAGAAAGACGCGATCCACTTTGCGTGGGAGTTCGTCACCAAGGAATTGAAACTTCCGAAAGACCGTCTTCACATCACCGTTTTTGAAACGGATGATGAAGCAGCTGACATCTGGCACAAGCAGGAAGGCGTTCCTCTGGATCGCATTTATCGTTTTGGCGAGAAGGACAACTTCTGGTCCATGGGCGACACCGGTCCTTGCGGCCCGTGCACCGAACTCTTTATCGATCGTGGTGAGAAATACGGCTGCGGAAAACCAAGCTGTAAAATGGGTTGCGACTGCGACCGCTACATGGAGTTCTGGAACCTCGTATTCATGCAATACGATCGCGATGCTTCCGGAAAACTGAATCCGCTTCCGAAGCCCTCTGTCGACACCGGTGCGGGACTTGAACGCCTTGCCTCCATCCTTCAAGATGTGGATACGAACTTCGATATCGATCTGTTCACGAACATCATCGATCGCATCGCGACGCTTGCGAACAAGACTTACAACCCGAAATCAAAAGACGAATCTGTGTTCTCCTTCCGGGTGGTTGCAGACCATGCACGCGCGGCTACTTTCCTGATCGGAGACGGTGTTCTTCCTTCCAATGAAGGTCGGGGTTATGTTCTTCGCCGGATCATGAGACGGGCGATCCGCCACGGAAGAAAACTGGGTTTCGACGGACCCTTCCTCCATAAAATCTGCGGTGCCGTGATTACTGAAATGAAGGGCGCTTATCCGGATCTCGTGGAGAAGCAAGCCTTCATCGAACGTGCGGTTCTCGCCGAAGAAGAGCAGTTCTTCAAGACCCTCGATCGGGGTCTCGGACTCCTCGATGACGAGTTGAAAAAATTGAACGGGAAAAAAATTCTTCCGGGTTCAGTTGCATTCACTCTCTACGATACTTTTGGTTTCCCGGTCGATCTCACCCGCACGATCTGCGAAGAGCGCGGAATTGAAGTGGATGAAAAGGGATTTGAAACCGCGATGGAAAAACAACGCGAAGAATCCCGCAAGCACTGGAAGGGAACCGGTGACCAGGTTCTCGATGATGAGTGGCTGAAACTCGCGGACACACTTAAAAAATCAAACAAGCTCCCGGTTTTCGTCGGCTATGAACAACTTCACGCAAAAGGGGAGACCCTCGCTGTGGTGCCGTCCCAGCTGGAAGACGGAGCCCAAGTCGTTCTCGCTGTCTTCTCGAAGACTCCGTTCTACGGTGAGTCCGGAGGTCAGAGCGGTGATCGCGGAACCGTGGTGAATGAAAAAGGTGATTTCGAAGCAGAAGTTCTCGATGCACAGAAGCCGGTCGCGGATCTCATCGTTCTTCATTTGAAAGTTAAAAAAGGAATGCTCAAGGTTGGAGATCAGGTTCTCCAGACCGTGAGTGACGAGATTCGTGCATTGACTGCGCGGAACCACACTGCAACTCACATGCTCCAATGGGCACTCCGCTCAGTACTGGGTAATCACGTGAAACAGGCGGGATCGCTGGTGACTCCTGATCTTCTTCGTTTCGATTTCTCCCACTTCCAGGCTTTGACTCAGGAAGAACTCCTGAAAGTTGAAAATCTCATCAACGAGAAAATCTGGAAGGGTGACCGGGTTCAAAAACGAGTCATGAGCAAGGACGCGGCTGTTGAAGCAGGCGCAATTGCATTCTTCGGTGAGAAGTACGGCGATGAAGTTCGCGTGATTTCAGTGGGTGACTACTCAACCGAACTTTGCGGTGGAACCCACGTTGATCAAAGCTCCGATATCCATCTGTTCAAGATCGGTTCCGAATCCGGAATCGCAGCGGGCGTAAGACGGATTATTGCTTACACTTCCAAGGGTGCATTTGATTTCCTCCGCGCGCAGGACAACCGGATCAAGTCCGTTCGTGACCAGATCAAGGCTTCCTCGTTTGACGAGATCCCGAACAAGATCGAAAAAATCTTCGAAGAGACCCGCGAATTGAAAAAGCAGATCGAAAAATTCGAATCCGCAGGTCAGGGAACCGAAATTGAGGAGCTCTTTGCAAAATCCGAGATGGTGAACGATGTTCGCGTGATCGCAGGTCAGGTTCAGAAAACTTCGGATGGCATGAAGAAGCTTCGCGAGATGGCTGATAAGATCAAACAAAAAGATCCATCTGCAGTCGCAGTTCTCGGAATCCAGGAAGTGAACGACGCGGGCACCAAGCCATACCTCGTGGTGGCAGTGGGTGCAAAAGTGAAGAGCGTTAACGCAGGTGAGGTGATCAAGGCTTCCGCAGACAAGTTCGGCGGAAAAGGCGGCGGTAAACCTGACTTCGCACAAGCAGGCGGATCCAATGTCGCCGGAACCGACGACGCGATCGCCGCAGCAAAAGCTTTCGTGGTTCAGAAGATCAAGGCTTAGTTCGATGCAGAAAACCGCTTTCTTCGGTCTCGCATTGGCGCTCGCGTTTTCCGCATGCACCAGTCACCGGGATCAAAAAGACAATGTATTGAAGGTTGCAATCAAGGACGACGTGAAGTCGCTTGATCCGGCGAACGGTTACGATGCGATGAGCTTGGAGGTCCTTCCAAGCATTGTCGAGACCCTTCTCCAATACCGTTATCTCGATGACAAGCTCGTGCTCGAACCGCTTCTGGCGGAATCGATGCCCGAACTTTCCAAAGACGGACTGACTGCAACCATTCGGATTAAAAAAGGCGTTTTCTTTCAGGACGATTCAGCCTTCAAAGGCAATGGTGGCAAAGGTCGCGAACTGAAAGCAGCCGATTTCATCTACGCCTTCAAACGCCTTGCGATTCCTTCCGTTCAGTCAGCCGGGCCTTGGATCTTCGAGGGCAAGATTCTCGGTTACAATGAGTTTGAGAAAAAACTTCAGGCCGCGAAACTGGACGATTTCAAAAAAGTTTTTGCAGAGCCCATTCCGGGCTTCACCGCAAAGGACGACTACACACTTGAATTCAAGATGGTGGAGCCTTATCCGCCACTGAGTTACGTGCTTGCGATGACCTTCACTGCTCCGGTTGCTTCCGAAGTGGTCGAAGCTTACGCAGACAAGGATGGAAACGTCCGGGATCATCCGGTGGGGACAGGGCCTTTCCGTCTCAAAACCTGGGAAACCTCCCAGCGCGTGATTCTTGAGCGCAATCCAAGCTACAAGGGAACCTATCCTACGACCGCAAGTGATCAGTGGAAGGCAAAAGGCTTTCTCGCTGATGCTGGAAAGGCGCTTCCGTTTCTCGATGGAATCGATTTTGAAATCATCAAGGAAGAACAGCCGAGACTCCTTCGTTTTGAGCACGGCGATCTCGACAATTTTGAAGTGGGGAAAGACACCTTCCGGGCCGCCATGATGGATGCGGAACACGTGCGTGAAGATCTGGCAAAAAAGGGCGTTCAGGTCGGTTACGAAAACTCCCTGATTTCCTTCTTTGTGGGCTTTAACATGAAGGACAAGGTGCTCGGATCGAACAAATACCTGAGACAGGCCATTTCGTCCGCGATTGATCGTCAGAAGTGGATCGACACCTTCGACAAGTTCAAAGGCACTCCCCAGGACCAGGTCTGCCCGGTTGGTCTCCAGGACCGGATGGAAAATGCAAAAGTAAAATACGGTTACGATCTGGAACGCGCGAAACAGTTGCTCGTGAAGGCCGGCTATCCTGAAGGCAACGGGCTTCCGGTTCTGAACTTCGATCTCCGCTCCATGGATTCGAAGGGTCGTCAGATTGGCGAGATGTTCGTGCAGATGCTCGGTGCAATTGGAATCCGGGTGAATCCGATCCTGAACACTTTTCCGGCTTACCTTGAAAAAGAACGATTGGGAAATCTCCAGCTCTTTTACGGTGGCTGGATCTTCGATTATCCGGATATCGACAATGGATATCAGCTTCTTTATGGACCGAATCAGGCTCCGGGCCCGAATGATTCAAACTTTCAGAATGAGAAGATGGATGCGCTCTACAAGAAGATCGCAACACTTCCTGCAGGAAGTAAAGGCCGGGCCGATTTCGTGAAGCAGGCGGAAGAGATCATTCAAGAAGAGTCGCCCTGGGCTTATGGGTACTTTCAGAAGGTTTACCGGTTTTCTCAGGCGCGGGTGAAGAACTACCGGGTGAATGAAGCGATTCAGAACAAGTATAAGTACGTTCGAATTGAGAACGTCGCGACTCCGAAAAAATAGTACCAACTCCAGACGGTACTCGTCCTGAGATGCTCCGGATTGTACTGTACCCGGACCTCCTCAGTGTCGTTCGCGATAGCAGGACAGGATCAACGACAGGAGAGACAAAAGCCTGGCTAGAACAATCAAGAGCCAGATTTTTGTCTTAAGTTTCTCCCGTGCGAGCCGATAGGAACTTTGCCTTGTTGCAGGTTTAGTCCTCATATAGATCACCTCCATTCTTGCAGGAATGGAGGCAGGTCCTTCTGCTCTGTCTGAAGTTGGCTCAAATGCCAGTGCAAGGAGAGAGCCAGATATCTCCTCTTATATTCATAAATCCTTAAATTCACAGCCCTATTCAAGCTCAGCTCTCAGTTGACCGATAAGATTGGGAATGAAGATTGTTTTGAGCCTCACAATCATGATGCAGTTCTGGAGCGGTGGAATGATTTCCGCCGATGCCCGTCTGCCTGAAACGAAGGCCGAACAATCCCTGCTGTACTGGCGTTACCTTTGCCAGGATGAACCGCAGGAAGAAAAAGTTCAAAATCAGATCCGCGAATTGAGATGTAAGGCGCATGCGTGGCGTGTCCGCGCTCCCGCGAGTTCCGGCAAGGTGCTTGAGGTGCTCGAAGAATGAAAATGCTTCAGGCGTTTTTACTCGGCGTTATTCTTCTCGTTGGTTGCAACCGGGTTCTCTCGAAGAGAACCGACGAGCAGGCGTGGCTTGAATTCGATCAGGACAACCGGTCTTCTTCTCGTGCGCCCGCTGCCGCCTCAGACAATTTATTGAAAGAGTCTCTCTCTGTCGTTCCGGTTCGAAAAATTCTCATGAAATGCGGGACTCAGGCCTCGAATCAGGCTTGTTACCAATCCGCACTGGTCCTTCAATTTGACGAGGTTTTCAGAAGAGTGGACCGGGAGCATCCGGAAGCGAAGTTCGACTACCGGCGCGAACAAAAAGAATTTTTTGCACTTCGTTCCTTCGAGCATGTTTCAGATGAAGTGAACCGTTTTCATCAGAGCATTTTTTCCGGAATCGAATTCAAAGCCCGGGAACAGGCGGATGAGCTTTTCTCCCGTTGTGAAAACGAGAAGAAGAGTGAAGTCGCGATTGACCGTTTTGATCTTTTCACCGGCGGCACGACAGTCATGCCGAAAGCAGTTTATGCCTGCCTGGTTTCAAAATGGCTTTCAAATGAAGACAGACTCCTTCAGGAAACTGCGGACCGGCTCGGGCTCACCATCGTGAGCGATGAGGCAAAGCAGTGGATCAAAGGGCGTCAGATCGCTTCGATCTTCGAACAGGAAGTTTCTGAGAACGCCCGAAAGAGGGCGAAGCTAGAACGCGAGACTTTCGAAAAAGAGAAAAAAGAGCTCTTTAAAGACTTCGATTCCAGTCAAGGCGATGAGACAGCCATCCGCGAATGGGCGCCCAAACTTCGTGAAAAATTCGCTTGGTCCCCGGTGGAACAGTGGATTATCGAGTGGAAAAAACTTTGAAAACATCTTTTCGTCAACTATCTGACGCCAACCCCGAAATCAAAAATTTAAATTCAAGCCGTGTCCCTCCTGACCCGATAGGAAGAGTGCAAGGAAGCGACTTACCAGAGCCCAGGGACGAGGCTGAACAAACTCTCATGGAGAGGGAATCAAAGATGCGCAAATTTGGAATTGCGATGCTGTTTTTATATATTGGTTTCGGGATCGTCCGTCCCGCAACCGCCTACGCTGAAGAGTACAGTGTGTATCAGGTTTTCCGTCCGATCGATCTGGGTGAAACCGACCATACTCCGCCAAAAGACATTTTCATCAACATCGGTTCAAGCCAGGGTGTGAAAAAAGGCACCGTGCTCGACGTCTACCGTAAGATTTCAAGCTTCGACAATCTGACCCAGCGTCTCGTCGGTGATCACATGATCCCGGTCGGGAAGATCAAGGTGATTCATACCGATGAAAAAACCGCGATCGCCCGGGTGGATCGTTTCGTTTCCATCGATCTCGAACCCGCAATGCTCCCGCAGGCGATCATGATCGGGGACGTAGTGAAACCCGCTAACTAAAACTTTGTTTTATCTGCCTATACACCAAGGCCTTGTTTCAGGAGTCGTCCCGGAACAAGGCCTTGGTGTTTTCGGCAGTGCGCCTCTTCAGTGAGTCACATCCACGGGCAGCTCCTCAGACAGTTCCGGTTCCTGATTCGGATCAAGCTCGGGTGAAACACCCGCTTTTGCTTTCTTGTGCAGGAAGTGAAGCCGGTCCACATGCACTTCGTGAATGTAGTGCATTTCACCTTCTTCATCCTGGTACTTGCGGACTCTCAGGCCGCCTTCGAGGAAGACGGACATTCCCTTTTTCAGTTCCTGATTGGCCTGCTCAGCGGTTTTGCCCCAAGTCACCACGCGGTGCCAGGTGGTTTCACCCTCGTTTTTCGTTTTGCTGAAGCTTTCCGTGGCCAGACTGAACTGGCCCACCGGCGTGCCGTTTTTGGTAAAACGAAGCACCGGATCGGTCCCCAGTCTTCCGAGTAACAGGATGCGGTTGATATCTCTCATTTGATTTGTTCCTTTCGATTTCAGTTGTTTTGACGTGGAATCGTTGCGATTGTTGTGCCAATGAGCGGACTCGAAAACTCAAACTACGGACTCGGCGGAAGATTCGATCGCACGTTGTCTGAAGAAAACATCCTGCCAACGTTTCCCGCGGGAACGGACGAATATTGGATGGAGCAGGCGCTCCTTGAATCCATGAATTCAAACGGTCTTTCCGAGCCAAACCCCAAGGTGGGTTGTGTCCTCGTGAAAGAGGGGAAGGAAATTGCCCGTGGCTTCACCCGGGCCTTCGGTAGCTTTCATGCCGAACGGGTTGCCTTCGGAAAGCTTGATCCGAATGAGGATCTCTCCCAAGTCACGGCTTACGTCACACTCGAACCGTGTTCGCATTTCGGATCCCAACCCCCATGTGTGGACTTGTTTCTCAAAACAAAGACCTGGATCAAACGGGTCGTGATCGCACTGCTCGATCCGGATGACCGCGTGAACGGGAGTGGAATCCAGAAATTGAAAGACGCAGGGATTGAAGTGAAGGTCGGTGTTCTTGAAAAAGAAGCCTCCCTTTGGAACTTCCCGTTCCTGCTGAACCGGAAAAAGAAAGTGCCGGTCTGGATTGGAAAGTGGGCTCAGACGACGGATGGATTCGTGGCCGACGCAAACGGCGAGTCCAAATGGATTACCAATCCGAAGTCCCGTGCTTACACCCACTGGCTCAGGCAGAAGTACGATGTGATCATTGTGGGCGCCCAGACTTATTTGAAGGATCAGCCCAAACTCACGATCCGGGACTGCGCCCCTCCGTACAACCGGAACCCGGTTCCTTACGTTTTTGATCCGAAGGGCATCCTTTTGGACCATTCGAAGCCGATTTTCATGAAGACCTTCGTTTGCCAGTCGGTGATCGACGCTAAAAAAGGGGATCCGAAACCCTGGGTGGTGTCCATTGAAGGGGAGCCATCCTCCCCGGCCTTGTTTGGAAACTTCCAGAAAGCCGTCGAATCGGAATTACTTCCCACCCAGCGCCCGCTTCAAAGTATCTTCGTCGAAGGCGGGGCCCGACTTTTGAACGGGATGCTCGCCGAAGACCGTTTCGACGCACTTCATATTTTTACCGGCAACAGGACTTTCGAGAAGACTTCGGATCGCTACCGGATTCAATTCACTCCGTCCAATTCATGGGTGTGTGCATCACGCCATAATTTTGAACAGGATTTGTTGCAGGAATGGGTAAAAGGGTTTTAAATTAAGAAGATAACCACCAAGGAGATACAATGAAAAAATTTGGAATGTTGATGCTGGCTGCGACACTTGCTTTGTCTGCCTGCTCTAAAGGAAAAAAAGGCGACGAACTTTCAAGCGCTGCTGACGCAGACGTAAACGCAATGGGTGATTCCGATAGCGGAAAAGCGATGGGTCTTCAAACCATCCACTTCGCTTACGATGCTTACACACTCAATGACGAGAACAAAGCGACTCTCAAATCTGATGTTCAGATCTTGAAAGACAAGCCTTCTCTGAAAGTACAAATCGAAGGTCACTGCGATGTTCGCGGCGGAATTCAGTACAATATCGCTCTCGGCGAAAAACGTGCAAATTCTGTGAAAAAATTCCTTACTTCTCAAGGAATTGATGCTTCCCGCGTCACCACCATCAGTTACGGCAAAGAGAAACCAGTTGATCAAGGCTCCAGCGACGACGCAAATGCTAAAAACCGTCGCGCGAACTTCGCGATCACTTCTCGCTAATGATGAATCGTTTTATTAAAAGGGGGCTATTACTGGCCCCCTTTTTTTTACTCAGCTGTTCCGTCACGGCAGTCCGTCCGGCTCAGGAAATGTCCGACATGGAAGTTTCCCTGAGAGCCGCGAAGGAAGTGAATGCCGACGTACTCGCACCTGAGCTTTACCGGATGGCAGTCGAGACCGGCCGTCTCGCCCACCGGGAATACCGCTATAAAAATTTTGAATCCGCCAAAAAATTGATTGATCAGGCCCGCAGCTATGCGGAGATGGCGGAGTTCGAGTCCCTCCGGAACGGAGCGAAGCGCGAGGTCCTGCCCACGGACCCGCTCGCGGAGCCGTCTTACCCACCCGAAGTCATCGGGACGCCGAATCCGGATGCCACCCCGAAACCGGCTGTTGCCCCGGCGCCAAGCACGGCACCTGCGCCAGCAGTCCAGACCGTACCCGTCTTCATCAATACCCAGCCTACGCGTAAATAGTTTAAAAAAATTGTCTCCCGTTTCAGAATTTGAGAAGCTGTTCTCATGAGACTTCTAACTATTTTGTCTGTGTTTTCATTGATTTCCCTCTCCTTGAGCGCGTGTGTGACGACGCGGGAGCAGTGGAACCAGCAACGGGGCATTAGTGGTGAAGCGGTTGCGGATGATGAAGCTCCATCCACTTCCGGTAAATCGGTTCAGTCCGAGGATCTGAAAGAGAAGAATGTTCCGAAAGTTCTGGAAAAGGCGCCCGCTGAAAAAGCAGCGCCTCCGATGACAGCGGATGCGCCTGAAACTTCTGCACCGAAAAATACCATTTCTGAAAGTGCTGTTAAACCGGCGCCGATCACCGAGGCGAATGCGGCGACTGCCGGATCCGGTCCTGCTCAGGTGGTTGTACCAAACGCGATGCCCGCTGCAGTGGCGGCCTCGACTCCTGCGAGCGCGTTCAGAGGCGATCTTTCCAAGTACAGTGATGATGAACTCCGTGTAGAAGTCGCCCGTCTCTCAGGTCAAGTTGAAGAATTACAACACGATCAGCAGACCAAGGACCGGACCTATCAGGACGAAATGAAAAAGGCGACCGATCACATCGCCGATCTCGAAAAGAAATTAAAAGAACTTCAGCCTGACACTCCGACTCTTCCAGCGGGCATGACTCCACTTGCAGCAGGCAAGCAGGCTTTCCTTGATGGAAAGTATGACGAGGCGGTGGTGTTCATGAGTCAGGTGATGGAGAAACAGGACACCGGAAAAGACGCAGAAGAAGCGAGTTATATCCGCGGCGAGTCTTATTTCAAAAAACAGCAGTATAACAAGGCTATTGTCGACTTCTCCCGCTTCCCTGAAAAATTCCAGAAATCGAGCTTTCACCCGAAGGCACTTCTCCGGATCGCAGAATGCTTTGAAGCGATGGGAAGAAAAGACGATGCGAAAGCTTTCTATTCTGATCTCGCGGACAAGTTTCCAAAGACCGCTGAAGGCAAACTTGCCAAAAAACGGATGAAATCCAAAGTATGAGCGTTATCCTCGGGATCGAAACTTCCTGCGATGAATGTAGTGCTTCCGTGCTCCTGCACGAGAAGGATGAATTTCGTCCGCTCTCGGTGAGTACATTTTCACAAATCGAACTCCACCAGCCTTACGGTGGTGTGGTTCCCGAAGTCGCGTCCCGCAATCACCTCGAACAAATTGAACCGGTGATCTGGGATGCGCTGACTAAAGCAAAACTGGATGTTGAAGATATCGACGCCATTTCAGTCACCAATCGCCCGGGCCTGATCGGCGCGCTTCTCGTGGGTGTGACTGCAGCGAAGGCGCTTGCTTACGCAAAACAAAAGCCGCTCGTTCCGGTTCATCATCTGGAAGGTCACTTGATGAGTGCGTTTCTCAAGAGTCCGACTCTGGGAAATGCTCCGATTGAATTCCCAGCTGTTTTCCTGATGGTTTCAGGCGGACACACGAATCTTCATTACATCGAAAAAGCGCCGCTTTTCTGGGCACCGACTATGTTGAAAGACACACTCATGGGTCGTTCGATTGATGATGCGGCAGGTGAGGCGTTTGATAAGACTGCCAAGATTCTGGGCTTCCCTTATCCGGGTGGAAAGTGGCTCGATGAGAATGCGGTGGGAGGCGATCCGCATGCGTTTGATCTCCCGCGTGGACTCAAACAGCGGGACTCCTTTGATTTCTCTTTCAGCGGTCTCAAGACTGCGGTGATGCTTCTGACGAAACGGCTTCAGATGGAAAAAGTAATCGAAAGTGCGATGCCTGATCTCTGTGCAAGCATTCAGGAAGCGATCATTGATCCCCTGATCAGAAAAGCGCTTCTTCTTTCAAAGAGCAAGATGGCGAAGTCAATCGTCGTAGTCGGCGGGGTTGCAGCCAACTCTCGTCTTCGTGCACGCCTGAAGGAAGAATCTCCGGTTCCAGTCATTTATCCCGATCTCCGTTACTGCACCGACAATGCTGCAATGATTGCCGCTGCAGGAGCGGTTCGCTATGCTCAAGGCGCAGGCTTGAACAAGAATGATTTTTTGAAGTTAAACGCGTTTGCAATCGCAGAAAGCTAAGATGGCCACATTCGATAAACAGAAGGCCTTTGGACAGCACTTTCTCATTGATGAAAAAATCATTCAGGATATTGCCGATGCCACTCTTTCAGCAGTGAAGGCGAATCCCGATCACGTTCTTCTTGAGATCGGTCCGGGTCGCGGAGCGATCACTCGTCCACTGCTTCAAAAGCTTCCGTTGGAAGTTCCGTTCTTCCTTGCCGAGCGCGATCGCGAATTGATCGAGTTCTGGGAAGGGGAATCCCGGGTGAACCGAATCCTGAAGGGAGACTTTCTCAATCAACCCGATTCCGAACTCGATGCACTCGGACCCATGATCATCGTTTCAAACCTGCCGTACTCCGCGGGTACCGCAATTGTAGTGCGACTTTCGGAACGAACCCGGCAGATTCCCGAAATGATTCTCATGTTCCAGGCTGAAGTCGCAAAACGGCTTTATGCAAAGGCATCCACCCCGGATCGTGGATCTCTCTCGCTTTATATCCAGAATGAATGGGAAGTGGAGCGTTTGCTTGTGGTGAAGCCGGCAGCATTCAATCCGCCACCGAAGGTCATGTCCGAAGTGGTTCGTTTGAAACGGAGAGCGACACCGTTGATTCCGCTTCCTGACGAAGAAACGCGCAAACGGTTTAATGATTTATTGAAACAGGGATTTAAACATCGCCGGAAAATGGTCCGGGGAAATTTTTCAGGTACACGCTGGCAAAATGCATTTGAAGCAAGCGGGGTCGATCCCAAACACCGTGCCGAGAGCATGGAGTGGGAAGATTGGATCAAGATATGGAATCTCGCTTGAAGCAGGGACTTGCTTTAGGACTTCTTGCTTTCTGTTTTTCGAGTCAGGCCAAGGCTACTGTTCTGGAAGAAGAGATGCCAAATCCGGCGTCCATTCATTCGCTCCTGAGCCCGGATCATCCGATCGTGGTGGAGATCGGGCTTGAATACCTTCACTCGAGTCTTCCCGACATTTCGAACATTGTGGTCGAGAACTCCTCGACCTCGACTTCGCTTGCTCCCGGAACTTCCCGCACAGGAACGGTGAACGGAAATTATCCGGATACCTTCGCCCAGACGCTTAAATTTCAAGCTCTTCTCGAGCAGGAACACGACATCACGATCGGCCTTAAAACCTTTCTCCCGCTCGATGGTCTCACTCAGCTGGATACGGGGAACATTTACCAACCGGAATACGCGATTTATCGGGCTACCGGACAACGACCTCGTGTTCTTTTGAGTGGTGGAGCGAATCTCAGTTCCGACTGGCGCGTGGGTGTGGGTGGCGATGTCGGTTTTTCGACCACTGCGCAAGCAGATGTATTTCTGCAAAGTGGTGCGGGAACCGTTTCGGATCAACGCATTTCAGCCAAAGTGAAACCCAGTCTTCTTCCTCAGGCTACTCTTGCGTGGAAAGACTATTCGATCACGGCCCGATCCGAGAACAAATCCGAACTTGAACTCTCGACCACTGCCGGAGCCCGGATTTTTTCGGGCGTGAGTGCCGGAGTGGATTTCAGTTACTCGGCCCGGAGCGCACTTTTCTATCAGCCTTGGGAATTCGAATTTGATGGCAAGAATCGACTCTCGGACGGGTTGCTCGTGAAATACAGTTTGTCTTATCAACTCTGGTCCCACTATGAAGCCAGAGCAGCTGTGATTCAGTCTGATGTTCCGATCAGTTGTCCATCGGGTGCCGGAAACTGTACCTCTCAGTTTTCTTCAGGACAGGAGCCATCGTTCCACGCCCGAAACATCCTCGTACCCGAAGTTGAGTTTGATTTCACGACGGGGCAGGGGGACACACTTGAGACGGGATATCGTTACAAGGACAGTATTTTTTCAGGGCTTCCTACCGGGAATGGCAATTATCTTGATCCGCCGAGACATGACGTGATCATCGGATTTACGCACGTGACTGAGAAGGGCTGGAGCTGGCACGTCAATGGACAGGTTTCTCGTCTGACGACTCAAAATGTGGTAAAGTCAGATCCGAATGATATCGGAGGTCCGGGTTACTCGGCTTCCGGATGGTTATATGGGGGAGGCTTGAGTGTCGCCGTTCCGTTCAAAGATTAAAGAAATTCGATCCGGTCTCGCAGCTCACTTCCTGTCGGGACTGTTGATTCTTGCTCCCATTCTGATCGTTCTCGTCGTGTTCCACTGGATCTTCGGTGGACTCGTTGACTGGATTGAGAACGTTCCACTCAAATTCATTTTCAGCCAGGAAGCAGACACTGAGCTCCTTGGCATTTTCCGTTTTCTCATCGTGATTGGAACTCTGGTCGGCGGTATTCTTTTCATCGCCCTGATCGGATTCTTCTCCCGTCTTTATATCGGTAACAAGGTTCTGACCGCGATGAAGCAGGCTTTGGAAAAGATACCCGTGTTCGGATCGGTCTATTCTTCACTGAACCAGCTTTTGAAGGCCGTTTCGAACCAAGGTGGAGAAAAACAGTTTAACCGGGTCGTTTTTGTTGAATATCCGCGCAAGGATGTCTGGTCGGTGGCGTTTGTCACGGGCAAGGCAAACTTCAAAGGACTTCCACCAGGCCTGATCAGCATCTTCATTCCAGCGGTTCCAGTTCCCACTTCAGGTTTTCACCTTATGGTGAAGGAGTCTGAGGTGATCGAGAGCGGACTGAAAGTCGATGAAGCCTTTACACTCATTTTGAGTCTGGGAACGGCGGCTCCGCGTGAGTGAGAAGAAGGAATCCGAAAAGCTGATTTCCACGAATCCGAGTGCCCACGCGAACTATTTTCTCGAGGATGTGGTGGAAGCGGGGATTGTTCTGCTTGGAACCGAGATCAAAAGCATCCGCGGAACCTCACCGAATCTGAAGGAAGCCTTCGTTGAAGTCACGAGCAAGCGCCGGACGCCCGAAGGACAGCCCCATCTGGAGGCCTGGCTCATCAATCTTCATATCGGACCGTATTCCCATGGGAACATCTGGAATCACGAGGCTAAGCGCCGCCGGAAGCTCCTCCTGCATTCCCACCAGATCAGACGGATCTTCGGAGCGCTGACTCAGGAAGGGAAAACTGTCGTTCCCACCCGGATGTACTACTTGAATGGACGGGTGAAGGTCGAAATCGCTCTCGCCAAGGGTAAAAAGAAGGGCGACAAGCGGGCGGACAGCAAGAAGAAGGATCAAAAACGGGAAATCGACCAAGCGATGAAGCGTGGACGCTAAAGCGTAACACAATGCGTCTGGACAATTGGACCCCTTTTCAGGTAAACCTACAAGACAACGTTTTAAGGAGAAGAGCAAATGGCAAGAGTTACAATTGAAGACTGTCTGGACCACGTAGAAAACATGTATGAGCTCATTCACCTGGCGACTCGTCGTTCCCGTCAGCTTTTCAAAGGCGCGGATGAACTCGTGAAATGCAAAAACCGCATGATCGTAACTTCCCTCCGTGAAATTGCGGCAGGTAAAGTCAAGCCACTCTATAAAGGTGAAGACGAAGCTCCACTTCCGGGCGAACTCTAAGCTCTACATAAAGATTTCATTTTTTTAAGAAAGTCCGCAGAATCGAAAGAGAAAGCGGACTTTTTTATTTTGGATTGAATCGATGATTCGGGGGATTCGTTTGCGCTCGCTACTTTTGTTTTCTCTCATCCTTGGAACTTCTTCGGCGCAGGCTTATATCGACTACGCACCCAACGATCACCTTGCAGAAGAAGTGGCTGATCACAGCTACCGTATCCTTCCGCACAATGAACACTACTCGCTTGCGATCGACGGCGATTTCTTCAAGCCTGTTTTCGTTGGCTCGAACAACTTCAATTATTACAAATACGACTTCTATCACGGAAACGGTTACTGGGTGGACACCCGGGTGGAATTCAAACCCGTTGAAGATCTGATCGTGAACATGAAGTTCGATGTCACTCAAGGGACCTCGAGCAACGGACCAACACTCGATGCACTCATTGTTCCGCATGTAGCGCTCACGTATCGCTGGCACCTGCTTGGATTTGACTGGGCAGCCCGTTTAAGCGATATCGAACGCCAGACCATCGGAACCGGTCTTTTCATTGAATTCAAGGAGACCGAAGGTGGCTGGATCACTGCAAAACGTGATTCTTTTGAAGCCAAAATGATGGTCGATGGAACCGGTAGTTTCCGGGTTGAAGGCGGACTCATCGCTTTTGATGTCTCGTTCTGGGACCATTTGCTCGGTGGAACTTTCTTCATTCAGGAAACCGATAACAGTTTTTCTCCGCCCCAGTACATGGGAACCGTCTACAGCAAACGGGACTGGAGCAATGGATTGGGCTACGGTCTTGAGTACGGAGGCGATTCAGCTGCGCCGGCCATGATTGCTTACGCTCAGTACAAAGGATCGTTCGGAAACTTCAATGTGTTTTTAAAACCCCAGTTCCGTCACTACGGTCATGGAGTTCTGGGAACCCTTCCCGGAAACGTTCAGCAGAACTACGTGAGCTATGATCAGAATGACAAGCCTTACACGACTCTGATGGACATCTTCGTCTATGGTGACGACGTCAATACCTTCTCCGGTCAGTTGAACGTGGAGTATGTCTTCAATTCCTTTTACCGGGTGTATGCGGAAACCGAAGCCCTTCGTTACGAATATCAAAAAGTTCCCACATTGCAGGCGTTTTTCTACCGGACTGGATTCAAGTTCTACCCGTTCAAGAACCGGGATGATGAATTCGGTGTTCTGGTCGGAAACAAATACCTGATAGCCTCGACCGCAGTCGACGCGAGCGGGCAGGTCCGGACCTACAGTTCCCCGCTTGCAAACGACTTTGAAAACAAACCGCTGTTCCTGCAGCAAACCTTCATTATGGCTAACTTCTCGGCGAAATTTTAATTATGTGGAATTCAATGGCCCATCCCTCGATTTCTTATCTCGAACTCCTGATCCGGGTCGCGGTGGTTTACATCGGCGTACTCGTGTTGCTCCGGATTTCCGGAAAACGACAGATCGGACAATTGAGTGCGATTGAATTTGTCTCAATCATCCTCATCAGTAACGCCGTTCAAAATTCGATGAACGGCGGAGATAACTCACTGGTTGGGGGATTGGTGCTTGCGATGGGACTCGTGGTGCTCTCAACGGTGACGGCGATTCTGAGTTTCAAACACCGGAAGTTCCGGCACTTTGTTGAAGGGGTTCCGACCATCGTCATTCGGGAAGGAAAGGTCCTTGAGCCCTGCCTGAGAAGAGAGCGGCTGACCCGGGAAGAGCTCACGACCATGCTTCGAAAACAGAATATCCATAACACAGATCACGTACAGATCGGGATTCTGGAATCAGACGGAACGTTAACGGTTTCGCTGAAAGAAGAATTCCTGAATAAACATATCTAAGCGAGGGTCCCCAGGCAAAGTATCTCCGGGGTCTGGATTGCCTGGTTGAGTAAGCGTCTATTTGCGCATCAACTTCGAGCGCTTCGTTGCGGCGAGTACCGCTTTGATCAGGGACACGCGAAGTTTTCCTTCTTCGAGAGCCATGAGTCCGTCAATCGTGCAGCCGGCAGGTGTGGTGACTTCGTCCTTCAATGCTGCTGGATGTTCCTTGCGTTCAAGAACCATCTTCGCGGCGCCCATCATGGTTTGAGCTGCGAGCAGGGTAGCCTGTTTACGGGAGATTCCGACTTTGACTCCGGCTTCGCTGAGCGCTTCAATCATGAGGTAGACGTATGCGGGGCCGCAGCCACTCAGGCCGGTCACGCCATCAAAAAGGTTTTCCTCAAAAATACTGACCACACCGAGCTCGGCGAAAATGGCTTCCGCTTCCTCAAGATGGGAGTCCTGTGCGCGTGGACCTTTGCAGAGAGCGGTCACACCACTTTTGATCAGGCAGGGAGTATTAGGCATTGCCCGAATGACAGCAGCCTTGTTTCCGCTCCAGGAAGAAAGTTGTTCGGTTGTAACGGCAGCACAGATGGAGATCAGGAGCTGGTCTTCACGAAATGACTTTTGATTTTCTTGCAGGATTTTTTCCACCTGGTGGGGCTTCACGGCGAGAAGAATCACATCTGCGGTTTTGATCGCTTTCGCATTGTCAGTCGCGCATTCGATCTTGAGACGCTTTCTGACTTCTTCTGCGGATTCCTCGCTCCGGGTGGTGCCCGTGATTTCATAGCGGGAGGAGAGGTCGCTGTGGGTCAGTCCCTGAGCAATGGCTTCGCCCATTTTTCCCATTCCCAGAATCGCGAGAGATTTCTTCTTCATGATTTCAGGATAAGGGATCCGTTACTTCATTTGAAGCTTATTTCGTGACGTCAATTTTCCCTTACCCACGCGGATGAGAGGAGTGCGGGGGGTTTTTGACTTCTTTTTCAGTTTCGCCGGTTTTTTAACGGGGATTCGTTTCAGGTTCACCGCTCTGTGGCCCGGTGAAACGGAAAGGGCGAACACGTCCTCGACCCGGTCCACAAAATGGAGGTCGAGGCTTTTCAGAAGTTCAAGCGGCATGTCGTGAAGGTCTTTCTGATTTTCTTTTGGAAGAATCACATGCTCGAT
>OUNO011317830.1_pt1 | contig 34843 bp, 26 predicted proteins | sample 1779811 | NCBI WGS metagenome assembly OUNO01 (sample SAMEA3914804, study PRJEB12502) | metagenome | biome: forest; material: soil | place: Canada | collected 2010-06-25 | depth 0.3 m
AGGTCCTCGACGTTGCGCAATGAGAGCGGATAGCGGACGTACATCATGACCACCAGCCGGATCACCTCCGGCGAGCTGTCAAAATACCGAAATGGGTTCTTCGCCTGGGTCATGCGCCCGGCTAACCCGCCACTCGTTAGCGCGCCGTGAAGTTTGGGCTGACAGAGCCCCCACGCCAGGTCGTCGTTGAAGCTCGCCAGGACCTGCGAATCTGATTAAGGAAGATGTCAGTTCTCGACCCGGTTCTTCAACCATCGCCCGGTTTGTTGGCTGGCGCTTCCCGGAATGCCGCCATCATCCCCACCTGCATGCCGCCATCCACCACCATGTTGATGCCGGTAATGTAGGAGGCGTCATCGCTCGCCAGGAACGAGACGGCCGAAGCGATCTCTTCTGCCTGGCCAAGCCGGCGCAAGGGTACGCGCCGCATTCGGAGCTTAGCCTGGACAGGATCTTGGAAGGTCGAGCTGTTGAGCGGTGTGTCAATGCCCCCGGGGGAAATGGCGTTGCACCGGATACCGTCCTCGCCCCACTCATATGCGAGTTGACGCATAAACATTACCACCGCTGCTTTCGTAGCGCTGTAGGGCCCGCGCAACGGCGTAACCACCTCGGAAGCGAGTGAGGAGATGGTGATGAAGCTGCCCCGACTTTGCTTCAGAAGCGGGTAAGCAGCCTTAGCGAAGAGCCACGTGGCATGCGTATTGACTGCGAACACGCGGTGATAGTCCTCCGCGCTCATATCAACAAGTTTGCCCGGAATCATGATCCCCGCGTTGCTGACCAGGACGTCGAGCCCGCCCAGTTCTGTCTCCGCCTGGGCCACTGCACGCGCCGGGCTCTCGGGGTCCGCAAGGTCCGCCACGGCCGTTGCAATCACCGCGCCCCGAGCCCGCAGCTCGTCCGCTATGCTGCGCAGGCCGTCCGCGTCTCGGTCGACGAGCAGCAGATGGGCGACACCGCCGTCATTCCGGCAATCTTCCGCCAACCGGTTCGCCACGGCGCGGCCGATGCCCGCAGCCGAGCCTGTTACGATGGCCTTCATCTCACCTCCCTCATTTGTCTGTCCATAGGCCTCGTACGCACTTCGACCCGCTGAGCGGGCAAGGCGCTTCGTTTTCAGAAACTGGGCTCCTCCGCCAGAGCACAGCCTTCCAGGAAATGAGCCACATGAAAGTGGTGGTTTCCTTCCTCGTTTCCACCGAACAGGATGGACCGCACGCGCTGACCCATGAGCACGCTCGCCTTCCGACGCAGGCGCCTGATGGTGGAGCAGGTTTCGGTTGTTGTCCCAGGTCCGGCCGAGGGAACGGTTAGGACACCTAGCTTACGCCGTAGGATAATGTGCCAACCAGGAAGACGGAGCGCCGCGCCCGGGAGCTCTCCAGCTCCATCGAGCAGCGCCATGGACCTTAGCTCGTGCGGCGCAGCGGTCACATCGACTTCACGGGCACACAGAACGGGGCCGGTACAATTATTAGACACTGAAAAGCTCGTCCGCGAAGACCGGGGTTCCCAGTTCGGCGTACGCAAGGAGTCTCCCGGCCCGTTGGTTCAATAGCTCCGTGAGGTCCATCAATTTATCCGGATGCGACCGCGCTTGTTCTTCTTCTCCGACTTCGGGCGGAGCGCCTCGCGCGACTTATTCGGCCGCCATAGTGACCGGCGCTTGAACGGGCCCCGAAAGCACCTGTTCGACTGCAAGCTCCGGCGGCACCCGATCGAGGCCGATTCTCTTGTCTATTTCCTGGTTGCTCCAGTAAATTCGCTGCTCGGACCAGCCCAGCCGGACCGTTTCGAGCGCGCCGGACTCCATCGAGTTCTGAATCGAGCTGAGGTTTCCGAAGTCTTCTTCGAGGAGTTGGACGTAGGCGTTGTTGTACATCTCATAGTAAGCCGGCCGTTCGCCTTCGCCCCAGTCCGGTGCGATACTGATCGACTGGATTTCGGTTTCCCGCAGGCTCCGCGGCCACATCATGATGAAGGTCATGCCCGTTGCTCGTTGCGCCGTCGCGAGGTTCGGAAAGAACAGATAGGAGAAAGAATTCTCCTTAAAGATGTTGGTGAGGGTGTCGATCCGCGGCGCCTCCGCAACCTGGAGGGATTCGGTGGCCTTGCCAGGAAAGAACGCCGAGACCATCCGCGAGTGGCCTTCAGGCAGGAGGCCTAGAGAATGTGCGTGAACGTTGACGGCCACCCTCGCGAGCGCATGAACCGATTGCGTATGATAGGCCTCTTGGAACGCCTCGCATGCGGCTTTCCAGCTGCAGGGCAAGAGCTTGGAGTAGCGCATGATGATACGCAGGCGACCCATCTTGATGAAGTCCAGCTCATCAATGATGGGCGCATACTCCTCGGCGAAGGGCCGTGGCTTGGGGTCGAGGTTCAGGAAGATCCAGCCGCCCCAGGTCTCGCACGCCACCGGCTTCAGCCCGACCTCCGTCTTGTTGACGCAGCCGAAGTCCCGCTCGTCGTCGGGGACCGCGACGAGCTTGCCCTCCAGGTCATAGGCCCAGGAATGGTACTGACAGCGCAGCAGATTGCCCCGGCCGCACTCCTCCTTCACCACCCTCGCGCCGCGGTGCTGGCAGCTGTTGTAGAACGCCCGGACCTTGTCATCCTTGCCGCGCACAATGACGATGGAGGGGCCCAGCTTGTCCCAAACCACATAGCTGCCGCTTTCCTTGATATCCTCCTCACGCCCGGCGCATAGCCAGGACCTCCGGAAAATCCTTTCCATCTCCAGATCGTAGAAATCCTGCCGCGTGTAACGGGCTGCCGGGATCGGAGGCAGCGTAACGTAGCCAGGTGGAAGCTCCTTCCGCTCGGCGTGATACACAAGCTCCGCAGCAATCTGTGCTTCTGTCCTGGGATCCATGTCAAAACTCCCTATCGGTGGCAGGAGACCTCGGCGACCCCTTCCGCACCGTAGTTCTTGCGCTTAAGCGGCCCGGCCACCGCAGCTAGACCAGTGCAGCCTCTGAATCATAATGAACTCCGATCTAGATTTTGTAACCAGCCTTCAGGGCAAAGGTGGGCCAGTATAACTGTTATATTGTGCCTGAACCGGCGTCGTTGATTGGCGTTCCATTTGCGTCGGCTCACCATCATCCAGGGTTCACGCCCTGGTGAGCCGCGCAGCAAGCGTTCGGACGGGCGAGATCCGGGCGGCGGCTGGTCGCAAAGCCGCCGCCCAGTTGGGCAATTAGGTGGCGGCGGTGGCCCACGCGCCACGACATAGAACGCGGACGACCTCTTCAAGCGGATATAACAGGTGCAGACGAGACGCTTGGCGGACGGCGATCACCGAACGTGGGAGCTGCTGGCGGGGGACGCGATAGGAAGTGTTTGAACTCCCCGGCCCCAGATCGATTACGATTTGCGGAGATCGCGGTGGCAGCGAACCACCATGAGCCGTCCCGAATCTATCTGTCCGCTTGTGCGCGAAGGAGATCGTAGTGCGCGTACAGCTGGTCGTCAGGTTTGCGCTCGCTGAGACGCAACGTAGCCCCCGTCTGTGTTTTGAAGTGGGTTCTCTCCCAGTCGGCCGTGTCCGGATAGCGTCTACACCAGTCTATGACCAGCATGCGCCGGAAGATGCGCCATTCGTCGGCTCGTTTCTCGAAAATGTCCAGGTAACGGCCACCGAAAGCCTCGTCGTAAAGTTCCGCGCCCTCCGGCGCCCTGAGATGATAGGAGATGAAGTAAGTCTCCCCCAGGGCGCGAGAGCCTTCGAACTCAAGCAGGGTCTCGCCCATGACGTGATGGGTGCGGCGATCTCGACCGACGCTCCAGATGGCGTACTCGACGAAATCCGGTGCCGTGCCGTCGAAGCTACCATGAATGTCGCTGCCATCCGGCCAATACAGGCTCGCCAGCAGGTCGCGGTCCCGACGGTCTACCGACCGGGAGTACCGGCGGACGAGGTCCCTGATGTCCTCTCGGTCGAGTAAGTTGGCGATCCGTGCTTCATTGACCTTCGTCATGTTCGCTCTCCCCTGCATCGAAGCCGACAGCGGTCGCACATGGTCTCAAGGCCATGCACCCTGCTCGGAACCAGCCATCTGTTGGCAATCTTCCAATGAGACGAGGACCTTCTCCAGTCCGCCGCCGGGTGCTGAGGTCACATAACAGATATGGGGGCATTGTGGGGTGGCGAATGGCCTCGGGCGGGGGTCTTATCGGCGCAAAGAATGTCCTGCTGTCTCCGAAGCTCGGTGCACCGGCGGTCTGAGCAAATGACGCAGCCCGGGCTCGGGAGGAACGAGGAGTGATGTCAGACGACGGCGCTACAAAAGTTGCGGTCGTCACCGGGGCGAGTCGCGGAATCGGCCGGGACGTGGCGACCGGCTTGGCGAAGGCGGGATACGCGGTCGTCTTGATAGGGCGCCGCAAGGAGGATCTTGAGCGCTTGGCCGAAGACCTGGCTCCGGCCCGGAGCCTTGCCATCGTCGCCGACGTAGGGGATCCCGACCAGGTGCGCACTGCATTCGCAGCGGTGGACCGGACGTTCGGTCGTGTAGATGTCCTCTTCAACAATGCGGGAATTGGGGCTCCCGCAGTCGCGTTCGAGGACCTCGGTGACGCCGACTGGCTGGGGGTGATCGGGGCCAATCTCAACGGATCGTTCTTTTGCGCCAGGGAGGCGGTTCGGCTCATGAAGCGACAGACTCCCCGGGGAGGCCGCATCATCAACAACGGGTCTGTGTCGGCGCATCGCCCGCGCCCGTATTCGGCCGCCTACACCGCCAGCAAGCATGCAATCACAGGTCTGACGAAGTCGATCGCCCTCGACGGGCGCGACTTCGACATTGCTTGCAGTCAAATCGACATCGGCAATGCCGCAACAGACCTGACCGCGGCCATGACGGCGGGAGTTCCACAGGCGGATGGAAGCATGCGGCCAGAGCCGGTCATGCCGACGAAACACGTCGTCGACGCGGTCCTGTTCATGGCGGGATTGCCGCTGCAGGCGAATGTTAACTCCATGACCATCATGGCCACAAAGATGCCTTTCGTAGGGCGAGGGTGACGCCACCAGAAGCCTCGGCCGAACGCCGCGCCGGAGCAGGGCGCAAGGTTTGGAGGAAGTCGTGGATATCAAGCAGGTCCGCTACGTCTCGGTGATCTCGCAGCAGGGCAGCTTTTCGAAGGCGGCCGCCGTACTGGAGGTCGCTCAGCCGATCCTCAGCCGGCAAATCCACCTGCTTGAGGTCGAGCTCGGCGTCAAACTGTTCTACCGCAACGGCAGAGGTGTGGTGCTGACAGATGCGGGGCATCTCCTCCAGGGCCATTCGCGAAAGATCCTGCGCGCCGTCTCCGACATGGATTCCGGGATGGACGTGGTTCGACCGGAGCCGACAGGGAGGATCACCGTCGGCATGCCGCCGACAGTCGCGCGAAGCCTAGCGGTGCCTTTGATTCGGCGGCTGCGCGAAACCCTCCCTCTGGTCTCCGTCTCGATCGTCGAGGGCTTCTCCGGCGCCGTTCTGGAATCCATGCTGGCCAGGAAGATGGATTTGGCGCTGCTCTACGACGCCGTGGAGACGGATCAGCTGGTCGCCGAGCCATTGCTTGACGACGAGCACTTCCTGATCGGCCCGACGTCCAATCCGGCGAAGATCGAGGGCCAGGTGCATACCGCGGAATTGGGGCGGCTCTCGCTAATCGAGCCGAGTGGGACGCAGTTCTTCAACTCAGGCCTGTCAAGGATTGTCACGCAGCAAAACGTCCATATCGAGGCTAGTTCGCTCACCTCCATACTTGCTCTGGTCGAGAGTGGGGCCGGCTATTCGATTCTCCCATACGCAGTGACCGATGATCTCGTGCGAGCCGGTCGTCTGCTGCGGTGGAACATCGTTGAGCCTACCCTCGTGCGGCAGCTTTCGATGGTGACGCCAGCGACCGAGACCCTTTCGCGCAAGGTGCTCTGCGTCACTCACCTCATCCGCGAGGAGCTCCATTCCTATGCACCCACGGGATCCCCGAATTCGAACGCCGTCCTTGATCTCCGGTACGCGGGCGAGCGGCTTTAACGGGCACTGGCCTCTTAGATGAGCAGAAGACATTCATGACTGAAGGGTCTGAAAACAGCGGCGCAGCCTCAAGCTTCCGAAGCTGGTGGGCAGTGGCGTTGCTTTGCTTCCTCTATATCGGGTCCTTTCTGGATCGTCTCATCCCGGCCATGCTCGTGGGCCCGTTGAAGGCGGACTTTAAGGTATCCGATGTCGAGATCGGCTTTGTGTTCGGCACCGCCTTCGCGATGTTCTACGCCGTCGTGGGGGTTCCGATCGCCCGACTGGCCGACCGGGGCAACAGATGGCTTCTTGTGGTGTGCGGCTGCATGCTCTGGGGTGCCTGCACCGCTGGTTCAGCGGCCGCCGGGGGATTCCAAGCGCTCGTGCTCTTAAGGATAGGCTTGGCGCTGGGCGAAGCCGTCCTTCTGCCGTCCGGATACTCACTGATCTCCGACCTGTTTCCCCCATCTAAGCGGGCGTTCGCCGGGAGCATATTCCAGGCTTCCGGCGTCGCTGGAACCTACTTGGCGTATATCATCGGCGGCGCGGTTGTCGGCGTGGCGGAGGGTTGGTCGGCGGGCGGCGCTGGCTATTCGGTCAGGCAGATCACCTTCGTTCTCGTCGCCCTACCGACATTTCTGCTTGGAGCGTTGTTCGCCCTGACGGTCCGCGAGCCGCCCCGCGGCGACTATGCTGACAGCCAGCATCCAGGCTTCGCCGACGTCGTCCGGCATGTGCGTACTAACATCAGACTGTTCGCGGGCCTGTTCGTCGGGGTCGGCCTGCTCCAGGTCGCCTGCTACGGACTCGCAGCCTGGGGACCGGAGATGCTCCATCGCACCTTTGGTTGGTCGATCGGTGCCGCTGGCCGGGGCTACGGTATCGCTGGCCTCCTGGGCGGAACGCTGGGCGCCCTCGTCCTACCGCAGGTGACCCGCCGGCTGGAGCTGCGCGGCTATAAGGATGGGGTTGCGATAGTCGGCGTGGCGATGAGCACCTTGGGCACCGTGGCCTTGCTTGCGGGACTCACGACCAACGTCTACGCGTTCCTGGTGGCGGTCGGCGTGGGGATGTTCTGCTTTACCGGCTCGACGGCCAATGCGCTGGTCCTCATGCCCATCATCTCGCCACCGCGAATGCGCGGCACACTGGTGGCGTTTCCCACGCTGATCACCAACCTTCTGGCGCTCGGAATCGGCCCCGTGGCGACCGCCGGGATCAGCAATGCGATCTCGCCGGATGGCACGCAACTGCGCCTGGCCCTCGCCGTGCTGACCCTGACAGTCGGGATTCCAGCCACGTTCTTGCTGCTGTGGAGCCGCGGCGGGTTTCCGGATCTTGCCCTCCGTAGCGACGCGACGCTGCCCGTGGGTGAGGTCAATACGGTATCCGGCTGACGCGATCTGTCAGCGCGGGCGGCCGGTCGCGCAGATTGTGGGGATGAGGCCATCTGGCTACAGCGCGATGTAGCCGCCGTCGATGACCAATTCCGCACCGGTGATGAACGAGGCCTCGTCGGAGGCGAGGAACAGTGCCCCGTAGGCCACTTCGATCGGCCTGCCGATGCGGCGAAGGGGTGTCACATCGGCGGCGGGCGACTTTACGTTCGCATTGGTGGACGTGAGCATTGGCGGGAAGAAGCCGGGGTGGACCGAATTGACGCGCACACCGTGCGGGCCGAGCCGCACAGCCATTGTCTTGGTGTAGTTGCGGACTGCGGCCTTGGCCGCGTAGTAGCCGGCGTGCCCGTTGCTGAAGCCGAGCATGCCGAAGATCGATGACGTGTTGACTATCGATCCCTGCCCGGCCTTGACCATCACCTCGGCCGCCCGGCGAGTCCCTAGGAAGGCGCTGGTCGCGTTCACCGCGATCATCTTGTCCCAACCTTCGATTTCGTCGAGTTCGTCGACGGCGCTCGCGCTCATCCCGGCGTTGTTGACCAGCACGTCGAGCTTGCCGAACGTCGAGAGAGTCGTGTCGATGAGCCGCGCCCAGGCAGCGTCGGACGTGACGTCCGCCTGAACGAATAGCGCTTCGCCGCCGGCCTCGCGGATCGAGCCGCAAACGGCCTCGCCAAGGTCGCCGCGAATGTCGGCGACGACCACCTTGGCCCCATTCTCCGCAAAGAGACGTGCTTCGGCTTCGCCGATACCGTGAGCGGCGCCCGTGATACAGGCCACCTTGGCAGAGAGACGCATGATTTCCTCCTCGGATGGCCGGGCAAGACGACGGGCCCGGCCTTGTCTTAGATCGTCTGCGGCTCCGGGCCGCCGTTGACGTAGTGGTCGACCCACTTGTGGAAGTGCTGGTTGCCCCGCTCATTTCGCCCGAACATTACGGTGTCCAACGCGCCTGATAGGAGGCCTTGTTGGACTTGATAGCCGACGCTGTAGTCCTCATCCCGGACCACGTCTAAAAACCACTGGCCGGTATCAAGCAGGGCCTGCCGCTCTTCCTCGTTCTCGGGCGTCTTCGGCGCGATATGGTGGAGGATCGTCCGGTTCTGGCTCCACTCCGGCCCTGGTATGACCTGCGCCGCCTGCCCTACTCCGTAGGCCAGCGACATCGAGATGTTGGGAAACAGCAGCCGCAGGGTACGGTAGGAGCGCCGCTCCTGAGTATGCCACTCGCTGCGATCAACTGACTTCAGGTCCAGGATCGTGTTGCCGGGGAAACCGACTCGCAGATGGGGGCCATAAGACTTGAACTGCATAACGTTCGAAATGCTGACAGGCGCGATCGAATTCGGGTGCAGGGTTTGGAAATGGTAGTTCTCCAGGTAACCGTCGTAGGCTACCTTCCAATTCGCGCCCTGAAGCTCTCGGCAGCCCACATAGTACCAATCCTCGAGGTGGTACTCAGCGATCTCGTCGAGCATTCCGCCGAAGAACGCGTCGAAATCGAATGGGAGTCCGGGCGTCAGAATCCCGAAGATCATCCCTGCGCGCTCTACACAGGGCAGTTCGGTCAGGCCCCGGCAGGCGACGTCGAAGTCGCCGAAAGTGGGCTTGCCCGCCACGCCAATCAGTCGACCGTCGTTGGCGTAGGTCCATCCGTGATACTTGCAGGTGAAGCGACGCCGCACTCCATGCGCGATCTCGACGAGTCGCGCTCCGCGATGCTTGCATACGTTCATGAACGCGCGGACGCCGCCCTCCTCCCTTCGGACCACCAGGACGGGCACGCCGACGATCTCGATCGTCTTGTAGGTGTTGGGGCGAGAAAGCTCGACCGAGAAGCCTAGGAACTGGGGAAGCCGCTTGAAGAGTGTTTCCACCTCCCGCGCGAAACGAGTCGGGTCCGTATAGGCGGAGACCGGGACTTGCAGGACGTCCTCGGCTTGGTCGGTTGTGCCGTGCTCGACGTGGTCGAGAAGCTTGCCGGCGAGTTCGTTCAGTTCTTCCGCAAAGTCCATTCGAAGCTCCGGTCGAATGCCCCGCCACACTGCCCGAAGGCCTGCAACTCCGGGGAGGGCGCTTTCGTTAGGTCGGTCGCTCTTCCGGCCGAGAATTAGTCGCAAGCCTAGCAGAGTTGTCGAAATATCAGCTATGTCATGGTCGCTTGAGCCAAGACGGCGCAGAGGATGAAGCCTCTTCGGCGATCAACAGCATTCAGCATTTGCTGCCTTGCACGATGGCCCATCCGTTCGGCCTCCGCTGCTTACCCTATGGCGATCGATCACGCGTCTTAATAACAGATATATCTCGGATTCTTGTCACGAAGAGGCAGCGGATGCCGCCGAAATGGGAGAGATTTGATGATTAAGATTATCGCGGTGATGAGGCCCAAGCCCGGCGTTTCGGCGGAGGAATTCAAGAGATACTACGAAGAACAGCACGCGCCCCTTGTGTCCAGCTTCTATCCTGAGCTCAAGATCTATAGGCGGAACTACGTCGAGGTGGTTTCAAGAAAACCGGCCGGAGCCGTCGACGACTTTCCCTTCCTGGTATTTACGGAGGCATATGTGGAGGACGAAGAGGCGTTCAGGGCGTTCCGCGAAAAGGCCGCACACCCCGACGTCCGCAGCGCGATAGATACTGACGAGGCGCGGTTCGTCGATCGGGATTCGATCTGGATTCTGAGGGTCGACGAAAGGCAGACCGAAGCTTGATGGAAGCGACGGTGAGCGATCCGAAGCCCGAGATCTTACAGATCGGCCCCTACGATTCCCCTAGTGGCGACCAGGCACTCGAGGATTTGTTTGTCGTCCACCGCTGGTGGGAGCAACGAGATAAGACCACTTTCCTGGCCCGCATCGGGCCGCGAATTCGCGGGATTGCCGGATGTCCCTATCCGTGGAGGCTCAATGCTGAGTTCCTTCAGAGTTTCCCCAATCTCGAGATCATCACTATTTTCGGCATCGGGCACGATTCCGTGGATATGGAGGCGGCCGCGCGCCGTGGTGTCGTCGTGGCCAATGCGCAGGGTGCGCCTGCAGAGGTGGCCGATTGCGCGATGGGACTGCTCCTGGCCTGCGCCCGCGAGATCGTTGCAGCCCAACAGTTCGTACGCGAAGGGCGATGGTCTGAAGGGCGCTATCGGCTGACCAGCTCGCTCGCCGGGCGCAGGGTCGGCGTTCTCGGGCTCGGCCAGATCGGCAAGGCCATCGCTAAGCGCTGCGCCGCCTTCGACATGGAGGTGGGCTACCATGGGCGTCGGCGCCAAGCGGGCGTGAACTATCCCTACTACGAATCTCTACAGGACATGGCCCAAAATTCGGATGTCCTCATGATCGCGGCGCCGCAATCGCCGGAGACGGAAGGGCTCGTCAACGCGGAGGTGCTGGCCGCGTTGGGGGCCCGGGGCATCGTGATCAATGTGGGGCGAGGCAGCATTGTCCACGAGCCGGCGCTGGTGGACGCCCTGAGAAACAAGACCATCCTAGCCGCAGGTCTCGACGTCACGGCCAACGAGCCGTACGTCACGGCCGAGCTTCTGAGGCTTGAGAATGCCCTTGTCCTTCCCCACACCGGCGGCGCGACCGATCGGGGATGGACCCGGCTGTGCAATCAGGTTGTGGACAACCTGCGTTCGTGGTTCGCAGGCCAGGGCGCCGTCTCGCCGATCGCCAATCCCCACTTTGGAACGGGTACCGCGCAAGGGCCGACTGCTTGATCCGATCCAGCGCGCCGATGCCGGCCGCAATACGAGCAATAGAATCGGTTCGCTAAGTGGTCAGTCACCGCACTGTTCAAGTCATATCTGTTATGATTCGCACCCCCAAACAACTCTCTTAGAGTGCCCATTCCGCATGGGATTTGGAGGATTTTGTCGCCAGATACAGATTCGGGGCTGCCACATTAAGCACTGGGCGAATTCCGACGCGCTCGGGTCAGAACAAAAGAATTGGGGAGGGCGAATCGTCAAGTTTTCAGGATCTTCGCGGTCCTACCTACTTGCGTCGGGGCGCTCACCGCTAGTGCGGGGCTCGGGCCCGCTCGCGCCCCGGCCCGGCCCGCTGCCGGCGCTGGAGACGGGTGTCGAACACGCAAGGCATGTCCAGGGAGCGAAGCCTCGTACGTGGGTGCGGGCGGCTCAATGGCAACCTGCTGACTCCAACCAGGTGCATGGATGACGTTCATCGTTGGGGTCGACATCGGCGGCACTTTCACCGATTGCGTCGCAATCCGCGAAGCGCCTACGGACTCGCACGCAGCGCGACACGAAGTGAGAATCGGAAAGGCGCCCTCGACGCCGCCGGACTTCCAGACGGGGTTCCTGGCCGCGATTCGAGCGACCGCCGTGCAGTTCGAGCTAAGCCCCGAAGACCTGCTCACCCAAGCGCAAGGTATCTATCACGGCTGCACCGTCGGCACGAACGCCCTGGTTGAGGGGCGCACGGCACAGGTCGGCCTCATCACGACGCGGGGGCATCGAGACAGCCTTTTCATCATGCGTGCCGGCGGCCGGCTCCGGCATATGCCGGCGGACTACATCGCCCATGTCGCGGCGCAAACAAAGCCGGAGCCGCTGATCCCGCGTGAGTTGTGCGAGGAGGTGGACGAACGTGTCGCCTCGGACGGGAAGGCCCTAGTCGAACTCAATAGGGATAGCGCGAGAGCCGCGATCGAGCGGCTGATAAACAAGGGAGTGAAGGCGTTTGCGATTTCACTTCTTTGGTCGACAGCCAACAGCTCGCACGAGGACGCGATCCGAGGGCTCGTCGACGAGATGGCCCCGGGCTCCTTCGTGTCGGTGTCGTCGGAAGTCGCGCCCCGCGTAGGCGAGTATGAACGTACTGTCGCCACGGTCATCAATTCGCTCATCGGTCCGGCTATGGAAATCTATCTCGAACGGCTCGCCGTCGAGCTCAAGGCCGGCGGGTATGCGGGCGATGTGCAGGTGATGACGTGCTCGGGGGGCCTCGTACCTGCCAATCTGGCGCGCCGCTTTCCAGTGTTAACTGTCGGTTCCGGCCCCGTCGCGGGATTGATTGGCGCGGCGAGTCTCTCTCGCAGGTCCGGCGCGGCGCATGTCGTGACCGGCGATGTCGGAGGCACCACATTCGACGTGGGCGTCGTGCATGGCGGGCAACCCCTAGTTCGATCTACCGCCAGCTTTGGACAGTTCGAGTACTTCGTGCCAACCGTCGATGTCCGATCGGTAGGCGCCGGCGGCGGGAGCATGATCCGGAGCGACGGTAAGGTGCTGCGCGTAGGCCCCGAGAGCGCCGGCGCCCGACCGGGACCGGCGTGCTATCCCCAGGGCGGCGACTCCGCGACGGTGACTGACGCCAACCTGGTGCTCGGCTATCTCAATCCAGATTATTTCCTGGGTGGCCGGATCAAGTTAGATCGCGCGGCCGCAGCCGAGGCTCTGGGGCGAGCCGGCGCGCCGCTCGGCTTCGACGCAATGGAAACGGCGGCGGCGGCGCTTCGAATCATTGACAATCGAATGGCGGACGCCATGCGGCTGATGACGATCCAGCAGGGCCACGACATCCGGAACTTCGTTATGTACGCTTACGGCGGTGGCGGCGCTGTCCACGCGACGGCGATTGCTCGGATCCTGGGGATGCGTCAGGTTCTTATCCCCCTCAGCAACTTCGCGGCGGGCTGGTCGGCGTTCGGCGTTGCTTCTTCCGAAGCGGTGATCGCGCGAGAGAGCGTGATGGGGATGGCCAGTCCATTTGATCCGGCCGCATTGGAAGCCCGCTGGGGCGAATTGCAAAAGCGGGCCGAGGGTCAACTCCTCGATCAGGGACTTCCGCCGGAAAAGATCCGGACCGAGCGCTTCGCGGAGATGAAGTACGCGATGCAGGTCAACCAGCTTGAGGTGAAGGCGGCTCCGAGAAAGTGCGACCGTAGCGGCGTCGATGAGCTCATCCGCAACTTTGAACAGGAATACGAGCGGCTCTTCGGAGCCGGCAGCGGATACGCGGATGCGGGATACTCCCTGACCTCGATTGGCGTAAGGGCGAGGGCCAGCCTAACGGAGCTAAAGCTTGAAGATGTGAATATCGGGGCGCGGAAGGGCGGCGCCCCGCTGAAGGTGCACCGCGAGGTGGTCTGGTACGAGGCAGGCCTGAAGTCTCAGCGCACCCCCATCTATGATGGCGAGTGCCTTGGCCGGGACGACGAAGTCGAAGGCCCCGCGATCATCGAATATCCCGATACCACGGTCGTGCTGCGCCATGGCAACCGCGCGCGCGTCGATGCCCTCGGCTGCGTGACCATCGATATTGTCTGAGAACTGCGAGTGACATCATGGACTTGCTGAACGAAACTCCAGCGTTTGGGATCGACCGCAAGGATGCGACCCCCGCAACGTCAATCTCCTGGGACGGACGGCGCCACAGCTACCGACCGTCGGCGAGCTGGCGGAGCCGTATCTCGCCGGACCTGGAATTGCACCGCGACTTCGAAACCGACGTCGATCCGGTCACTTACGAAGTCATCCGTCATCGGCTCTGGATCGTGAACATGGCCCATGGCGACACGATACTGAGGATCTCCGGGTCTCCCGTGCTCGCCGCCACGGATTTCAACATGGCGATGCTCACCGAGGACGCGGAGGTCGTCCTGAATGCTCCCTACATCCAATTCCTCACCGCGGGCGCGCCGCTGGCGGTGCGCTATATCCTCGAGAAGTACTCCAGCCACCCCGGGATTCGCGAAGGCGACATCTACCTCAGCAACGATCCCTGGATCGGGGCCTCTCACCAGATGGATGTGCTCATCGCCTGCCCCGTCTTCATCGACGGGCGCCTGTTCGCATGGGCGACGAACGCCGGCCACCAGTACGACCTAGGCGGCATCACGCCGGGAGGTTGGCCGCAGAACGCGCCAGATGTCTACAGCGATCCAGTGTGCCTTCCCCCGTTCAAGATTGTCGAGCGCGGTGTTATGCGCCGCGATCTCGAGGCGGTGTATCTGCGCCAGTCGCGCATGCCTGACCTGGTGGCGTTGGACTTACGAGCCCAGCTCTCCGGCGCCGCATTCGCGCGGGATCAGATCGTGGACCTGTGCGCGACGTTCGGCGCACCCATCGTAAAGGGTGTGATGAGGAAAATCCTTCGGACCGCACAAGAAGCGTTCCAGGAGGAGCTCCGCAAGATTCCCGACGGTGCCTGGACCCAGCTTCGCTATCTGGACGAGCCCATGCCCGGCGATCGTACGACCCAGCGCACGCAGGTTACCCTGACAAAAGCCGGTGATCGCCTTGTTCTGGACAATCGCGGCACCGATGCCCAGACAATCGGTACGAACGGTACGACCTTCGCGACCTTCGCCGGGTCGACCGTCGGTATGATCTCGGTGCTGATGTTGTATCGCCAGCTGTTCGCCGCGGGCGGTGCGGACCGGCAGATCGAGTATCGACCTGAGCCGGGCCTGCTCAACTGCGTGGACCATCCCGGCGAGACAAGTGGCGGGGTGATGCAGGCCAACTCGCTGATGAACGCGATCCAGACCATTCTCTCACGCATGCTTTGCTGCGACCCCGGGTTGAAATTTGACGTGCTGACGGCGGGAACCGACTTCATGCTGCCCGTGCTGACCGGAGTGACTGAAGAACAACAGTTCTTCGGCCAGGGACTGATCGATGGCTATGCCTGCGGTGGGGGGGCGAGGTCCTACGCGGATGGAGTCGACAGCGCGGGGCCCGCCTGGAGTCCGCTTTCAACGCTGCTCAACGTGGAGATGGTCGAGCAATGGTTCCCTCTGCTGTTCCTCTATCGGCGTGAGGGGTGCGACAGCGGCGGTGCCGGCGAACGGCGAGGCGGTGTGGGCGTCACAAGCGCATTCACGCCTTACCGGGCCCAGTCGATGGAGATTATCACCAATACGTCAGGGCAGGCGACTTCGACGCATGGCGGCATCGGCTTGTTCGGCGGCTATCCAGCGCCCGCTTCCCACTACATCGTCAAGCGGTGCACCAACCTGACCGAGCTGTTCGCCGCCAGGCGCATGCCGACCGCGCTCGAGGAGATTGAGGCCGAGGCAACGGATCGCCTGCGCGCCAAGTCGAATGGGATGCCCATGAGTACTGGCGATGTGTTCGAGCTCAGGATCGTGGGCGGCGGTGGCTACGGTGATCCTCTGCGCCGCGACCCGGATCTGGCCGCGCGCGATGTTCGCAATGGCCATGTGTCCCGTGCCGCGGCCTGGGATGTCTATGGCGTCAGTCTCGCGGAGGACCTTTCAGTCGATGAGCAGGCAACGCGCGACCGTCGCGAAGCGCTCATTCTAGAACGACGAGCCTGGACGCCCGCGGTTACACCGCCAGCTACCCGCATCCAGGAGGCCACGCCAGCGACCGGCGAGGACGATCGCGAGATACATGAGTACCTTGTGGCGCGCGACTTCAACGGCGTGCGCAAGCTGGCCTGCCGGGAATGCGGTCATGTCGTGTGCGATTGGGGGGAAAACTACAAGGAGCACATGCTCGTCCACGCCGGGCCGGTCACGGAGGTGCCCTCGACGACGGACCCCCGGTACTACCTGGACGATCCGATGGAGTTTCGCCGTTATTGCTGTCCAGGCTGCCTGGTGCTGACGGCGACGGAAATCGTTCGGGCGGACGAGCCCATCATTCCCGACATGTTGTTCCACTGAGACGTCCGGGGACGGGGGACATGCTGGAAGGCAAGGTAGCCATTATCACGGGCTCGGGCGGCGGCATCGGGCGCGCGGTGGCGCTCGCCATGGCGGACGCCGGCGCCCGGGTGGTGATTAACGACATCGGCGTCAGTGTCGATGGGACGGGTGAGTTCAACAGCCACGCAGCGGAAGAGACTCGGGATCTGGTCGTGCAGCGTGGCGGGACCGCCGTGGTAAGTGTGGAAAGTGTCGCGGCCTGGGACAGCGCCCAGAGGATCGTGGAGCGCGCGATGGACGAGTTCGGCCGAGTGGATATCGTCGTGAACAACGCGGGCATCATGCGCGACTCTTCATTCGAGGTGATCGAGCCCACAGACTGGCAGACCGTCATCGACGTCAACCTCACGGGCTCCTTCCTGGTTGCGCGGGCCGCGGCGCCGCTATTCAAAGCGCAAGGTTCGGGCGCCTACGTTCATTTCACCTCGACGGGCGGATTGATCGGCAACTTCAATCGCGCTGCCTACGCCGCGGCGAAGATGGGCCTAGTGGCCCTTTCGAAGTGCATAGCACTCGATATGGGCCGGCACGGGGTGCGCTCTAACTGCATTGCACCGTTTGCCTGGAGTCGTATGACTTCGGGACTCTTTGCGCACAATGCAAAAGGGCCTGCGGGCGCCCCGCTGGAACAGTTGCGGGCGATGACTCCCGAGAAAAATGCGCCGTTGGCCGTATTCCTGGCTTCAGACGCTGCCAAGGATGTGAACGGCCAGATTTTCGGTGTCCGGAAAGACGAACTCTTCGTGTTCAGCCAGCACCGACCAGTGCGTGGGGCTCACCGCGACGGCGGTTGGACGCCTCAAGCGATTGCGCGCCACGCTCTGCCTGCTCTGCGCAGCGGCTTTAGCCCTCTCGATACGACCAACGACGTCTTCGATTGGGCACCCATTTAGGGCCAGATCGGTAAGGCCGCGATCGGCTCGCGCCCAGACCGTAGGGCAGGCAGAGACATCCCGCTGCAGTCATCGGTCAATGGCCGTTGCGCAACGCTTTGCGGAGCATGTTGATCGCGGCCCGCGTAAGTTCCGTGGCGGGCCGCTGCGTCGATGTCGCGAGCACGAGTTGGCGCTGTAGAAGTGAGCGTTCGATAGGATGTCGACAGAGCCGGCCTTGTGCCAACAGATCCGCGCCGGCGGAGGCAGGCAGGATCGAGTAGCCGATACCAGCCTCGACGAGGTCCAGGATGAGATCAAGACTGTCAACCTCGAGCACAACCGTGAATGTGCGCCCCATATGAGAGAAGTCGCTGTCGGCCAGCATGTTGCGGCGGCTCGGCACTATCAGGGGCAGATCCGAGAACCGATCGATCGTCACCGCGCGCGCGCCGAAGCTTTCCGCAGCATCAGCTGGCCCAAACAGGAAAAGCTCCTCGCTTCGGATCAGGTCCACAAGCAAGTAACTTGCCTTTGGAGCGTTGTAGAGAACGCCTATATCTACTCGCCCAGTTGAAAGCCACTCCACAACAGAGCCGCTGAACCCCTCCATAATTTCAAGCGAAACGTTGGCGAATTGTTCGCGGAACTGCTGAACAAAGCTCACGAGCACCTTCTTGTCGATCGCCGGGCTGAGGCCAATCGATACTTTACCCTCAGGGTCGTTGCGCAACGCAGCTAGTTCACCAACTGCCGCATCAAGCGCGCCGAGGATTTCCTCTGCATGGCCCTGGAAATGAACACCGGCGCTAGTGAGCGCCGTCGTCCCACCCTCCTTCTCCAGAAGCTGCACGCCGAGGTCCCGCTCGAGGGCCAAAATCTCTTGGGTAAATCCGGGGAGGCCCACGCTCAAGGCGGCGGCAGCCTTCTCAAAATTCCGATGTTGGGCGACCGCCCGGAAATACCGCAGCTTTTGAACGTCCATGGATACCTAAGCGAACCTCCAGTTCGAGGCGCCAGCCCACGGCAGTGAATAACGATCGGCGAAGGGCGCGGCAACGTAGCTACGCGATCGAAGAAGCACGTCCCAGTGGCGCCCGTGGTAGGCCATCGGAAGGTCCCCAACGTCGAAATCCCGCACAGAATGCGGCCTTATTGGTCTCGATCGTCGCTCAAAGTGCATATCTGTTATGTCTGGGTTCGTGCCCAGGTTTGTGTTCCAAAGAAGTCAATAAGTGCGGCGGGATCTAAGAGTTGTGTAGAATCCTGGACAATCAGGTGATGTTGCAAATCTAAGATGTAAATTAACCACGCCACGCTCGCCTCTCTTTCCTGTTTGCTTGAGAGGCAAATAATGATTTGACCCAACGAAAATATATCAAGCGAGGGGAAACAAACGGCATGAAAGACCACTTGATTTCGTGCGCCTCGACCCTGGCCTTTGCGCTCGCGGGGCCGGGCCTCGTTGGCGTCGCCCACGCTCAAACGGAGTCGCACGGCGTGGCCGCGGCCACGCGCGATTCAAGCACGCTTCCTGAAATTGTGGTGACTGCTCAAAGGCGAGAGCAACAACTGCAGAGAGTCCCCATCACCATTGTGGCGATGGCAGCGAAGAGCATGCAGGCCCAGGGCATCGAGACCGTCGCGGATCTCGCCAAGACGGTCCCTGGCCTGACAATCACTTTCCAACGTGGAGGGCTCCTGCCATTCCTTCGTGGCGTCGGAACCGACAATGCCGGCGCTGGGGAGGAGAGCTCGATCGCCACCTACGTCGACGGCGTCTACCATCCGTCGATGAATGGTAACTTCTTCAGTTTCAATAATATCGATCGGATCGAGGTCCTAGAGGGTCCGCAGGGGACCTTGTTCGGACGCAACGCGTCAGGCGGCTTAATCCAGGTGATCACCAAGGATCCGACCGACGTACCCCATCTGGACGCTGAAATCGGCTACGGCAATTATGGGACTGCCACTGCGAACTTCTACGTGAGCGGCCCCATCGCAAACCACCTATCCGGCAACATCGCAATCTACACCATCGACCAGACCCGAGGTTGGGGTACTAACATCAGCGGTATCGCAGGTGTCGATGGGGATAACGTCAACTACACGCGCGAGACGGATATCCGGGCCAAGCTCAAATACGACTTCAACGATGTTACGACCGCGATCCTGACGGCGGAATACTCATACGACACCACCGACCTAGGGATGGCGCGCTTAGCGCTGCCGGGGACCGTCTCAATCGGACATAATCCCTTCGTTGGCACGATCTACGACTCCGACTCCAATCGCAGTCCCGACGGGAACTGGGGCCAGCCGTGGGGGCTGAGTCTCAGGGTCAAGCACCAGTTCCCCTGGGCCGAGCTGACAAGCACGACGTCCTACCTCTCGTATCGCCAATATAATCCCTTGGACCAGGATGGCACGCCGCTCGCAGTGGTCGACGCCAACCTGTTGGAGAAGAATGATTCCTTCCAGCAGGAATTCTTGCTGAACGGAACTGCGCGGCGGCTCGACTGGACCTCTGGCCTCTACTTCTTCCACGACGATGCCGGGTTCTCGGAGTACGACATTCGATCGTCGCTCGTTCCCTCTCTGAACACCAATGGGTACGGCATAATGAAGACGGACTCGTACGCCGCCTTTGCCCAAGGGACCTATCGCGTGACGGACCGCGCAAGCCTGACGGCCGGTCTACGGTACACCATCGATGATCGGAGCATCGACGGCCGCACCTTTGCAGCGCCGGGGAACCCGTTTGCCGTGGGGACGCTCCTGGAGACGACTCAAGCGACGGTTCCGGGTGGATGCTACACGCCGCCGCCGGCAATAACATCGGGCACCCGGCCCCCGATTTGCAACCCGGGCCTTCAGACGGTTCGCGACTTCTCGAAGTTAACTTGGCGATTCGCCCTGAACTACCAATTCACGGATGCAGTGATGGGGTATGCCTCAGCGAGCCAAGGATTCAAGAGCGGCATTTTCAATACCTCCAATCCGTATTCGGCGGCCGTCAGCCCAGAGACCTTAACCTCATATGAGGTTGGATTAAAGTCGGAGCTATTTGATCGCACGCTTCGCTTCGACGCGGCGGCGTTTTACTACAATTACAATAATATTCAGCTGCAATTGTCGCAAGCGGGGACAACGCTCCTGCTCAACGCAGCGAGGGGCGTGGTCAAGGGCGCCGAGGCAGAGGTCGTGTGGGCGCCGGTCGTTCCAACAGGCCACCTGAATATCAGTGGTAATATATCGGTCCTCGACGCGCACTACACGAGCTTCCCGAACTCGCCTTACTATGTGCCGAACCCCGCCGGTGGCTATTTTCTCGCGAATTCGGGGGCCGGGGCGGCTTATGTCCCTTGCCCCGTCGGCAAAACTCCAAATCCAGTCGTAGGTGACGGTTGCAATGCCACCGGCAGCGAATTGATGCGCACACCCAAATGGTCGTCCAATCTCTCGATTGACTATTCGCTTCCGGTCGGGCCAGGCACCCTGGGGATGAACATATCCTGGTACCATTCAGACGGGTTTTTTTGGGATCCGGGAAATGAATTCAAGCAACCGCCGTATAATTTGCTGAATGCCCAAATGAGATATTCGCCAAACGACACTTGGTCCTTTAAGGTCTACGCCCGAAACATCACGCAAACGAAATACTTCGTCGCGGTGATACCAAGCACGCTGGGCGCCAATTCGAGCCCCGGCGCACCGGAAACTTATGGCGCGTCTATCGAGTACAAGTTCTGAGCGGACGGGCCCGGCGCAAGGCTCGGACTTGGGTCCCAGCTGAGGGTCCCAGACGCACGGCCGGACCAGCGCCTCGTCGGCCAGGTTGACATCACCGGTGGAGGACGAGGCGAACAGGCGGGTGCCGGTGTCGGGCGTGCGGCCGAGAGAGGGTGGCGCGCCCACGCGAAGGGCAAGCCCCCTCCGGTGCTGTTGCGGATCCGCCACGCGGCCTTGCCGCCTCCGGCGGCGTGAGGACCACGTTCGTGCGCATGCGATTACGCTGGCCAAGGCCGGCCGTCTGCCCCGCCCGACCTGGACGCCCCGTTACAGCCCAGCCTGCCCTGGGGCCCGGTCTTTGCAGGTCCATCGATTGAGCGAGCTATCGCAGCCCATGAACAGCCGAGGCCTAAGGCGGGGGACGGCGATGGCCCTGCTCAGGCTGCCACCGCGCTAGGTATCGACTGGTTCCATTGCGGCGTCAGGGGCCAGCCGGATCGCTGCCTGCCAACTCTCTGCATACCCTGGCGCCTCGCTCTCCAGGGCGCGAGGATCCACATCGAACGGTTCGCGGGAATCGATCATCACAAGCCAGCCTTCGAACATTCCCTGTGCATCGTACATGCGTGACAAGGTCTCCGGATGTGGACCATGCGTACACCCGGCCGGATGAAGCGTTATGCCGCCCTCAGCGAGGATGCCGCCGCGACTGCTGAACTGGCCTCGGTGCAGGAACATCATCTCGTCGTAGTCGTCGTTGTTGTGGAACCACGGAAGCTTCATCGCCCTGGGATCCGTTTCGAACGGTCGCGGCACCACGCTGCCAACCATGAACTGGCCCGTTTCGAAGCTGGTATGTACTGAAGGCGGGAGCGCCGCGCGATGGCTGGTGACCGGGCAGAAGTCCCTAATGTTGGCCCGGATCGGATACAGATCGCCTCGCCAACCGATCGTGTCCAAGGGATTGAACGGATAGGTGATAAGGCTGATCTCGCCCCGGCGTTTCACGCGGATTTCCCATCGCCCGTTCCTAGGCTGTTCCCGGTATTCCCTGTCCAGGGTCGGGCGCGTGAGTACGGCAGGATCGAACAGCGCATAGCGCCCAAGAAGGCCACGGTCCGGAAAGCGATACTGCCCGCCCGTGGCTTCAACCATCAAGACGTCCGCCACGCCCTCAAGTCGCCACATCGTTCCCCGCGGTATCAGGACATAGTCACCCTCGGAAACCCGCATGTGCCCATAATCACAGAAGAACTCCGCTTGGCCGCGGTGCAGGAATAGTAGGTCGTCCCCGTCCGCGTTGCGCACCAGATGCCTCATCTGGCCGCTGCTGCGCCAGAACCGAACCCTGCAGTATGGAGTCGCCAGCAACGGTAGCGCCTGCCATGGGCAAGCCTGCGCGTCCTTTACCGAGAGCGTATTGAACGCGCGCGGACGAAGCGGGCCGGCAAAGGACATCCAAGCCGTGGGAGGATTGCGATGGTAGAGATGGGTCGATGCTCCGGCGAAACCGTCGCGGCCTAGTTCTCGCTCGAAGGCGCCATCCGGCAAGTCGACATGCGCCTGACGGGCAACCTTGCCTTCACAGTCCAGAGTGCGAAAGTTCCACTTGTCGTTCACATCAATTCTCTCGCCTTGAGGATCACAGACGAATGTGTGACCTCTTCTTGCTCGTCAACAAAACAGAGGAAAGAATATCTGTTATTGAAACCTTGGCGACACGCGTCACTCACCAGCAGAGCCGTCTGACCATGCGCAGCTTGCGACTTTGAGAATGCAGGTTCTCTCCTGTGCCAATGAAATCCGTGCGACCATGTCGGTCCTTGCGACCTTAGCTCAGTTGCAGGCGCATGATCGCGCGGAATTCCGGTACTGATCGCTTATAACTGTTATTTGTTCTTCCTGGTGTCCGCCGGGCATATCTTAGGCTGCTGGGCCGCCGGAACTGAACGAGTTCAGAACCAGTTCGCTGGCGGTGTTCGACGTCTTGTTGAGAAGAGAAAAATGATAGATTTCGAAGTTCAACCGCTGTCCCAAGCTGTTTGGGGCAAGGGCGGTCGAAGCTTCGTCGAATATCGCGACCTGGGAGCCGTGGATGCGACGGACGGCCAGATCCGCTTCGAGCACGATCGCGTGGTCGGTTCCGCCGCCGAGATGCAGACCGGATGGCACTGCCACCACCTCGATCTGCAGTTTGTTTATGTGCTGCGAGGATGGCTTCGCCTGAAGGTCCAAGGCATGGCAGACATGCTGATCAATGAGGGCGACGCCCTTATCCTGCCCGGCGGGCTTCCACACGATGAGACTTCATTCTCCGACGACTATGAAGTCCTGCACATTCTCGTGCCTCCGAAGTACGACACAGAGATTCTGGGTGCCCCCGATTCCGAATCGCGGCCAGCGAAGACCGCAACTTTGGGACTGAGTGCCCCGCCAACGGGCGGGAGTGCGCGCTGGAACGTGCTTTGCGCCGACGTAACCAACAAATACGGCCTCGTGGCAAAGGAATTTCGCGGGAGTGCGGGGGACGACGCCGTACTGCTGCCGCAGGGCCATCAGTTCTTTTTCGTGGTGGGCGGCAGCGCGGTCTTGGGCGGCGCTAAAGGGAAGTCGCAGGTGAGTCGGGCCGACGCTGCTCTGCTTCCCGACGATGGCGTGCACAGTCTTGAGCAGATGACGCATGATTTTCGCGCTCTCGCGATCAGGATCTTCAAGGCGGCCCGCCTCTAAGGGGCAAGGGACATTTCAGACCATCGCCCGACAGTTCACTGGTCGCTGAGTAAGCACGACAAGATCATACCAAGAGGAAATCATGCCCAGGACTGAGGTCAACGGCTACGAGGTCCACTACGAGCTGGACGACTACACTGATCCCTGGGCGTCCGAGGTGGACACGATCGTCATCCAACATGGCATTGGTAGGAATGCGCAGTTCTGGCGACATTGGATTCCCGCCCTGGCCGGCCAGTATCGCGTCGTCCGCCGGGACTTTCCGGGACACGGGCAATCGCCCGAACCGGCCATCGACGTCTGGACGATCGACCGGATGGTCGAGGATCTCGTCGCCTTCCTAAGGGTGATGGGGCTCAAAAAAATCCACTACCTCGGGGAGTCGACCGGCGGGCGGCTTGGGGCAGTGTTCGCCCAACGGTTCCCTGAGTTGCTGAAGACCCTCACCCTCTGCGCAACCCCCCTGAGGCCGAACACTCTTGTGGCGAACCCCATCACGCCTGCGCTCAGTAACGACTTCGAGATGAGCGCGGCGGAGTGGACCGCAGCGTTGGTGGAGAGCCGAAACATTAGCCCCGGCAGAACGCCGCAGCAGCGCAAGTGGGTCGAGGGCCAGGCGGCGCTGGCAACTCGCTCGGCCCTTGCCGGCGCGCGGCAGGTGTCAGCCAGTTTCGATCTGTCTTCAGTTGCGCCGAACATTCGGGTACCGACGCTTGTCCTTGCTCCGACCGGCAGCCCGATCCTGCCGATCGAGGAGTCGGTTGAGTTGCTCAACCTCCTGCCGAACGGCCATATCGCTCTGGTCGAGAACGACAGCCACGAGGCCTACGTCGACCAGCCGGAAGAGTGCATCCGCGCCTTTCTCAAGTTCATCCAGGCCCATTGATCCTCCTGCGGTCGGCGCGCCGACCGCAAGAGGATCTGGGTGTCTAGAATTCAAGGGACCAGATCAGGATGACGATCCCGTATCAGGAGTATGTCGGCAGGAGCCTGCAGAATCCGCGAAACTCGCAGATAAGTAGCACGGACCTTCCGAGCGATGTTCGCGTCGAGCCCATCAATCTGACGGCCGAGGACGGCGCACCGTCCTTCGGGCTCCTGTACCACCGCCCGGATGTCAAGGCCGGGGTCGGGGTGCACGTTATGCACCCCCGCACCAACCACACGCAGAACTACTCCATCGTGCCCTTCGTAACAGCCGGTTACACGGTCCTGGCCCGCAACAGCCGCTGGCCGAACAACGACTCGGAGATGCTGCACGAGCCCGTCTTGTTGGATCTCGCGGCCGGCATCCGCACGCTGCGCGAGATGGGCTGCGAGCACGTCGTCCTGTTCGGGAACAGTGGCGGAAGCGCCTTGGCAGCGATGTATCAAGCGGTGGCGCGGACGCCGGCACCCGAACGTACCACCCATACGCCCGCTGGCGATCCCTTCGACCTCAACGCCTACGACCTTCCGCCAGCGGACGCGATCGTCTTCCTCGGCGGCCATGCAGGTCAGGGCGTTGTCCTATCCCGTTGCATTGACGGCGGCGTCATCGACGAGAGAAATCCGCTTCTCACCGACCCGGACCTGGACCTCTTCAGTCCGCGCAATGGTTTCGAAACACCCTCGGCGTCGAGCCACTACGACGCGGACTTCTTGAAAAGATACCGGCAGGCGCAGGCCTCGCGGGTGAGCCGTATTGACCGCAAGGCGTTGGAGCTAGTGGAGCTCGGAAGATCCTTCGGCCGCGCCGCCGATGCGGGCGTCGACGGCCGGTTCGCATATCTGGCGAAGACTGGCTGGTTTATGGTGATCTACCGCACGACCGCCGATCCTGCCTATGTCGATCTCCACATCGATCCGGACGACCGGCGCGTGTTCAGCTACATCAGCGGTCGGCCGGACATTGAGAACTTCGGCGAAGCCGGCCTCGGTCGACTGCTGACGCCGCGAGCTTGGCTCAGCACGTGGAGCTCAAACCACAGCCGCGCCGGAACCGTCGCCAACCTGGCGAAGGTGCCCGACCCGCTCCTGGTGGTCCACTACGCGGGCGACTGCGGCACGCGCATGTCGGACGTGCGTGAGATGGTCGAGCGATCCGCGTCCGCGGACAAGACGCTGCACGTGGTCCGCAATGCAGACCACTACGGATTCGTTTATGAGCGGGATGGCACGGTCGGCGCCCGGACCTGGGAAGGGGCGAATAAGGCCCTGGAATGGGTGCAGGAACGGTTCCCGCTTTAACTGCCAAGGCAGGGACGACAAGCGCGATCGCTCACCTTGCGCTTACGGCCCTTGGGACCAGGCCCGGGTTTCCGGCATCCGCGCAGGATCCGCGCAGCGCGGAACGTCGGAACCTAGTCTGTCGCGGAGGCGCCCACCGATCGACTTCGCGGTCGGCCCTGGCGAGGACATTGTGGGCTCTTCCGTGGGAAGAGAGACTTCCGCCGATGAAGGGGTTGAAGATGGTTGAGGTCCACACTCTGAAGGGCCACGAGGCGATCGGCCGGGCGCTGGCTGACAACGGCGTGGATACGATGTTTGGACTTATGGGCGACGCCAACCTGTACATGGTCAACAGCTTCGTTCGTGACACGGGCGGCACGTTCGTCGCCGCCGCTAACGAGATGGGGGCTGCCCTCATGGCCCTGGGATTCGCCCAGACGTCTGGCAGGACAGGCGTGGCGACGGTCACCCATGGCCCGGGCTTGATGAACACGCTCACGGCGCTCGTCGAAGGCGTGAAGGGCCAGATCCCGATGCTCCTCCTTTGCGGCGACACCGCTGCAGAAGACCGCGACGGCCTGCAGAACATTCCTCAGCGTGAGTCGATCGTTGCGACCGGGGCGGGTTTTGAGCAGATTCGCTCCCTGCGCACGTTAACTCGCGATGTCGGCATGGCCCTGCGCCGAACCGACCTTGAGCGGCGTCCGATCGCCCTAAATATGCCGATTGAGTTTCAGTGGGCCGACTGCGCGTACGAGAGCTGGACCTACAAGGCGGCCGCAAAGCGCGCCTTCGTCCCCGCGAGTGACAACCTCGACGATGCGATCGGCATTATCGCCACGGCGCGGCGTCCGATCGTCCTCGCTGGTCGCGGCGCGATGGACGAGGAGGCTAGATCAATGGTCCTGCGCCTCGCAGCGCGGATCGATGCGCCAGTGGCCACCACGCTGAAGGCCAAAGATCTGTTCTTGGGCGAGGACTACAATCTCGGAATTGTCGGGACGATGAGCACCGAGGTCGCCCTCGATGAGATCTCGAGCGCCGACTGCATCATCGCGTTCGGCGCAGGCCTCAACAAATATACCACCGTCGACGGGGCGCTCCTTCGCGGCAAGCGCGTGATCCAGGTGAACCAAGAGCCGACTGAGATCGGCAGATTCGCCATTCCCACAGTGGGCCTCGTGGGGGACCCAAAACTGGTCGCCGAGAAGATCATCCACTGGCTGGACGAGGCGGAACTTCCGCCCTCGGGATATCGTAATTTGGACCTGAAGCAGAGATTGCAGGCATACAAGCCCTGGAACGGCCTCAACAGCAAAGGCACCGCAACGACTGTCGACCTGAGGCAGGCTCTGCTTTGGTTGAATGACGCCGTCCCGGCCGACCGGGTCCTGGTGACGGACGGCGGCCGCTTTGTTGGAGAACCCTGTAAGCTAATCACGACCTCGGGTGCCCGCTCGTTCGTCTATACGCTGGACTTTGGTTCGATCGGGTTCGGCGTGAGCGAGGCCATAGGCGCCAGTTTTGGCGCAGGGGGGCGGCCGACACTCCTCGTCGCGGGTGATGGAGGCTTTATGTTGGGCGGTCTTGCGGAGTTCAACACAGCTGTCCGCTATGGCGTGGACTTGATTGTGGCGGTCTGCAACGACGGGGCCTATGGCGCGGAGCACATCCAGTTCCGTCGCAAGGGCATGGACCCAAGACTGACGACCTTCGATTGGCCTGATTTTGCGCCAGTCGCGGAAGCGTTGGGTGGGCAGGGGGTGACCATCAGGACGGAGGCCGACTTCGATGCGGCGGCGTGCGCGATCCAGAACCGGCAAGGCCCCGTTCTCATCGATATCAAGCTTGATCCCGATCGGGTGCCTGAACCGTCATTTTGATGGTGTTCGATCATAACTGCTATGCCCTGCACGCAAGGTTGGCTTTCGGTATGCTTCGGGGATTGCAGCGGTAGACGGAACGTCCACGGGACGGTCCGTGTTGTCGAGACGCCGTGAGAACGGCCGCATCCTTGGGCGCCGACTCGCGTGAGAGCCCGTCAACGACGAAGACCGGCAGGTGAGGCAGTGACCCAGATGCTTAGTCCAGGACCGCTAACCGGCCTGCGGGTTTTGGATTGCACCCACATGCTCGCGGGACCTTGGTGTGGCCTGATCCTCGCGGATCTTGGAGCCGACGTGATCAAGGTGGAGCCGCCCGAAGGCGAGAGTACACGCGACCACGGGCAAGGAGACTTCAGGGTCTTCGACTACATCAACCGCAACAAGCGCGGCGTCGCGATTGACCTCTCACAACCGGAGGGGCCGGAGCTTCTGCGGTGTCTGGCGGCCAAATCCGATGTCTTCATCGAGAACTGGCGTCCTGGCGTGCTGGATGCGAAGGGGTTGGGTTTCTCCGACCTCAGCGCCCTGAACCCGCGTTTGATTTACGGTTCAATTTCGGGCTTCGGCCATTCCGGCCCGTTTCGGAACCAAGGCCTGGTTGATCTCGTCGCCCAGGCCGTAAGCGGTCTGATGAGTTTCGCGGGCGCCGAGGACGCGGCGCGTCCGTCGTCTCTGGCAATCCCCATCTCGGATCTGAACAGCGGAACCTTCGCCGCGATCGGAATACTCGCCGCCCTCGTTCAGCGAGGCGTCAGCGGCAAAGGCCAGTGGGTCGAAGCGACCCTGCAGGAGACGGCACTGTCCTACTGCCTATATCAAGCGGGTCGATATCTTTCGACAGGGCATATCTCCAAGCCGCAAGGAACTCGGCACACGCTGGCCGCGCCCTATGAAGTCTATCGGACGGCGGACGGCTACATCGCCTTAGGCGCGGGGACGCAAAGTCTCTGGCGTCGTGCCTGCGATGTTTTGGGACAACCCGATCTTGCCGCCGATCCACGATTTGCCGACATGGAGGCGCGACTCTCCCATCGCGACGCCCTGCAGGACGCCTTGGAGGATCTTCTGGTCCAGGATGTGGCGACGAATTGGGCAGCCAGGTTCGCTGAGAAAGGCGTCCCCGCGGCCAAGATTAACAATATCGCTGAGGCCCTCGACCATCCTCAGATCGCGGCGCGGCACGCTGTGGTCGATATCGCGGGTCAGCGCTTCATGCGGACACCTATCCAACTGAGCGACGCCACCGTAACGGTCACTCGCGGCGCGCCCGCCGTTGGAGAGCACACGCGGGAAGTCCTCGCCGAGTCCGGCTTGAGCGCCGATGACGTAGATGCGTTGATCAGTTGCGGCGCGGTCTTCGACACAAGAAGGCTGTCGCATGTCTGAGGTCGTCGAACTCTCGCGCCATGGGGACCACGTTGCGCTTCTGGAGTTCGAGAATCCACCGACCAACGCGTTAAGTTTCAGTCTTTGCGACAGCCTACTTGCGGAGCTGGAACGTCTTGACGACGACGTAAGTGTCCGCGCCGTCGTGTTAACGAGCCGTGGCGACAATTTCAGTCTCGGCGGAGACCTTCGTGAGCTGCAGCGTACAGAGGCCGAGGCTCGATCCGAGGAATTCGAACGCTTTTGTCGCCTGGCCGATGTCCTCGAGCGACTCCGACCGCCAACAGTCGCGGCGATCAGCGGCTGGTGCGCCGGCGGGGGCTTCGAGCTCATCCTTTGCTGCGATGTCCGGATGGCATCGGACACGGCGAAGTTTCTATGCTCCGGCGTCAATGTCGGCCTGATCTCTGCGGCTCGCCGATTGCCAGGGATCGTCGGCCTCGCTCAAGCTAAGTACGTGCTGTACAGCGGCGCGCCCTTCGATGCGAGGGCAGCGGAAAAGGCCGGCTTGGTGTCCGAAGTACTCGCCAGGGACGATCTGCTGCCGATGGCCCTCCGCTATGCCCAGCGGGTCGCGTCGCGCGCGCCGCTAGCGGTCGAAGGCGCAAAGCGGGTCGCAAATGAGGTCGCCGGGGTCAACTCCCAAGACGGGCGCAAGGTCGAGCTCGAGGGACTCAACCAACTGATACGGAGTCGAGACCATCGCATCGCCATAGAGGCCTTGCTGGACAAATCGACTCCCACCTTCACGCGTTCGTAGGCTGCGTGCAGTCGATGCAGCGATCTCCCACCCGTCCCACCGTCCGACCTCAGTGATCATCTCCCTTTCGTGCCGCTGTCGCGCACACGAAGGGCCGCCAGGAGATCGACATGCCCCTCTACCGTTCCCGGACCACGACTCATGGTCGCAACATGGCCGGTGCGCGCGCGCTTTGGCGCGCAACGGGCATGCGTGATGGTGACTTCGGCAAGCCGATCATCGCCGTGGCCAATTCCTTCACCCAGTTCGTTCCCGGCCACGTGCACCTGAAGGATCTGGGTCAGCTGGTGGCGCGCGAGATCGAGCGGGCTGGGGGCGTGGCTAAGGAGTTCGACACCATCGCCGTCGATGACGGCATCGCCATGGGCCACGATGGCATGCTCTACAGTCTGCCTTCGCGCGAGCTGATCGCCGACAGCGTCGAATATATGGTCAACGCGCACTGCGCCGACGCGCTGGTGTGCATCTCCAACTGCGACAAGATCACACCGGGCATGCTGATGGCGGCCCTGCGCCTCAACGTCCCCACCGTGTTTGTTTCCGGCGGACCCATGGAGGCGGGCAAGATACGAGTCGCAGGGAAGTCGAAGGCGATAGATGTGGTCGATGCCATGGTCGCCGCCGCCGATGAAACCATCTCCGAGGAGGAGGTGAACATTATCGAACGGTCGGCCTGTCCTACCTGCGGTTCTTGTTCGGGCATGTTCACGGCCAATTCAATGAACTGTCTGACGGAGGCGCTTGGACTGTCGCTGCCCGGCAACGGTTCGACCCTCGCGACCCATTCGGACCGGAGGGGTCTTTTCCTCGAGGCGGCCCGTCTGATCGTTGCGCTGGCAAAGCGCTGGTATGAGCAGGACGATCCTTCAGCCTTGCCCCGATCAATCGCCAGCTTCGAAGCCTTCGAGAACGCGATGACACTCGACATTGCGATGGGCGGTTCAACCAATACGGTGTTGCATCTGCTCGCGGCCGCTCACGAGGCGCAGGTCGGGTTCACGATGGCCGACATCGATCGGCTGTCTCGCCGCACGCCTTGCCTTTGTAAGGTGGCGCCGAACAAGCCCGATGTGCATCTGGAGGACGTGCACCGCGCCGGGGGCGTCATGGCGATTTTGGGCGAACTGGACCGCGCCGGCCTGATCCACACGGATGTACCCATGGCGCATAGTCCGACGCTCGAGGCGGCGCTTGCGACGTGGGACATCGCTCGCGCTCCGTCGGACATCGTGGGAACATTCTATCGCGCCGCACCCGGCGGCGTGGCCACCCAAGTCGCCTTCAGTCAGGATAGACGCTTCGACGATCTCGACCTTGACCGCAGCACAGGGTGCGTGCGCGACGTCGCGCACGCGTTCAGTTCCGACGGGGGCCTTGCCGTCCTTTTCGGGAACTTGGCCCGCGACGGCTGCATCGTGAAAACCGCCGGTGTGGATGAGAGCATATTGCGCTTTTCGGGCCCGGCGCGCGTCTACGAGAGCCAGGACACAGCGGTCGCGGGAATCCTCGGCGGCGAGGTGAGGGCCGGCGACGTGGTGGTCATTCGGTACGAAGGCCCCAAAGGCGGCCCGGGCATGCAGGAGATGCTGTATCCGACAAGCTATCTGAAGTCGAAGGGCCTCGGCAAAGTCTGCGCCTTGATCACAGATGGCCGCTTCTCAGGCGGGACTTCAGGCCTGTCCATCGGTCACGTCTCGCCCGAGGCTGCGGAGGGCGGTTTGATTGCCGTTGTAGAGAACGGAGATCTCATTGAGATCGACATCCCCAATCGGAGGATCGAGTTGAGAGTCTCGGAGGCGGATCTCCAGCAGCGCAAAACGGTGCGGCTCGCCCGTGGCGGCGGGAACTGGGCGGCCCAGGGGCGTCAGCGAAATGTGTCCGTTGCCCTTCAGATCTACGCAACCTTCGTGACAAGTGCGGCTCGCGGCGCTGTCCGCGAGTTAACCTACCTCGGGGCGCGGCCGGCCGAGCAGGTAGTTGGATCGGCGCGGCATGCCCAGAAAGAAGCTTCTGAGTAACGGGCGGTTCCTGTCTGACCGAGCTTCCGATTCGACTAAGGGCCGGCGCGGACCGGGGCGCTGTTTGCCCTTTGGCCGGGCGAGGCGGCCATCACACCTTGAGCAGCGCCTGGCGCGGATCGTTCATTGACGACCTTCGCCGGTTGTGGCGGCAAGCTGGGCACAGATGATGCGCGAAATAGACGGTCCGACAGTCGAACAGGCGCCCAATCGCACCATGGTGCTGATCTCGATCATGTTGGCCATGATCATGACCGTGCTCGACCAGACGATCGCCAATGTTGCCTTACCGCACATGGCCGGATCGGTCTCAGCCTCAGCCGACCAGATCACCTGGGTGCTGACTTCCTACATCATCGCTGCGGCGATCATGACCCCCACGACCGGTTGGCTCGCCGGTCGGTTCGGGCGGAAGAGGGTGTTCTTGGTCTCCATCGTCGGCTTCACCGTCGCATCGGCCCTGTGCGGCGCGGCGCAAAACCTGGACCAGATCGTCATCTTCCGCGTCCTGCAAGGCGCGTTCGGCGCGGCCATGTCGCCCCTATCGCAGGCGGTGATGTTGGACACTTACCCGCTCGAGGAACGCGGACCCGTTATGGCCATCTGGAGTATGGGAATCATGGTAGCGCCCATCGCCGGTCCGGTCCTCGGCGGATGGCTCACCGACAATTTCAGCTGGCGTTGGGTCTTCTACATCAACGTGCCCGTGGGGGTGTTGTCGTTTCTGGGCGTCTCAAACTTTCTGGAGGAGCACAGGTTCGGGCAGAAGCTGCGCTTCGACGTCATGGGCTTTGCCCTGCTCTCCATCATGCTGGCAGGATTTCAGATCTTCCTCGACCGCGGCCAGAACAATGACTGGTTCCACTCGCGCGAGATCGTCACTGAGGCCACCGTGGCGGGTCTCGCCTTCTACCTATTCGTCATCCACACCGCGACCACTAAGCAGCCTTTCGTTCCTGTCGAACTTTTGGCGGATCGCAATTTCGTCACCGCCACCGGACTGGGGCTGGTCGTAGGACTTCTGGTCTTTTCGGTGCTCGCGCTCTTGCCGCCGATGACCCAGACCCTGCTCGGCTATCCCGTGCTGACTGCCGGCCTTGTCCAGGTCCCACGGGGTGTCGGCAGCCTGATCTCGATGTTCGTCGCCGGAAGGCTGGTCGGGCGGGTGGACACCCGTTTCCTCATCATTTTCGGGCTCACCCTGTTCGCCGCATCGTTCTTTGGCATGAGCCATTTCGATCTGCAGATGGACTCTTTCCCGCTCATCTGGACTGGTTTCGTGCAGGGATTGGGCATGGGTTTCATTTTCTTACCGCTCACCACCCTGGCCTTTGCCACACTCGCGCCGCACCTTCGCGGCGACGGGACCGGCGTCTTCACGCTGGTTCGCAACCTAGGCAACGCTGCCGGCATCTCGGTGATGGAGGCTGTGTTCGCGCAACAAAGCCAAGTTGCCCACGCGGGACTTACGCAGAATCTGATTCCCGGTAATCCGATGGCGGCCCCTTTGCTAAATGGCAATATGGAGGCCTTGAATGACCAGATCACTCAGCAGGCGTCGATGGTCGCCTATATCGACGTGTTCCACTTCATGTTCCTGACCACGCTGGCGGCCATTCCGCTGGTGCTACTATTACGCAAACCCGCCGACCAAATCGTCGCGGTGAACGACGCCTTGATCGAGTGACGCCACACGCCTCGCGGACCACGCAAACCACCGAGAATGCGCCTCCAAAGTTCTCTCGTGCAAACACCGCGATCTCGCGTAAGCTCATGGATTGACGAACATCAGGTCTCCAGAAGTCCATGTCTGAGTGTCAAACGAACTGGGACGATGTCCGGATTTTTCTTGCCCTGGCCAGAAGTGAGAAGCTCAACAGCGCGGCCCAATCGATCAATCTCGATCCGACGACGGTGATGAGACGATTGGCCAGGATGTCGCGGGCCCTGAACGTCTCGTTGTTCGAACATGAAACGTCGGGCTACGTGCTCACCGCCTGCGGCCGCGAGATGTTGGAGCACGCCGAAGCGGCTGAAAGTGCCATTATTGCCCTGCGCGAACGAGCAACCGCGACCGCGACCCAGGGGATTGCCGGGAATATTCGTGTCAGCGTCGACGAAGGTTTCGGGTCATGGGTAATTGCGCGCGGCCTGCCGAAGTTCCAGAGGCGCTTTCCGAATGTTGATGTAGATCTCGTTGCGACTAGCACATACTTCAATCCATCCAAACGCGAAGTCGACATAGCGATCGCAATCGAGCGGCCGGAATCTGGCTCACTCACGGTCCGCAAGCTAACCGAATTCACAATTCGCCTCTATGCGTCTCGCGAATATATTGCTCAGCATGGCGTTGTCTTGAGCATAAACGATCTGTCAGACCATAAGTTCATTGGTTACATTCCGGACATGGTATATTCTTCTGAACTCAAATTCCTTGAAGAGGTGATGCCGAACGTCGAGCCGACTATCAGGAGCGCTAGTATCAATGCACAGTACACACTTACCGTGTCGGGCCTCGGAATCGGCGTTCTACCGTCCTTTATCGCCGATCAAGATCCGCGGATCGTCGCTATCCTACCCGATGAGCTGACGATCAGACGGCATCTCTGGATCATTGGGCGGGAGGACATGCGTGGCACCCCACGATTCAAGGCATTCAACGACTGGTTGAGTGGTCTCGTCCGCGAACGCCGGCGGCTGCTAATGGGGGAAAAACTCCAGCCCGAATATCAGGAGGGCCAAATGGTGGGAAACGGACCGTGGCACGAACTCGATTCGATCGAGCGGACCACCGCGCGAGTGATTGCTGACCGCTCAATCGACCGCCCAAAAATCCAACCCGCATAGCAAGATTCGGACCTCGGATGGTAGTGATCCGGGGGCAGGATCCAGGGGAATCGGGTGAGTTAATCATCGGGTGATGACGCTGGCGAGGAAGGCGTCGTCCCAAGCGGCGACCTTTCGTTTCAACCGCATGGAGTCTTTGCCTGGGGCCCTTCGGATGAGGTTCAGGGCCATGTGCTTTATGGTGGTGAAGTTGGCGGGGGCATGATCGGTTCGCAGGCGGCACTCGTCATCGCGGAAGACGCAATCGAGGATCCAATGGAGGCTGTTTTCCACCGCCCAGTGATCTC
>OUNO010003355.1_pt2 | contig 34697 bp, 29 predicted proteins | sample 1779811 | NCBI WGS metagenome assembly OUNO01 (sample SAMEA3914804, study PRJEB12502) | metagenome | biome: forest; material: soil | place: Canada | collected 2010-06-25 | depth 0.3 m
GCGACGAGCGGCTCGGGCACGGGTTCCGGCGCGGGCTCGGCGTCGGGCGCGGCGACAATCGGCTCAGGCGCAGGTTCCGGCACGGGCGCGGCGACAATCGGCTCAGGCGCGGCTTCCGGCTCAGGCGCGGCTTCCGGCTCAGGCGCGGCTTCCGGCGCGGCGACGACGACGACGGGCTCCGGCGTTGGCGGCGGCGCTTCGGATTCGGCGACGATGACGGGCTCGGGGTCGGCGAACGAGATGCGTTGGCGGCGGCGGGCAGCGGGCGCCGGGAGGTCGGTGCCTGAGGCGAGGCGGTCGCGGAGCGCGCGCGCGGGATCGTGATCGGGTTCCTTGGCCAGCACTTCGTCGAGCATGCGCAGCGCTCGCTCGAGGTGACCTTGGGCGGCGTAGATTTCGGCCAGCGTGACGGTAGCGACGGGCGGTGGGCCCTTCCATTCGTTCTCGCGCGTGCCGTCGCCGCGGATCAACGCGGCCGCATCGGGCAGGTTGAGGCCTGCTTCGACGACACTGGCCACCAAGTCGCGCGCGACGCCGAGGAAACCGCGAGCACGCCTTTGTTGCGCGAGATCCGGCTCCGAGCGGCGCACGATCTCGTCGCGCAACTCGACTCGGGTCATCAGCTCGGCGCGTTCGACGCCGAGCACGCGCGCCTTCAAGATCAGCTGCTCGCGGCTCAGCCGCTCGAGCTCGTCGCTACTGTCAGCCATGGGCGGCTATTATTGCGGTCCGCTCCCGCGCGGGGTCAAGTCCGCTCAATTCTCGCAGGGCCTAATTGCCCTGCGCACGCGACCGTCACGGAGAGCAGGAATTCGAGCTGTCGGTGGCGGCGCAAACGGAACTAGTCCCCTGTGCGACGAGCTCTGGACCCAGACGGGAAGCCCGCGCGCTTCAGCGCCAGCCGCCGCGCGCCGAAGGTCGCGGCTCGAGATCGGCCACAGCGCGGCGCGCGTTTGCGATGTCCGTCGCGATTTGGGCCTTCAGCTCGTTCAAGTCCGCGAATTTCTGCTCCGCGCGCAGATGCGAGACCAAGTGCACGCGCAGCATCTGATCGTACAGATCTCCGTCGTAGTCGAAAAGATGCACTTCGACGCTGAAGCCGCCGCTGACCGTCGGCCGGAGGCCGATGTTGGCCACGCCGCTGCCGAGCCGGGCACCCATGCCATCGGAGCCGACGCGATCGACGAGCACGGCGTACACGCCGTAGGGCGGCAGCGCCTCGCGCACGTTACCCAGGTTCGCCGTGGGCACGCCGATGGTGCGGCCGCGCTGGGCGCCGTGGATCACCTGGCCGCTGATTGAATGCGGGCGCCCGAGCACGGACTCGACCACCGCCAGATCACCCGACGCGAGCGCAGCGCGTGCGCGCGTGCTCGAGAATGGGCCCTCGGCGTCACCGCTCAGCGACGAGGCATGCGCGGCGAAACCGAGCTTCTGACCGAGCGCGACGAGCGTCGACAAGTCTCCCGCGCGCTGATGACCGAAGCGAAAGTTGTCGCCCACGATCACGATCTTGGCGTCGAGCAAGTCGACCACGAAGTCACGCACGAACTGCTCCGGCTCGAGGCGCGACAGCTCGACCGTGAACGGCTCGACCACGACGCGCAACTCTTTGCCGACCCGCTCGATGAGCTCGATCTTTCGTTCGAGCACGGTGAGCGGCGGGCGCGCACCACGACCCAGCACTTCGGCTGGGTGTGGGTCGAACGTGAGCACCAACGGACGCAAGCCGTTGGCGCGCGCCTCCGACTGCGCGGCTTCGATCACCGCCTGGTGCCCACGATGCACGCCGTCGAAATTCCCGATCGCGACCAGCGAGCTTCGCCCAGACTCTTCGGCTTTCACGGTACTCGCACGGCGGGACACGACCCGGCCTTCTTACTACAGGTCTCGCGTCCCGGGAGCCCAGCAGGCGCGTTTTCCGCTGGGTCCTCGTGTCTCCCAGGGGGTGCGGTATCGTGCTAGTTGCCAAACATGACCCCCGATCAAGCAATTCGCGAAGCGCAGGAGCAGCAGCTGCGCCCGGTGTACTTGCTCATCGGCGACGAACGCCACCTCGAGAGCAAGGTGGTGCAGGCGCTGAAGACGGCGGCCACGGCGGGCGGGATTCCGGGCCTGAACGACGACCAGATCCAAGCGCAAGAGGCGGACGTCGACGCGGCGCTGTCAGCCGCACGCACGCTACCGATGATGGCCAAGCGGCGCTTCGTGCTGGTGCGCGGCCTCGAGCACTGGGAGGGCCGCGAAGGAGCGGATGAAAAAGCCAAGACGCCCCCGCTCGATCGCTTGCTCGAATACTGCCTGGCTCCGTCCCCGAGCACGGTGTTGGTCTTGCTCGGTGGCAGCCTCGACAAACGGCGCAAGCTGGTCACCGTTGCACGCAAGGACGGCTGGCTCGTCAGCTGTGAAGCGCTGGCACGTGCCGATTTGCCCGGATTCATCGAGCGCGCGGCGCGCGAGCGCGGCAACCCACTCGAGCCCGGCGTCGCCGATTTGATCGCGGAATTGGCAGGCCCCGAGCTCGGTCCGGTGACGGACGCGCTCGAGCGCTGCTGCTTGTACGCAGGCACCGGAAAGCCGGTGACCGAAGACGTAGTGGCCGAGTGCGTGGTGCGGCTGCGCGCCAAGACGGTCTGGGAGCTCGTTGGCGCAGTGGGCAAGCGCGATTCGGGAGCCGCGCTGAGCGCGCTCGCGGAAGTTTACGACCCACAGGACCGTGGTTTACGCTTGCTCGGCGTGCTCGCCTGGTCGACGCGACAGTTGTTGCGCTTCGAATCCGCACTCAGCGATGGCTTGTCGCCGAACGATGCAGCCGTGCGCGCGGGCGCGCCGCCGTTCAAAGCGCGCGAGCTCGCCGAACAGGTCAAGCGCATCGCTCGGAGCGACTTGGAGCGTTGGCTCGAGACCCTGGCCGAGCTCGACTACGCGTTGAAGGGAGGCTCGAAACGACCCGCGAAATCCGTGCTGGAACACGGCATTTTGAAGCTGTGTCGAGGTTCCGAGGCGCGCCCCGCGGGCCGCAGAGCTTGACCTTCGAGGAAGGTCGCCCCACATTGGATGGCGGAACTAGCGTGATGGATACACTGTCCCGGGCCGACGCGCCCACGGCTCGGCTCGAGCAGCTCGCACAGGCCCCTCTCCCGACGCGCCACGGTATGTTCCAACTCCGCGTTTTCCGCTGGGATGACGCTGCGGTGCACCCGAGCCTGAGCCGCGAGCACTGCGCGCTGGTCATGGGTGACGTGCGCGGTCGGCGCAACGTGCCGGTGCGCGTTCATTCCGAGTGTTTGACGGGTGAGGTCTTCTCTTCACTCAAATGTGATTGTCGTGAGCAGTTCGAGCACGCGCAGGCAGCGATCGCCAAGCACGGCTTCGGGGTGATCTTGTACCTACGCCAAGAAGGCCGCGGCATCGGTCTGGCGAACAAGGTGCGCGCCTACGCACTGCAAGCCATGGGTGCCGACACAGTGGAGGCCAACGAGCTCCTGCATCTGCCCATCGACGCGCGCACCTACGACGTCGCAGCGGCGATGCTTCGTGAGCTGGGTATCGAGTCGATCGAGCTGATGACCAACAACCCGGCCAAGGTCGATGACCTGCGGAAGCTCGGCATCACGGTCGAGAACCGCCTGCCCGTGCTCATCCCGGCCAACCCGTTCTCGGCTTCGTACTTGGAAGTGAAGCGCCTACGCATGGCGCACGAGCTGCCCGACCCGAGCCTGGTCGTCGACGCCGTCAAAGGGCGTCGCGCCGCGCAGTAACGGTCTTCAGCCCTTTTTTGCTGCGGCTTTCAGAGCGGCGAAGCGCTCTTTGAGCTTGGAGGCGTAGCCCTCTTTGTTGGTCTGCCGGGTACGCCCGATGGCGAGCGCGTCGTCGGGGACGTCGATGGTCACGGTGGTGCCCGTGCCCACGTACGCCCCGCGGCCCACGGTGACCGGTGCGACCAGCTGCGAGTCGCTGCCGATGAAGGCGTCGGCGCCGATCGTGGTCTTGTGCTTGTTGAAGCCGTCGTAGTTGCAGAAAATCGTACCCGCGCCGACGTTGGCTCGTTCACCGATGTCGCCGTCGCCCAAGTAGGCCAAGTGGTTGGCCTTCGCGCCGCGGCGCACGCGCGTCTTCTTGGTCTCGACGAAGTTGCCGATGTGCGCCTCGGCCTCGATCTGCGATTCGGGCCGCAAGTGTGCGAACGGCCCGAGCTGCGCGCCGTCACCCACCGAGCTCGAAGTGACGACGGTATACGGCTTCACCTGCACGCCGTCCCCCACGCTCGAGTCCGTGATCACCGAGCCCACGTCGACCACCGTGCGCGCGCCGATGCGCGTCTTGCCGCGTAGCGACACGCCGTTCTCGATCAGCGAATCTTCGCCGATTTCCACGCCATCATCGATGCGCGGCGTGCCGCGCACGGTGACGCCATTCTTCGCGTGGCGCCGCCGAATGCGTTGCAGGAGCAGCTCCTCGGCCTCCGCCAGCTGGCTGCGATCGTTCACGCCCAAGAGCGCGTCGGCATGACCCAAGACGCCGGTGACACGGCTGCTACGTGCGACGAGCGCGATCACGTCCGTGAGGTAGTATTCACCTTGCGAGTTATTGGGGCGCACCTCGGCTAGAGCGCGGCGCACGGCGGCGGTTTGGCCCGCGTACATGCCGGCGTTTACTTCGCGCGTGGCATGCTCGGCTTCGGTCTTCAGGTCGCGCTGCTCACGCACCTCGACGACGCGCCCTTCGGCGTCGCGCAGCACGCGGCCATAACCGAATGGTGCATCGAGCGCGCACGTCATCAGCGCCAGCTCGGCCGCACCAGGCTGCGCGAGCGCCCCAACCAGCCGCGAGAGCTCTTCTGCCCGCACCAGCGGCGTGTCGCCGCACAGAATCAGCACCCGCTCACTCTGGACCTGCTCGATAGCGACGCGCGCCGCGTCCCCGGTGCCGCGTGGCGGATCTTGCACCACGGTCTGCACTCGCTCGCCGAATGCCTGCTTCAGGTAGTCGTCGATCTCGGGGCGACCGCTGGTCACGATCACGGCCCGCTCGACGTCCGCGTCGAATGCGGCCTGTACGGCGTAGTGGACCAGTGGGCGCCCAGCGATGGTGTGCATCACCTTGGGCAGCGCGCTCTTCATGCGCGTACCGAGGCCAGCGGCGAGGATCACGGCAGTCAAACCAGACATGGCTCAGGGTCTCCCACGGGCGTACGAAAAACGCCAGATCCCGGCGAGTGCCGTGAGCTACGGGGCGCCCGGCTCGGGCGCGGCGACGTTGCCCGGCGAGCTGCCGCCGGCCGTGGAAAGAGCCGGCGTGTCGGACAGATCGGGGCTCGGGGATTCCAGGGCGGGCTCGAGCGGCAAGAGCGTGCCGCTCGCGAGATCGTCGTTGTCGGCGCCGTCTTTCTTCGTCGCCACCGCGCGCCCGCGGTCCACGTACACGACCAAGCTCTCACCGGCGTGCAGCTTGTCGGTGCGCGAGCGGCGATTGATGCGCTCCATGCTGCCCACGCTCATGCCGTAACGCTTGCCGAGCGTGGCCAGCGTGTCGCTCTCCTTCGCGCTCACGACCACGCGCTTCCGGCCGTTCTGGCCCTCGAAATAGTCGTAGAACTCGGGGCTACCGGCGACCAACACGTGCGTGTCGCTGGGCGAGAGCGTGCGCGCCGCGAACGTCTTGCCCTTGTCGACGAAGAGTTGCAGCGCCATGCCCGATTGCAAGCGGGCGCTCTCGTCGAGCGCGTTCCACAAGCTCACGTCGGCGACGCTCAGCGCGAACACGTTGGCCACGCGGCTCAGCGTGTCCCCCGGTAGCACGCGGTAAAACAGCCGTGAACGCTCGGCGTAGGAAAACTCGCGCGGCGGCACCACGACCACCTCGTCGTTCGGCGCGCTGACGGTGCCCTGCGCGCGCGGCACGAGCAGCACCGTGCCAGCGGCCAGCACTTCCTTGGGCTCGACGCGGTTGATGGCGCGCAATCGCGCTTCGCTCACACCGTGCGAATTGGCGATCGATTCCACGGTCTCGCCGAATTTCGTGACGTACGGCTGCAAGGTGTCGTCGTCGGACGAGGTGCGGGCCAGCGCAGCCGTGCAGTTGGCGCCCTTGCCTTGCGGCACGTGCACGCGAAAGCTCTGCTTGCTCGTGCCGGGCACCCAAGGTGGCGTGCGGCCCGCGAGGAAGCCCGGATTCAAGACCGAAAAGTCGGCGTCAGTCAGGCCCGCGGCGCGCGAGACATCGGACAGGGAGACGCTCGGTCCGACCTGCACCACGTCGAAGGTCTCGGGCGGATCGACCTCGACGGTGTCGAGGCCGAACGCCTTCTTGTTGTTCATCACGATCGCCAGCGCGAAAATCTTGGGCACGTACAACGTCGTCTCCCAAGGAATGCCGGCCTCGTAGCGAACGAGCTCCCAGAAATCGTTGCTGTTGAATTTACGGATCGAGCGCGCCAGGCCCCCGTAGCCCATGTTGTAAGCCGCAATCGCCAGCTCCCAACTGCCGAAGCGCCGATACAGATCGCTCAGGTAGCGACTAGCGGCTTGCGTGGAGCGCTCGGGATCGAGGCGCTCGTCCACCCAGCGATCGACGGTCAGCCCATAGGTGCGCCCCGCATCGGGCATGAACTGCCACAGCCCAGCCGCGCCCGCGGGCGAGGTGATTGTCGGGTTGTGCCCGCTCTCGATCATCGATAGCCACACCAAGTCGGTGGGCACGCCGGCACGCGAAAGCTCAACGCGCATGGCCGCGGCGTAGCGGCCGCTCTTCTTCGTCCAGACACGCGCGATCGATTTGCCGCTCGGGCTATCGCGATAGAAGCGCAGGTACTTGATCACGAACTCGTCCAACACGATGGGCAGGTTCGGCATCGTCAGGCTCTTCAGCCAAGCCGCGTCCGGAGCGCCTTCGACCGCATCGCGACGCGTCTCGCCCGGGCGCAGCGTGGGCGTCCCCTGCGTGACCACCTCGGGCCCATCGTGGCTGACGGCTTCGGGCAGATCCCACGACCAACCCGGTTCGACGCCGGACAGCGGACGCGGGAACAGCACGCGCTCGGCCGCTTTCAGCGAGCGCAGCTCGGGGTCGTCCTTGCCGGCGCGCAGATCTTCGTCCGTGAGCCCGTCGGCGATCTTCTGACGGGCAGCTCGATCGGATTGCGCACGCAGCGCGCCCGCCGGCAGGTTGGAGGCGGCCTTGTGAGGGGCTTTGCCCTTTTGGTGGCTGGCGAGGGCCTTGGCCTTTTCGGGTTTCTCGAGCTTCTCCGACTTTCCGCCCTTCGCCGGCTTGCTCGCGTCCGTGCTTTCGGGCCCTGCTTCCCCGGGCGTGCTCGGCGGGCTGCCCAGCGAACGGCTGCCGACACCCCGCTGTGGGTCCGGTGCGCTGCTCTTGCCGGGCTCGACCGGTTTTGCAGGCTCGGCGGCCTTCACCTCGACCGCTTTCGGGTCGTTGGCTTTGGGCTCAGCGGCTTTGAGCCCGCCCTTCGGTTTGTCGGATTTGTCGGATTTTTCCGGCTTTTCTGGCTTGTCCGGCTTGGTCGCGCGCGGCTTCGCTTCGACGGGCTTGGGCTCGGCGGGCTTTGCCTCACTGCCGGCGGCGAGCGCGGGGAACGAGAAAAGGCCGAGCGCTGCAGCGAGCAGGGAGGCTCGGGCGACGAAGCGAGCTCGGGCCATGGCAACGTCCTAGCGAGCCCCGCAAATTCGGTCAAATCCCCGGCTAATTTAGCGGCGATCTTGATTCCGGCCCGGCAATTGTGTGTGGTCGCCGCCCCCAATGACCGCCAACACCACCCGCACTGAGCTCGACACTTTCGGTCCGATCGAAGTCCCCGATGATCGCTTGTGGGGCGCTCAGACCCAACGCAGCCTGCAGAACTTCGCCATCTCGGGTGAGCGCATGCCGGAGCTGCTGCTCCGCTCGCTGGCCGTCGTCAAGAAGGCGGCTGCGCTGGTGAACATGGATCTGAAGGCGGTCGATCCGAAGATCGGCAACGCCATCGTCGCCGCTGCCGACGAAGTGATCGCCGGCAAGCACCACGCCGAGTTCCCGCTCGTGGTCTGGCAAACCGGCAGCGGCACGCAGAGCAACATGAACATGAACGAGGTGCTCGCCAACCGCGCCAGTGAGATCCTGGGCGGCGTGCGCGGTGAGAAGCGCTTGGTGCACCCGAATGACCACGTGAACCGTGGCCAGTCGTCGAACGACGTGTTCCCCGCCGCGATGTCGCTCGCTTGCGTCGACGCCGTGCGCAGCCGCGTGCTGCCGAGCGTGCAGGCCCTGCGCGACACGTTGGCCGAGAAGTCGAGCGCCTTCAAAGAGCTCGTGAAGATCGGTCGCACCCACTTGATGGACGCGACGCCGCTCACGCTCGGCCAAGAGATCAGCGGCTGGGTCGCGCAGCTCGATCACGGACTAAAACACCTAGAGAGCACGGTTCCACACCTGGCAGAGCTGGCGCTCGGCGGCACCGCCGTCGGCACCGGCTTGAACGCACACCCGGAATACGCAGTGCGCGTCGCGGCCAAGGTCGCCGAGCTGAGCTCGCATCCGATCGTGACCGCGCCGAACAAGTTCGAATCACTCGCCGCGCACGATGCGATCGTATTCGGGCACGGCGCGTTGAAGACGCTCGCTGCTTCGCTGATGAAGATCGCCAATGACGTGCGTTGGCTGGCCTCCGGCCCGCGTTGCGGCATCGGCGAGATCTCGATCCCGGAGAACGAGCCGGGCAGCTCGATCATGCCGGGCAAGGTGAATCCGACGCAGTCGGAGGCCATGACCATGCTCTGCGCGCAGGTCTTCGGCAATGACGTGGCCGTGAACTTCGGCGGCGCCAGCGGCAACTTCGAGCTCAATGTGTTCAAGCCCTTGCTCGCGCACAATTTCTTGCAGAGCGCGCGCCTGATCGCCGATGGCTGCGACAGCTTCCGCAAGAACTGCGCGGTCGGAATCGAGCCGAACCGCGCACGCATCCAGGAGCACCTGGAAAATTCGCTGATGCTGGTGACCGCGTTGAACCCGCACATCGGCTACGACAACGCCGCCAAAATCGCGAAAAAAGCCCACAAAGAGGGGCTCACGCTGCGTCAGTCCGCTGAGGCCCTGGGCCTGGTCTCGAGCGAAGATTTCACGCGCTTCGTGCGCCCGGAAGACATGCTCGGCCCCAAGGGCTGAGGCGGCGACTACGGCTCGGGCGCGGCTTCAGCGCGCCCGAGGTCGTCTTGCCAAGCGCTCTGGCACTCCGGATCGCTCACGAACAAGAGCACGGCGCGGATCTCGCGGTAGCACTGCGCGAGGTGCGCGAGCGCCGTCGCGGGCAGCAGCGTTTCGTCCAGACCGTGAAAATGGGGTTCGCGCTCGGGGCGCAGCTGATGGCCGCTCAGCGCAGCCTGGCGTTCCGAAGCCCGCACCAATGCCGCGTACAGATCAGGTCGCGGCGCGAGCTGCTCGGGTAGCGATCTGCTCGTCGCTCCGGAGGCCCAACACAGCCAACACAGGGCGCACCACTCGAGCTGCGTGCGCGCGATCAGCTCGGGCGTGCTCAGCGCGGAGACGGTGAGCGTCTCGTCGACGTGTACCAAGGTCGCTTCCGCGTCCGCGCTGCGGAAAAAGAAGCGCCGCAGCTCCAGTGGCCGGCCCGCAATCAGCGCGGAAAGATCGGGCGGCAAGCGCGAGCTGCCACGCGCCGCGAGCTCGCTTCGGCACACGTGCACCCGCTGCGCGGCGCGCTGAATCACGTCACGGAACGCGCCCAGTGCCTGCTCGACGCGCGCTTGGGCGGCGTCCTCGACGTCGAACGAGAGTGGCTCACGCGCCGGCCAAAAGTCGTATTCGAGCTCGAGGACGTCCGCCTCGCGCTCACGCAACGGCTGCGAGAAGCCCGCGGCACCGAACGCGCCTTCCGCGTCCGGAAGCAAGCAGTCGGCCGCGTCATAGCAAGACTCGGCCAGCAGCTCACCACGGCGATACTCCTGACGCATCGAGCGTGCCGCGACCGGCACGCAACACTCGCGAATCGTGGACACGTCGTCGCCCTCGCTGTACACGCTGAGCAAGCCGTCCGGCACGTCGTCGAGGTAACGACCGGCTTGTGCGAGCTGGCCCGAGGCGTAGAAGCGCCGAAACGGGCCGTGCCGCTTGCCGTGCCGATACTCGAACTCGAGCGACGGCATGCCGTCGGCCCGGTGAGCGCGCAGCGGGCCATCCAACTCACCCTCCCTGTCACGCCGGCAATGAACCCACTCGCCGCTGTCGAAGTACCACTCCGCCTCGGGGTGCACCGCGCTCGGCCGAGGACCGGGGCCGGCCATGGGCAGCTGATTCGAAGCGGGCGCCATCCCTGCCAGCTTTCAACGACTCGTGTTTCGGCTCGGATCCAAGGACACACTCGGTCACACGGCGGCCGAGCACCTTGCCACTGTCGATTCCGGGTGGCTGGCTTTAGGGTCCAACGCATGACCGAGCTGCTCCCCATCGAAGCCCAATTCCCCATCGCGGACCGTTCAAAGCTGCAGCTGTTCTCCCTGAACACGCCCAACGGCATCAAGGTCGCTGTGGCCCTGGAAGAGCTCGGCATCCCCTACGAGGCGCATCGCGTGGCCATCGGCAAGGGCGAGCAATTCACGGACGCCTTCAAGTCGATCAGCCCCAACTCGAAGATCCCCGCGATCGTCGACTTGAACGGCCCGGGTGGCAAGCCACTGGCGCTGATGGAGTCCGGCGCGATCCTGATCTACTTGGCCGAGAAGACGGGCCGGCTCATCCCGTCGGATCCGGCGCAGCGCCTCAAGTGCCTGCAGTGGTTGTTCTTCCAAGTGGGCCACATCGGTCCGATGTTCGGGCAGTTCGGGCACTTCTTCAAGTACGCGCGCGACAAGTGCGACCACCCCTACCCGCTCGAGCGCTACACGAACGAGGCGAAACGCTTGCTGGGCGTGCTCGACCACGAGCTGAGCGACAAAGAGTACCTGGTCGGACAATTCACGATCGCCGACATTGCGACGTTCCCGTGGGTGAACGCGCTCGGCCCCAGCGCCTACGGCGCACAGGACGTGATCCCGCTCACGCCCTACCCGCACGTGCAGGCCTGGCTCGAGCGCTGCACTGCGCGCCCCTCCTTTCAAGTCGCTAAGGACGTCACGAAGTAACCGCTCCCGAGTTACTGGCTCAATCCGACCGATTCCGTCACGCCGTCAGCGATCTTCGCGCTGCTCGGGTTGCGGCGGCTCTCGGGAAGAAACGAATGGACGTGCTGGGCAAGGTACGCCCACGCGCCGCGCTTCGGATAATTCGGCTCGTCCAGCCCGTAGCGTGGCGGCTTGTGTGCGGGGCGATAGGCAGTGCCAAACAGATAGTCCCAAATTGCGAGCTTCGTGCCGTAGTTCTTACCGGGCGCAGCCAAATCCCGCGCATGGTGCCAGCGATGCATCTCTGGCCCATTCAACACGTATTGCAGTGCCCCACTGCGCACGTTCAAGTTCGAATGAATGTACATGCCCCAAACGGCATCGAGCGTCGCCTTCAGGATCGCCACCTGAGGCGCCGCGCCCAAGAGCACGATCGGCGCAAACTCGATCGTCTGGTTGATGCAGATTTCGAGCACGTGAGAGCGCGTACCGGAGAGCCAGTCCACGTCGTCCACCGAATGATGCGCTTCGTGAATGCGCCACAGCCAGCTCGAGACGTGCTGCAAACGGTGGAACCAATAAATATAGAAGTCGTGAGTGAAGAAAAAGAGCGCCAGCTGCGCCGGGATCGGTAGTCCGCTCACGAGCCCGAGCTTCGACCAGCCGGTCTGACGATCCAAGAAGGTGATGAAACCACTGATCAATAGACCGAGCACGTAGCTTTGGAGCAAGCCGTAGGCGAGCAGATCCGTGAAGAAACCCTCGCGAATCAGGCGTTGCCTGGGTTCGTACGGGAAACGACGCTCGAGCAGGATCAGCAGCAGCGCCGAGAGAACGATGATGACTGGCGACAGCAGCGCGAGCTTCATTCTGCGTCGGCGTCCAATCGAGGGTCGCTCTGAACGCGACGCAGCTTCTTGCGGATCGGGATTTCGCTGTCGTACACGCGCTTCACGCCATCACCGATGGCGCGCTCGACGTCGCGGATTTGCGAGACCAAGCGGTCCAGGCCGGACAGCTCGATCGAAGCCGAGTGATCCGTACCCCACATCGTGCGGTCGAGCGTGATGTGGCGCTCGATGAACGTGGCGCCCAGGGCAACCGCCGCCCAAGTGGGCGCCAGGCCGCTCTCGTGCCCCGAGTAGCCGATCGGGCAGAGCGGGAAGGCCTGCTTCAAGGTGCCAATCATGCGCAGGTTGAGCTCGTCGATCGGGCAGGGATAGGTCGACGTCGAGTGCGCGATCATGAGCTCGCGCTGACCCAGCGTCGCGACGGCTTGGGTGATCTCCTCGGTCGTCGACATTCCGGTCGAGATCATCAACGGCACACCCGTGGCACGCATCGCGCGCAAGAGCGGCAAATCGGTGAGCGACGCCGAGGCCGCTTTGTAACAAGGTGGAGCGAAACGTTGGATGAAGTCCACCGACGGCTCGTCCCAACACGAGGCGAACCACATCAACCCGAGGTCCGCGCATTGCTTGGCGATCTGCGCGTATTCTTGGGCGCCGAACTCGACGCGGCGCTTGTACTCGATGTAGCTCATGCGACCCCAGGGCGTGTCGCGCAGGACCAACCATTGGTCGTGCGGCACACACAGCTCGGGGGTGCGCTTCTGGAATTTGACCGCATCGCAGCCGGCCTTGGCAGCCCCTTCGATCAGTTGCTGCGCGAGCTCCAGCGAGCCATTGTGGTTGATACCGATCTCCGCCACGACGAAGACCGCTTGGCCCTCTCCAACGAGGCGACCGCGAACCGACACGACGGGGCGCGCCGGAAGCGACCAGGGCAAGGGCAACGGCTCGAGCCGTTGACTCGGGCCGTGGGATCCGTGAAACGAGGGTCCGTGAACGATTGAGTCAGCCGAGTTCATCCGTCGTGCTCCTGGGTGTGCGAATTGACGATCCAATCAGCCAATTGTCTGAATGCGCCGTGCCCGCCGCCGACAGTCGCGCAGAACTGCGCCTCCCTCAGCACCTCGGGCGCGGCGTCGCTGGGTGCAGCAGTCAAGCCTTGCTCGGCGACGAAGCGCATGGCTTCCAAGTCGTTGATGTCGTCGCCGATGTAAGCCACTTGCCCGAGCGAGATGCCGAGCTTCGTCACCCAGCGCGCCATGAACTCTCGCTTATCGAGCACGGCCAAGTGAACGTGCGGAATGCGCAGCTTGTGCGCACGTTGCACGACGATCGGCGAATCCTCGCGGGTCAGGAACGCGGTCTCGATGCCCGCATTGCGCAGACGCTCGACGCCCATGCCATCCCGCATGGAGAAGCGCTTCATTTCCTCGCCCCGCGCCGAGTAGTAGACGCCGGCATCGGTCAAGACGCCGTCGACGTCGCTGACGACGAGCGTGATGCCACGCGCGCGGCGCGCGAGCTCCTGCGCAAAGAGCCTCACCACGCGGTCCATCCTCCGTCGACGATCAGGTTGGCGCCGGTCATGTAGGCCGACGCGCCACTGGCCAAGAACAAGAGCGCGCCCCGGTAGTCGGATGGCTCCGCCATGCGCCCGAGCGGCGTGCGCCGGGCGTACTCTTCGCGAAAGTGTGGGTCCGGGTCTTGAGCGACGCCGCCGGGCGATAGCGCATTCACGCGCACGCCCGCCTTGCCCCAATAAGCCGCCAAAAAGCGAGTAAATTGCAGCACCGCCCCTTTGCTCGTGGGGTACGCTGGCGACTTGAAGAACGACTGCGTGCCGTCGGCCCGCTGGTAAAGCGCTTGCTGCGGCGCGACGATGCCGTAGGTCGACGCCACGTTGATGATGCTGCCCGAACCGCGCGCCGCCATGCGACGCCCGATGCGTTGGGCACACAGAAAGGTGCCGACGACGTTCACGTCGAGCATGCGCCGAAAGCGCTCCACGGAGTAGTGCTCGAAGCGAGATTCCTCCATCGCTTCCGAGGAGAACTTGTCGTCGATCGCCGCGTTGTTCACGAGCACGTCGACCGCTCCGAATGCGCCCAGGGTTCGTTCGCCGAGCGCTTCCACGGCATCGGGGATCGTGATGTCGCAAGCAACGCCGAGCGCCGGCAAGCGGTGTGCAACGGACAGCGACTCCGCCAATTCCTGACACGCAGCGCCGTCGAGATCCACGGCCACCACTCGAGCACCCGCCGAGGCCAAGGCCGCGCAATGCTCACGCCCGAGCAGCCCCAAGGCGCCCGTGACGATCGCGACTTTTCCCTGCAAATTAAAGCCTTGCATCGCCTACCTCAGACGGTCTTGCGGAACACCGGTTGCACCGGCACGCCCAGGATGTAGGAAGGGAGATCGCCGTGTCGAGTCGCCTCACGCAACACGCCGAGTGCGCGTTCGTAGGCGCCGAGCACGTGATTCACTTCCGCGTCGCCGTGTGAAAAGGACAGATTGTGAAAGCCGCCCCAGAGCACGCCGTGGCGCAGCATTTCTTGCTGCACGAGCGACTTTTGCAGCAACGGATCAGCAGCGCTGGCGTCGAACTGAATCAAGGTGCGCGCCTCGAGCCCGACCGCCCGCGTGAACGACAGGCCGAGGTCCGCCGCGAGTCGGTTGTACCCATCCTTCAGACGCCCCCCTTGCGTACGCAAGGCCTCGGGTACGTTCTGCTCACGCAGCTCGGAGAGCGTGGCCTTGGCAGCAGCCAAGGACAGCGCTTCGCCACCGAACGTGGTGAAGAAGAACACGTCCTCATCGAGCGCACGCATCACGTCCGCGCGCCCGGTCAAGGCCGAGAGCGGCATGCCATTGGCGACGGCCTTGGAAAAGCAGGCCAAATCGGCGGTGACGTCGTAGCGCTCCTGCGCACCGCCCAGCGCGATCCGGAAACCGGTCCACATCTCGTCGAAGATCAAGAGCGCGCCCGCGTCCGAGCACGCGCGCCGCAGCGCCGGCAAGAAGTCGGGCTTGGGCTCCTCGAACAGCACCGGTTCGAGGATCACGCACGCCACCTGATCGTCGATCAGCTCGAGCAGCGCTTGGGGGTCGTTGTGCGGGAAGGTCGTGGTGAGCGCGCGCGTCGCGCGGGGCACGCCCGCATTGCGCGCCGTGGTACCGACGTACCAGTCGTGCCAGCCGTGATAACCCGAGCACAACACCCGCTCGCGACCGGTGAAGGCGCGCGCCAAGCGCACCGCCGCGCTCGTCACGTCGCAGCCCGTCTTGCTGTAACGGATCATCTCGGTGCCGGGCACGGCAGCGCGAATCAGCTCCGCAACCTCGACCTCGAGCGGGTGCATCAAGGAGAACGTGATGCCTTCTTCCAGTTGCGCCCGAATCGCGCGGTCGACACGCGCGTAGGCGTAGCCCAAGGACAGCGGACCGACGGCCATCGTCATGTCGATGTACTCGTTGCCATCCACGTCCCAGACGTGACTGCCTGCGCCGCGTTGCAAGTACACCGGCGCGACTCCGCGCACGTATTGCGTCGGCCCCTTGGCGAGCGTCTGAGTGCACGACGGAATCAGACCCGAAGCGCGCTGCAAGAGCGCCTGAGAGCGTTCGATGTTGGGCAAGCCTTGGTCGAAACGAATGCCGTTGCTCATGAGTGCCTCCAGGTGACGCCCGCGCCTTCGGGCCGGAAGTGCCGGAGCTCACCGGCATGTGCCAAATGCCAGCTTTGTCCGCGATATTTCGCGTTGAGCTGCGAGATCTCGGGCTGGTCTTCGAGCAGCTGCAGAATCTCTGGCAGCGAGAACACCGGGCGTTGCGCGCTGCACAGCTCCCCGTAGATGCGGTTCACGAAGCTGTAGTCCTCGGCATGGTCGATGGTGAAGCGATGAGTCTTCGAGAAGTCGAAGCCCGTCTCCCAAGTCACGTTGGCGATTCGGAAGCGTTCGGGGCGCTCCCAGATGAAGGGCGTCGTGTGTTCGCGTTCGAATTGCCGGTCGGCGTTCTGAAACGCGCAGGCCAGGGTCGCCATCGACATCACTTCGACGTCGTTGCCGTCGGGCCAGGTCGGGGGAAACAGATTCGTGGCGAAGTCGAGCTCGCCCGCTCCCGAATCATAAACCGCGAGCACGCGATCGATCGCCGCAGGATCGATCAACGGGCAATCCGATGGAATCTTGAGCACCGTGTCCGCGTTGCGCGCAACGCCCACACGATAGTGCCGGTCGAGCAGGTCGTGAGGATGACCGTCGAAGACGCGTACCGAGATGCGCCGGCACAGCTCGCGAATCGGGTCGTCGTCCGAGCTGGTAGTGGTGGCCACGCACACTTCGAAACCCGAATTGGCCGCCAAAATCCGCTCGATTTGCCGTTCCAAGAGGGGCTTGCCGGCCAGCGGGAGCAGCACCTTGCCGGGCAGGCGCGTGGAGCGCATGCGAGCCTGAACCACGACGACGGTCGTCATGCTGCCACCTCCGATTCGACTTGCCGGTGTGCCTTCGTGCGCAGCGATTCCTCACAGACGCGCGCGATGCACTGCGCCGCGGTGCCGTTCTGCTCCGGCATCAGCCGCCTCAGCTCGCTCATGGGGTGCGACGAGTGCACCTCCTTGCCCAGGGCAATGCCGACGAACGCGACCGACGACCATTCGGTGATCAACACCGAACAGTTGGCGATCATGTGGTTCGTCGGCCCTTCCGAGAAAACCAGCGCGCCGGGTGCCAGCTGCGCGATCTCTCGTCGGGCGCGGCCGGCGCGCTCATTCGGGTGCAGCTTGAAGATCAGCTCACGACGACCTGCGATACGTAGCGCGCGACGAATGAAGGCCGATCGGTCGTGTAACTTGAACGTCTCGCGAGCATCCGAGCTGCACACCAGCGCGTAGCCTCGGTGCGGAAAATCGTTATCGAGGAAAGCCGCGCAGTCGTCGAAGTTCGGAATGCCAGTCACGACGACTCGAGCCGGATCTGCGCCTCGGGCAACGAACAGATCCCGATAGCCTTGGCTCGCCACGCAAAATCGCTGATATTTCGCGCTCAAACCGGTAGCCGAGGTGCCGGCGAACCAGCGCGGCAGACGACCGGGGAACCGTCGCACGAGCTCGAACGTCAGCCCAGGTGGGTCCAGGATGCCTTCCTGCACCACGATCAACGGAGTGCCCTCGGCGTTCTCCGGGAGGGCAACGTCGGTACAGGTGACGATCAGATCGTAGTGGCCCCCGACGCCATCGAGGTCGATGGTGAGCTCGTTTCGGTGGAGGTAGTCGAGGCAGCGCCCTCGCAACTTGTCGCCGCCAATCGTGCTCTCCAGAAGCCCCAGGCGCCGCATGAGCGTCACGTAGGCGGCGCCGTAGAACGGCGTGAAGCACGCTGCGACGCCACCCAGCGCGCGCGCCACGTCGTGCAATTGCGTGGTCTGGTTCAGCGAACCACAGATGAAGAGTACGCGCGGACGAGTCACGCGACCGTCATCGGCACCGAAGCTCTCCTGGCTTGCCACAGAGCGACACGTTAGTGGGCGTTCATTGCGAGTTGGTGCCAGTCGTTCAACTTGCTGGTGTCGAATCGGAAGAAGCACGTTCGATTCGAAGACGATTCGCGCACGGCCCTTGGGGAGCGCGCGTGCGAAGTTCGAACGACGCACGTTCGCTTTCGGAATGTCGCCCTCGCTCCATCGTGCCGTAACCCGGGTCGGGTCGTGTGGGGCGCGCTGCCACGCTGTTGGCATCGGCAGCCTGCACGCCGAATGAACAAGCCCTCATCGTCCCGCCCTGGTTCGGCCATAATTTGCGGCATTTTCGCTGCTCTGACGTTCACTTCGAGCGCGCGCGCCGAGACCGAGACTCGTGACTACGACACCCCGCGCTACGAGCCTGCCGGCTTTCCGTTGCTAGCTGGCAACAGCGACATCGGCTTCGAATTCGGCGTGGTGGGCACGCTCAGTCACTTTCAAGACTCGATCGTGCCCTACCACTGGAACCTGGACGCGGTGCTCGCGCTGGCCGTGAAGGATGGTCCGCACGGCCCGGAGATCACACAGCAAAGCTACCAGGCCAACGTGGACATCCCGCAACGTCCGGGCGGACGCGTTCGTTACAATCCACAGATCATGTACACGCGCACGATCAACCAGCTGTACTTCGGCCTGGGTAATGCGTCGCCCAGCGCGCGGCCAGCTGGAGAAACGTTGCGCCACTTCGAGTTCGACGACCGCCAACTGCGGGTGCGGGAGCTGACGCGCGTGCTGCTCAGCGGCCCCTTCGATCTGATGTTCGCCACGATCTATCGCTATGAAAGCCCTCACGTTTATCAAGGCAGTAAGCTGCAAAGCGACGACGCGTCCGGCGCGGCGCGCGGCGTGCACCCGCTGAGCTTGCTCTGCCAATCCGCCGGTCTGGTCTACGACAGCCGTGACAGCGAGGTCTTTCCGCACAGCGGCGGCTTTCACCAAGTGGGGCTGCGAGGCACCTTCGGAGTGCCCGTAGCGCACGGCGTGGGCTATGGCGGGTTCGGAGCGGCCTTTGCTCAATTCATTCCGGTCGGGGGCCCGTTCGTGCTGGCACTCCGCGTCGTCACGGACCTGCAGCTCGGTCACGTACCCTTCTACGACTTGTACACCGGGGGCACGTTTCTGACCGACGAGATGATCGGCGGCTCTTCGGCGGTTCGCGGTGTGCCCGTCGGGCGCTATTCGGGACTGATCAAGGTGTTCGGCAACGCCGAGCTACGCGCGATGTTGGTGCGCTTCCATCTCTTGGGACGGCAGTTTCTGCTCGGCAACAACCTGCTCTTCGACACTGGGCGGCTGTGGAGCGACTACACGTTTCGGGCGGGCGGCGACGGGCACGGCCTCGGGCTCAAGTGGGGCGTCGGCGCAGGGCAGTACCTACAGTGGGGGCAGGCCGCGGTATTTCGCGTGGAAGTTGCGTATTCCCCGGATGCACGCTCCGAGAATCCCAGCCTGCCGCTCGGCATCTACGTAGAAGACGGCGTGATGTTTTAGTCGCGCGAGCGCTGGGTCGAGCCAAGCCAAGTCAGCGTGCCCACGACGAGCGCGATCACGAACACGAACAAGCACCAACCAGGACGCGCCACGCCGAGCCCGTTGCGCCCGACCACACCTTCGAACAGCTGCACCAGCACCGCACCGAGCCCATACGCGGCCGCGCTGTACAACACGACGCGACGCAAGCGCGTCTGCACTTCGACCGAGCGCGGCGTGCTCGGCCAGACGTCGCGACGCAAGTGGCGGATCCACATCAACGCGGGGCTAGCGAGCGTTGCAAGTACGCCGATGACCGAGAGCGTGACTTCGGCCGTGCTCAGATCGGTGCCGCGAATCAGCCGCACCAGCGCCGCAGCCACGACCACCACGTTCACGAAGCCCCAGAACAAGCCGAAGCCGGTGAAGAACACCAACCCAGGACGAGCCAGCCGCACGCTCCGTGCGGTCTCCTCCATCTGTTCATGGATCGAGCCGCTGGACGGCGTCGCGAGCAACGTGCGCGCGGCGGCCTCGAGCAGCGTCGTCGGCACGGTCTCGGTCGCCGGCTCGGGTGTGGACTTGGGTGTGATCGCCGGCAGACGCGCGTCGGGCGCATCGAACGGCTCGAGCGCTTGCTCGAGGGCTTCCATGGTCTGGAAGCGCTCGCTGGGCGTCTTGGCCATCGTGCGTTGCACCACCAGCTCGAGCGACAGCGGGATGGACGGCTCGAGCGTGGAAGGGCGCTCCGGCTCTTGCGTCAGTACGGCGGTCAAGATCGCCATCGGGTCGCTGCCCTCGAACGGCTTTCGGCCGGTGAGTGCGCGATACAAGATGGCGCCCACGGCGTAGATATCCGCGCGTGCATCGACGCGGTCGCCGCGTGCTTGCTCCGGCGCCATGTAATCCGGCGTGCCCATCACGGTACCCGTCTTGGTCAGGCCGTCACTGGTTTCGGCGACCTTGGAGATCCCGAAGTCGAGCACCTTGACGGTCGCGTTCGGTCCGGCGAGGAACACGTTCTCCGGCTTCACGTCACGGTGCACGATGCCGTTCGAGTGCGCCGCGCCGAGCGCGTGACACACTTGCCGCACGATGTGCACCGCTTCGACCGCAGGCAGCTTGCCCAAGCGGTCGAGGTAGCTGCCGAGCTCCTCACCTTGCAGCAGCTCGGCCACGATGTACGGCCGCCCGTCGGCGCTGGTGTTCACGTCGTACACGCCCACCACGTTCGGGTGAGTGAGCACGCTCGCCGCCTCGGCCTCACGCTGAAAGCGGGTCACGACCTCGGGCTGACGTGCCAGCTCGTGGTGCAGCACCTTCACGGCGAAGCGCTTGGTGTGCAGGCGAGTGTGGCGCGCTTCGTACACGCGGCCCATGCCGCCCTCACCGATCACGCGCAGCACCTCGTACGAGCCGTCGAGCAGGTGACCGACTAGCGGGTCTTCATCGTCCGGCGCGTCTGCGAGCGGCGTCGCGTCACGCGGGCAAACGCGAAAGTCGGCCGGGTAGCGCGCTCCGCAGGTGGGGCATACGCGCGGGTTGACCGCAGCGAGGCTGTTTTGCGAACTACGAGGTTGTGTCACAGCGTCCAAGAGGGGGCCATGCTAGCGCTTCGACCCGGGCCTGGGTACGGGCCTGCGCGGGCCCATCCCGAATCGCGCTTTGGGGGCATTTCTTGGGCTAATTCGGCCGCCTGGGCGAAGCGAAGGCAACTCGGAGTAGAGTGGGGGTTTGCCGTGAACGCAGCCATCCAATTGGTCGTGCCGATGCTCGCCGCGCTCGTCACGGGCGGCTGCGCGGCATACGTCGGGTCCCAGAAGCATTCGGCGCCAGGCGCGCGCGCCTATGCGCTGGTGATGTTCAGCCAAGCCTGCTGGGCGCTCGGCTACGTTGCCGAGCTGCTGGCGCCGGACGTGCCGCACAAAGTCTTCTGGGACGACGTGCAGTTGCCGCCGCCGTACCTGGTGGCGATTGGTCTGATATTTTTCGCTTATGGCTACACTGGGCGATCGACGCGCGTCCTTTGGCGACGGCTCTGGCTGCTCGCGCTGCTCCCTGCCCTGGCCTGCCTGTGGGTGTTCAGCGATCCGCTTCATGGCCTAGCGCGCGCCACCGCCCACATCGTGCCGGACCCGCCGTACGGCGCGCTGCTCTACGACTTCAGCATCGTCGAGACGCTGTCGTTCGTGGAGGTGTTCGCGCTCAGCGGTTGGGCGTCGTACTTGGTGCTGCGCAACGCGACCGCGCAAGCTCGGCTGCACCGCTGGCAGGCGATCTTGGTCAGCGGCGGGATCCTGCTCGACATGCTCGGTGGTCTGCCGAGCTTGCTCGGCTATCGCTGGCTCGGGCAGCGAGATTCGTCGCCGTTTTGGTTCACGGTCAGTGGCCTGTGCGTGACTTGGGCGCTCTCGCGGCATCGCTTGTTCGATCTGGTACCGATCGCGCGCGACGCGGTGATCGAGCATTTGCCGGATCCGGTGTTCGTCCTCGACGGCAAGAATCGACTGCTGGACGCGAATCCAGCCGCGCGCGCGCTGTTTCCCGACGGCGGGCCGCGGCTAGGTATCGATGCCGCCACGGCGCTGCCGGCTTGGCTCGATCCAGGGACGGGGCGCCTCGAAGCGCCGCCCGCCGTGCGCGAGCTGACCCGTCCGGGCGGCAAAGCAACTTACGAGCTGAACGAAGCGACGCTGCGCGCCGACAACGGCAAGGTGCGCGGCCGCGCGCTGATCCTGCGCGACATCACCGAACGCCAGCGCGCGCGCAGCACCTTGGAGCGTGCGCACGAAGATCTCGAACGACGCGTCGCGGCCCGTACCGCCGAGCTGGAGGCGGCCAATGCATCACTGCTGCAGAGAATCGAAGAGACGCGCGCCGCGCGCGCCTCTGCCCAAGCCAGTGAAGCCAAGTTCCGGGCCATCTTCGATGGTGCCTACGAGCTGATCGGCATGCTGTCGCCCGATGGCCGGTTGCTCGAGCCAAACCACGCGGCGTTGTCGTTCGCGGGTGTGACCGCGGAAGAAGTGCGCGGGCAATTGTTTTGGGAAACCGCGTGGTGGACCCACTCGCCCGAGCAGGCAGGACAAGTGAAGCTCGGAGTCGAGCGCGCGGCACGCGGCGAGTTCGTGCGCTTCGAAGTGAATCACCGGGACGCGAGCGGCGTGCTGCGCTACCTCGACTTCTCGCTCACGCCCGTACTTGCCGAAGGCGGCATGGTGTCCGCGCTCGTGGCCGAAGGCCGCGACGTCAGCGACCGCAAGCGCGGCGAACAGGAAAAGGCCCAGCTGCAAGCGCAGCTCTACCAGGCCCAAAAGCTCGATTCGATCGGGCGCCTCGCTGGAGGCGTGGCCCACGATTTCAACAACCTATTGACGGTGATCATCGGCAACGTCGATCTGGCGCGCAGTCGTGAGACGATTTCCGCAGAGTTGGCCGAGCACCTGCACGACATCGAGGAGGCGTCGCTCAGCGCCGCATCACTCACGCGGCAATTGCTCTCGTTCGCGCGCCGACAGATCGTCGAGCCGCGCGTGCTCGACTTGAACGGCAGCGTGTCCAACGTTCAGAAGCTGCTCTCTCGCTTGCTCGGCGAAGACATCCTGCTCGACTTGGAGTTGGAACCGGAGCTGTGGCACGTGAGCGTCGATCCTTCGCATGCCGAGCAGATGCTGATCAACCTCGCCGTGAACGCGCGCGACGCGATGCCCCAGGGCGGCAAGCTCACGGTGCGCACTGAAAATCGTCACACGGTGCCGCCGAATCAAGCTGGCCCGAGCCCTGCCGCGGACTACGTGGTCATCACCATCTCCGACGAGGGCGTCGGCATCAGCGCGGATGTGCTGCCTCAGATCTTCGAGCCCTTCTTCACCACGAAACCGCAAGGTATGGGCACCGGGCTCGGTCTGGCCATGGTGTATGGCGCCATGCAGCAGGCATTCGGCGTGGTGGACGTGACGAGCGAGGTCGGCAAAGGCACCTCGTTCCGACTATTTTTCCCGCGCTGCGTGAGGCGCAGCAACGACGGCGCGAGCACGGCGCATCACTCGCGACCTCCACGTGGCTCGGAGAGCATCGCGCTGGTCGAAGATCAGGCCTTGGTCCGCGCCACCACGCAACGACAGCTCGAGAGCTTGGGCTACCGGGTGATGGCCTTCGAAAGCGTGGCGGAAGCCCTGCCCGCTTTGCTGCTCGAGCGTGATTTGTCGCTGCTCGTGACGGACGTGGTGCTCGCGGGGGGCAGCGGACGAGAGCTGGCCGAGCAGCTGCTGCAGGCGCGCCCCGGTTTGGCCGTGCTGTTCATCTCCGGTTACACCGAAGACGTGGTGCTCCGTCACGGCATCGAGCTCGGCGAGGTGAATTTCCTCGCCAAGCCATTCAACGTGAGCGAGCTGGCGCACGCGGTGCGCCGAATCCTCGACACCCGCGCGCGGCGCGCCAGCGCGCTGAGCTCGAGCGCTCAGCCCTTCACGACCAAATAGGTCGTGCTGCCGTGGCGGTTGACGAGCAAGAGCACACCGCTCTTCGACTTCGAGTACAGCTCTTGAAAGCGCTGCGGCGAATCGATGCGCACGCGGTTCACTTCCAGCACTACGTCGCCCGGACGTAGGCCTGCGTGGGCCGCGTTGCTGTTCGGGTCGAGGCGCGTGATGACCACGCCTTGCTTGATGCTGTCGTCGATCTCGAATGCGCTGCGAGTTTGGGGGGTAATGCCCTCCAGCGCCATGCCGTCGAGCGCACCCGTCTGAGTGGACTTCGAGCTGTTCGCCGCCGCTGCGGCGTCGACATCCGGCATTTCGCCGAGCTCGACGTCGGAGGCGTTTGCCTTACCGTCGCGCAGGAAGTCCAGATGCACCTTGTGCTTCGAGCCGCTCGCCGCGATCACGTTGCGGAATTGGCCGCTGGTGTCGACGACCTTGCCGTCGACCTTGAGCACCACGTCGCCGCGGGCGAGCCCGGCCTTGGCTGCCGGTGTGCCCGGCTTGACGTCGGAGAGCAGGATGCCGTTCGCGCTCGGCAGCTTCATGGCATCCGCGATCTCTTGGTCGACGTCTTGAATGGCCACGCCCAGCCAACCGCGCACGACCTTTCCGTTCTTCTTCAGGCTGTCCATGATCGGCGAGGCCATGTTGCTCGGGATCGCGAAGCCGATGCCCTGATAGCCGCCGCTCCGGGACAGGATCGCCGTGTTGATACCGATGAGCTTGCCTTCGGCGTTGATCAGCGCGCCACCCGAGTTGCCAGGGTTGATCGCGGCGTCGGTCTGAATGAAATCTTCGTAGGTTTCGATGCCGAGATCGGTGCGGCCCTTGGCCGAGACGATGCCCATGGTGACCGTTTGGCCCACGCCGAACGGGTTGCCGATGGCGAGCACGACGTCGCCCAGGCGCAAACGCCCAGAATCACCGAACTCCACGGGCGTGAGGTTCGCGACGTCGCCCTTCAGCTTGATCACGGCGAGATCGCTCTTCGGATCCGTACCGACGATGGTGGCAGTGAAGTTGCGACGATCGGAGGTCGTGACCTTGATCTCCTGCGCGTCCGCGACGACGTGATTGTTGGTCAGGATGTAACCGTCCTTGGAGACGATCACGCCCGACCCCATGCCTTGCTCCCGTCGATCCTCTCCGCCACCTTGCGGGCCGAAGAACGGCATGAAAGGCATCGGCGAAGCGGACATCTTCGTGACCTTGGTCATCGAGATATTCACCACGGATGGCAGCACGCGCTCGGTGATGTCGGCGATCGACTCCGCCCCGACGCGGCCCAAGACCGGGTTCGGTACGACTGTAACGGGCGTGGCCGAGCCGTGGGTTTCTGCGGCAATCTCGGGGTGCAGGGAGCTGCTCGACTTAGCGCAGCCGGCAGCCGCAACAGTAGCCAACAGGAGCAACGGAGTCGTGAATCGCCGAGTGATCATCGCTAACTTTTCCTCAGGGTAGGCAGCAGGGGCCGCGTACTGGGATGAACAGCAGCCGGCGTGAGTTCATTCCCCGAGTCGGCGGCGCACGCAACCGAACGGTTCAGCTGAAAAATTCTCGAATCTTTTGGGCTTGGTCGCGCGCGTCCTGACGGCCAATCTCGATCAGCTCGTGCGCGAAGCTGCCGTCGAACAGCAGGTACGACGCCCAATCCGCCTCGGGCTCCGGCGCGTCGCTGGCCAACTTTTCGATCAGGTATTTGGCGACCGGGCGCAGGTTGGTGGTCTTGAGCGACTTGCGGATGAAGTCCCCCGCCACGCGCCCCAAATCGCGAGAGGGCTGGAAGACCAGCTTCTTCAAACGGCGGTACGGGGCACCGCGATGCTTGATCCACACTCTTTGAATGCGCTCGAGATCGTCGGCGTCAAGGGTCTCCTCGAGCACTTCCATGACCTGGTTCAGGCGTTCGAGGACCTGCAAATCGTAGGCGACGGGGTCGAGCAACAGCGCGTTCAGCAACTTGCCGACGAGGAAGACCGAGCTCAGCTCGCCGCCCTTGCCAGCGTCGCTGGCTTCGGCTGCCGCGACCTCGCGCTGGCTGCGCTCGTGGCGCACGGACACGATCACCAAGCGCTCGGCGCCTGCACGAATCGCCGGCGCGATCGGCGTGTTGAAGCGCAGCCCGCCGTCACAATAGTAGTGCTCACCGATGCGGCGCGTCGGAAAGAGCAGCGGAATCGCGGCCGACGCCAGCACGTGATCGGCGGTAATGCGCTCGAATGCGGTCGCTTTGCGTTCGTCGCGCGTCGGCTCGATGTGGCACGAGGGCGAGCGCTCGGTGAACATCGTGGTCCGCCCTGAAACGACGTGCAGCGCTGCGACCATCACCGCGTCGATCACGTTGTTGTCGATGTTCTCGTGTAACTTGGCCCAGTCGATGCTGCGGCGCACGAGCACTTCGATGCCGCGCGAATCGAGTAACGAGTTGCCCGTGGGCTGTTCGCCCTTCGAACGGAACCGTTGCAGCGCATCGGGCAGACGCGCGAGCCCAAACGGGCGCACGCGCGCGTGGTCCTCGAGGCGTAGGCTGTTCCAGACTTCGGCCAAGCGCTCGACGCCGTGGTCGGCCTGTCCGGCGTTGGAGGCGAGGTACGTCGCATTGATGGCACCCACGGAGGTACCGGCGAAGATCTGAAAGGTCGGGCCCGAGCGCGGTTCCGGGTCCAGAACCTCCATGATACCGGCGACGATGCCGACTTCGTAGGCGCCACGCATGCCGCCACCCGAGAGCACCAAGCCTATCTTGGCCTTCGCCTGTGGTGCGTCGCTGCTCACTACTCAAACTGTCCGGTGTCCTTCGGGTCTAGGCAAGCAAAAGCGGTCGGGTTTCCGGGGCCTGCGGGCCGCGCCGAGCGAGCGGCGGGCCGGATTTTTCAGAATTTCCGGGGTTTATCTGGACGTTTGTGGGTGTGCTTTCCGCAACACCGCGATCCTGCGAAACTCGAGGGAAGCTCCCAATGACGGCACAGCTCGTGCTCCAAGCCGGCGGCGCCACCGATGTCGGTAAGCGCCGGACGCACAACGAAGACTCGCTGCTGGTGCGCGATGACCTCAGTCTCTACGTCGTGGCCGACGGCGCCGGCGGGCACAACGCCGGCGAGGTCGCGAGCGCACTGTGCGCGCGCTCGATGTCCAACTACTTCGGCGCCACGATCCGCAGCACCCACCAGAGCCCGGAGTTCAATCGCTTCGGCATCCCGAACGGCGCGCGGCGCCTATCGGCCGCGGTGCTCAAAGCCAACCGCGACATCGTGGAGATCTCGCGCTCGTCGCAGGCCCACCGAGGCATGGGCACGACCGTCGTCGCGGCCTGCTTTTCACCGCGCTCGGGCCTGATGCACGTGGCGCACGTCGGCGATAGCCGCTGCTACCGCTTGCGCGCCGGACACTTGGAGCTGCTCACCAAGGATCATTCGTTGCTCACCGACGTGATCGAGCAGCGCCCCGAGCTGGACGACGCGGTGCTGGCGCGGCTACCCAAGAACGTGGTCACGCGCGCGCTCGGCATGGACGAGCAGTTGCGGGTGTCCATTCGCTCGTACGCCGTGGTCGAAGGTGACCGCTATTTGCTGTGTAGCGATGGCCTGAGTGGGCCGGTTTCTGCCCCAGAGCTTGCCACGGCCTTGGGACGTGACGAGCCGCCGCAAGCGTGCGCAACGCGGCTCGTCGAGCTGGCCAACGTCGCCGGTGGTCCGGACAACATCGCCGCAGTGGTACTGCACTGCCAAGGCGGTCACGCGCACGAGGTACCTGCCGATAGCGTGCCCCCGCCGCCGCCCGAGCTGTTCAGCTTGCCGGGTGACTTCGACCCCGATAAGTCCGACCCAGAGCTGCTGATTTTGGGCATCGAGGATCTCGACATCACGGAAGGCACGGAGAGCGCGAGCGACGGATTGCTCAAGGCGCTGGGCGATTTGGTGGTAGGTCCTGCTCGCAAATGAGCGATGAGACCGGCGCAGGCGCGCCCCCAGAATTTTCGCCCCACGAACCGCCGCGCATGGCTGCCGAATTGGGCGCGATCGATGCGAGCATCGGCCCTGCCCCGGAGGACTTCGTGGTCGACGAGATCCCGCTTTATGCGGCGAGCGGGGCTGGAGAGCACGTGTACGTGCGCATCGAGAAGCGCGGCTACACCACGCCTGCGATGGTGCGCGCCGTCACGCGGGCGGCCGGTGTCGACGAACGCGACGTCGGCTATGCGGGGCTCAAAGACAAGCACGCCGTGACGCGCCAATGGCTGAGCATGCCGAACAAATCGCGACCGCCGAGCGAGTGGCAATTGCCCGAGGGCATCAGCGTCGTCGAGCACACGCGCCACGGCAACAAACTGCGCACCGGGCATTTGCTCGGCAATCGCTTCCGAATCACGCTCGTCACCCAAGACCTGGGCGCGCTAGACAAAGCGGCGCCCATTGCTGAGCACTTGAAGCAGCACGGCGTGTACAACTACTACGGGGGCCAGCGCTTCGGTCGCGGCGGCGACGGACTTCGCCAAGCGCTCACTTGGCTGCGCGAAGGCGGAAAGATGCACGGGCTACCGCGCTTCTTGACCAAGCTGTACCCCAGCGTGATTCAAGCGGAAGTCTTCAACCGCTACTTCTCGGCGCGAAGGGCACTGGGGTTGGATCGCTTGCTGCTGGGCGAAGTCGTGCGCTTGGATCAAGCGGGGGCAATGTTTGCGGTCGAAGACACGGAGCGTGAAGGCCCGCGGCTCACGAGCGGCGACATTCACCTAACCGGGCCGATTTTCGGACCCAAGGCGCGCGCGACGTCAGCGGATGCGGCGGCGCTCGAGCTGTCATTGATCGAGGAGTTGGGCTTGGACGCCGAGGCACGGGAAAAGCTCGCGCGCCTGGCACCGGGCACGCGTCGTGATCTGATCGCAAAGGTAGAGAATCTCGAGCTGCGCTGGGCGGGTGTCGGCCGCATGGAGCTCGAATTTTCGCTGCCGTCGGGCAGTTACGCCACCGAAGTGATCCGCCAGTTTACCGCAGCGCCGTTTTTCACCGGCGAAGCGGATCGCGGCGCTGACGCCTGAAACCAGGGTTCTGATTGCAGGTCGACGGCAACGCGCACTAGAGTGCGGGGTCATGAGCGGCAACGATCTTCAGGCGTTGGGAGAAGCGAAGCTCGACGCGCTGGTCGAGGTAATGTTCCTGGCTGCCTCGGCCGATGGCGAGTTCAGCGTGGTCGAGCGCGCGCACTTCTTGAAGAGCGTCGAATCGCTGACCACGGGCCGCATTCCCACGGCGCGGCTTGGAGAGCTCGTGAAAGAGGCTGCGGAGGCGTTGGAGAGCGAGGGCCGCGAGGCGCGGTTGGCCAGCGTGAAAGCGCGCTTGCCCGACGCTGCTTCGCGCAAGGTGGCGCTGCTGCTCGCCATTCAGGTCACTGCGGCGGACGGAATCATTCGCACCAGCGAGCGCGAGTTGATTTTGGAGGCCGCCGAGGCGCTCGAGATCGATCGCGACGACGCCGCAGACATGGTCAGCAAGGCCGCCGCTGAGCTCAGCGCGCCGTAAAGAAGCGATCGTCGAGCGAGGGGCTCAGCTTTTGGAGCTGCGCCTTCACCGCACGCCACTTCGCGTCGACAATCGGATCGGAAGCGGCCAGCGCCGCGAATGCATCGGGCGCCGCCATGTACATGGCGAAGGTCTCCGCCTTGTCTTCCTCGAGACCTGACGTCGCGTAGCGCGAAACGAAGCCAGGCAGATCGCTTCGAAAGCGGCCCGCGCCCGGTTCACGCTGAAAACGGCCACCGTCGCCGTACACGAAGTAGTGGTCGTTCAGGCCGAGCCAGGCGGGATCATGGGAGAGCTGATCGTCGTCGGCGTAGTCCGCGAAGTGAAAGATTTCGTGGTGCACGAGGCGACGCAGGAACGGCGCGTCCGCGTCGACATCGACGATCAGCGTGCCGTGATAGTTCGGCAGAGAGGGGATGGCGACGGAGCCCTCGTGCAACTCGGTGCAGAGCAGCAAGCGGTGCAGGCGCGCGCGGCGCAGAAACTCCGCCGAGTAGCGGGCAAGCTCATTGGCGAGCGTTGCAAGCGCACGCTCGGTCGCTGCCTTCGACGCGGGCACCGCGCTGAGCGTGCTCGCACCCGATTCGAGCTGAACCGCGCGTCCAGGGACGACGACTTCGACGCCCAGCGCGGCGAGCACTGTGTTCGCCGCGCCCTTCCCTGCCAGCGGCGCGATACCGTGTTGAAAGAGGTCCGCGCGCAACGCCCAATCGGCTTCTTGCGCGAGCCGCGCGCGCTCCGCCTGCGGATCCCGCAGCTCGGCCGCCAACAGCCCGACGCCGGGGGTGACCAGGAGCGCAACCGCCACCGTCAGCATCATGAAGTTGGGCCTCGGAAAGCGGTCTCGAAATCGCCCCTCGGGCAGCCGGTCTGGGGTGTCCGCGGGCATCACTCAATGGCTAGCATTTTCTGACATTCTGGCCTTGGCGCCCAGGGTGTTGAACCCTCGGTTGACCCAATTCTTGGCCCCGACCCAGGGTGACCTGTCAGAATTTCGCGCGTGACCGGCAGAGCCGCTTTTTTCGTCCTATTTGCCGCCTCGGCCGCCGGGCTGGGCGGCTGCGCGCATGAGACCCCAGAAGCCTCCAGCCCATACGGCGCGAGCGCCGGCTGGGTCGTCCCGAGCAGCTATGCCTGGCCCCCCAAAGCCGTGACCAGCAACGGATCGAAGCCGACCCTGGGTCAGGGAAGCGGCGCGGTCGCTGGCCTGCCCTCGTCGGTGAGCAAGTCCGGGACTAGCGCGCCGAGCTCGATCTTCGCGAAGGTGCTGGGCGACGTACCGCGCCCCCGAACGCGCAATGAGCTGCGCTCCGTGTTACCCGGCAGCGCCGACTGCGTGACGCGCCTCGCCGAGCACGATGTGCGCTTTCGTCCCCTCGATCACGCGATTGGCGTCAAAACGCCAGTCGTCGTGGAGGGGCCGATCGAGGGCATCCGATACGCCAGCGGCAACGGCCCACTGATCGCCGATTGTCGCTTGGTGCTCGCACTCGCGCTCGTCGCACCATCACTAACGAGCTACGGCGTGAGCGACATTCGTTTCTCCGGCGCCTACGTGTTCCGCTTGAGCAACAAGCACCGCGTCAGCCTGCACGCCTACGGCCTCGCCATCGACTTGCACGGCTTCACCCGCTTCGGAACGCACTACGAAATCCAGCACGATTTCCGCAAAGGCATCGGCCTGACGACGGCCGAAGATGCACCCATAGCCAACGGCTTTGCATCGCGCTTACGAGAGAGCGGCTTCTTTCACGAGTACCTGACACCGGACGACAACGCCGATCACCACGACCATGTGCATGTCGGCGTGTCGCCGTTGCCGGATGAGGTGCAGTAGCGGGTGGGATTTGCAGCCGTTAATTGACGCTCAGGATCGAATTGGCTGATAGGTGCGGAGGTGGGGTGCAGTTGTCGGTGCAGGACGGCGGATCGTTCTTGCAACCGTCCGAACTGGTGCCGTCATCGAGACAAATGCGGATCGGCGCCGATACTCCGGGATTGCCCACATTGTCCAATGCACGCGCGGCGAGGCAAACCCAACCCGGGGTCGTCGTGCCGCCCGCCGACGTGCTAATCGCCGTCGAGACGTCCCAAGGCTGCCCAGTGCAGAGGAGATCTGTCGAGCTGTCGGAGGGTTGGATCGCATAGATAATCGGCTCCGTATTGCCGTTGTCGTGATGGACCACGACGGACATGTCGGAGCTATTGTCTTTGCACAACGCAGGAAAGGAATTCTGCTGGCCGCCCATGCACCCCAGGTTGCTATCGATCTCGGCGCTGTGAAACGAAACTCCGCCGCGGGGTAAACCCATATTCGGCAGCAGCTGCTTGAGCCCCAAGAATGGAATTGGCTTGTCTGTGGGCTTCTTCTGATGCGGAGGCGAACCGGTCCAGATTTCGTCACAGACGCCATCCATGTCGTCGTCAGCGAGCAACGGTGAGCTGTTATCGTATTGGACGAACAGCTGCACGGAATCCTTGTTTGGGCCTGCATAGAAAAAGTCCGTCTGGCCCGGCTTTTCGTTCGTGAGGTCATAGACCAAGGCGCGGAAGCGACCGAAGTTCGTAATAGTTCCCAAGTCGCTAGGAGCCCCCTCGCCAACTGGGTCGAAATAATCGGAGCACTGCTTCTTTGCAGCGCTGGTCCCAGCACGAACGATATAAGCATTCGGCGGATCGAGGTCGACCAAGGGTGGTTGATTGTCCAGGTTGTAAAGTCGCGACATGCCCAACGACGAGTTGCCAGCCCTGTCCTTGGCTAGGACGTTCACCGTCACTTGTGTGTCGCCCTTGTTGCTTGCCAAGAGCTCGCCGCCGAACAAGAACGAATACTGACCGTCCGTGGTCGACGTCCACTTGCCATCGGTCGAAGAAAACGGGTAATCAACGGAATTTAGCCGCACCAGTACGTCCACAGGCTCAATACCGGAGAGCGCGTCCGTTACCGTAAAGGTGAGCACGGAGGCGCGGCCGACCACTGCGTTTACTACTGGAGAGCCCAACGCAATTGCTGGGCCGGTGCCATCCAGAACGAAAGTGTACGCGAGTGACGCGCTCGCTTTGTCGGGGGCTTTGCGCTGGTTGCGCGCTTTGATCAGCACCGGCACCTTGCCGGTCGGCGGTGCGCTGAATAGCGACTTGTCGGAGAAGTTGACCGTCGCCTTGTAGGATCCGGAGCCGGCGGCCATCGTGGGAATTTCGACCCCACCAATCATCAGGGTCACGCCACTCACCGCCGCTTGCTTATCCGCTTTCGTCAGTGGAACCGGCGCAGTGGCAAACTCGACTGTCATCGGACCGAGCAGGTTGTGCGGGGAGTTCTCCGTCGGCTGCACGGCACCCACTTCGGGGCCATGGTCCACGAACGTGTCGATGCTTGCGCTGGCGGAGTTGGCGGGGCTCGCCTTGTCGCTGGCACCACAACGAACGGTGAGCGGCCCACTAGCTACCAAAGTCAGAGAAAACGACGCCGCGTACTCGTTGTCATTCTGCGTAGGAACACCGCTCATCGATTTGATGCTCTTGCCGTCGGCATCCAACAACTCGATCTGCACGGTGGCCGGGTCCACCGCGGCTGCACCCTTGGCCGTCGATTGCGTCACGTCACACGTAACCGTGATTTGATTGTCGATGATTACTGCGTCGACATTGGGATCTGCTGCAGCGTTCGGCGACGTAATTTGAATGCGTGGAGCCAGAGCCGAGGCCATGCCTCCACCTGTTCCTCCGCTGCCGCCGCCGGCCTGTGATGTTTCGCCAGCAGCCCCCGCATGACCGTGCCCACCAATTCCGCTACCGCCGCCGGTATCAGTACCGGGATCAACGAATGGGCCGTGGTCGCTCTTGCTTCCACATGCGACCGCAAACAGCAGAACCCCGAGCAGCGCGAAGTATTTCATGAACACAATCGTCCTATTCCAATCCAGCCCTGAGGCGCCGGTTCTACTACATCGGCCGGGGGCGGCAATGGTTGCTCAATTTTGCAACTGAAGCCCGCGTCGCCAAACGTGTGCAACTATCTTCACAGCGCGTAATTTTGACGCAATATTTCGCTCGTAAACGTAGCGCGCAGATAGAATCCACGTGGCAAAGCGGCGAAGCGCGCGCCGTCGACATCGACGCCGCGCCGGCGCGCATGCGAGTCGCGCGCTTTGGGTCTGATTTGAAGGCAGCGCCCGATGTGGCCGGTGATGGTTTCGACATCACCCCTGCCGATGATACCGGCGAGCTCCTCCCAGTCGAAGCGTAAGGCGGATTCCGCCGCCTCGGTCAGCGACCAGAGGAGCGGCTCACCGATGCGGCGCTGTGCCACGGCGATCTGTCGTTCGCCCTCCACCGGCACCCAGAGCACGCGACTCAGCTTTCGACGAACGCGTGACGAAGCCCACTCGACCTCGCCAATCTCGGTGAGCGGGATGGTGCACACGAACGTCGACTCGAGCGCGCGGCCGCGCGAGTCGACGGGCAAGGTCTTCAGCTCGATGCCCAGGGCCTCGAAGTCCGGCGCCGCGCGCGAGCCCGCGGTCGCACCCAGACAACGCTCGAGCAGCGCGCCCACGAAGCCCTTGGCCCGCCGCAGATCCGGCGGCGCAACCAGCGAAAACCGCTCCGCGACCTGACCCAGGGTGAGCCCCGATAGTGCGCGGGCGCGGGTGAGGAGCTCGGTTTCGGATTGGGGGGCGGGGGTCGCGGGCAATGGCATCAGGCCGTGGCCCTGCGGTAGCGTGCGACGAGCAACGCGATGTCGTCGTCTTGCCGAGCGAGGAAGCGCTGCACGGAGCTGAGCAAGCGATCGCGAATTTCGGAGACGGCCGCATTTCCCGCCGCCTCGAGCTCGCGGCACAACCGCTCGATACCGTAGTGCTCACCGCTGGTATTGGCAGCTTCGATCACGCCGTCCGTAAACAGCAGCAGCACGTCGCCGTCCTCCAAGCGCGCGTGCTGGTTCTCCGTGACATCGGCGATATCGAGCGTAGCGCCGACCCAGGTGCCGAGTGTTTCGATACGCTGACACTTGCCGGTCGCGGCGCGCAAAATGATCAAATCCTCGTGGGCGCCCGCGAACACGAGCTCGCCGTTCGCGAAGTAGCGAATCAACGTGAGAGTGGCGTGTTCGTCCTGGCCCAGGCGATTTCGAACGTTGTCGTAAAGGACGGCGTTCACGACCTGGAGCAAATTGCGCGGCGCCGCGTGGAAGTCATCGCGGCCGAGCGCGGCCACCATGCTCTGAAGCATCATCATCACTAGGCCGGGGCGCAGACCATGCCCGGCCACGTCTCCAATGCCCAACCAACAACCGCCAGGTCCCGGCAACACGTCGTAGTAGTCGCCCCCGACCTCGGTGGCTGGCACCATCGTGGCAGCGATCTCCAAATTCTCGACTTGCAGGTCCCGCGGCAGGATCGAAGTCTGAATGCGCGTCGCAATCGCAAGCTCGCTCTCGAGGCGCTGCTTTTCCGCTTTCTCGCGCTGGGCGGCTTCCTCTGCCACACGGCGAACGAGCTCGGCACCGCGCAGCGCAGCGCTGATCAGCTCGCGCAGCAGCTCGTACACGACTCGCCGCTTGGGCCCGAGCTCGAGCACCGCATAGCCGAGCTGGCGATTCTCGAAAAATAATGGCTCCACCACGAGCGACTTGCGGCGTTGACCGCGCAGTTCTTGCGGCACGATGTGCGCGGTTCGAAAGCACACGCCCGAGCTCGAGATCTCGCGCAAACGCCGATCCTCGTAGGCCACGATCATGCGCGA
>OUNO010004832.1_pt2 | contig 34688 bp, 28 predicted proteins | sample 1779811 | NCBI WGS metagenome assembly OUNO01 (sample SAMEA3914804, study PRJEB12502) | metagenome | biome: forest; material: soil | place: Canada | collected 2010-06-25 | depth 0.3 m
TCAAGCACGGGCAGTGCTTTAGCCGGAGAAATTTTCCCTTCAAACGGGCAACCCCAGACAGTGGAAACATAGCCACGAACCTTGAGGCCCTGAGCTTTCGCTTCCTTCACGAGTGCTTCGATCTCAACAAAGGATTCGTCAACAGTCATGCCGATGTTTTTCTGATTGAAGGTGTCGCTCACCGCCGTAAAGACCGCGATGTTTTTCACCTGGGATGCAATCGCGCGTTCCAGCCCCTTGCGGTTCGGAACAAGATACCAGCGATCCCCGTTCAAATTCTTTTTCAACAACTCAGGCTCAATCCGCTCGCTGTCCGCCATCTGCGGGATCTTGTCCGCGCGAACAAAGGCACCCGCCTCCACGTCTTTCATGCCTGTTTTGACGAGGCTCTCGATCAACCAGAGACGGTCTTCAAACGAGAGAGTTCTCTTCTCGTTCTGGAGGCCGTCGCGGGGACCGACTTCAAAGATGCGGATGGAATCGGATTTGTTCATTTCTTTTCCTCAAAATCGAGAAGCTTCTGGCCCGGAGTCAGAATCGCGCCTTCAGTAACGTGAATCTTCTTCACGGTTCCGTCGGTGCCGGCCTTGATTGCAAATTCCATTTTCATCGCTTCCACCATGAGAAGCGGAGTTCCTGCAGTCACGACTGCACCTTCAGTGGTCGCCACTTTCCGAACCTTGCCCGGGAACTGAGCGGTGTAATCCTGAGCAGAACTGCCGCCTGCGGCCCCACCACGGGAAATCGGAATGCGTTCACCGTGGACGTTAAGCGAATTGCCTTGAGTCAGTTTTGCAAAGAAGTTCTGTTTCGTGCGGGAGTAATAGAAACGAGTGCGATCCGCAATCTTGCCGTCGACGGTACGGGTTGCAATCACCCATCCACCGGGACGCTTCTCAAAGCTCCACTCTTTCAACGATTCGGGATTTGCCGCTTCCCAGTCGAATTTCTTTCCTGCGATTTTACCTTGAATCTTCATACCGGGTTTGAACTCCAAATCGAGGTGGAATCCGCTCTTTCAGCAAATGCCCCACCAGTTGTTGCAGAACCCGGCCGGAAGGCATCGGACGCTTCGAATGCGGAAATCATATCAAGTTCAGACCTCGAGAGCGAAGGTGAGAACTTTTGGAACTCTTTATCGAGGAAGTGTGTTGTCACTTTTCCTTCGACCACTTTCGGGTGATGCGCGATCTCATTCAAGTACTCAAGATTGGTTCCAATTCCGCTGATCACGGTTTCACGCAAGATGTACTGCATGCGTTTCACCGCAACTTCACGGTTCTGACCGATGGCGATCAGTTTTGCACACATGGAATCAAAGCTCGTGCCCATGACTTGACCGACTTCCACTCCGCGGTCCACGCGGATGCCCGGGCCGCTTGCCCAGATCAGGTGATCAACGGTGCCGGTGCACGGAATGAATTCCTGAGCCGGATCTTCCGCGTACACCCGAACTTCAATCGCGTGTCCGATTGGCTTTTCGAGAACTGGAAGGGTGTAAGTCTTCTGAATCGCAAGTTTGATCTGTTCATGAACGAGATCAATACCGGTGATGCTTTCGGTTACCGGATGTTCAACTTGAAGACGAGTGTTCATCTCAATAAAGAAGAAATCCTTCGCTTCGCCGTTCACGGAATCCACGAGGTACTCGATGGTTCCAGCACTGCGGTACTTCGTGTACTCGACCAGCTTCATCGCGCTCTCAAAGAGACCTTTGCGAATGGACTCGGACAAGAACGGAGCCGGAGCTTCTTCCCACACTTTTTGGTGGCGACGCTGAAGGGAGCACTCACGCTCAAAGAGATGAACGCCGTTTCCTTTGCCATCACCGAAAACCTGTACTTCGATGTGGCGCGGACTCTGAACATAACGTTCAAAGAAAAGCGTTCCGTCACCGAAAGAGGAAATCGCTTCGCGGGATGCGGCTTCTGCCTGCTCTTTCAAATCTTCAATGCGATCCACCCGGCGCATCCCTTTCCCGCCACCGCCCGCATGGGCTTTGATCAGGATCGGGAAGCCGACTTTTTCAGCAGCAAGCTTCAGTTCCGCCGGAGAGGACTTGAGTAAATCGAGTTTCGCCCAAGGTACGGTGGGAACACCGATCTTTTCTGCAATTTCTTTTGCAGCGATCTTTCCACCCATCGCTTCCATCGTCTCGGCCAAAGGCCCAAGGAAATGAATGCCCGCTTCTTCCACTGCTTTCGCAAAGTGAGGACGCTCGGACAAGAATCCGTAGCCCGGGTGAATGAGGGTCACACCCAAGCTCTTTGAAACTTCGATGATCGCTGAAACATCGAGATAACCTGGAACAGCAGCAATCTCATCCGCCATCGTGACGTGACGAGCACCTTCGTCCCCTGGTGCGTAGATCGCAACAGTCGGGATTCCAAGTTCATAAGCCGCCTGGAAAACCCGGCAGGCAATCTCGGAGCGGTTTGCAACGAGGAGTTTGTGTTTACTCATTTGGCTCCGATCCAGGACGGTTTGCGTTTTTCCAGGAATGCAGAGATCCCTTCCTGCGCTTCTTGGCCCACGCGGAGTTCAGCGAGTGAACGGGAAACATATTCGATACAATCAGGAATGCGAGCGCGCTTCTCAGCCCAAGTGAGATCAAGCACAAGACGTTTTGCGACCTTCATCGCAGTCGGTCCACACTCAAGCAGGTTTTTGCAAAGCTCAGTCAAATGGGCTTCCATTGCGTCGCGGGTGTCGAACACTTCGTGAACGAGACCCACTGATTGTGCCTTCGCGGCTTTGAAACGTTCAGCACTCACAAACAATGCGCGCGCGTGGGAAGCGCCGATTTTTGCGGTGACGAAAGGTCCGATACAAGCGGGAACCACGCCGAGGCGAACTTCACTTAAAGAGAAGACCGTTTCTTTTTCAGCAAGCACGATATCGCAGATCGAAACGAGGCCAACGCCTCCACCGATTGCAGCCCCGTGGATCACACCCACAACGGGTTTTGAAAATTCATTGAGCAGCGCAAACATATTGGTCAGGACCAGAGTGTCTTCCAGGTTTGCTTCGAGTGGAAGATCGCGGGAGCGCTTCATCCAGTTCAGATCGCCACCGGCGCAGAATACGGATCCGTTTCCACGAAGGACCACGGCGCGGATCGAAGGATCGGAAGCCTCGTTCCGGAACACGCGAGCGAGCTCTTCAATCATTTTTTCATTAAAGGCATTGCGGATGTCAGGACGGTTCAGGGCAACGGTCAGGATCCCGGTTCCGGAGGATTTCACTTCCAAAGTTTCGTAGCTGTTCATGCCCCCATTTTTGCAGAAAAAGCATATCTTTGCATCGAAAAATGAATGCGGAAGCCCTGACTACGTCGTGGTGCGTCAGCAAATAGCCGGGGGACGAAAGAATCAAAAAAATGACGCCGGACCTCAAGATTTTTCAGCTTTGTGCCGATAAAGACCAAGGTGAGCATGAGTTTTTTCAAACAGTATCGCTATCCCCTCGGAATCACGCTTTCGTTGATTGGCGTGCTTTTCGTCTTTCAAAACGCGACTTGCTCCCCTCCTTCTGCGGGTCCTTCCCGTCAGACGATTACAACTCTCGATTACGGACAGGGGCAACTCTCGGTTAGCGCTGCAAAGAACCAGCTCACACTGAACGAAACGACCCAGTTGCAGGTTCAGGGCGGAACGCCTCCTTATACTTTTTTTGTCCTGTCGGGTGGTGGCGATGTTTCGGGCAACGGCGCTTACACCGCTCCCGCAAATGAAACCACAGCTCAGGTGGAAGTGGTCGATGCTCCGAGAACTTCGGTTGGCGTTGTGAACGTCGTCGTTTCGACGGGCACAACCACACCTGCCCCATCCGTGAAGTATTCCTCCCTGCAATGGCAATCGACCGGCGCGAGCCAGCTCACCTTCTCCATCGCCCGCTCGGGAAGCGCTTTTGCAATCACGGTGACCAGTCGCCAGTCCCAGAGCATTTCTCAAACGGTTTCACTCACCAAATCCAGCAACAGCAGTCTATATGATTTTGTAGATGGCGTGTTTGAGGGAAAAACTCAAATCTTGTCCGACGGATCTCCAGGCAGTGATGGAAACTGGAGCACGCTCGTGCTCGAGCACTCGAATGGATCGGAACAATTCACTTCTCCGGTCACCAACGGAAGCACGCAGCAGTTCGACGATCTCTATCAGTACGTAATCTCAAACCTCGATTAATAAAAAAAGCCTCTTCCCGGAGGAAGAGGCCTTCTTGTTTCATCTTTTCAGATAAAAATTCTAGTGGAAGAAGTAAGTCGCTGCTGCAAGAAACTTGAACGCGTGAGTCGCGAAGATTTCTTGTGAGTTCAATGTTCCAGGACCGAAATGGTCATAGTGAGCCTCAGGACCTACTGCGAAGTTTTCGCCGATTTTGAATTCGTAACCTGCGAATCCACCGACAGTGGCAACGCCGGTGATGGCAGTATCAACGCTCATGATCGCGAAACCTGCTTCAGGACCAAAGTAGAAACCGGTTCCAGCAACTTTTCTGAAGTTCGCTTGAAGGAGTACACTTGCGTAGCCGAGGTTTTCGCGGCTGCCTCCGACGAGTACGTTTGAAATTGCGTAGTCATCGTAGCTCACGCCGAGAGCGAGAGTGGAGAAATTGGTTACTTTAAAGAGGTCGATCCCAACGCGTGCACCGTAGTTAAACTGGGTTGCAGTGCTGGTGTTGGAGCCTGGAACAGATGGAGCAATGGAAACACCACCGAGCAAACCAATATAGAGGTTTGTAGTGGGAGCCGGAGCCGCCGCCGCTCCTTGCTCCTGCGCGAACGCAGAAGTATTCAGGGTGAAAATAGCCAAAAGAAGTACTGTGAATGATTGAATCGTCTGTCTCATATGACAAAGGAGCATAATCGAAAAAGCCAAAATGCCAACTGATTTTTAAGACAGCGGGAGAACGAAGAATGCCTAAGACAATAAAAGATTCGCGCACGCGAGAGGATGATTCTCTCACCCGGTTGCGGATATTCGAGTGAACCGCTCCATATATATAGAGGCGGTTTTTCTGTTCATCTGTGGAACCGGATGAAACGAACTTCGTTTAACTTGAAACTTTTTCCCTTCATTTTAAGGCTTAAAACCGTACTTTTTCCACGATCTAACCTTCAACAATCAATGACCGTGCCTGATTTTTAAGATATATTAACAATCTGCTTCACATTCATGACGCGGGGCGAGATACTGGTATCAACACCAGCACCATGCGTTTCTTAATGGACCCCAAACGCCACAAGGTCGTGGCCGGAGGATAATATGAATACGGAAGTACAAAGCTACAAACTGAGAAACTTAATGGCAATCAACATCGCGCTGATGTTGCAAGCGTGTGAGTTCGGAGAGAACCAACAATTCTTCTCCCCTCTCGCAGGCGATGTATCCAGTGCGAAACCAGGAAGTGATCCAACGAATGGATCCAATACTGGAACCACTGGTACTGGAAACACCGGTACCAATCCAAATCCAACTCCAGTTGCAACTGCAACTCCGGATCCAACCGGCGGAAGCGGCACTCCGACTCCCACTCCAGTTGCGACAGCAACTCCGAGTCCGACCCCGGATCAGGGCGGTGGAATGACACCCACTCCTTCCCCTACACCGGTTGCAACTGCGACTCCAGTTCCCACTCCGGTAGCGACTCCGACTCCAGTTGCGACTGCAACTCCAAGTCCTACACCGGATTGTACTGCGAGTACCACGACTGCGAACTTGCGGATCATCTTCATGATGGATAACTCCGGATCGACTTCAACTACCGATCCGAACCATTACTACCGCGTTCAAACCGTTCAGAACTTCCTTTCCAATTACGGAACCCACACGAACCTGACCTACTCTTTTGGTTACTTCAGTGGAACTTCCGCGAAGGAATATGACCGTGGATCAAGCGCTTTCGTCACCACTCCAACCCAGTTGTTTGGTGATGCAACCGCTCTGACCAGTGCCTTGAATCTCTATAAGAACCTCGCTCCATCCGGTAACACTCCGTATGCTGCAGCTTATAGCTCGATGCAAAGCATGATTCAGCGGGATGAAACAGCTGGCACCAAAGAAGACTATGCAGTCGTCTTCATGTCAGATGGTCAGCCAACTGATATCTCGACCATCGGTCAAATGCTTCCACTCGTGGACAACCTGAGAACCGCTGTTCAAGCAAACGGCACCAGTAAACTCACTGTAAGCAGTGTTTACTTCGGCCCGGAAAACGGTCTCACCGGTTCAGCTGCCACTTCAGCTGCGAATGCGATCCTGATGCTTCAATCCATGGCAAGCGAAGGTCAAGGTCAGTTCGTCGACACGAACCAGTTGAACAGCGAACTCCAGATCAACGACGTGATCACCGTTCCGAACTGTCACTAATTACCTGACTCCTCCAGAGTCGTTTCATGAAAAAGGCCTCTTCAGATCTTCTGAAGGGGCCTTTCTCTTTTACTCTACTTTGATCTTCCGGGCTTCGGCTTCGTGCCACTTTTCGTAATTCTCTTTCGGGAAGAGAAACCCTTCGAACTCATTTTCCTTCGTCCGTTTCGCGACGAGAAAGTGATCCCCCATGTCGATCACTTCGGGGATGTATTTTGAGACCTGGGTCTCGGGAATGATCTTCTCCTGCCACTGCTGATAAACGGATCGGGTTTGGCCGGCATCTTGAAGTTTCTTCTGTACGGATTCTGGCATTCCTTTTGCGGATGCTTCCGATGGTGCATTCCGTGCATCCGGTGCACGAGGGCCCTTTACAGTGGCGACCGGAATGAAATCCAGTCCAAGCTCGGGAGTCAGTCTGAACTTCACTTTCTTTACTTCCGAAGAAACGGCAGGCGCCTTCCCTTTCATTGCCGCCTGCAGATACTGGTTTGCATCGTTGAAGCGTGGGGCGTGAATGCCGTGATTCGAAGGGAAGAATTCAAAGTAAATCACCCGGTCCGCGTAAGTCGGAAGAACATAGACGTGCAGGTACTTGTCAGTACTCCGGCCAAAGATCGCTTTGATCTCTTTCAGCTTGTCCGGCATGAGTGTGGTCTTCTCGATCCGGTCCGCTTCTTTTTCCAAAACCTCGCGGGTGACTGTCATGCCGTTGTTCGCAAGGATCTCCGCATTGAGAAAACTCTGCTTCAACTGCTCAAGGCCATGAGAACCGTCAGTGGATGGATAATAGAATTGAATCACCTGATCCCGAAGTCTGACATCTTCTTCAGTGATGGCGAGAGAACCCACACGGGCAAGCACTTTGCTTTTTGTACAGGCAGGCAGCGTGAGGACTGAAAGCAATACTGGAATCAATGGAAGCATTAGTCTCATGAACAGAGGATATCATGAGTCGGGGCGTGAAAATCACTAACTGCCCCCTTCTGCTGCTGATTTTTTGAAAATGATTTCTGGCAACATTCCGGGAACAGGCCCATTTTTTGTAGAAGTCTGGGCATGCAAATCCACTGCCCTGACTTTTAAAAAACTCAGATTCGATCCCCTCTTCTCCCTGAATCACACCTGCGCGATGCTTCGGGCAAATCTAAGGCTCGTAGATCATTCCGTCTGAAAGAGCCGAGGATGCACCGGAACCACCCCAGATGAAGAACTTGCCCTTGATCATGGCGGTGAACGGGAAGATCCGCGCTGCAAAATTATTATTCAGCACACTTCCCGTATACCAGGTATTGGTCAACGGGTCGAATTCCTTTACGTCGCTCAGGCGGGTTCCACCCGAATTCTGCCCACCATAGTAAACGATGTGGGTTCCGTTCCAGTCAGCCGCATAATACACGCGTGCGGAAGGAGCATTGGTGGAAGCCATGGATGTCCATTGATCAAGAGACGCGTCATACATCGCTCCATCTGCATAATAGATCCCACCTTGCGCTCCACCCCAGATCACGAGTTTTGTTCCAGTCCAGACCGGAGTGAATTGAACCCTGCTGGACATCGGGCTTGCTGCCATCGTTGTCCACGCATTGCCGGTCGGATCATAAAGGAAACCGTCGTTGTACCAACTGGAACCATCGTAACCGCCCCACATCAGCATCTTCGAGCCAGTCCAAACCCCGCCATTCGCCCAGAAAGCACGCGCAGCCGGTTGCCCGGTGGTAGCCATTGCAGACCAGGTATTGGCAGCCACATTGTAACGAGCACCCTGTGCACTCGGCATCCCACCAAACTGCCCGATCCCCCAGATCAGAACCTGACTTCCCGTCCACACCGCTGCGGAAGGTGACCCTCCGGAAAGTGTACTTGCTGCCATGGCAGTCCAGGCATTAGTCGTCAGATTGTAAGTCGCGCCATCAGCGTAATTCAGGCCAGTTCCTGCGGTTCCACCCCAGACGACAATATCCTTCCCGGAGACTCCAGTATAAACAATTGCGTTTCCGGTTCGTGCAGACGGAGCGCCGGTGGTCGACATCGCAGTCCACGTGTTTGCAACGGGATCATAGCGGGCGCCATCGTTGTAGAAAGAAGCGTAACCTGCAGTGGTTCCACCCCAGACCACCACTTGAGATCCGGTCCAGACTGCATTCGCGGTTCCATTTTTCTGACGAGCGGCTGGTGCGAGCGTTGAGCTGATCGTGGTCCACGCTGGAGGAATATACAGGGAACCATCGCTTTTCACGCTGGTTCCATCGTATCCACCCCAGTATAAAATCTGAGCTCCCGTTCTTACAGCACCGAAGCCCGCTTGGGCGAAACACGCATTCCAGCCCGAACCCCGCGCGGAAGGAACACCGCCGGTGGACATGGAGGTCCATGAGTTTTTAAGCACATCGTAGATTGCACCATCACTGAGCGGGCTCGACGTCGCGCTGATTCCACCCCAGACATAAAGTTTGGATCCACCCCAGACACAGAAATGATTGAAGCGGGCAGCAAGAGGACTCGCTGCCATTGGGGTCCAGATTCCGGTGGCCGGGTTGTAACGTCCGCCATCGCTGACGATTCCGCCCCCACCTTGTCCACCCCACACGATAAATTCAGTTCCCGTCCAGATGGAACAACCCAGACGTCGGGCGGAAGGTGCACTTCCTGCGTTCACCGGCATCACTGTCCAGGTATCGTTACTTGGATCATAGGTCGCTCCGTCCTGATACCAGGTCGGCATGGAGTCGTGTCCGCCCCAGATCAGTATTTTTGAACCGGTCCAGACGGTTTGAACGTTTGCGCGAGAAGCAAGAGCACTCGTGAAAGCAGCAATCGAAGTCCAGGTGTCCAGAGTCGGGTTGTATTTCGCACTATCATTAATCACATCCGAGTCGTACCCGCCGACGACATACATCTCACTCCCGCTCCACTCAAAGGAATAGGAGCAACGGATGCTGAGAGGACTTGCGCTCATCGCACTCCAGGAGTTCAGGACTGGATTGTAGCGGAAACCATCACTATAACCAGACACGCAGGTGGTGGTATTGTCCCGCCCTCCCCAGATGAGAAGCTGCTTTCCGGTCCAAACCCGCGCAAATCCGGTTCGCGCCGCCGGAGCACTGGTCGAACTCATTGCACTCCACGAGTTTGCAACCGGATCGTAACGGAAACCGTCGCCAACCACTGCACCGACACCGAGTCCGCCCCAGACCAAAACCTGGGATCCGGTCCAGTTCATGCTTTGAATTTCACGTGCAGAGGGAGCTCCTGCCGTCGCCACAGTCATCCAGCGCGGAGTCGCACTGACTTCGGTCGAATCAGATCCGGTTCCCGCCGAGTTGTTTGCATCAACAACATAGTAGTAAGTCACGCCTGCTGTCGGAACGGTATCGATGTAACTGGTTCCGATCGCAGAACTCGTCACCGCAGAATAAGGCCCACCCTGAGTCGTCGATCTTTTGATCACGTACTGAGTGGCTCCGCAAACTGAACTCCACTGCACTTGCACCGCAGGATTTCCGGATGAAATCGTGTCATTGGCAGAAGGTCCCGTTGGAACAGCAGGAATCGCAGGACTAAAAGAAATGGTGATATCCGCAGTGGTCGTCCCGTAGGAGTTCACTGCACTCACCGTGTAAGTTTTGGTTACAGCGGTGTTCAAGGTTCCGGAGATCGTACAGGTGCTTGCGTTCAAGCTCAAACCGGCCGCAAGTGCCGGAATCGTTCCGGTGCAAGTAGTGGGACTTTGATTTGCGCTGAAAGCGGAAGGAGCAAAAGTTCCGGCCGCGCAGGCATAACCCAGTGTATTGGTGTGCGCGTAACTTAAAGTCGGTACACCCGGCCCAGCCGGAGTAGGCGTTGGAGTGGAAACCTGGCGTTCCAGACCATTAAGAGCGACGCCACGGATCTCCAGGCATCCGCTTAAAGCGGTGCTCAGAAGGACGGTTAGAAAAAGCAGGCTCCCCATTTTGCCCATATTGTCTTTTCGAATCCCCATGCGAAAAACTTGACCACTTTAGTATACCATTGAAACTACTGACAGGTTCGCCTTGAGGATAATTTTAGGGAATGTGGAAAAAACCAATAATTTCAATCGTTCCATTGAATGCTTGGCCCCAAAAAGGTTATCCTCAAACCAATCCATGCTGAACCTGTTCCGCTACATCGGACTCCGCCATCTGCAGTTAAAACCGGTACGAAACTTTCTCACCCTGCTGGGCGTGGGATTCGGGATCTCCCTTTTCGTCGCGATCTCCATCATCAACCACTCCACTCAAAACTCCCTTCGCGAGAGCGTGGATTCCATTGTGGGGAAAGCGAAGATCACCGTTTCAGCCGGACCGACAGGCTTTGACGAAAAGTACGTCGACGAAGTGAAAAACACTCCCGGCGTCGCGAGTGCCGTTCCCCTGATTGAAGCCCGTGCTTTTTTTCAGGGAGCAAAAGATTCAAACGATGCGCTGAACGTTCTGGGCGTGGATTTACTTCAGGAACAATCGGTCCGGAATTACAAAACCACGGATCAGAAAATCATCGATGATCCCCTCACCTTTTTAAATCAACCCGACAGCATCATCCTCACCCGTCACCTTGCAACTCAAAAAGGCCTTAAAATCGACTCGAAAATCCGTCTCGCCACCAGCGAGGGATCAAAAGTATTCACCGTGCGCGGTCTTCTTGAACCCGAAGGCGTTGCAAAAGCTTACGGCGGATCTCTTGCCATCATGGACATCGACGGAGCACGCGTCACCTTTGCGAAAGAAAACAAGGTGGACCGGATCGACGTGGTCCCTTCCGAAGGAACCACGGTCGAACAGCTTCAGGAAAATCTCCGCTCACGCCTCGGTCCGTCTTTCAGCATCGAAACCCCCGAAGCCCAGTCATCCCAGCTCGAACACATGGTGAAGTCCTATCAGGTCGTGCTCACTTTTTTCAGCAGTATCGCGCTGTTTGTCGGCCTTTTTCTCATCATGAATGCGATCACGGTTTCGGTCGCGGAACGAAAAAAAGAAATCGGCATCCTTCGAGCCTTGGGCGCCACCAGCCGCTCCATGGTCGCTCTTTTTGTTTCTGAAGTGGTCGGGATCGGATTTGCGGGCTCGGTCCTTGGCTGCTTCTTCGGCCGCTTTCTCGCAAGCGCACTCGTCACCCAGGTGACTCAGTCCATGGAAGCCCAGTCCCAGACCCGGATCGACGTCACTCACCTCGACTTCCCTTTTTCCCAAATCGTATTTTCCATTTTGATCGGCACCGTCGCTTCAGTTCTGGCGGCACTCTGGCCTGCTCTTAAAGCCGCAAAAGTTCATCCGCTTGAAACCATGAAGTCAGTTGAAGAATCTGCGGACCGGGGCGGACAAAAAAGAATTCACCGCTTCATGATCCTGGGCTGCCTCATCCTCGCTTACGTGACCGTGGCCTCTTACTGTCACTGGGGGAAACTCAATCCACTGCTGAATTTGATCGAAAAAGCCGGATCCGTGACCGGAATCGCCCTCCTCGGTCCATCCCTTGTTCTTTTTCTTCTGATCCTGCTTTCCCGACTCACCCGTGGATTCTCGTTTCCGATCTTGAGACTTTCGCAGGAAAATCTTCTGAAAAACCCAAGACGCACTTCAGCCGATGTCGTGGCTCTCTTGATCGGACTTTTCCTCGTCATGCTGATCTCGGGCATCCGATCAAGCTTCCAGGAAACCGTGGGCGGCTGGTTTGACCAGGTTTTCGTCTCTGATCTCATGGTTTCCTCAAATGGAAGAATCATCACTGCGGATGTTCAACCACTCGATGAAAAGATCGAGGCCGAGATCTTGAAGATTCCGGGCGTCAGGGCTGTGGGCGAAAACCGGGGAACCGGCTCCCGTTTGATTCGGACTCACTATCACGGAAAAATCGTCGTCATCCGCGCGCTCGATCGTTTCTCGGACGAATACCAATTCAAGAACATCGCAGTGGTCGGAGCAGACCGTGTGGAAACGGTGAAAAAGATTTACGAATCGCGCGATCCGACTTTGCTGGTTTCAGAAGCCCTTTCTCAAAAACAAAAACTGAAAACCGGAGAAACCGTCGTTCTCGATTCTCCCACCGGACAAGTAACGTTCAAAATCGCGGGCATTGTGAAGGACTACACTTCCTCGGAAGGAACTTTCTTCCTCTCCCGTCAGGTCTACAAGAAATTCTGGAACGACCGTCTGGTCACCTCCTTCCAGCTTAGAATCGAACCCGGCCATTCGCTTGAAGAAGTGCGCTCAGGGATTGAACGGGAACTCGGGCAGAAATACAATTTAATGGTGATCTCGAACACCGAGTTCAAAAACCAGCTTCGTCAGACGATGGATCGTTCTTTTGCCTATACCAAGGCCATCGAATGGATCGCGCTGATTGTGGGTCTACTCGGACTCTTGAATTCGCTTCTGATCAGCGTGATGGAACGCACCCGCGAAATTGGAATGCTCCGTGCGGTTGGCGCAACCAAAGCGCAGATTTCAAAAATGATTCTGAGCGAAGCCGTTCTCCAGGGTTTCTTTGGCGCTTGTGTTGCCATTCTTCTCGGAGGCTACGTCGGCTATCTCTTCATCACCTACACTCTCTCAGACACGCTGGGATGGGTGATGGAATTCCACTTCCCTTATGGATCCGTTCTTCCCACTCTCGTGATTGGTGTGGTGGTCGCGGCGCTCGCGGGCTATTACCCTTCGAGACGCGCTTCTTCTCTTCCGATTTCGGAAGCCTTAAGTTCCGAGTGACCCAGATAATCCCGCATCCGCTCAATCCAGCTTTTTAAAAACTGATCGGCCTGTGCCTGATTAAAGGTGGCATCACTTGCGTGCAAGTAGAAGAACAAACCTTCTTCCCTGACACCGACACTGATTCCCACTCCCATGGGAGGGAGAACCGGTGGATAGCCCACGACCCGGTCGATCCACGGATCAACCGTGCGATGAAAGCGGACATTTCCAACGTTTGCAAAGAGGATGGTATCGACCTTGCGCCAGAACTTTTCTGTACCAGTATGACTCCGGTAAGGAGCACCCTTTTCAATCTGGCTCCGACGGGCAACCCGGAGATATCCGATGAGCTTCATCGTTTTCAGGCGCAGGAGAGCGGCGGTTGCCAACTGACCACTCTTCACGTGATCCATCCGTGTTTTAACCCGCGATAAAAGCGTGATCGGATCCTTCCGGTCGGCGCGGGCACTTGAAACAGAAACTGAAGAAGCCTGATGCCTGAACTTTTCGTGACCATTCCCCAGCACGTCTCCGAGACCGAGATCCACCGGGATCATGACTGAAATGCGATCACTGCCTCCGAATGGAGTGGACTGCTCGTTCAAATTCCGTTGTACCGCCAGATGAAGAGCAGCGAGCATGACGTCATTCACAGAGACTTCGGATACAAAGCGTCTTGCATTCGCAAGAATCGCCCTGAGCTCGGACTTTTCGAGAAAGCTTTCAGCGAAGATGTGATTCCCGGTTCCAAACAAATTGTTCCGGGGTCCAAGAAGAACCGGCGGCGAGGTGATCATCTGCCAGTTCAGGGAACAGTATTCACGCAACTGTGGGAGAAACGACTTCTTTTTCGCCCGTGACGCTCTTGATTTTGAAGCGTCCTGGGTTTCAGCCGACACTCCCACCAACTCTTTGAAAAGTTCACCCGCAAGCGCAAGCGAAGTTCTTCCATCAAGAAGTGCATGATGAACAATGAGTTGAAAACCGTCTTTGTGGTCAAGCTTGATCCGGAACAAAGGAGCATGGCCGATTCTGAAAGGCTGATCTTCCCACTTCAGCGCCTTGCGAGCGATACTTTCTGCCAGCGCCTCCGAAAGCTTCGAAGGTCTACGCTCAAGGGTTCGGTCGAGTTTCATTTCGAAACTTCGAGTCAGTTCCGGGCTCCGTAAAATAATTTTCGTGAGTGCAGAAAGTTGCGCGTCTTTGTCGTCGACGACTTCAGGTGCACTGACTTTAAGTTTGACCTGAACCCGGATGATCATTGGCTCACGTTCCGAATCAGCTACGAGCATCGATTCTGCAAGAATGTCGGTCTCCCGCTCTACAAATTCAGAAACTGCCCGGTACTGAAGGGATGCGGGCCCCCTTCCTTCTCTTGCGAGATTGAAAAGTTCCGGGTAGTCCGAAAACGCACTTCCAAAAATCCGGTCCATGAATGAAGTGAAGAGCCCGTAGTTTCCTTTGTAACGAGCGTGGTGCATGGCATGGAAGGTTGGAGAGTAGAAGAACTTCCCGAGGATCGAATCAGGAAAACCTGCCGGGAAAAACTCAACATTGGTGTGAGCCACCAGATCGAGCATGATGAATACAAACTGATAAGCTGCAATTCCGTAAAACGGAATCGGGATGTAATTTGAAAGCAGGCAGGCCAGCATCAGGGTCATGAGGCCGTGAATCGCGCGTTCCAGAATGGAGAACGAAAGAAATGTCATCGGGTGGGACACTTGGGCCACGTGGTGCTGGGCGTGAATGAAGAAAAAACGTTTCGTGTGAGCCAGGCGATGAAAACAGTAGTACCAGACTTCAGTCCAGAGAAAGGTTACCCCAAGAGTGGTCGCAACATTCAGTACAGTGGGTTGATGATCGTGAAAGAGCTTGAGCGCGTGAATGACCACAAGCATCGTCACGTCAAAAGCCGCGATCTTGAGGGCCGCAGTGGTTTCGTTCTTGAATTGCCCTTTGAAGAATGGAACCCGGTAAACGCGCTTGTTTTGCCCCGTCTTCGTTTTGAAAACAAAGAAGGACACGATCGCGACATAGATCGCGATCCGGATCGGGAGAAAAATCCCGAGTCCTAAAGCGTACTTCCAGGTTGGGACATCAAGCAGACTCGTCATTGGAGCCGTCTCCAGTCGAAGCCATGGCCGGGTTCAAGTGATCCCACGCATCCACCAGTTCGACGTGTTTCATCAAATCTGATTCCATGATCCATCCCGTGAGCGTATTGCTCGGTCCCACGTTCAGGAAACGGGTGACGCCGTGTTTTGCCACGAGTTCTGAGATACTTGGCATCCAGCGAATGGCAGAGATTGATCCCATGAGTGCTTCTTCCCGAATTTCATCCGAAGTGGAAATGAAACGGCACCATACACTTGAGAATACCGGTTTGTTCGGGGCCCGAAGTGGCCAACGACCGGATTCGGCACGAAGGACGTCGGCCGACGCCTTCATCACTGGCGAATGCACGGGATAAGGAAGAACGGGTTTGATCTTGATTCCCATTGCGCGGCCTGGAATTACGGATTCCTGAACTGCGGTACGCTCGCCTGCGATCGTCGCGTTTTCCGAGGACCACTGACTGACCGGGAAGCCCTTCTCTTCTAGCCACGCAAGCTGCGTTTCATTCAAAGCGGATCCATCGGTTGTTCTCACGTTTGCCGTGCATCCATCCGGGCAGCTCTTTCTCAATACAGAGAAGAACCAGACCACTTCAACCGCCCCTTCGAACGGAAGAGAGCCGGCCATCACAGAACGCGCGATATCGCCATGACTGCAACCCAGCAAGAGGTCCCAGGTTTCAGTTTCTTGAAGTGTACGGGCAATCCCCACTTGAAGCGCCATCAGGGCCACGAGCGTGCGATCAAAATCGGTTACGTGAGGACGGGATTCCTCCCGCAGGAGCTTTTCGAGATCTTCAGGGTCGCCCGTGAGAGTGGAAAGATGAATAGAAGCTTGCTTCAGGGCTTTTGCGACTTCAGGGGTGTCGAGCCAGCGCCGAAGCTTTGCTCCCAGAAAGAGAGAATCGAGACCCGGGAAAAGAAGTGCCGTTTTCAAGAATAGATCCTCTCAAGGGTGCTCATCCAGATTTTTGCCGCTTCCTCTTCCACGCCTTGCATTTCTTCGATGAGAGCAACGAGTCCAGGACCCATTTTACCGACACCGTCTTCCATTGCATTAAAGTGTTCTTTTTCATCGTGAATAAGTTTTTTCACCATGGTGCGAAGTGCTTCGGTCGTTCCTTTGGAAGCAACATGAGGGTAGATCCGGATCAGTCTTCTCTCCACTGCAAGCGAGAGTGAGTAATAAAACCACAGACTAAAAGTCGAGCCTTCGGCAACACTCACACTCTTGCGGTAGTACTTGCGGAAGATCGCAGTCAGATAACGCTCAGTCGCAGCAAGCGCGTCTTCAGTCATTCTGTTTTCAATTTTAAGTTCATCTGCACTAAGCACCTTGCGTCCAGTGCGTGCGGCGTCGGCCATCATTTTGGAGTGATGAAGTTCATCCTGAGCGTGATGATGCATGGACGCGTTCATGAGTTCAGGCGGCATGCCCAGAATCCAGTTCACACCGGCATACTCGATTCGGGAAAGACACTCGAGCATCGAGACGGAATAGAGCGGGCTCGCAAAAATTCTGGGAAGAAGTTCCTGAGAACTTCCTTTTCCTGCTTCCTGAGTCTGTTCGATTTCCGTATTCATGTGACGCGAATTATATAAGAACTGTGTAAAAATATCAACATTAAAAGCCATTGATTGGAATGAACAAAAGTGCACTCCAGCCGAACAATTTTAGTGAAAAGCCTTAGTCAGTTCATCGCGACGCTTGAGCAGAACTTCAAGGAACTGATCCAGCTCGTCGCCCTTGAATCCAGCGCCTGAAAGCGCATCGCGGATCTGAGCGATGGACAATTGGTTCAGGAGGGACAACATCCAGCGGGCATCATCCCGGGTGCAGTCCTTGAATGCCTGATTGTTCTCAATCGTCTGGTAACGGGCAAGGCGGCCATGTTTTGCAATTGGGTGATCAAGACCCTTGACGCTCTCAATGGTATTGAAGAACAGAAAGTAAGAACGCGCGCTTCCAAGAACGCCACCGAGATCCGGCAGATAGAACTCGTATTTCGGGGTTGGACCCGAGAGGTCCACGGCAAGGACGTTGTTATCCTGTCTGAAGTCCCATCCGCCCATCCACGCGAGTGGAACGGCGAGTGCACGTATTCCGCGATCAGACGGGTGATCAAAGTCATTGTAAGACCACTCCCCGACCTGGAGGAGCTTTGAATCTTCCACCTGGGTCTGAAGTTCTTTGGTCGTGATCGTGGCAATTTCAGCTTCAGCCCCGGCATTTCCAATCATTGGGCCCAGTTCCGCAGTCGAGATCACCTTTCCTGATTTAAGGGTCGCGTGATCCACATAATCGAGCATGTTCTTCTTCGGATTGTAATGAAGCTTAAAGAGCTTGATTCCAGCGGCTTTAAAATCGGTAGTCACGCCTTCACGGCTGTTAATCTCGGTGAAAATCCGACGTTCATACGGAAGTGTCATGTGCGGAGCATAGGTTGCGGGTGCAACTGCATACCCGAGCGCCCAAAGGATGCGGGCTGCAAAAGGATGAGAGTGAACTTCTTTGAACTTCACCTTCACGGTTTTGCCGTCACAAGAAATCTTGAAGCCGGGACGGGTTCCAGTGCCGGTCTTAGGCTTGAGATAAGTGCAGTTCCCGGAATCGAGTTCTTCCTGAAACGGGGTCTTGGTCTTAGGCCCTGCAGTCAGATCGAGCGAAGGAATGGAGCCATGAGATTCCCACGACTGAAAAAGACTCTGATTGGGTGATGCCTGCGTCTTTCCGCGAATGTATCGGGATGGGAGGAAATCACGAACAAAGTACCCTACGCTCTTCACGGCATCAAAACCGTCCGGGAACGGGCTTTCGGTGTTCAAAATAAAAGAACGGTGAATTTCGAGAAGAGTGTTCCGGGCAAGAAGAGCCTTTTCTCCCGATTCGGTATCCATGTCGTCGAGAAGTGCACTCTCGAGTCCGATCATCGATTTCAATTCTTTTTTATTGAATTCAGCGTATTCGGACTGCTCTTTAATTCCAGAGAGAAGCTCGCGGAAAGCATCCCGTTCACCTTTCACATCGAGGTGAAAACAACTGCCCGAAACACAGACCTGATCGTTCGAAAACGACGCGCCTTTTTCGGCATGGGCCGGCAATGGACTAAGCAAAAGAGACGAGAGAAGCAAAAACATGGGCGAAAAATAACACGAAACAGATAATTACACAATCTATATGTACTTTGGACCCGCAATCAGGACTCAACGAAAACCGTTGTTTTACGGGGATTCAAGGCTTATTCCTTTTCAAACCATCACCAGTACGCTATCATTCGCACCGTCATGGCTAACTTGAACCCGGTCGAAAAAACCTCACTTGCGATTCCGCGCGCAAAACTCCTCGAGCTCTCGAAGCTCGGGCCTCTGGGCGCAATCGGGGACATTCTGCTCGAATGGGCTTTCATCATTGGAGCAGCCTGGCTCTGCAATCGCCACTTCCACCCGGCTCTCTACCTTCTCGCCATCATCTGGATCGGAAGTCGTCAGCACTCACTCGGCACCATCATGCATGACGGTTCTCACTGGCGCGCGCACAATAGCCGCACGGTGAATGACTTCATCACTGAATTTTTCTGTGCCTGGCCGCTCTTCTTCCGCATGGAAGCTTATCGCTACTGGCACCTTCAGCATCATCAGCATACTGGAACCGACAAGGATCCGGACTACACCCGCGACCGTCACCCGACCTCCCGAAAAGAGATTCTGATTCAAATGGTGCTCGACGCCTTCTCGCTGAATGCGATCAAGCAGATGAAAGTGGGAAAACGAATTGAAAGTGCTCCGGTAACCAAGAAGACACAGGTTCTACGCGTTCTTTACTACACCACCGTTTTCACGCTCATCACCTTGCTCGGCGGATGGAAAGTTTATCTTCTCTACTGGGTTGTTCCGATGGCGACCTTCATGCGTCTCGCGCTAAACGTGCGCCAGATGGCAGATCATGCCGGCTTGGGAAAAACCACCGAAGAAGGATTGATTCGCACGACTCGCACCTTGGTTCCGAACGCACTGGAGCGAATTCTCTTCTTTCCGAGGAACACTAGTTACCATCTCGGCCATCATCTCTACATGAGTGTTCCGTCTAAAAATCTCGCGAAACTTCATGATGAACTCGAGAAGTACGAGATCTACCGGGTTGAAGGCAGACGCACGCAGGGATTCATCGGAATGCTGAATGAGTTTCCGTGGGAAGAGCGAAAAAGCAGCTGACTTTGGCCGGATGACTTTTTTGGCTTGAGTGAAAACAGAGAATCTTACTCGTCTTCGTCTTGAACAGGCTGTGGCCCGTGAAAAATTCCAACCAAATCCGGATCTTCGCCCGGTTTAAGGTTTTCATCCCGAACTTTTTTCTGTTCTTTGCGGCTCAAACGAGCCTGAGCCTTTTCAGCATGAGTTTCCTGCTTAGCCCGTTCTCTACGTCGTTTTTCCTGCGTTGCTCGTTGATTTCCAGCCATATTGCTCCCTGAATTCACTAAGATAGCACAATCGACGGACTGTTACCGATTTACTTAGGAATTTTTACACTTTGCGATTACACTGAGGGCGTCGATAAATCGCTTCTTTCAGAGTCTTCAGGTAATTAGACCTTGTTTTCCTCTAGAGTGGCCCCAAGCCTTATGGAGGTAATTATGGGAAATAAACTATTCGTTGGTAATCTTTCTTTCAGCATCACAGATCAAAAACTTCAAGACGCATTCGCTGAGTGCGGTACAGTTACATCTGCAAAAATCATCATTGACCGTGAATCTGGCCGTTCTAAAGGTTTCGGATTCGTAGAAATGTCTTCTGATGCAGAAGCACAAGCAGCAATCAAACGCTTCAACGGCGCTGAAGAAGGCGGCCGTGCGATGACTGTAAACATCGCTAAGCCTATGGCTCCACGCGAAGACCGTCGCGGTTCCCGCTACTAAGCTTTAGCTAAAATTATTCAGACGGCTCTTACCGGCAACGGTAAGGGCCGTTTTTGTTTTAACCACCCGCATCTTCAAAGTTTCTTAACCTCTGCCGCGCCCTGCTCTCGAGTACGATGGGCTCATGAGAAAGACGCACCACCTTAAAATCGACTTCGAGGCAAAGGCACTTTTCAAAGTCGTGTGCGCCCTGGCCCTCGTCGTCCTCTCCCTTAAATTACACAATTTCATCCTCGTTTTTTTACTCGGAGTCATGCTCGCCGTGGCCTTTGAACCGGTTGTTGCCCGGCTGTCACGACTCGGATTGAATAGAAAGCTCGGCATCGCCCTCGTTGCAGTGACCGCCGTCAGCTGTTTTGTTCTCTTTTCCTACATCATCATTCCGTCGATCTACGAGCAGCTTTCCGCTTTGGTGAAGGACCTTCCAGAAATCAGAGATAAATTCCTGAACAAGATTCCGGACAGCAGCCTTCTGAAGAAGAGCCTGAAAGAGGCCATGAATGGCCCGAGAACACTGGAGCTATCGGCCGTAGCGAGCAAGGCTTTTCCTTATTTGAATATCGGTCTCGAAGCGTTTGCAGAAATGGTGCTGATCTTCATCCTTTCAATCTACCTGTTGATTGAAGGGGCCCAGGCATTCAACTGGTTTTCCAATTTTTTCGGAGCATCCACTCGAATCAAATTGAGACAAACGGCAAAAGAGATCGCTCCGATTGTGCACCACTATATTTTGGGACAGATCATCACCTCTGTAGCCAGTGCAATCTATACCTTCGTAGTACTTTCGCTTCTACACGTACCTGCCGCTCTGACCCTGGCAGGCCTGGCCGGAATTTTAGACGTCTTGCCTGTTCTGGGTTTCATTCTAGCCGTTATCCCCGCCGTTTTACTGGGACTGACCGTTAGCCCCCTCACCGCTTTGCTGGTGCTGGCTGCCTACATTCTATATCACGCAATCGAGAACTACTTCCTGATGCCGCTCGTTTATGGCAACAGGCTCAAGCTTTCATCACTCGTGGTTCTGGGTTCACTGATTGTCGCAGGCAGCGTGAGTGGGATCCTCGGCGCAATCACCATTCTCCCTATTGTCGCTGCTTTTCCCATCATGGAGGAGATCTGGCTGATCCCCTATCTGGGGCGGGCGGTGGTTGAGAAGCATGCCCGGGAAACGGATCCGAAGCTGAACAATTCAGGTTCCATGAAAGATCTATAGCTCGGGTGATCGACTCTCTTTTTAATGAAGATGCTGCTGGCGAGTCTTTGCTGCTTTTTTTCCGGCTCTGACCCGTGTTGCGTGGCTTACCTCACTCGAAGCCTTGCGCCCACCTTTGCGAGAGGAGGCATGACTCTCAGTCTTGCCTCTGCCTGAGCCTGACTTCTTCCCACCCTGCGACTGTTTATTTACCGTCGCGTAGGCAATCTCTGCGGCGCGCTTGCTGGATTTACCGCTCTTCTTTGCGCTCTTTTCAACATGACTCGCCTGACGTTTTTGCTTGCTGGTATAACTGGCTTTGCTTCCTCGAGGCATGGTCTCCGCCTTTCTCACTCTGGATACGTTTTCGCTCCCGTCACCATAATTGTGTTCCTCCGTGGAACTTGGTCCGTATGAATCTCCTCTGCGGCGATTGAAATCATCAGGATCACGATCGCGGAGGTTGTTTCGTTTTTCAGAACGACTGGACTTCATGCTTTGTCCTTTCGGGTAACTGTTCCCTATTGAAAGATTCAGGTTTCGTGCCGGATGCGCCTGGCCCATCCCTTGCTGCATGATTCATATGAAGACTCAAGACGTTCAAAAACTCGGCATTTTTCTTTTAAAAGGTCTCATCATTGGAATCGTCGCGACTCAGGCGCTCGACAAGACAAGTGAGCTTCTCCAGGACGAGCTCGACCCAAAAATCAGAAAAAGGGAAAATAAAACCAGAGGCAATCGACAAGCGTATGAGGTTGCAGTTTCACGAATGGCCGGACTTTTTAATCGAAAACTTTCTCGAGAGGAAGAAAGACGCTGGGGATGGCGTTTCCATAAAGCATTCGGAATTTCAGGTGGGTATCAATACCTTGCTCTTCGCCAAAAAAATCCAAAAGCAGGAAAATGGGTGGGACTTCCGTTTGGACTACTCTTTTTCGTCGTTGTAGATGAAACCATGAATTATCTTCTAAAGCTAACCCCCGGCCCCACTCACTTTCCACTTCAATCCCATGCTCGGGGAGCGATTGCTCACCTCGCCTACGGGGTTGCTGCTGAAAGCACTGCCAGGGCACTGGAACGCCTTCCGGATCTTGCGGTCAAAGAGGATCGGGAACAACTTTTTCAATCAGCCGCTTAATCAGGATTGGATGACAGCAAAACACGGATCTTTTGGACCCGTGAAAATCAAGCGGCTTTGCGTACCCGGGCTTCATTCGAAGTTTCCTTCATCATCGAATGCAACACTTCATGAGCAAGCGCGATGATTTCCTTATAGGCGCGGGAATCGCGGGAAGGTTGAATCTTGCCGTGATAAGAACGGACGACTTCCAGTTTTTTAGGAGAAATGAATTTTTCAAGCCCTGTCAACACGTCCGCAGGGGCAATCCACGCACTCACCAGATCTCTTGCAGTATAACGATTCAAAATGGATTCAATGCGGGCTTCCGGCAGCTTCAGCAAGACTCCCAGCGTATCCGCCGCAATGAGCATTTCAGGCGCAAGGTTCTCGTGTGAAAGAAATTGCTGTTCTTCTTCCAGTGTTCGCAATTGAATCTTGAAGGAACTTGGCAATTTTCTCGGTTCCGGGGATTCAACCGGAATCAAATCCATTTTAAGCACGGCTGCGCTTTCCATGAGTTCGGTGCGCGCTTCAAAAATCTTCATTCTTTCGCTCACCGGCAATTCAAGATTTTCGGAACGCAATTTCGATACGGCGAAAAACCATTCCGGTTTTTCAGACACCCATTGCTGAAGTTTTTCCTGATCTACCAGAGCCAGGGATCCAGGTTCCAGATAATACGGGTCCATGATGCAACCTTGATCGATCGGAGTCTGGTTCGCAAGCCAGCTTGCATATTCAACCAGAAAAGGGTGCGCCTTCAACAGGCCTTTGCGCTGAACAACGCTCATGTTCTGCCACAAGTAAGAACCATAGCTGTCATTTTTCACCCAGTAACAATCGGTGAAGCACGCGAACAAAGCCGTCTCCGAAAACTGCTGGATTGCCACCGCCCCCGAAACGCCGGATGGAGCAACCTGGGCATGAGCCTGTTCCACCGGAGCGGAAGAATGGCTTCTCTCACTGTTTTCAGCAGAAGATTGAATGGTCTCTGAAAGCTGCTTGAAACCCGCTCCCAGAGAAGATTCGATTTTTCTGGATCGGAATGCGATCAATCCCAGCAATAATGAGATCGCAAAAATGCCTGCCAGGATTTCGCTACGAGTGACCGCTGAATATTCCTGCGATCCCGTCTGAACCACAGGTTTGCTCATCTCAACTTCGGGAAGAAGACTGAAGGCCACAGTTGCCTGGCTGAAGCCCGCATCCTTCAAGACGCCTTTGATCAAATCCCCGGTTTTTGCTTCCGTTTCTTTTTTCGATTCAAAGACGGTGATTTTCAACTTTTGACGGGATGGGTCCTCTGTATTCGAAATCACCAGGTTTTCGTATGAAAACGGAGTGCCTGGCAGATTTTCGGACACTTTCTCTTCATTCAGAATCACGAGGGAAAACGCACGTTCGTCATAAACCCTCAATAACTGATTGAGATGGTTTTCAACGCTGTTTTTCATTTCAGCCGAGTTTCGTGCTTCTGCAAAGCTGTTTGAACCCGCGCCGGAAACCAGCAGAAACACCAGACTGCAGAGTGTGAGGAAGCGAATCATTTGAATTTTCATTTTTTCGCTCCCTTCCAGTAAACTTTAACACTCAACGAGCGTGTGTTGCGCTGGAATGAGTCGGTCGCTTCGATCTTGATCTGATCGGGACTCACTCCCAATTGGGTCAGATATTGTGATCCGATCAATGCGCGTAAACTCGAAAACGCGAGATTTGAATTCAGGTAGTTTGGTCGGTCTCTGGATTGGGCGACAGAGATGGAATCCGAATGCCCCACCACTACGATCCCGATTGTTGCCAAATGAGGCTCAAGAACCTTGAAAACACTTTCCAGTTCTCCCTCGGCTTGAGGACTGAGTTCGACTTGTCCTTTTCCGTAAAGATTGCTTTCCAGTTCCACCGTCAGGAAACCTTCTTTGGAATTCTCCACATACACGATGTTTTGTTCAGCCAGGGCAGTCGTGATCTGTTGAAAACCAGTCTTGATACCCGTTCCACCACCGGTAGTAGCCGTGATAGTACGAGTTGTTGCGACACCTGTCGCGGTGATACCAGTTGTTGCGACACCTGTCGTGGTGGCACCAGTGGGTACGACACTAGGCATGGATGCGACTGAAGTTCTGGAAAACTCATTCTTGATCGCGGAGAGAACACTTTGAGCATCGCTTGGACCGGATGTTCCCGGCTCCAGTTGAAGCAAAACGATGAAAAAGCTCATGAGCACCATGAGTAAATCCGAATATGAAACCGCCCAGCTGAAGTTCTCGCCTTCATGTTCCTTGCGGTGTCTGCGGACTCGTCCGAAACTCACAGGCTTTGACTTAAGCGGTTGCATGATTCAATTCATCTTCTACAACTTTGCTCGATTCATCATGATGAATCAGAAGCAGGATCTTCAGGATCCGGTCATTTTGTTGATTCCGGGCCAATTCATTGATTTGAAGGCGATCCGTCAGGGGCATGAGGATGACGTTCGCGAGAAGCAACCCATAAAAGGTTGCCGTCATGGCAAGTGCGAGCATCGGGCCAATTGAGCTTTTATTGTCTGCCGAAAGATTTGAAAAGAGGGAAACGAGACCAACAACGGTTCCCATCATCCCGAGAGCCGGTGGATATTTGGAAAGGTTTTTCATGGAACTGATCGCTTTTTCGCCTGCTTGTTCCATCTCCTGGACTTTTTGCACCAGAAGCGCTTCGATGATGTCGTGCTCAAGACCTTTGTCCCAGAGATCATGGGCATAGGCCACCAGAGGATGGGCATGTTCACGGATATGTTGTTTATTCTGGCTCAGGGAAACCAGAACGGTTTTGACTTCGGCTTCGGTTTTTCGATTTTGAAAGAGATGTTTTAAACAAACGAGCAAAGTTTTGATTTCACTGCTCGGATTCGAAAGCATGAACACGCCAATCGTGCCCGCGAACACCATGCCGATGGCATGCAGATTCAGAAATACACTCAGGCTCGTTCCCGTTAAGATGGAAACAATCGCTCCGAACACAATTAACATGCCAATTGACAGACTCTTCATGATCCACTCAGCCTATCGACTTATCTTTAGATAAACTTTAGAACTTGCGGACAATCCAGTGAGTAATACTGCTGCCGTCAATGCCGAAGCCTGCCGAGAACAAGGTACCAGACGAATTAACCATCAAACCTCTGACGCCAGAACTAAACCCACTCGACAAACTATAATTTTCGACAAAAGCCCAAACGGCATCCGTTCGCCGCTTTCGAATCCAACCCACGCTGAATCCGTTGCCAGCAGTAATGACATTTGAACCCGCAAAATACAGGCTTCCCGACGGGCTGATTGCAAAAGCCTGTCTGGTACCATTATAACCACTCAGAGACAGGGTGCTTTCCAAGGCCGAAAAGGAGGTTCCTCCATTAGAACTGACGAAGGTATCGAGAACGGTATTTAAATTAATAGCATAATAAATATTGCTACCGCTATCTGTTCCCAACACAGGGTCTCCCACACTCTGAGTAAACCCGTTTTGAATTGCAAAAGTCCATGTTGAACCACTATCAACACTTCTTCTGATTTCAAAGTTGAACGTTGAGGCACCTGCCCAACACGAGCCTCCTGAACAAAAACCGCCATAAAGAATCACGCCGGCTGGACTCACAGTAACCGTTGCCAGTCGCTGAGTCGCCGAAGCACTGCTGAGATTATTAAAAAAGCTATCGAGAGTGGAAACGATGCCAGTGGCTGCGACGAGCCTTCTCAAGGTGACATAACCAAAACCACTTGAGTTTGTAGCCACTCCCGCAATGTAGACATCTCCATTCGCTGCAATCGCAAGTGCGTGTGCCATTGCGTCCTTACCGCTTGAGAGAACGTAATTATCAACTGTAGACCAGGTGGCGCCATGATCTGCGCTCTTCCGGACGATCCAGACAGGGACCGAGGAACTATCGCTCGCAGTCCCTGCAACATACAGATTATTACTCGAATCCACTGCCAGAAAGTAAGCAATTGCTTGTTGCCCAGCCGACAACTGGTAATCATCAACCGTGCTCCAACTGGTGCCATTGTCTGTACTTTTTCTGACAAGCCAATGCGTTCCGGTCGCGGATACACCATAACCGGCCGCAAATGTACTTCCAAGCGTATCCCCTGTAACCCCATACGCTACGCTGTTATAACCTGCGGCATATTGAAAATCGTCCGCTGTCGAAAGTGTCGTGGTCGTTACTGTAGCACTTGAAATGTTACCTGAAGAGTCTGTAGAACGGATAACACTCACATCCGGCGTAGCAGGAGCAGCAAACGTAGATCCACTCATGGTCCCTGTTCCCGTATACACGCTGTAAGTGTAGGTCGGAATTCCGCCTGTCGAGCTAAACGGCTTGATGTCATTGGTAAGAATCGTATAAGTGCTTGGACTAATGGCTACGGGAGCTGCAATCGTCACAGCCGAAGTAATCGTGTTTCCGAGAGAATCCGTCGCGGTTACCGTGTCCGAACCCGCACTACCCGGAGCAATATAATAACCCGAAGTGGAATTGATCGTGCCACTCACAGCAGAATAGGTATAAGGAGAAACTCCGCCCGAAGCCGTAAAGACCTGACTATTGGTTGCAGCAAGCGTCTTCGAGGCTGGACTAATGCTCATCGTCGCATTGATGGTCACAGTACAGTTCGCGATATTTCCCAGCGCATCGGTCACTCGCAAGTTTGCAGTCCCCGCAGATCCAGCGGCTGTGTAAACACCCAGGGAAACCGTTCCACCCCCCGAAGTCACCGCGTAGACGTAAGGAGTGACTCCTCCCGTAACCGTCGGCGTAAAACTGTTTCCAACCGCCAAAGTTTTTGCCGAAGTAATCGACAGCGGAGCATTGAGGGTGATGGTTGCACTGCTCGTATTGGAAAAGCTGTCGCTCACAGTAACAGTCCCGGTTCCGGTTCCTGAAGTCGGCGGTGTGAGCACCCCCGTGCTCGAACCGATGGTTCCGATCGTCGTCGTATAGGTATAAGGAGCCAAGCCTCCGGTTGCGGTGAATGTTTTGGTCACTGCTCCCGTCCCCGAAGCAATCGTGAAAGCAGACGGAGAGATCGCAAGAGCCGCACTAACCGTGACTGCAACGGTTCGGGTATTGCCAACTGCATCCGTTACGGTAATGGTTGCCGATCCCGCACTTGCCGGTGCGCTATAGTTCGCGGTGTTTGAAGTCGCGAGCGCAATGGCTCCAGAAGTCGTGGAGTATGAATAAGGAGAAACACCGCCTGAAACGGTAATGGTTTGTGCGTTATTGACGGGAACCGTAAAAGAAGCCGGAGAAGCTGCGAGTGCCGCATTAATCGTCACCGTTGCAGTCGAAGTCGTTGTCGCGGAATCGGTCACTTTCAAAACCGTGGTCCCGGCAGAAGCAGCCGCAGTGAACAAGCCTCCTGAGGTGATCGTTCCACTCCCCGATTGCACGGTATAAGAATAAGACGGTACACCACCCAGCGCCGTAAAAGTCTTCGTATTATTGACCGCCAGTGTATAAGTCGAAGGACTCAGTGTTAACACCGCATTCACGGTCACACTCGAGGTACTCGTGTTGCCGAGCGAATCGGTGACAACCACACTTGCACTCCCCGCGGAGGAAGGCGCGGTATAAACACCTGAGGAAGCATTGATTGAACCTACTCCACCCGAAGAAATCGAATAAACATAGGGAGCAAGTCCGCCGGTTGCACTGAAGGTCGTGGAATTGGTGATGGTGATCGTGGTCGATGCAGGGCTGATGGCAAGAGCCGCATTCACCGTCACGCTGGAGGTCGCCGTATTTCCCAGACTATCCGTCACAAGAATCACGGCGGATCCTGTGCTCGCCGAAGAATAAACACCCGTTGTGGCATTGATGCTCCCGGTACCGGACTGCTTCGTATAGGTATAAGGCGAAACTCCCCCGCTTGCGACAAAAGTATAGGAATTGGCAGTGGTGATCGTGCGCGTGGACGGGCTGATTAAAAGAGCCGCATTGACCGTGATCACTCCGTCATTGGTATTGCTCGAAGAATCAGTCACACGGATCGTAACAGATCCCACGCTTGCAGGGGCGGTAAAGGTCGTTCCACTGATGGATCCGCCACCTGAAACAATCGAATAACTATAAGGAGACACACCACCTGAGGCAGAAAGCGTCACCGTGTTTCCAACTGCCACGGTCGAATGATCGGCCGCAAGCGTAAGACCGCCACTTACCGTAACATTCGCACTGCTGGTATTTCCGGTCGCATCGGTGACCCGGACAACGGCAGTTCCCGCACTGGAACCACTGTAAACACCACTGGTCACTCCGATGGTTCCAACCCCCGAAACGATCGAATACGTGTATGGCGAAACACCACCTGATGCCGTAAAGGTATAGGAATTATTCAAACCGATCGTTGTCGTAGTCGGTGAAATCGCGATGGCAGCGTTAATCGTCACGACTCCGTTTGAAGTATTACCCAGACTATCCGTCACCCGGATGGTCGTCGTTCCCGGACTCGCAGGAGCAGTATAAACGCCGGTGCTGGAATTCACGCTTCCACCACTTCCACCCGCAACGACCGCATAGGTGTAAGGTGAAACCCCTCCGGAACCTGAAAAATTCACCGTGTTGTTGATCGCCACCGTTTTAGTCGAAGGAGAAATCGCGAGCGCACTATTGACGTTCACAAAAGTATTTGCAGTGTTTCCAAAAGAATCGGACACTTGCAAAATGACGTTCGCAGCTGACGTCGGCGCAGTAAAGGTCGTGCCGGAGATGGTTCCCCCACCCGAAATCACACTATAAGAGTAAGGACCGACTCCTCCGGTTGCACTGAGCGTTGCGCTGTTACCGGGCGCCAAAGTAGAGTGATCCGAACTCAGACTCAAGCCCGCATTCACCGTTACGCTTCCGGCACTGATGTTTCCAACTGAATCCGTCACCGAGATGGTTGCGGTACCCGTGCTGGTAGCGCTGTAAATTCCGGTTAGTACACTCATGTTTCCGACCCCGGAAACCAGAGAGTATGCATAAGGACTCACGCCACCCGTCGCACCGAATGTAAAATTGTTATTTAGAGAAAGCGTTTTGCTCGTTGGAGCGATCTGGAGTGCGGCATTGATACCCACTGAAGACGTTGCCGTATTTCCTCCGGCATCGGTCACCCGGACCGAATCGATTCCCGCGGTGGCTGGAGCGGTGTAAGCACCACTCGTGGAACCCACCGTTCCACCCGCTCCCCCCGCCATGACGGAATAAGTATAAGGAGGCGTTCCTCCACTAGCCGTAAAAGCAGCCGTATTGTTAATCGCGACTGTTTTGGAAGCAGGACTTAACGTCAATGCGCCACCAATGGTGATGAAGATATCGGCCGAGTTTAACACTGCATCCGTCACCCGGGCGATTGCCGTTCCGGCACTGGCGGGCGCTGTATAAGTCCCAATTGAAATACTCCCTCCACCATAGACCACGGAATAGCTATAAGGCGGAACGCCACCTGTTGCCGTAATGGTCGCAGAAGTATTGATTCCCAGTGTGAAAACAGAAGGACTTACACTCAAGGGTGGATTCACCGTAATGTTCGCGTAACTCGTGGCACCCAGGTTATCAGTCACCATCACCACTGCGGTTCCCGTGGCGCTTGCGGAATAAATCCCGTTGCTCGCGCCAATCGAACCCACTCCCGAATAAAGCGAGTACGTAAACGGTGCCACTCCACCCGAATTGGTGAAGGTGAAGTTGTTATTGAGTGCAAGTGATCTTGAGGATGGAATGATCGCAAGTACCTGAGGACCTGTTCCACCCCCACCCCCTGCAATGTTCACTGTGATGGAGGCGAGCGCCGAATTTCCTGCTGCATCCACCACTTTGACAATCGTGCTCCCTGCTGAGGTGCCGGTGATGTAAAGTCCGCTCGACGAATTAATCACTCCTGATCCGACCAGGATCGAATAGGTATAAGGGCGGGTTCCCCCGGTCGTAACGAACTGAATTTGAGAAGAAGGGTAAATGGTTTGTGCACCTGGAAGGATGATCAGCGGGCTTGCACCGGTGTTCGCGGAGGAAGCAGCGGGGTCTCTTGTCAAAACCGAATCCACCGGGTTACTCGTTCCTTCACACCCCGTAACGATCATGCCCGCCACAACGAGCTGAACCATCAGCGCAACTTTGGAAAATGCCCGGACGACGATTTTATTTAAAACCATACCGCAGCCCCCACACTCAACGCCATTGGGGTCAGGGTCACGGTGCCACTGGAAACCTGGGACAACTGCAGCGCCAGAAAGTAACGAAGACTGCCGGTATCGTAAACATAACGGGCAATGCCGTTAATGCCAGTGAACACCACCACTGATGTCGAGCCGGTCAAAAGGACCTGACTGATACCAGCCGCGACGGTGAAACCACCTTGAGGTGTCGCTTTCGAGCCAAAAACACTCCACTCTCCCACCTTCACTTCTTCCTGAGCAAGCATCTGACGTCCGGTAATCGCGTATTCTGCATCAAGATCCCAGCTGGTGAATACCGCTGTAAATCCTCCCGTTGAAAATCCTTGATGTAAACCGACAGATACAGCCCATTTGTCAGCAAGTGCTCGAATCAGGCGAACTGAAGGTCCGACTGAAGTGAATGCAGTTCCGCGCGTGGTTCCGATCTGCATATAATCCAAACCGAAGTCTGTGGTATAAACTTTTGTTTTTTCGACTTGATTGACCTGAATCGAATCAGCCCGGGCCATCGGAGAAAGCAGAAAAACAAGGGCGAGCACAGCCTTGAAGGAGAGCATTTCAGTGTCCTCCTTTTGGTGCAGCAACCTTGCCATTCAGCAGATCGTAAAATCTTTTGCCGGAAGCATCTTCAGGAAAATCCCGAAGTGCGACTTCCAATGCAGCTTTCGCTTCATCGCGTTGCCCCTTGAAGACCAGACAACTCGCACGCAGAAAATTAAGCCAGGTGAACTCCGGAAACTTCTGCTGAAGCAGATTCAGTTTTTCAAAAGCCTGATCCACTTTCCTGACCGCAAGAAGAGTCTGTATATCATTCACACCCGAAACCACTTCCCCTACAGTCAGGTTGACTTTGTGATCGAAGGGTTTTCCACCAAAATCTTCCTGCGGACGAAGCCTGAGGGATAACTCCTGGTCACCTGGATTCTTCGGAGAAACGAGAAGTACGCTCATGAAGCCTGGAGACTCGACTAATACCGGGTATTCGCTTAATGCGAACGACTCTCCCGCCTTGATCTCGACAGAAGGTTTGCCAGCCACTTGAATGAAAGATGACTGATCCACTTTAAGATTCGTCTGATGGACGGACGGAGATGAAGCGCACGCGTTCAGGACCAACAGTGTCCCGACCTGTGCTCCTGATGTAATCCATTGAATGAGTGATTTTCCCCTCGGCATCTCTATTCAGCATTTCGACAAAAGTTCAGAAATACTTTATGAATCCTTGATTTTGCCTTTTGCCAGCCTTTTGACGACCCACCATTTTTATAAATATTTCAAGTGTAATATTGTTTCGTTCCGATCCTTGATCCGGAAGACTCCATTCAGGCTTAACGCTTAACTCCCGATACTGACTTAAGCGCGATGAAGGATAAAAAGGTCGATCCAGCGTGGGCGAGACTCCTCAAGGAAACCTTCACCTTTCCGCGCCCATCGGGAACAGCTCTTTCGGTCACGGTTTAACCGAGTAAGAACACGAGATACCGGTTCGGACATATCCGTCCTTATCCGCTTTAGATGACTTCGGATTGTGAACGCTGGTTTCGTTGCAGCTCACATCCGCACCGGAAATTGATCTGAGTCCGTCTCCATCATTCGACCATAGGCTTTGATTGAGGATTTTGTCCGCAATCAGTGCCGCCGGCGCACCGGAAATAACCACCTCATTTGAGTGATCACTGCCAAGAGTTACAGTTACTCTTCCCGTCGCGGTTGCTGCAAAAGTTGTAGCGCTGATCGTGAGAGATGAAAGGGCGATGAAGGCGAATGTGAATATTTTCATTTTTTTCTCCAATTGGATTTGTTCCCAAATCCGTTTTTTCTGATTTTCGAAGTGCCTGCATTCTATCGCTCGTTACGAGGCCGGTCAATTATTTAAACAAAGACTATTCAAAAATCGGTTGACGAGAACAGAGGCCGTTCAACCATTGGACGCACTTATTTTTTTATAAATTAATAACGTTTAAACATTGGAACGAAACAGGTTCACGTAATCTTTTTTTCTGATCGAGCGCAAGATGACTGAGCCACCCTTCTTCTGGATCACCTATTGCCACCGCAGGTACCACCCAGTGCTACTTTGTAAATAACTAAAAAACCAAGGCTTATATCGGGAGCCCTTACTTGCATATTTTACACAATCACTGTAGAATTCAAGCCGCCTCCTCTAACAAATAGAAAGTGGAACTCATGAAAAAGTTATTTACCTTTTTAGCCGTATCTTTCACCGCACTCACTCTGACCGGTCAGGCTGCAAATGCCACCAGCTACCAGGAAGCCGCTGAAGATCTCACTCGGGCAGCACTGAGTTCCATTGGTCATGAGAAGGTCTCCTTTCAAGGCATTCGCCAGGGCGGAGACATGATCAGTAACGGCGTAATGGACGGACTTCTCGCTTTTTCAAAAGACTGGCACTACGGGCTGATCGCATCCGTGGAAAAGGACGACGGCACCTATTACTACGAGGCCTCAGTGGACTACGCTCTGAACCTGACTCACGTCGAGGATGACGACACAAGGACAAACCCGATCTATTCCGTCTCGGTCGGTCAATGCTCACAAAAAATGCAGATCATCGGTGCTTACAATATGGATCAGGTGGGTCCGATCCACGTTGAGAAATCCTATACTCCCGGAGAAGCTCAGAATATCATTGGCGGCGATCTTCCCTGATCCTTGCGGCAACAGGAAAGCCCTTGTATGATCCTCTAATGAATATTCTAATTGTCGGTGCAGGGGCAGTTGGCAGTGTGTATGGCTACCATCTTCATGAAGGTGGCGCGAAAGTCAGTTACCTCGTCAAGCCCCGACATTTGGATTCAATGAAAAATGGAATTCAGCTTTATTTCAAAAAAATAGCGAGCAAAAAATCCAAGTCCATTCTTTTCACTGATTACAAGGTTTTTTCAGATGCTAAAGACCTTCAAGCGATCCAATTTGATTACGTAATTCTCACAATGCCATCTGACGCACTTAAAGGCCCTTGGCTGCCGGAGCTTTTGGACTTAGTCGGAAATAAAGTCGTTTTAGTTTCATTTCAACCGGGAATGCTGGACCAGGAATACATCCTGGGGCTCGGTAAGCTTGGCCGTGACCGTTTTGTAAGTGGTTCAATACCCATCGTGAGTTATCATGCGCCTTTGCCTGGCGAAGACATTACAATTCCTGGCTACGTTTCCTGGACACCTCCGGGTCAGAAAGTCGCATTCGAAGGTCCTGGCGAAAAAATAGCGCCTCTTGCGAAAATTTTCTGCCTGGGAGGAATGCGGGCTCGTGCGTCTTCTTCCATGAAAACAGACAACATAGTACCGTCTCTCTTTTTACAAATGATCGTAGCTGGCCTCGAGGCACACCATTGGAGCTTTAATGAATTTTTTCAAGGCTCTGTTCAGCTGACTTCAGATGCGCTCCAGGAAGCACTGCCGATTGCAGCCGAAATCAGCAAGATTCCAAATCCAATGAAGAACTCAATCGTTCGTTGTGTTTCAAAACCCTGGATGCTCAAACTCATTTTGAAACAGGCCCGATGGTTGGTTCCCTTTGATTTTGAAGCTTATATGAAGGCGCATTTCACCAAGGTGGGTGGACAAATGCATGCGAGCCTTGATCTTTTACTTTCTGAAGGGAAGAAATCGGGCCTGCCTACTGCGGCACTTGAAGCTCTTTCCGGGAAAGTACGCCGCGACTCATGACAATAGAACAATAGCTCTCTTTATTGAGAATATAGATCAGAAGTCAGTAAGCGAATGGACATGATCTGCTTTGCCAGCTCACGCCCGGCAGCCACATCTGATGGATGATGCACTCCTCCGATCAGCCTGTTCTCGCCTATCTTCAAGCCTTGCGCGAGAATTACATCCCGTCTTTCAGGATACTTTTTGGCCAGTGCCAGAGAAAGTGCGTACCCCACTGTGGCGTGGCCACTTGGATAGGACCAATCGTAACTTCCAGCCAGATCAACACAAGGGACGAGTGTCGGATCGGTCACATACGGGCGTGGACGATGATATAGGAACTTGTAAAATGTCACGACTGGAACGACTTCGACCTCGACACGAACCGCGAGCAATTC
>OUNO011323142.1_pt1 | contig 34579 bp, 32 predicted proteins | sample 1779811 | NCBI WGS metagenome assembly OUNO01 (sample SAMEA3914804, study PRJEB12502) | metagenome | biome: forest; material: soil | place: Canada | collected 2010-06-25 | depth 0.3 m
CGGCTGGACCGTCCGGGCCCTGGCCCGCGATCCTGGCAAAGCCCGCCAACAGGCCGGCGATCGGATGCCGATCGAGTGGATCGAAGGCGACGCCATGAATCCAGCCGACGTCGCCATGGCGCCGGCTGGCGTTAGCCTCATCGTCCACGCGGCCAACCCGCCGCGTTACAAGAACTGGCGCGGCCTGGCGCTGCCCATGCTGCGCGCCACCATCGCTGCGGCCAAGGCCGAAGGCGCGCGGATCGTCGTCCCAGGCAATGTCTACAACTTCGCCCCCGACGCCGGGCCGGCCATCGCCGAGGACGCGCTCCAGGCGCCGGTGACGCGCAAGGGCAAGGTGCGGGTGGAAATGGAGGCCATGCTTTGCGAGGCGGCCAATGACGGGGCCAAGGTGCTGATCCTGCGGGCCGGGGATTTCTTTGGCCCGGCGGCGCCGAACAGCTGCCTCGCCTGGCTCACCACGCGAAAGGCCGGTCGCGTGACCTCGGTCTACCGGCCCGGGCCCGCGGCCCACGCCTTCGCCTATTTGCCCGATCTGGCAGAGACCTTGGGCCGCATCCTGGAGCGCGAGGACGAACTGGCCGACTTCGAGGTGTTCCATTTCGCCGGTCATTGCCTGGCCGGCGGCGACGATCTGGCCCAGGCGATCCGCCGGGCCGCCAACGACGCGGCGATCCCGATAAAGCCGTTCCCCTATCCTATGCTGATCGCGCTCTCCCCGTTCGTCACCCTGTTCCGCGAGCTGCTGGAGATGCGCTACCTCTGGGAAAAGCCGATCGGCCTCAGTGACGCCAAGCTGCGCGCCTTCCTCGGCGATGTTCCGGTGACGCCCCTCGATACGGCCGTGCGCGAAGCCCTCGCCGACCTCGACGTCACCCCGCGGGAGGATGTTTCCTCACCATGCGCGAACGTCCAGGCGGGCAAATCCTGGACGCCACCCAGGGGGACGCCCTACATAGCCGGCAATGTCCGGGCGCACGCTGTATGACAAGATCTGGGACGCGCACCTCGTCGCCGGCGAGCCCGGCGGCGAGGCCGTCCTCTATGTCGATCTCCATCTCATCCATGAGGTGACGACGCCGCAGGCGTTCTCCGGCTTGCAAGCGGCGGGCCGGGGCGTGCGCCGGCCGGACCGCACTCTGGCTGTGGCCGATCACAACACCCCGACCGAGGGCCAGGCGCTGGGCGTCGGCGCCGTGGCTGACGAGGAGGCGCGCCTGCAGCTCCGGACCCTGGAGCTCAACGTCGCCCGCCACCACATCGAATTCTTTCCCATGGGCGATCCGCGCAACGGCATCGTCCACGTCATCGGGCCGGAGCAGGGCCGGACCCAGCCCGGCATGACCATCGTCTGCGGCGATTCCCACACCTCCACCCATGGCGCGTTCGGGGCGTTTGCCCAGGGCATCGGCACCAGCGAAGTCGAGCATGTCCTGGCCACCCAGACCCTGCGCCAGATGAAATCGAAGAACATGCGGGTCATGCTTACCGGCTCGCCGGGGCCGGGCGTCGGGGCCAAGGACTACGCCCTGGCCGTGATCGGCAAGATCGGCACGAGCGGCGGCACCGGCCATGTCATCGAGTTCGCCGGCGAGGCCATCGAAGCCCTCTCCATGGAAGGGCGCATGACCCTGTGCAACATGACGATCGAGGCCGGCGCGCGCGCCGGGCTGATCGCGCCCGACGAGACCACCTACAACTACATCCGCGGCCGGCCCGCCGCGCCCAAGGGCGGGGCGTGGGAGATGGCCCTCGCCTATTGGCAGACGTTCCGCTCCGACGCCGACGCCAGGTTCGACGCCGAGGTGGCGATAGACGTTTCGACCCTGGCGCCCATGGTCACCTGGGGGACTAGCCCGGAAGACGTCGTCTCCGTCACCGGCCTGGTTCCGGACGGCCCGGCCCGGGCGCTTGATTACATGGGCCTCACGCCCGGCCAACCGATCGCCGAGGCCAGGATCGACCGGGTGTTCATCGGCTCATGCACCAACAGTCGTATCGAGGACCTGCGCGCCGCTGCCGCCATTGCCAAGGGACGCAAGGTCGCGCCGGGGGTCGCCGCCATGGTGGTGCCCGGCTCCGGCCTGGTGCGCGAGCAGGCCGAGGCCGAGGGTCTGGATGTGATCTTCCGCGACGCCGGCTTCGATTGGCGCGAGCCTGGCTGCTCCATGTGCCTGGGAATGAACCCCGACCGGCTGGCGCCGGGCGAGCGTTGCGCCTCCACCTCCAACCGCAACTTCGAAGGTCGCCAGGGCCGGGGCGGGCGGACGCACCTGATGAGCCCGATCATGGCCGTCGCCGCCGCCGTCGCCGGCCATATCGTCGACGTGCGGGATTTCTTGGATAGTTAGAACAACACCCGCGGATTCATGATCCGCTTGGGGTCGAGGGCGGCGCGGATGGCGCGCTGGGCGGCGACTTCCTCGGGGGCTTTGTAGCGCAGCGCCTCAGTGGTCTTCATGGTCCCCAGGCCGTGCTCGGCGCTGATCGAACCGCCCATCGAGGCGACGATATCGTGAACGATGCGGGCGCCGGCATCGCGCGCGGCGGCGTGCGCAGCCTGGTCGCCGCCGACCGGTCCCAGGACGTCGTAATGGATATTGCCGTCGCCCACGTGACCGAAGGCGTCGATGCGCACGCCGGGAAAACGGGTCTCGAGCGCGGCGCCGGCGTCAGCGATGAAATCGGCCACCCGCGAGATGGGCACGGCGACGTCGTGCTTCCAGGCGACGCCTTCGCTTTTCTGAGCGGCGGACTGGCCTTCGCGCAAGTTCCAGAACGCCTGGGCCTGAGCCTCGCTCTGGGCCAGCGCCGCGTCGGTGATGAGGCCGTCGGCGAGGGCGCGTTCCAGAAAGGTCTCCAGCACAGTTTCGGCCGCGCCCGGCCGGGCGTCGGCGACCTCGATCAGTACGGACCATGGCGGCCGCGTCGACAGCGGCGGCCGCGCTCCGGGCAGATGGGTCAGCGCCAGGTCCATGCCGAGACCGGATATGATCTCGAACGCCTCGACCGTGCCGCCGGTCTCTTCGCGGCCTCGCACCAGCAGCTTCATGGCGGCCGATGGGCTTTCCACGCCCACGAAGGCCGTGGCGCGGGAGGCCAGGATCGGGAACAGTTTCAGAGCCGCGGCCGTGACCACACCCAGCGTCCCCTCCGCCCCGATCAACAGCTGCTTGAGGTCATAGCCGGTGTTGTCCTTGCGCAGCCGCTTGAGACCGTTCCACAGCCGCCCGTCCGGGAGCACCGCCTCCAGGCCAAGAACCAGGGCGCGCATGGTCCCGTAGCGCAGGACCGCCGTTCCCCCGGCGTTGGTCGAGATCAGTCCCCCGATGGTCGCCGATCCTTCCGACGCCAGGCTGAGGGGAAAATGTCGCCCGGCCTCGGCCGCAGCCTGATGAACGGCGGCCAGTGTCGCGCCGGCTTCGACCACCATTACATCGTCGGTGGTGTCGATCTCACGCACGGTGTTGAGACGCTCCGTCGAGAGCAGGATTTCGCCGTCGGGGATCTGGCCGCCGACGAGGCCGGTATTGCCGCCCTGAGGGGTGATGGCGAGGCCGGCGCCAGCGCATATCCGAACCACTTCGGCCACGGTCTCAGGCGTTCGCGGCAGGGCGAGCAGGGGCGTCGTTCCGCTCCAGCGGTCGCGCCATTCCACCAGATGTGGGGCGAGGCGCTCGGGGTCCTGGCTCCAGCCGCCTTGGCCAAGCGCCGCCTTCAGCTGCTCGATGACTTCATTAGGGACGGACTGGGTCATGGGCTGAACATAGGCCGTCGCGCTCAGCCCACCAGACCGGCCGCGCGCCGCAGCCGGTCATTGATCGCCTCGCCCAGCCCGGCCTCCGGGACCCCGGCGACAGCGATGGTGTCGGGTGAGAGGGCGTCGGCGGCGCGCAGGCAGGAGAACAGCCGGGCGGCCGCCTCGGCGAGATCTCCGCGCGGGCTGAGATTGAGCGCCTCGGTTCCACCCGTCGACCCGAAACCGATAAACGCCTCGCCCGGACAAGCGCCGGTCGCATCCAGGCGCAGGGGCGCTGCCGGCGCGTAATGGCGGGTCAGGCGGCCGGGCGAGCGCCGGGCGTCAGCCTGGGCCTCCGCCAACGGCCCGATCAGGGCCTCGATCTCGGCGCGGGTAACCGCGCCCGGTCGCAGCAGGCGCGGCGGGCCATCCAGAAGGGCGATCACGGTGGATTCCAGGCCGATGCGGCAAGGCCCGCCGTCCAGGCTCACGGCCGCCGCTTCGCCGGTCTCGCTCACGGCGTCGGCGAAGGTGGTTGGGCTGGGCCGCCCGGAGCGGTTGGCCGACGGCGCGGCGACCGGTCCGCCGAAGGCCTCCAGCACCGCGCGGGCCAACGGATGGGCCGGGACGCGGACGGCCACCGTGTCGAGGCCGGCCCGGGCCAGGTCGGCGACCGGGCATCCGGCCGTGGCCGGGGCCACGATCGTCAGGGCGCCCGGCCAGAACGCCTTGGCCAGGATCTGGCCTCGGTCGTCCAGTTCGGCGATCCGCTCGGCGGCCTTCGTGTCCGCCACGTGGGCGATCAGAGGATTGAACCGCGGGCGGCCCTTGGCTTCATAAAGGCTGGCCAGGGCGGCGGAATTACCGGCATCGGCGGCCAGGCCGTAGACGGTCTCCGTCGGCAGGATGACAAGGCGGCCGGCGCCGAGCGCGGCCGCCGCGTCGGCGACTTCACTCAAGCTAATGGCGCCGGGCGGTCACGACGATGGAGACATTGACCGCGGCCGGGAGGGCCGAGGTGGCGCGCCACTCGTCCTGGCCGACGCCAAACGCGAGACGATCGAGGGGGAGGCTGGCGTTCATCCGGGCCCGGTCGCCGGCGATGGCCAGGGTGAAGGGCAGGGCCAGCGGCCGGGTTACGCCGCGCAGGCTGAGCTGGCCGGCCGCCACGAACTTTCCGCCGCCCAAGGCCTTGAAGCTGTGGGCGGTGAAGGCGGCGCGGGGAAATTTGGCGGCCGAGAGAAATTTCGGAGTCGGCAGGGCCTGGTCGCGGTCGGCGTCGCCGGTGGCGGCCGAGGCCGCGTCGATGGTCACGCTTACCGCCGAGCCGGCGAGGTTGGCCGGGTCGAAATGAATGTCGGCGTCCCAGCGCGAGAAGCCGCCTGAGAACGCATCGCCATTGAAGCTCGACGAAAAACGGATCGAGGAGGCGGCCTTGTCCACCACCCAGGCGGGCGCAGGCGCGGCCCAGGCGGCGGGCGCCGCAACGATCAGGGCGAGGATTGCGATCAGGACTCTCATGCCGGTCTCCTCATGTTGAACGGAACCATGCTTGCGAACACCTCGTCGCGTTTGATGAATTGATGGCGCAGAGCGGCGGAGACATGAAGGACGATGAGGACGTAGGCGAGCTTGGCGCCCAGGCCGTGGGCGGCCTCGAACAGGTGGTGCGCCTGGTGCATTTGCGGCCCGGGCAGGGTGGTCAGCGGTCCGATCGCCGGCCAGTGGACGAGGTTGAAGAAGCTGATCGGATAGACCGCGATCAGTTTGCTGGCTGACACCATCGCCCAGCCGGTGAGGGGCAGGCCAATCAAGACCACGTAGAACAGCACATAGACTGTGTAGGCGGCCACTCGCTCCCACCTTGGCACCGAGGCCGGCAAAGGCGGCGGCGGGGAGATGAATCGCCAGGCTAGGCGCGCCACAGACAGCACCAGAACCGCGATCCCGATAGGCTTGTGGATCTGGATCATGTCCAGTTTCGGTGCGCCGTGCAGGGTGTTGAAGTACCAGGCCAGGCCGATGTTGGTCAGGATCAGAACCGCGATCAGCCAATGAAGGGTCATGGCCACGGTGTTGTAGCGCCGAGCGTCAGCCATCCGACCTCCTTGCTTGGTCGAGCGACCTATTTGTGGTCGAACTCGCCTTCTATCTCCAGGCTTACGTCGTCTCCGACATAACTGAGCAGGTTGTGCGAGCCAAAGTCCGATCGCTTGATGGACCCGGTGGCGGAAAAGCCGGCGACCGTTCCGAACGGGAAGGCGTGGCCGACGGCGATGAAGGCGACCTTCAACGTCATGGGCCGGGTCACTCCCCGCAAAGTCAGATCGCCGGTCACCGTTCCTGTCTGGCCCTCCGGGTCGGACGTCATCGCCGTCGAAACAAACGTCGCTTTGGGGAACTTGGTCGCCTCGAGAAATTCATCGGCGAATTTTCGGCTGTAATCCGCCCCGACGTCGAGACTGGTGGTGTCGACGTCGGCCATGAGCTTGGTCGCCTCGGGATGGGTTGGATCGTAGGTGAAACTGGCCTCGAGCTTGTCGAAGCGGACGGCATAGTTGGACACCCCCAGATGCCTGACCTTGGCGATGAGATTCGAATGTTTGGCGTCGAGCACCCAGCGGCCCGCCGGCAGGTCGCTCGGGTTGGAGGAGACGGCGGCCATGGCGCAAGCGGGCAGGGCCAGGGTAAGGGCGATGACGGAAAGGCGCATCGCTCCGATCTAAGACCCCCGACCCCCGACGCCAAGGTCGCGCGTCTCGACGCGGAGCCGATATGCTCTAAATAGCCGAGCCGCCGGAAGGGACCAGCCCATGACCTACAGAGCGCCTGTCCGCGACCTGGAGTTCGCCCTTCGGGAGGCGGCGGACTTCGGCAAGCTCGACAAGCTCTTCCCCGACGTCGACGATGACACCGTGCGCGCCGTGCTGGAGGGGGCCGGGGCGCTGAGTTCAGACATCCTCGCACCGCTCAATCGCGCCGGCGACGTCAACGGAGCGCGCTTCGAAAACGGAGCGGTGATCGCAGCGCCTGGATTTTCCGACGCCTACGCTCAGTTCGCCCGCGGCGGCTGGAACGGGCTGTCGGCCGATCCGGCGTTCGGCGGCCAGGGGCTACCCAAGGCCCTGGAGATCGCGGTCTTCGAGATGGTTCAGGGCGCCAACATGGCTTTCGGTCTGTGCCCCATGCTGACCTTGGCGGCAATCGAGGCGCTCAGCCTGCACGGCACAGATCGCCAGAAGGCGCTCTATCTGCCGAAGCTGATTTCCGGCGAATGGACCGGGACCATGAACCTTACCGAGCCCCAGGCGGGCTCGGACCTGGGGGCCCTGACCATGCGCGCCGAGAGCGACGGCGACGGCGGCTGGCGCCTCACGGGCCAGAAGATCTTCATCACCTGGGGCGACCACGACGTGGCGGACAATATCGTCCATTTGGTGCTGGCCCGCCTGCCGGACGCGCCGCCGGGTTCGCGCGGCCTGACCCTGTTCCTGGCGTGCAAGCGGCTGGCGGGCGAGGACGGACGCCTGGGCGAGGCCAACACGCTCCGCCCGATCAGCATCGAGCACAAGCTGGGCATCCACGCCTCGCCCACTTGCGTCATGGCTTACGAGGGGGCCAAGGGCGAGATGGTCGGCGCGCCCAACCAGGGCCTTGCAAACATGTTCGTGATGATGAACGCCGCCCGCCTCCAGGTGGGAGTCCAGGGCGTGGGCCTCGCCGAGCGCGCCTACCAACAGGCGCTCGCTTTTTCCCTGGAGCGAACGCAAGGGCGGTCCGCCTGGACCGGGACCCTGCCATCGAGGTTGTTTGACCATCCGGACGTGCGCCGCACCTTGATGATCGTGAAGGCGAAGATCGAGGCGGCGAGAGCCATCTGTCTCACCACCGCGGTGGCCAGCGACATTGCCCGCCTGGCGGTAAATCCTGTCGACCGCGACGCGGCGCGCCTGCGCGAGGAAATCCTGACGCCCATAGCCAAGGCCTGGTCCACCGACATGGCGGTCGAAGCCGCCTCCATGTGCCTTCAGGTGCACGGCGGCATGGGTTTCATCGAGGAGACCGGGGCGGCGCAGCACTATCGCGACGCTCGCATCCTGCCGATCTACGAAGGCGCCAACGGCATCCAGGCCATCGATCTGATGGGCCGCAAGCTGGCGCTGGAAAAGGGAGCGGCGGTGCGCGAGCTGGTCAGCGACATCGTCCCCACGGCTGCGGAACTCAAGAGCGCCGACGATGGCTGGCTGCACGCCATCGGGATGCACCTGGAAGCCGGTCTGGCGGCCGCCCAATCGGCGAGCGGCTGGCTGATCGAGCGGCGCGGCCACGCCCAGCCGGACGCCCTGGCCGGGGCCACGCCGTACCTCAGGCTCATGGGCGATGTGGTCGGCGGCTGGATGCTGGGCAAGGAGGCCCTGGCCGCGTCCAGGAACATCGCCGCCGGCGTCGGCGACACCGACTATTGGCGGACCCGCATCGGCCTGGCGCGGGTGTTCGCCCATCAGGTGCTCGCCCAGGCCCCCGGACTCGCCCAGGCGGTGACCCAGGGCGCCGTCGACATGTTTAGAGCCACGCCGGAGTCGCTCGGGGCCTGAGGCCTTTTATCCCGCGTTCCTCAGGCCGGCGGCGACGCCATTGATGGTGAGGTGGATGCCCTCGCGCACGTCCTCACTGTCATCGCCGGACCGGCGGCGTCTGATCAACTCGATCTGCAGGTGATTGAGCGGATCGATATAGGGCAGGCGCGCGCGGATGACCGCGGCCAGCATCGGATTGTCGTCAAGCAACCGGCTCTGGCCGGTGATGGCCAGGATGACGTCGTGGGTGCGGTCCCATTCGGCGCGGATCTGGCCGAACACGCTCTCGGCCAAGGCGCGGTCCTCGACCAGGCCGGCATAGCGGGCGGCGATCGCCTGGTCGCCCTTGGCCAGGACCATTTCCATGTTGGCCAGGATCGAGGAGAAGTACGGCCATTCCTGATGAAAGTCGCGCAGTTGGGCGATGGGTGCGCCGCTTCGTGCGACGGCGGCGCCGAAGCCGTACCAGCCTGGCAGCATCGCCCGGGATTGCGACCATGAGAACACCCAGGGGATCGCCCGCAGGCTCTGGATAGACCTCGTGGGCGCCCGGGAGGTCGGCCGGCTACCGATGTTGAGATCGGCGATCTCGCTGATTGGAGTGGCGGCGAAGAAGTAGTCCGCAAAACCCGGCGTGTCGTAGACAAGGGCGCGATAGGCGCCCATGGCCGCGCCCGCGAGCGCGTCCATGACCTGAGCCCGCGGCCCGTCGCCGGAGTCCCCCGCAGCCTCGCTCAGCGACGCCAGCACCGTGCCCGAGGCCAGGGTTTCCAGGCTGCGCGCGGCCAGGTCAGGGTCGGCGTATTTGTTGGCCACCACCTCGCCCTGTTCGGTGACCCGGATGCGGCCGTTCACGGTTCCCGGCGGCTGGGCCAGCAGAGCCTCGAAGCTGGAGCCGCCGCCCCGCCCCACAGCCCCGCCGCGGCCATGGAAGAGCTGAAGGGTGAGGCCCGCTTGACGGGCCGTCGCCGCCATCGCCTGGGAGGTCCGATGCAGTTCCCAGGTCGAGGTGAGGTAGCTGCCGTCCTTGTTGGAGTCGGAATAGCCGATCATCACTTCCTGCAGGCCGGAACCCGCCAGCAGGTCGCGGATGAGCGGCAGGGCGAAGTAGCGGCCGAGCGTGTCCGGCGCCGCACGCAAATCGGCGATGGTCTCGAACAGAGGTTCGGCCATGACCTGCGCGCGTGGCGGCGCGCCGGGCGTGAACAGCCCCACCTCCTTGAGCAGCACATAGACCTCCAGGAGGTCCGAGACCGAGGTGGTGTTGGAGACGATATAGGCGCGGATAGCGTCCCCGCCGTAGAGCTGCTTGACCCGCGCGGCCTCGCTGAGGACCGCATATTCGCTCCGGGTCTCGTCGCTGTAGCTCACGTACGGCGAGTGGAGCGGGCGGGCGTTGGATAGCTCGCCGATGAGGAGCGTGGAGCGCGCATCCTCGTCCAGAGCCTCGTAGTCGGCGGCCACGCCACCCTTGGCCAGCAGTTCGGCCACCACCCTGGCATGCACGGCGGAGTTCTGTCGCATGTCGAGGCTGGCCAGGTGGAAGCCGAAACAGTCCACAGCGCGAATGAGGTCGGGCAGGGGGCCCCGGGCGAAGGCGGGGCCATGGTGGGCGACGAGAGAGTCCAACACCGTCTGGAGATCCGCCTTCAACTCGTCGGGATGGAGGTAGGGCGCGGCGGCGCCGGCCGCGGGTCGTGGCGGGGCCTCGCCGGTGAGCGCCGGATAGGCCGCCGCCAATCGCGCGTAGACGCCGGTCAGGGCCTGGCGGTAGGGCTCGTCGGTCCGATGCGGCGAGGGATCGTGGGCCGCCCGAGCCAGGGCCTCGAGCGCCGGGCTGACCTTGGCCAGGCTGGCTGAGATCGACAGTTCTGCTCCCAACTGATGGACGCCCTCGAGGTAGAAACGCAAGGCCGCGCGGGAGGCGCGCATCAGCGCAGCGCTCATGACCTCGGCGGTGACGTTGGGATTGCCGTCGCGGTCGCCGCCGACCCAGGTGCCGATGGTGAGGAAACTTGGCGGGGGACTACCGAGCACATCCGTCCAGCGGGCGTAGACGGCGGGCAAGGCGGTGAGGAAGCTGCGTTCGAAATAGGAAACGGCGTTTTCGATCTCGTCGATCACCCCGATGCTGGCGCCGCGCAGCAGGCGGGTGCGCCAGAAGATCGACACTTCGCGCAACAGGGTCTGTTCGATCCCCGCCCGCTTGGCTTCGCCGGAGGCGCTTTCGTAAGCCGCCAGGGCATGGGCGATGGCCATCTGCCGGTCGAGGACGCTCTTGCGGCGGACCTCGCTGGGATGGGCGGTGATCACGGGGGCCACAAAGGCCCGGGCCAGCAGCGCCTCGATCGCACCGCCCTCGACGCCTTCGGCGTGCAGCGTCCGCACGGCTCCGGCCAGGGTATCGGCACGATCATCCCCGGCGCCGGCGCGCTGGATCTGGTCCTCAGCGATGTTGGTGATCTGCAGGAAGCAGGCGAAGGAATGGGCGAAGCGCACCGTCTCGGCAAGGCTGAGGCCGGCCAATCGCTCGGCCATGCGCCCGGCCGCCTGGGGCGTGCCCTCGCGATGGAAGGCGATCGACGCGCGACGGATGGCCTCGATCTGGTCGAACACCGCCTGACCGTCGTCGGCGCGGATGACATCGCCCAACACCCGGCCGAGGAAGCGGATGCTGGCCTGAAGCTGCGGCTGGGGATCGTTAGTCAGGGCGCGTAGTCCGCGCGGGCCTGAGGCCAGGCTCGCGCCGGCTGGCGGCGATGGCCAGCATGAAGCCGGCCAGGACGTCGAGCAGCACCATCAGGGTGATGAGAAAGAAGGTCGAGGTGGCGAAGGCCGCCGCCAGCAGCATTTCGGCTAGGCAGCCGACGAACAGAGCGATGGAGAGGCCATGGTTGACGATGGCGACCCGGCGATCGTGGGTCGACTTCACCAGCTCTACGAACATGATCACGAGGGCGGCGGCCAGGAGCACGTCGGCCAGGCTCACCGGCCAGACGCCCCCGGGGGCGGTGCGCAATTCGAACAGGGGCGCGGTGAGCTGGGTGTTCGCGGTGGTGGAGGCGAACCCGCCGGCCAGAGCCAACACCAGGATGTTGTAGGCGCCCACCGGCAGAAGCATCAGCGGCGCGGCGGCGAAGGCTTTTCCCATGGCGCCGGTTTTAGGCGCCGGCGTGACTCCAGGCTATAGCCACCCTGATCTAGTTTTCGCCAATGTCGCCGGGGTCGCGCGTGCGCGAGCGCAGCCACAGGACGCCGCCAAGATCGGACACAGCGGCGAGGAGTCGTCCCACGTTGGTGTATTTGGAGCGCCCGCTCGTCCTCGGGCGGTGACTCACCGGCCTGAAGTCGATCCCGTAGCCCTCTCGCAGCATGAGGGCCGGCAAATAGCGGTGCATGTGATCGAAATAGGGAAGGGCGAGGAAGGCTTCGCGCCGGAAGACCTTGAGGCCGCAGCCGGTATCCACGGCTCTGTCGTCCAGGAGCCGCCGGCGCACCGCGTTGGCGACGCGGGAAGCGAGACGTTTGGCGGCGACGTCTCGCCGTCCGACCCGTTCCCCACCCACCAGACCGAGTGAACCTGGCGCGTCCTGCAAGACTTCGACCAGGGCGGGCGCATCGGCCGGATCGTTCTGCCCATCCCCGTCCACCATCACCACGATCTGCGCCTGGGCGGCCTGAACGCCGGTGCGAATGGCTCGGCTCTGACCGGCGTTGCGGTCATGCCACAGGACCCGCAGTTGCGGAATCTCCGCTTTCAGCGCCAGCAGGGCCGCGCGCCCGCCGTCGCGGCTGGCGTCATCGACAAAAATGATCTCGTGCGGACGGCTCGCGAACGCAGCCGCGATCTCGCGCGCCAGCGCCGGCGCGGCCCCCTCTTCGTCGAATATGGGCACGACGACGGACACCTCCGGCGGTGTCTCAAAGGCGGCCATGACGGTCATGGCCGCCGTCATAGCCGAAAACCGGAACCTGCGTGTGCTAACAAGGGCGCCATGGATATCGGCGCTCTGCTGGAGCGAATCGGACACGACTGGCGCGGACGAGCCCTCGCCGCTCTCGTGGCCCTGGCGGCCGGCCTGCCGGGCCTGATCACCTTGCCGCCGCTCGACAGGGACGAATCGCGCTTCGCCCAGGCTTCGGCCCAGATGCTGGAGACAGGCGACTTCGTCAGCCCAAAGTTCCAGGACACGCCCCGGTTCAAAAAGCCGGTTGGCATCTACTGGCTGCAGGCCGCTTCGGTCGCGATGCTGAGCCATGTCGAGGACCGTCGGATCTGGGCCTACCGCGTGCCCTCCATACTCGGGGCCATGCTGGCGGCGGCGGCCTGCGTCTGGGGCGCGGCGGCATTTCTGAGGCCTGGCCCGAGCCTGCTGGCCGGGGCCATGTTCGGGGCGAGCTTTCTGCTGTCCGCCGAAGCCTCGATCGCCGCCACCGACGGCGTGTTGGCTGGCGGCGTGACCCTGGCCATGGCGGCGCTGGGCCGACTGTACCTGGCGGCGCGCGGCGGGCCGGCGGCCAGTCGCTGGGTCAAGGTTCTGTTCTGGACCGGGATGGCGATCTCGATCCTGGTCAAGGGTCCCATCGGACCGATGGTCGTGGCGTTGGCGCTGATCGCCCTTTGTCTATGGGAGCGCAGGGCGCGCTGGCTGGCCGACCTCGGCTGGGGATGGGGACTGCTCACCATACTGGCTCTTGTCGGGCCATGGGCGCTCGCCATCACGGTGGCCAGCGACGGCGCTTTCTGGGGCGCGTCCCTGGGCGGCGATCTGGCCCCGAAACTCCTGGGTGGCCAGGAAGGTCACGGCGAGCCTCCGGGATTCTACGCTGTGCTGTCGCCGTTGCTGTTGTTCCCGGCGACGGTCTTGCTGCCTGCGGGCGTGGTCGCCGGATGGAAAGCGCGCGCGGAGCCAGCGGTGAAGTTCGCGCTCTGCTGGCTCGTTCCTGCTTGGATCGTCTTTGAGATCGCGCCGACCAAGCTCGTGCACTATCCGCTGCCGCTCTTCGGAGCGGTGTTCTGGCTGATCGCACGGGCGCTTGCCGAGCCGCAGGGCCAGATCGCCCGCTGGGCGGGGGTCGCGCTGACCGTCGTCGTATCGGCGGCCTTTGCCGCTGTTGGGCCGCTGGCTGCGGCCAGGGTAAACGCCGGCGAGGGCATGGTGTGGGCTGCCTTGACGGGGCTGCTGTACATCGGCGCCGGCGCCCTCGGCGCCTGGTTCATGATGCGGTCCCAGGCGGTGAAGGCCGTGGTTGCCGGCGGGGCCTTGGCGTTGCTGGCGCACGGCCTGCTTCTGGGCGTGACCGCGCCCTCGCTGCGCGCGCTGTGGTTATCCGGCCGCGTGGCCAAGGCCCTGGCGGCCGCCGGCGCCAGCCCGCAGCAAGGCGTGATCCCCGGGCCCGTCACGGTGGCGGGCTATGAGGAGCCCAGCCTGGTGTTTCTGCTGGGGACCGGCACCGAGCTGGGCGACGCGTCCGCGGCGGCCGATGCGATCGCCGAGGGGCGGCCCGCGATCGTGGAAGCACGCCAGACGACCGCTTTCGAGGCGGCGCTGGTCGCCAACGGGGTCAAGGCCCGGCGCGCCGGCGAAGGCGCAGGGCTCGATTATTCTAACAACCAGCACGATGTATTGCAGATCTTCCTGCCGGCGGGCGCGCCGACGTCGGAGAACAAGCCATGAGCCGACACATCGAAATCGTCGAGGTCGGTCCGCGCGACGGGCTGCAGAACGAGAAGGCCGTCCTGGAGACGCCGGACAAGATCGACTTCATCCTGCGCCTGGAGGCCGCCGGCGCGCGCCGCATCGAGGCGGTGAGCTTCGTCAATCCCAGGCGCGTGCCGCAGATGGCGGGCGCCGAGGAGATCATGGCCGCCCTACCCAGGGAGACTGGACGCTCCCGCATCGGTCTGGTGCTCAACGAACGCGGCTGGGACCGGGCCGTAGCCAGCGGCTGTGACGAGGCCAATGTCGTGGTGTGCGCCACCGATGAGTTCGGGATCCGCAACCAGGGCGCCGGCGTCGCCGAGCAGGTGGCGACGTTAGCGACGATCGTCAAACGCCATGAGCTGGACGGCGGTCCGCCGATCTCGCTCACCGTTTCGGTGGCCTTCGGCTGTCCGTTCGCGGGCGAAGTGAGCCTGGATCAGGTCATCGCGATCGTGCGTGAGGCTGGCGCCCTCGGGATCGGGGAGATCGCCCTCGCGGACACCATCGGTGTGGCCGATCCGTGGACTGTCAGAGAGCGGATCGAAGCCGCCCGGGCCGCCGCCCCGGCCGCGCGTCTTCGCATGCATTTCCACGACACCAGAGGGACGGGTCTGGCCAATGCATTCGCCAGCGTCGAGGCCGGCGTCGATGTGCTGGACGCCAGCTGCGGCGGACTGGGCGGCTGCCCATTCGCTCCCGCGGCGACCGGAAATATCGCCACCGAGGACCTGGTCTACATGCTCGATCGCGCCGGCTTCGAGACCGGCCTCAACGCCGGGGCCTTGGTCGAGGCGGGACGCTGGATCGGCGAGAAGATCGGCAAGGCGCCGGTTTCGGCCCTGAGCCGCGCCGGCGGCTTTCCCTGACGCCCTGGCGCCCAGGTCGCCGGGCGTGACCTTGCGCCGCTGGGGCGGCATCGCTATCACGCCGCCTTCGCTCGCCCTGGGACCCCCAAGCCGGAGAGGTGGCTGAGCGGTTGAAAGCACCGCACTCGAAATGCGGCATACTCGCAAGGGTATCGGGGGTTCGAATCCCCCCCTCTCCGCCACCCAGTCTGATCACCGGTCTCTTGTGTGGATCGACCGGCTGTAAGGCGCCGACAAGTCGGACGTTTTCCCGTTCACGCGACGGCGTTCCGCCTCATTCGCGTCTGCTCCGGGCGCAGCCTCACCGAAAATTCAGCCCTCAGTCTCCGCCGTCAGGCGGGTACGACGGTTTGGCCAAATTCCCTGGTAACAAGGAATACAGAGACCCACGGGGAAGTGTCGCTTGCGCGGCAGTCGCGAAATCCCGTGTCGGATCCGAGGCTTACCTGACCCCGAACGCAATTCCCTGCTCTCGCGAGCAGGGAATTTATCAGGTGGGTAACAGGGAACGGATTTGCCGCTATCAGGGAATTTCGGATCGCCTTGTTAGAGGCCGAGCATGGACCTCTGGTCGGCCCATGAGAGCGGCATGCTCTCGGCCGTGAGCGCGCCCACGTTGAGGTGAGGCGGCAGGCGACCGTCGAGGATTGCAACTTGGATATCGGGGGCAAGGAAGGCCAGGCGGGCGAGGCCGCGCTGATGCGCATTTGGAAGAGACTTTGCTTGTCGCAGTCGCTGAGTGCTGGCGAAGGGGCCCACGCCCATCTCGGCGAGCGCGGCGTGGGCGGCCTTCAGCGATTTTCCGACAAGAGGGTCAGCGCGGCCGCGCGACGTGAGCGGGGTCGCGCCGGCGCCGGTGATCCAGGCGCGACCGCCTCGGAACCGCAAACATTGCGGCAAGAGAAACTCGACGGCCTCCTCGTCGAGGAGATTGAGGGTTTCGCCGTTGCGGAGTCTCGAGCGCAGATCCTCTAGCGCCGGCTTCTTCGGACCCTGCAGCGCGCTCGCCGCCAGGACGAGCCGCACGTGACGCTGATGGATCTCAAGGCGCCGGACCACCGCCATGTCGCCTGAGCCGCGAAGGCGCCGAAGTGTCTCGGAGACGTAATCCTCAAGCTGGGCCGCCGGGACCCGGCGGAGCTGGTCGCTGCCCGGCGATTGACCCCGCTGAAGCGTGGAGGAGACGTAGTAGCGATAGGCTCGCTTGGCGCGGCCATAGCTTACCGTGGGGCTCATCGGCGTCCCACCCGCGTCGAAGACCTTCCCGCGGAGGGGTGCGACGATCGGGGTCACAGATCGGGCGGCTGACGGCGAGATGTTCTCATTCAGTTGCTTTGCGACCGCTTCGAAGAGGTCGCGCGCGATGATCGCTTCGTGGAGGCCGGGATAGGATTGGTCGCCATGGACGATCTCCCCCAGATAGGTGCGGTTGCGCAGCAAATGGTAGAGCGCGCCGCGATTCAATGGCCCGCCGCCGCGAGGCCCGCCGTTCTTCCCTGTCGGCCATACCTTTGAGCGGACGCCCTCGGCGGCGAGTTGGCGCCGCAGCATGTGCACCGATCCGACTTCGAGGTAGCGCTCGAAGATCATTCGCACGACCGCCGCCTCGGCCCCGTTGACAACGAGTTTGCGCGGCTGATCAGGCGCGGGCTGGTCGTAGCCAAGCGGTACATAGCCGCCCATCCACATGCCTTTGCGCTTGGAGGCCGCGATCTTGTCGCGGATGCGCTCGCCTGTGACCTCCCGTTCGAACTGGCTGAAGGAGAGTAGGACGTTGAGGGTGAGCCGCCCCATGCTCGTGGTGGTGTTGAACGCCTGGGTCACCGAAACGAACGAGACGCCTTTGGCGTCGAACGCCTCGACGATCCTGGAGAAATCGGTAAGCGAGCGCGTCAGGCGGTCGACCTTGTAGACCACGACCACGTCGATCAGGCCCCGCTCGACGTCCGCCAGCAGTTGCCGAAGGCCAGGGCGGTCCATGGAGCCGCCCGAGAAGCCCCCGTCATCGTAAGCGGCGGCAGAGGCGGCCCATCCTTCCCCGACCTGAGACCGGACATAGGCCTCGCAAGCGTCCCGCTGGGCGTGAAGGCTATTGTATTCCTGGTCCAGGCCCTCCTCGGAACTCTTGCGCGTGTAGATGGCACAGCGGACGCGCGCGGGGCGATTAGCCGCGGCGGGGCCCTTACCTTTCATTGGCGTCACGCCTTAGTCCGAAGAAGCGCGGACCGTTCCAGCGCGACCCGGTGATCTCGCGGGCGATCGCCGAGAGGCTGTCGTAGGTCCGGCCCTCATAGGTGAAGCCGTCGGCCAGGATCGCAACTTCGTGGCGGGCGCCTTTCCACTCGCGGGACACCTTGGTGCCTGGACTCAGGCCGCGCTCTTGCCGGGAACCGGCGCTGCGAAGCTTTCGTCGGGCCTGGGCATCTAGGCCGCCGAAGGCCTCCGATTGAATGCGCCAGGCAAGCTGGCGCTTCATCAACTCCACGGAACGAAGCTTAGGGGGCGCGCCGAAGCGCGCCCGCCAAGCCGCCCGCACGCCCTCAAGGTCCATGGACTCAAGGCCGCGGACCTCCAAGGTGATGGCGTCGGGCTGCATCATTCCGCCCTCGCTTCGACAATGCGGTAGACACGCCCCGCTTCGGTTTTCTCCGAGGTGATCGTGAGGCCCAGTTTCTTCTTCAGGGCGCCGGCCATCGCGCCGCGCACCGAGTGTTGCTGCCAGCCGGTGGCCTGCATCATTTCGTCGATGCGGGCGCCTTGCTCGCGGCGCAGCAGAGCGATGAGGCTTTCCATCTTGGTCGTCTTCTTCGGTTTATCTGCCGGCGCTGGCTTGGCGGTCGCCGCCTGGCTCTTGGTCTTGGGCATGGTTCAGGGTTCCTTGGTGTGGCGGCGCGGGATGCGCCGCTTCCACCTCCTGAAGCCCGGGGGCTGGCGGGCTTCCCAGGTGATGCGCCGCTCGCTGCGGCCGCTGACGCAGTACTGCTTGCCGCGGGCTTGAAGTCGAGCGGAAATAATGACCAAATGTAATGGTGCCGTTGTCTCAGAGATAAGCTCGAAAATTGAAGGTATCGGCTCAATTCCCACTGGTAGGGAAGTTAAGCAATCCACCAGGGCATCTCTGTTAGAGAGTTAGTACGGGCGTATTTTATAAGGAGCGCAATTGTGCCTCCTTATGGAGGCTCGATATGACTCGCTGCAAGAAGATCACCCCGCGGAAAAAGCGTAACGCGCGATCCCCTAAGCTCCAAGTCGAACATCTGCCCCCTTCGTCGTTGAAGCCGGATCCGCGCAACGCTCGCCGCCACACCGACCGTCAGATCCACAAGCTCGCGCGGATCATCCGTGAGATGGGCTGGTCCAACCCCATTGTCATCGACGAGGTGGGCATGATCCTCGCCGGCCATGCCCGCTTGGTAGCGGCCCAGCTCCTTGGACGAAAGGTCGTGCCGTGCGTGCGTCTGGCGCACCTCACAGTAGCCCAGAAGACGGCCCTGGCGATCGCCGACAACAAGCTCTCTGACGAAAGCACGTTCGATGACGCGGCGCTGCGAGCCGTGCTGATCGAGCTCGCCAACCTTGATTTCGACCTCGAGCTCACGGGTTTTGACATGGGCGAAATCGATTTTCTCATCGACGGCCCGGGCTCGGGCGCGGCGGACCCGGCGGACACCTTTGACGGGCCGGACCACGACCGACCGGCTGTCAGCCGCCTAGGCGACCTGTGGTTCCTCGACAAGCACCGGCTTCTCTGCGGCAACGCCCTCGAAGCAAGCGCTTATGAGCAGCTGTTGGGCCCGGACCGGGCGCAGATGGTGTTCACGGATGTTCCGTATAATGTCAAAGTTTCGGGCCATGTCTCCGGCCTCGGCCGCCATACGCACCGCGAGTTTGCGATGGCGAGCGGGGAGATGTCTGGGGACGAGTACCTAGGGTTCCTCGCCACCGCCATGACTCAGATGGCGGACCACAGCGCCGACGGTTCGATCCACTACCACTGCATCGATTGGCGCCATCTGCGCACCATGCTGGAGGCGGGCGATGGCCCCTACGCTAAGGTGGTCAACCTCTGCGTCTGGGCCAAGACCAACGCGGGCATGGGATCGCTTTATCGGTCGCAGCACGAACTCGTGGTGGTGTTCAAGAAAGGCGAAGCCTCGCACCGCAACAACGTCGAGCTTGGCCGCTATGGCAGGTGGCGTTCCAACCTCTGGACCTATCCAGGCGCCAACACCTTCGGACCCAATCGCGACACAGACCTCGCCGCCCACCCGACGGTCAAGCCCGTGGCCCTGGTGGCGGACTCCATCCGCGACGTGTCCAAACGCCGCGACATCGTCCTCGACCCGTTCGTGGGCTCGGGCACGACGATCCTGGCGGCCGAACGCACCGGACGGCGCGCCGCCGCGATCGAGATCGATTCGCTCTACATCGACGTCGCAGTCCGGCGTTGGCAGGCCTTCACGGGCAAGACCGCCGTGTTGGCGGGTGACGGCCGGTCGTTCGAGGAAATCCGCGTGGTGCGGGTCGGCGACGATGACATTCCCTCTAACCAAGCTGAGGGAGGGCTCTGACGATGGCCGACAAAGTCGGATACCGCAGGCCGCCCAAGCACACACGCTGGAAGAAGGGACAGAGCGGCAACCCGCGCGGGCGCCCCAAAGGCGCAACTTCGCTGCTCGAAGCGGTCCTGGCCGAGCTTTCAGAGTCGATTCAGATCACCGAAGGGGGGCGGGTGAGGCGCATCACCAAGCTCCAGGCGCTCATCAAGGCGCTCACCAACGGCGCCATCAAGGGCGATTCACGAGCCGCCAGCCTGGTCCTTTCCTGGTCCGCCAGGGCGATCGAGGGCGGCGCTGGCGTCGAGGACGAGAGCCTCACAGCCACACAAAGGGAGATCGTCGAGGCCTACCTGGAGCGTCAGGTGGAGCTGCGCCTGGCTAAGCGCAAAAAGGAGGACAAGTGATGGATCGCCGCTCTCTCATCGCCATCGCGCGCCGCGACTTTTTGTCGATCTTGCCGATCTGCTTCGAAATCCTCAAACCTGGCGTGAAGCTTATTTCGGGTCCCCACATTGAGGCGATCTGCCACGAGCTTTGCGCCATGGAGGCCGGTGGCGCGCGCCGGCTGATCGTCAACATGCCGCCAAGGACGTTGAAGTCCACCGTCGTCTCGGCGGCGTGGCCGGCGTTCTTGCTCGGATTGAACCCGGCCACCGAGATCATCGTCACCACGTACAAACAGGACCTCTCAGAGACGCTGTCGGGCGACACCCGGCAGATCATGGAGTCTCCGATCTATGCCAAAATCTTTCCTGGCACGCGCCTCTCTCGAAGCACGCGCGACGAGCTGAGGACGACCGCGGGAGGCGGGCGCCGCGCGATTTCGGTTGCCGGCGGCGTAACCGGATTCGGGGCCGACTGGATCATTATCGACGACCCCCATGACGCTAACGAGGCCCACTCGCCAAGCGCCCGCAACGCTGTCGGCGAGCATTACACCCGCGCGCTCCTCACGCGCCTGAATGACAGGAACACGGGCAAGTTTGTCCTGGTGATGCAGCGGTTGCATGAGGACGACCTGGCTGGCCGCTTCATCGCAACAGGCAACTGGCCGGTGCTGAGGTTGCCCGCCCGGGCGCGCGAGGACCTGTCAATTGATATCGGTCGGCCCCAGCCGTTCGTCTTGAAGGCGGGTCAGCTGCTCATGCCGGGGCAGTTGTCGCCTCAGGCGTTGGATGACCTGCAGCGTGAGATGGGCTCGGTCGACTTCCAGGCGCAATACCAGCAGGACCCGGTGCCGGACGGTGGCAACATTATCAAGCGCGATTGGCTGACCTACTACGATCAGAAGCCAGACACCGCCGGCGACCAGATGACAATGAGCGTCGATACCGCCACCAAGACCGACACGGGCCATGATTTCTCGGTCATCACCATTTGGCTCATGAGGGACGGCAAACACTACCTGATTGAGGTCTGGCGCGAAAAGGTCGAGTTCCCGGATCTCAGGCGCCGTGTCCTCGATCTCTGGCAGTATCACAAAGCAACCAACCTTTTGATCGAGGACCAGGGGACCGGAACCGCGCTCATCCAGGAGCTCAAGAATGTTGGCGTGCCCGCGATCGGCCGTGCGGCGAGGGGCGAAAAACTGGCGCGTTTGTCGGGCGTCTCGAACTACTTCGAAGCCCGCCAGGTCGTTTTGCCGCGCGAGGCGCCGTGGTTGGCCCTGTTCGAGAGCGAGCTTCTTGGCTTTCCGAACGTGAAGCACGACGACCAGGTCGATACCGTCTCGCAGTACCTTGGTTGGGTGCGTGAGCGGTTCGGATGCGATAAGTTCGAATATGACTTCGGGTTCGACGAGCCCTTGGGTCCAGATCACGATCTCATCGCCCGCCGCCTGCTCGCTAGCCGTCGCTTCCCCGGCCCGCGCTAGCCGCTTGCCATTCGGCGCCGCGCTCGCATGCGGTTGGCTGGTCGACCCGGCCGCCGAGCTCATTGCCCAGATGCGGCGCTCAGCCTGGCGCTGATAGGTCCAGCCACGTGCCATTCGGCAGCGGCCGCACCCGCGGGAAGAGTTCGGGGTAGGCCTCCGGGTGATGGGTGTGGATCGGAATCAACCACCGCGGGTCGATGGCCTTGGCCATTCGGGCAAGGTCGGCGCGATCGGCGTGGCCGGAGCTGTGCACGACCTCGAAGGCGGCGCCGGCATTTCGGGCCCAGTCGCGTAGATCCACCCGGTCACGTTCGAGATAGCCTGGCCACAGTGAATAGATCAGACAGCCACCTTCGAGTTTCGCGCCAACCAGATCGGCGGCCATGGAGGCGCGGAACATCATGGTGAACCGGCTGGGCCCGCGCATCAGCTCCTCACGGTAGATGCGGCGGCTACGGAAGCGGTCGACCAGATCAAAACGCCGGCTCGCGATGATCATCCGCTTCTGCGCCTTGGGCAGAAACACCCGCAGGTTAGGATGAGTCCGGGGATCCGGCAGCGAGGGCAGTTCAAGCGCCTCGATCAGGTTGGCCATGTAGGCGTCGATGACGAAGATGCGGCCGGACCGCACGGACGCGCGAAAGAAGGTCACGAACCGGTCGATGTTCTGGCCTGAGAAGCAAACCAGGACGAGCCCCGCATGACGGCGCATGAGCGCACAGGCCTCGCCCTCGACATCACGCTCGCTCACCGGCCCCTCCGCCCGGCCGATGGTCGTCCCCTCCATCAGCAGGACATCGACGTTCGCCGGCGGCGCGGCGAGAAAACGCCGAAACACGCCCGCCTTGCGGCCATGGCCGCGGAAGTCGCCGGTGTAGAACAGGCGCTGGCCATCGGCCTCGACCAGCAGAGCGTGGGCGTCGTAGGCCGAGTGGTCCATGAGATAGGGCGTGATCCGGAACCGGCCTGCGGCGAAGGTCTCGCCGTCGCGGTAGGGGCTGATGACCTGCGGCAGGACCGCGCCGGCCGTGAACGGCGCGGCCGCCGCCAGCATTTGCTTTGCGCCCGCGCCGAGCCACACCGGCAAGTCCGGCCGCGCCAGCGGCAAGAGACCATAGTGATCCAAGTGCGGGTGGCTGAGAACGACGCCCAGGAAGCTCGGATCGTCCCTCACGAGCCCCGCCACCGGTGGCATTGCCGGCTCGCTCTCCAGCGGCAGGCCTAGGTCCAGGAGCAGCCTCTGGCCCGCGCTCTCCAGCTCGATGCAGTTGCCGCCGATCTGGGCGGCCCCGTGATGGATGCGCAGCCGCATGGGCTCAGATGGGCTGGCGCTGCTCGAACAGCGCCAGAACGCCCTCGTCCGAACTTGGTGTCGCCAGGAAATCGCCAGGGAAGGCTTCGAACCCGAAGCTGAGCTTGGCGCCCTGCGTCTCGCCGAGCGCCGCCAGCTCCTGGTTCAACAGGCGCTGCAGGGCGCCGAGTCTATACCTGGAATAGTAGGCTGAAGGCGCGAGGACCTTGGCCGCAATCCTATCGGCCGCGAGCAGCGGGCTTACGACGGCGCCCTCGGCCCGGGCCAGGAGCCAGATGCAGACATAGCCGACGATCTCGATCGCGGCGTAGAGCGGCGTATCGCTGGCGATCTTCAGCTCGATCAGCTCGAAATGACCCGGACCCGCTTGATGGACGAGGTCAATGGCGCGCCGTCGCTCGCGACGCGCGCCGGCGATCCCCGAGGCGACGGGAACCTGGTTGGCCCAGTCATCTCGCCCCCGCCGCTCGCACGCGCAGACCAGGGCCCGCTCCAGCACCACTTCGGGGCTCGCGTTTCGGGCGGAAATGCCGAGCTGGGGGGCGCGCCAGCGCCAGTTCTCCACCGAGCGCAAGGCCGGGCGCGCCAGCCGGCACACCCGCCAGTTGGACGCGATCTGATCGTAGACGGCGGCGATGGCGCCGCCCGGAATGTGTTCGCGGGCGCCGAGTTCGAACAGCGCCGAACGGTGGCGCAAGTTCTTGACGCCAAGGATCTGGCAGACGACGTCCCCGACGCCGGCCAGCAACGATGAAGGGCCCGACTCGTCCTGAGTGCTGCAGACTATAGGTCTCATCGTCGACCAGACGCCATGCCGTCTGGGGGTCAGTCAACACGAAATGAGATTCATAGGCTGTAGATGTATAGGCGTCATCCGCCGCCCCATGCCGCATGGACGTGGGGCGGCGCATCGGCGCCAACATCAGGCGGCTAAGAGAGGCTGCAGGTCTTTCGCAAGAAGAGCTTGCCGACCGCTCAGGTCTGCATCGCACCTACATCTCGCAGGTGGAGCGGGCGGTGAAGAACGCGACCATCGTGTCGCTCGACAAGATCGCCAGAGGCTTGGGCGTGCAGCTCACCGAGCTTGTCGCCTAGAGCGAGGGCTAGTGAGGTTCTGCCCGCCAATGACGGATGGCTGCAGCTGCGGCTTCACAATGCTTGAGGACCTCATCAAGGCGCTCCAGCACGTTGCGCGTGACGGCGATCTCTTGGGCGCGTTCGAGGCTGTCCCACAGGCCGATCAGGAAGCGGGACTCTGGGTCATCGGGGACGTTGGCGTCTTCTTCGGGCGGGGGCCGGGGCATGAGCCACCACCGCTCGGTTCGCGGTGGAAGTCGAGGGTCAGTGAGACCGTTTCCGACTCCTGCAACGCCGCGGCGCTCCGACGTGCGGCTGATACCATATCTGACTCTTGGTCGACACTCGGAGGTCCGGTTCTGCACAGGTCCGATCGCGCAGAGCCGGCCGCCTAAGTAGCCCTAGGGGCGAAGAAGCCGAGACGCTCCCTAAGCCTTCCTGAATTTGTCGGGCCCGGGTCCGATATCCCGGACCCGGGCAACGTGGACCTCGGCGCCAGTGTACTTCTCCTTCAGCGCTTGGATCACCTCACGCTGCCTCGGCGCCTTCAGGACGGATCGCTGCCCGTGCTCGTGCTAGGCTCCAAATCCCCCTTCACGGTGAGGTTCGACAAAGATCTCATTCGACATCGCAGTCTCCATCCAAGAGCATGCCTTAGGCTGTCGCCGAGCTCCAGCCCTGCCGCACGGCGCTAAAGGCAATGCCGCTTGCATCCTCGGGCCGGTGGTCGCCGCGCGCGACGGTCGAGCGCGCGCTGGGAATCCCCAGGCGGAGTTTCAGGTCGGAATAGGCCGGACCACCGGACAACAACCGGACGGCCTCTGCCACGGCGAAGCTTCCGGCGGCGGCGCCGACGAAAGGCACGCCGACGGCCTTGCCGGCCAGCAGCGCTCGACCGCATTCGTCCTTCGCCATGGCCAAATAGCCAGGATTTTCGCGAGCCGCCCTTTCCTGCTCAGTCCAAAGGGCTGCCATCGTCGCGGCGTCCAGGTCCGGCCAGAGTTCCGCGGCGAGTCTCGGATGGGGCAGGGCGTGGAGCGACACGGTGTCGAAGTTGTGCGCCATGGCGCCCAGCCCGCTTTCCACCACCCGGGGGAACCCCGCGCTCGCGAGATGGCGGCGAGCGGGATTGGAGTCGAAACCGCAAAACGCCAGGCCGGGTTCATCCGCCTGCCGCCGGAAGACTTCGTCCAGCCGGCGTTCCACCAACGTCGTCCGAAACCCTCGCCGCTCCAACCACGCCGCGGCGATGCGGGTCTTGCGCGCGCCGACGTCCACGGACTGGAACAGAAGGCAGGTCTCAATGTTCGCGCTGCCAATCTGATCGAAATCGAACAGGACGAAGTCCACTGAAGACGGGTCGGCGTAGGGCAGGGTCCCGAGCGCCCACAGGTACGCGTTGCCCAGGTGGCCGAGACCGAGAATCCACTGGGCCGCGGGCAAGACGTCGACCGCCTTGCCCAGGGCGTCGGGGTGATCCGGGCCCAGATCGGGCCGCCAGAGGGAAAGGCCGATCGTGCGGCGTCCCGCCTCGATGCTAACGCCCGCGAAGCTCAGGAACAGTTCGGATAGAGCAAGCGCGGCGGCCAGGATGCCCGCCGCCGGAAATAGTTCACGTTCAGCCAAGCGCTTCGCGGCTTTGGTCGGACCCACCTGGGCGATCCACCCGTCGAATGTCACCCGTAGCGCCTGTTTGCCGCCATCGGCTGCCCCGAACACGACGTCGCGGCCGGCGCCCTGGTGAGCGCCGTCAATCGCTTCGGCCCCCAACACGCCGGCGAGCGCTTGTCCGAAGGTGAGCTTGAGGCCGGGCCACAGTCGCAAGGTCGCCGTGGACAGGGTCGGGGAGACCAAAGCCCGAACCGCCCCGGGGAAACAACGGATCCCGATCCGCGCGGCCGTGAGCACCGCCAGCTGCAGCGTATAAGACGCAGCCACGTCCTCGCCGCAAACCAGCGTGACGCCGAACCCCATCCGGCGCGACAGCGCCGCTTCGGGCGTCTCCGCATCGCGATCGACGAATAGTTTGGAGATCCGGGATAGATCACCGTCGATGGGGGGCAAAGGGTTTACCATAGGGTTAGCCGCACGTGCTGGCCGCCCCGAGCGGGGCTGTGGTCGCGCCACCTGAATTCGCCAAGATATTCGTAGACCCCGGCCGCCTGCAGTGATCGCCAGGGCGTATGGGCGAAGTGTGGGACGATCAGGGCGGTGTGACCGGAGATCGGGAGCATCGGGTGCCGCTGATCGATATGACTCTGTCCGACGCCGGCCCCAGGATGGGTGTGGACGTCGCAGAGAACTTCGAGACCGCCCTCGCGACAGCGCCGCCCGAGCGCCTCGTAGCCGACTGCATGAAAGGCGATTGCGCCGTGCTGATAAGCGTCTGGATCCAAGGCGTCATAGCAGAAATGGCCGATGACCTTCCGTTCGGAGGGCCGTCCCAGGAGGAAGGCCCCGCTTTCGCCGCCCCCTCCGCTGCGGCGCAAGTCCTGCAACAGGCGGCGCCACAGCCAGACGGAGATCCGGATCGGGGGCGGGCTACGTTCAGCGGCCGACATAGTCGGGGCTCATCAGCAGGGATTGGAATTCTTCAAGGTAGTCGACAATGGTGTGCGTGCTGGACCAGACCAGGTGCGGCTGCTCGCTGGCCCACATCGGATGGCCTGGCAGGCCGTGGCGGTCGTAGGGATGGTAGAAGGCCCGTCCGCCTTCCCAGTCTGTGCGGAACACCTTTGCGAACCTGCTGCTGGCTTTGCCCTTCGGACGCTCGGCGAAGGCCAAGGTGGTCTTCTTGACCGGGTCCCAAAAGGTTCCGGTGGGCGGACTGGTGCGGTAGTTTTCCGCGTTAAGCGACACATAGTAGCGGGACGGCGCGTCTGGGCGGGGCGCGGCCGCCATCCAGAGATAGACCTGCGGCCACGCCGCGCTCTCCGGCCGCGCGGCCGCTTCGGCTAGGCCCCAGCGGCCCGTCTCCACCCCGATGCGAAAGGCGGCGGAGGCGACATCGGCCTCGAACAGACGCTGATCCGGGCGCGACATCGGTTCAGCCTTGCGGCGTGACTTCGACGACCAACTCGAAGCAGGCCGCACAAACGCCGGGGGCCGCCACTTCCCCGAGGTGCTCGTCAGAGCGCGGCTGGATCTTCGTGCCGCAGATCTGCAACACGTACTCGGCTGCCGCAGCGGCTTCCAACTTGAGCGCCTTACGGGCCCAGGCGGCCACAACGCCGATGGTGGTCGCGGGGGAGAAGCGGTGGCGCTTCGTTTTGCCGAGGAAGCTGACCTCCACCGCGATGTGCCGGCAGCCGTGGACGTGGACGTGGCGGTGGCGCTCGATCTCTAGGACCTCGACCGTCAACTCGATTTCGACTGGCGCATGTTCGTCGGCGCCGTCGTCGGCCTCGACGTCGGCGTCCAGGGCTTCGATGCATTCGCCGACGAAGACGAACAGTGTCTCGGTCTCCACCTCGCCATCCGTCGCCAATAGGGATCGCAGGCTCTGCCCACGGCGAGCGCCAACCACCGAAGGCTTTTGGCCGTGGCGATGGAGGTAGAACTCGAAGTCTGCGTCAACGTCCTGCAGTTCGCGGGCTTCAGCGCCGTCCCCGGCGTCATTATCAATCATCGTACCGATCTCCAGATTGGGTGGCCGGGGCCGACACGGGGCCATCCCCGCGACGCGCGAACTATATCGTGGAGAATCGGATCGTCGTCAATAAGCACATGAGAGAGTGATTAATACTCACAAATGTGCACATCATTGACAATGCATGAGGCTGTGCGCAAACAAGGACATGGTCAAAAACCCGATCAACGTCGTCTTCGGGAAGGCCGTCGCCCAGCGCCGCGAAGAGCTAGGCCTGACGCAGGCCAATCTGGCCGGCCTGGTCGGGATGTCCCGGGCGTCGATCGCAAACATCGAAAAGGGGAGGCAGAACGTGCTTTTGCATCATGTCTATGATCTCGCTGCGGCGCTCGAGATGCCGAAGGTCGGAGACATCTTGCCCGCCCGCCCGAAGGCGGCGCTGGGCGCGCTGCAGATGAGCGCAACGGACGGTGCCATTTCGGCGCGTGATGTGGCCCAGGTCACCGACCTCGTGGCCAGCGTTTTGGCCACGCACAATGTGAAGGCTCAGCGGTGAGACAAGCCAATATCGGCGCCGCCCGCGCGGCCGCCCTGAAGATCCTCGCCGACTTCCCGGTCCGCTCGCCTCCAGTCCCGGTGGAGCGAATCATCAAGGCTCGCGAGATCGTCCTGCAGTACGCGCCGTTGGCGGAGGACCTGTCTGGGATGGCCTACATTAAGGACGGAGTCGCCATGATCGGGGTTAACGCCCTGCATCACCCCAATCGCCAGCGGTTCTCCGCCGCCCATGAATTGGCGCACCATGTGCTTCACGCGCCGGAGATCTCGGCCGCGGTCCATGTCGACAAGGGATTCCGTGTCCTTCACCGCGACGAGCGCACGGCGCAGGGGACCGATGCGCTAGAAATCGACGCTAACGCCTTTGCATCCGAGTTGCTCATGCCGCGCCACTTCCTGCAGGAAGCGATGGGAGATGCAGGGCTGGACCTCGACGATGAGGCGGCGATCGAGACTCTGGCGAAGAAGTTCAAGGTGAGCGTGGCGGCCATGCGAAATCGACTCAGCGGCGGGTGGTTCTGAGGCTGCCGCCGTGGGCTACGTCTTCTTCGACACTGAGACGACGGGCCTGGATCCGGCCTTCGACCAGATCGTTCACTTCGCCGCGGTGCGCACCGACCACGATCTGAATGAGCTGGGTCGCTTCGAAGTCCGGGCGCGCCTGCAGCCCCATGTGGTGCCGCACCCCGGCGCCCTGCGTGCCAACGGCCTTCCCATCGCGCGTCTCAACGACAGTAGCCTGCCTTCCCACTATGCGATGATCTGCGAGATCCGGCGGCGGCTTATCACCTGCTCACCGGCCATCTTCGTCGGGTTCAACTCGATCGGGTTCGACGAGTACATGCTGCGCCAGGGCCTGTTCCAGTCCCTCTGGCCCGCATACCTCACTAGCCAGCATCAGAACGGGCGGGCGGACGCCTACGGCCTCGTCCAAACTGCCTGCGCGCTGACACCCGGCAGCCTGATCGTCCCGCGAAAGCCCGACGGTCGCCCATGCTTTAAACTGGATCAGCTGGCGCCCGCCAACGGGGTGGCCCATGCCGGCGCTCACGATGCTATGGCTGACACCCTGGCTACCGTCGCGCTTTGCCGAGTAGTCAAGGCGCGGTCGCCGGAGGCGTGGCAGCGGTTCGTCCGCTTCTCCAATCGAGCCGCGGTGAGCGAGTTCGTCGATGGCGAAGAGGGTTTTGTACTGACTGAGTTCTACGGCGGGGAGCCCTACCATCGCACCGTCGTCTGCATTGGCCGCAACCCCACGAACCCGAACGGCCGGTTCTGCCTGGATTTGGCGGTCGCTCCGGAGGCCTGGCGTGTGATGTCCGACGCCCAAGTCCGGGCCGAGATCGCGCGGAAGGGAACGCCCGTTCGCCGCGTGCGCGTCAACGGCGCGCCCCCACCTTGACGAGCCTCTACGACGCCTCCGATGAAATGAAAGGCGGGCTCGATCCGGCATTGGCGGAATCCCGAGCCCGCGAATTCGCGCGAGACGCGCCTCTCTGCAAAAGGATCGTCGGCCTTTATTCAGCATCATGGGAGGAGCTTCCCCCATCGCCTCACCCCGAACGGCGCCTCTATTCCGACGGCTTCCCATCCGACGCCGATCAGCACCGCATGTTCGAGTTTCACGAAGCAACGACACAAGGACGGCTGAAACTGGCCGAGGAGTTCCAAGACGAGCGCCTGCGATATTTCGCCCAGCGCCTCATCCACAACGAACATCGCGGGCTGCTGGCTCCTGACGCCCAGCGAGCCGCGGATCTCACGCTCGCGCAGCGCCTTATGGAGGACAGCGCTGGACCGCTGACCCTACCGCAGGCGCTCGCGGCGACCGAGGCGATGATGCGGGATGCGATTGGCGATCCGCTTGGGCTTTTGGCCGACTATCTGCAACATCTCGTCACTCGCATCGAACGTATCAGCCGATATCGCGCTGAGCCTGTGGCCTGACCTGCCCAGTTTGAAACTCAAATCGGCCAAGCTGGCGTTCGCAATGGTTCCTGGCCAGGATCCTACTTCCAGGACGGGCACCTCACAGCGCTTATTCCATATGTGCAGTCAAGCGGTCACAGCTAGCGAACCGATCGGCCGAGCTAGCTCATCGGTGTCGAGTGAGGGCCTCGAAATCACTGCGAAGATCTTGCGCCGTGGCCCGACCGTCATATTAGAGACAGGCTGGAGGATCCCGCACAGCATGTGGTCCCAGGGGGCATAAGACGTGACCGGTGGTGCGCTTAGGCAGGTACCTGTTCTGACCGTCAATCAGTGGCTGCCTGGGTGGGGAAAGATCGACTTCGATGCAAAAGAGCACCGGGCAGAACCTGCAAAGTTCTTCTATTTGTTCTCCCTCCCCGCTCGCGAACTTCGCAGCCTGTCTGGGATTGTCCGTCGCGTCGCGAAGGACGCTGCCCCACGAACCGATGACCTTGGAATACAGCGTCAGCACGACCCTGAGCGCTCGGAGGAGATCACTCGGTTCGTTGAGTATGGCTACCCTTGGTCGACACTGAGTGAGTCCAAGCGCGCCAGCGACGAATTTAACGACCTTCGCAAACCGGGTTGGTTGCCGACGGCCATCGTCCTCAACGTTTTGGTCAAGGGAAGCGAACGCAACGGCACAGTATTGGCGGATAGCGACCTAGCCAAGATTGTGGATGTCGACGGACAGCCTCGACTTCAACTGCCCTACGAGACATGGACTGCAGACTGGCGCCCATCGCATCTGCCGCCATTCGAGGTGATTGACGGTCAACACCGTTTGTGGGCGTTCGAAGGAGCGTCGCACCTAGAGAACTTTGAACTACCTGTCGTTGCGTTTGTAGGCCTCGACATTAGCTGGCAAGCGTATCTGTTTTGGACGATCAATATTAAGCCAAAGCGAATCAACTCCAGCTTGGCCTTCGATCTATATCCTCTCCTCCGCAATGAAGACTGGCTTGATCGAGCTGAAGGGCATTCGATCTATCGGGAGACCCGCGCGCAGGAACTGGCCGAGATCATGTGGTCGTATCCAGAAAGTCCTTGGTACGACCGAATCAACATGCTGGGAGAACGGCAGAACCGCTGGGTCAGCCAGAGCGCTTGGATCAAGTCGCTGACGGCGAGTTTCATCCGATCGTGGGATAAGCGCAGCGGCGCGACCGGCGGATTGTATGGTGGCCGAGCAAGGGACCAAGGGGAGGTGCTGGGGTGGAGTCGGGCCCAGCAGGCCGCCTTTCTGATCTTCGCCTGGAGGTCGCTGAAAACGAGCATTGCCGAGAGTCAGGCAGCCTGGGCGACCGGATTGCGCCACCCGAAGGTCGGCGAAGAAAGGTCGCCGGGGCCCAAAGAACTGAAGGCCAACGACGATCTGGCGTTCTATGGACCGTTCTCGCTCCTCTGCACCGATCAGGGAGTCCGGGGGTTTCTGCAGGTTGTGAATGACTTGTGTTACCAGCGGGCGAGCCTGCTGAAGCTCAACAAGTGGGTGCCTGACGAACGATCTTCGCCCAATCCAGTTGGCGCGGTCCAGAGATCGCTGGAAAGTCTGGCAACGCAGGAATTCGCGTCCTTCGTCACAAGCATCGGGGGAGCCCTCTCTACGTTCGACTGGCGCACCAGCGCCGCACCAGGCCTGGAAGAGAACATTCGACGCAGCAAACTCGTTTTCCGCGGCAGCAGCGGGTACAAAGAACTAAGGGCTCAACTGTTAGAGCATCTGGCCGCCTCGGATGGCGTCGTGGGTGAAACGGCCAAGCGGCTCATCAGCCAATCATGATGGCGAAGCTCAATGCTGCGGACCTAGCGGCGATTAGCGCTCTGTCACGATCAGACATCGAGTTGACTACGGCCGGCCTCAAGCCGTTCGTTAAGCGGTCGATTTGGATCGGGAAGACCAACCGGTACGCATATGACGTCGTTGAGCGACTCCGGAAGGTGCCCGCAAACGCGGCTCAGCGCCGGAACCTCGCCCAATATATCGCCGCAAGCGTGAGTCTCCATGCCAACGACGGATGGAGCTATCTCGGCCGCGCCGTGGCTTGCGTGTTGGCGGGCGACGCCCATCGCGCGTTGCACTTGGCCTACTACGCTGAGCTTCGAGCCGCCATGTCACTATTGGCCAGTGCGGGCGTTGGCATCTTCAGCAATCGGCATTTCATCGTTCCCGCCGTGAACAGCACCAGCAAGCTGAACTCTGGATCGGGCACGCACGTCACCGCGTGGTTGGCGCTCGAACACTGGGCGCTGCAGCCCGCTTCGGGAACGCTGTTCACGAACCTCGTTCGACCCGAGGGGCGAACGCTGGAGGAATGGTTTCATCTGCAGGGCGGCGCGACTGCCTTGGCGCCCCAGGCTCAGGATTGGTTCATGCAATGGGGCATGGATCTCAGTATGGCGTCGAAGGACCGTGATGCGCGCAACGAGTCCAGTTACCGTCCTGACGGTATCCCCTCAACCTGGGAAGCGTCCGCCAAGGACGGTCTCGAGTTCGTGAGGGATACATGGATCGCGTTGGAGCCGAGTTCTAACTCAAGCTTTGAGCAGATTGACCGTCATATCTTCAGGCTTGCACTCGAACGCTACTTTCGCGGCTGGAAGAACAAAGTTGCGGTGGCGACGGACCCAGACTTCATCATCTTGGTCAACCAAACAGTTGACGCGCAGGGTCTCTCGACTTCAACATCTGACAGGTTGAAGAAGTTCTTGTTGCGGCAAGTGGCGCCGACTGACCCTCAGATCTTCAAATATTCAACCTTACCTCCCGGCAACCCTTCAACGGATGCCTTGGCGGTTCTGTCGCGAGCTATTCTGCTGCTCCGTGTTGCGACCGGATCAGCCCATGATCTCCTGAAGCAGGCCGGCTTCGCAGCAGACGCGCTTTCCTTCTGGTGGCAGAAGCTAGGCGAGGCACGCGGACTATGGCCGGCGGGGTCGCCCCCAAGCGCGCTCACCGACCTGTGGGCGGATGTTGAGGAGTCACTAAATGAGATCGCAACTGTCGAAGCAACCGATCCGGCTGCATTAGCATCGGCCAACATCGTGGCTTTTCGAATGCAAGGTCGGTTGAACATACTGACCAGTCACGAGCGCGTCGGGCTTTGGGGACTATGCCCAGCATGAAGGAGATCATCGTCCCACAAAGTACGGCGATGGGTGAGCCGTTGGCGCCCTTCCTCAAATGGGCGGGCGGCAAGCGATGGTTTGCCAATCGCTGCCTCCACATGGTCCCGGGGGACTTCGGCCGCTACATTGAGCCGTTTCTCGGCAGCGCCGCGATGTACTTTGCATTGAAACCTCGGCGCGCGCTCCTCGCGGATCTGAATACAGACCTAATCGAATGCTACCGAGCGATCCGAAGCTCACCGGCAGAGATTGTGGCTCTTCTTACCCAGCACCACGACCGTCACTGTGATGAGCACTACTACGCAACGCGCGCCGTAAAACCGGTCGATCCAATCGAGAGAGCAGTCTGGCTTATCTATCTAAACCGTACGTGCTGGAACGGCCTTTTCCGCGTGAACCGCAGGAATGAGTTCAACGTTCCGATTGGGACCAAGACGAATGTAGTCCTGCCCACAGACGATTTCTGGGCAATGAGCCAAATGTTGCATCCTGCGGACATTCGAAATCAGGATTTTGAGACGACACTCGACGCGGCGGAGCGCGGAGATTTCGTATTCGTTGACCCGCCCTACACGGTCAAACACAACCTTAATGGCTTCCTCAAATACAACGACAAAATATTCTCGTGGGCGGATCAGATCCGCCTTCGGGACGCTGTCGTCCGCGCCTCAGACCGCGGTGCAATGGTGTTAGTGACCAACGCCAATCACCAATCGATCCGGGAGATTTACGACGGTGTAGGCGCATATGAAGTCATACAGCGAGCGAGCGTTCTTTCCGCCAGCGCCGCACATCGTGTCCGCACCGAGGAACTGGCGATTCGGACTTGGGTCGCGGGATCGACATCCGCCATCCACGAGTGGGTCCCTAAAGACGACCCCAGGCCGTGACTGCGGCCGACATTGGATTGCATTGCAGCGGACATTCCCAAAGGCAGAGGTGAGTGAGAACCGGCCGATCGCGCCTAAGCGCCAGTACCGGAAATCCAAGCCTGCTCAGCTTAGCCGGATCAATCGCTTGCCCCGGTTTTCGCCGCGATAGAGGCCAGCGAGAGCGGCGGGGGCGCCGGCCAGGTCGTCGGTGATGTCCTCGTCGCAAGTCAGCGACCCGGCCCGGCGCCAGGCATCGAGCTGGGCGACCGCGGTCTGGAACTCCGCCAGGTAGTCGAAGACGACAAAGCCTTGCCAGCGCAGGCGCCTGACCAAGATCTCACGCTCTGCGCGCGGTCCCGTCGGCCGCGGCGTCCAGCTGGAAATCGAGGCGGTGCCGCATTGGACGATGCGTCCGTGCGTCGCCATGCGCGAGAGGGTGGCGTCGAGGATGGGGCCGCCGGTGTTGTCGAAGAACACATCCACGCCCGCCGGCGCCGCCCGGTCGAGGAAGGCGGCGACGTCATCGGTCCGGTAGTTGGCGGCGGCGACGTAGCCGAAGCGCTGGATACAGCGCTCGACCTTGTCAGGGGCGCCGGTCAATCCGATCGGGCGACAGCCGAGGTTGCGAGCGATCTGGCCGACGATGGCGCCGACCGCCCCCGCCGCGGTGGAAACCAGAACGGTTTCGCCCACCGTCGGCTCGCCGCAGCGGGTCAGGGCGATCCAGGCCGCCAGGCCGGTGATGCCGAACA
>OUNO010000023.1_pt1 | contig 34378 bp, 21 predicted proteins | sample 1779811 | NCBI WGS metagenome assembly OUNO01 (sample SAMEA3914804, study PRJEB12502) | metagenome | biome: forest; material: soil | place: Canada | collected 2010-06-25 | depth 0.3 m
TCTTCGTCGGGCCGGGGCTGCACGTCCTTCAGGTCCCAAGTCAGCGAGCGCTGCCCATCGACGGTGACGTCGCGCGGCGCGGGGGCGGCGCCGCGCACGCTCCAATGCAATGGCGGTCTGCTGACCGCGCTGCTGATTTCGACGTGAATGTGTCGGGCGGGTGCGTCGGCGCCGAGGCGCACGTGACCTGCGTAGCGACCGCCGAGGATCGGGTTCGAGCCGCTGACCGTGTACGAGACGTCGACTGCGTCGCCCGGCCGCACGTCACTCAGCACCAGCAACGCGGTGGCCGCGCCGCTGTACACGCGATTCGCGCTATCCGGCTCTTGATCGAGCATCCGCAGCGACGCGATCTTCGTTTCATCGATGATCTGGCCGGCCCGAATCAAGGCCGCGCGGTGCAAGACCAAGTGCTGGTACTCGGGGGAGAATTCGATCTGCAGCTCACCCAGAGCGCTCACACCGGCTTGGTTCACCGCCAAGTCGACGTGCCGCGAGTAGCGTTCGACACCGCTCGCGGTCAACCGGATGCGCGTGTCCGCGAGCAAGGTCGCCGTGCCGTCGCGCATCGCTTCGCCCGCGGCTGGCGCCGCGTAGTCGACCGCGACTTCATCGACCCATTTCGGCTTGGGCGCCCAGCGCGCCGTAGCCCGAGCTTGCGCGAACGCACTGACGGTCGAGGTCAGCAGCAGCGAGCACACGAAGAGCAAGCTGAGCGCTGAGCGCCCAGCGCTCCCTACCGACCCGCCGCGCCCAATCCGCCGCCCTAAAGCCGCCACCAAAAACACGGCCAAAGGCTAGCGCGAGCCGCCACGCGGGACCACGCCCGAGCAGGGACGCGCCGTTCCTCAGCCGGAAATGCCGAGGCTCATGAGAGTGAACGGTGCGCTCACGGCGCGCAGCTTTGAACTTCCGTTTCGCCGGCTGGACAGGCGACGTTGGCCGTGCCCACCGAGCACAGGCTCACTTCCTTCTCCGTAGCCGAGCAATCGGCGCTGGTGCAGCGACATTGACCTGCGTCGTCAGCCAGCGATGCGCAGCAGTGATCGCCTGCAGCCGGATCCGTGGACTGCTCGGCGGCTTTCTGCGCAACCGTGAGGCAGCGATTGGGTTTCAACGGATTCACCGCGAATTGACAAGTGCACGTATTGGTCACGCCGCCCAGGCAGGCGTACGGCAGACACCGACAGCCATCGGCGCCCTTGCAGCAACGTGAGGGCCCCTCGGGGACCGTATTCGGGCACGAGCTGGCATCGGTTCCAGTCAGGACGACCTGCGCAGGGTCACCGCACACGCAGGCGTTGTATTGGGAGACGCAGCGGTAGGCGCTGCTCGGGCTCTTGTCCGAGTCCGAGCCGCAACCCGGCATCAGCAAGCTCACGAACACCACCAGCCCGGCGATCCGGCACCCCGAAGTCCTCATCGAGGGAGCGTAAATGGCGCCTCGGAAAGTCGCAAGTGTGCGCTCGCCGCTTCAGGTCCCATTGTCGTCGACGCCATACGGGCTCGACGCTCGATTGAGGAACAAGAACAACGGTCGAAGCTCGCAGCCGACGAGCAACGTCGTGACAATCCTCAAACGATCGGTCGAGTCGTCGGCTGCCAGCTGCAAAGCCGTGAAACTGCGTGCGCCCTCCGCGACGTCGGCGTCTTGCTGCGCGGGGAGCCCTTCTGTCGGCACGAGACGGCAGGTCTTGCCGACGCTCGATGGGATGCTCTCGTATCCGCCGGCGACGGCATATCTCCCCGCCAACCTCCAGCCCGACGGATCGTGAGCCCAGACGCTGCTCGTCGACCAGGCAACGCTGCAGTCATCGGTGTTTAGGTTCGTTGGTAGGTTCCAGGCGAATTCTGCGACGGTCGATAGCGCGTCGCCATTCAGCTCGCTCACGAATTGGCCGGGGCAGTCCGTCGAACCGTAGCTTGGAGCCGAAAAGCTCTGCTGGCTGGGCTCGGTTTGCGGGAAAGACGACACGGACCAATCGCTCCGAGCGCGCTCGGCGCACTCGCGTCGACCGAGCGCTTCGACGTTGGGCAACGGCAAAGCCTGGTCCGAGCAACCCTGCGCACGATGCTGCTCCAGAATCGCCCGCGCTTCCGGCGAGAGATCGTCCGGCGCGCGCTCGGCTTCGTGCCGCGTGGGCTCGAAATGAGGACCGCCTCCGCAGGAGGCCGTGGCCAATGCGGCAAGCAACGACGCGACGGCGAACGAGCGCGCTCCCGCCACAGGCAGGGGCGCGCTTCGTTCGATCGGAATGCTTACAATCTGCGTTGGCAAGCCAGGACTCGGTCCGCAGCCACCTCGATGCCCAGTGCTTGCAGCTCGGCGACCGTGAAGTTGTCCGACACGGTAACGGTCGCGTTGGGAGCGAGCAAGCGCCAGCCGTAGAACGCGTTGGGATTGACGCTCGGTCCGACGATCACGGAGTTGCCGAACACGAGCAGCGACACTTGAGCGCTCGTGCCGCCCTGAATCACGAAGTTGCCGCGGTGAGTCAGGCTCTGACGAATGACGATCTCGACGTTGGCGCCCGCTGGTACTTGCCAGACCGCCCCGGTATCGAAGAGCAAGCTCTCGAACACGTAGCGCCCAGCGCTGAGCGTGATGACGGCGTTCGGGTGCACGATGACGTTCCCGTACGCGCCCGGAGCCAGCGCGCGCACCGGGCCGCTGTCGATGACGAGGCTATCGGTGCGCGCGGCCGGGATGCTCGCGAACGGGACGATCGAGCTGGGAAGCTCGGGGTTCGTGGCGGGACGTAGCAGGCCCGTGACCGTCGAGCCCGCCTGGCGATCGATCGTGCTCAGCGTGATCACGTTGCCTTCCACGGTCGAGCCCGAGCGCAGGAATACCTTCGAAGTACTGCGAATGGTGCCGACTCGCGCCGTCGCGCCAAGCTCGGTGCCACTCGGTCCCGCGTTGCCGAGGGGGCTCGTCTTGTTGGCCGCGCCGCTGACCAATACCTTGGCGCGATCCCGCACGTCGACGCGATTGAACGCGAGCAGCGCGGGCGCCACGCTGATGTTCTGCGTGATCGTGGCCACGTTGCCGCTCGGGTCGGTGGCCGTCCAAGTGACCACGTGATTGCCCTGAGTGACGACCGTGGGCGTACCTGCCGGGAACGTCGGGTTGCCATCCACTGTACCGACGATTTGCGCGGTCCCTTGGCACGAGTCGACTGCGGTCGGGGGCGCGAGCACGACCGGTTCCGTACCGCTGTCGCACAGCGTGTACGCGGTGCGGGCGGCCGGGGTCAGAACGGGGGGCGTGGTGTCCACGACCTGCACGTTTTGCTTGCGTGTTCCCGTGCCGAAGCGCGCATCGCTCACGAGCACGCCCACGTTGTTCGGGCCCAACGTGAGGTGCGCGGTCGCTTGCGTGCCGAGCGGAGTCGCCCCTCCGGGCAGCACCCATTGCGAGCGGCGAATGTCGTTCTCGAGATCGGCGGATTGCAGCGAGCTGACGAGCAGCGGCGTATTCGAGGCAGTGACGCACTCGACCGAGCTGGGCGCCGTGATCACGGCAACCGGCGGGTGTTGATTCGGTGTGCCGTTCAGTTGCGCCACGGTGACCTGCTTGCGGCCCGAGGAATCTCCTTCGCCGCCCGAGCTGAGCGAGATGGACTGCACCACGAGGTTGCCAGTGCTGCGATCCAGCGAGCCGCCGAGATCGAGCGGGGTCACCAGACTGGTTGGTGTGCCGCCCACGGTGAGCCGCACCACGGCTTCGCCCGTCAAGGCAAGCACGCCATTGGGCTGCACCGTGCCGGTCAGCGTGCCGATGGCGCGAATTTCGGGCTCGCTGACGGTCACGTCATCGGCCACGATATCCGGCGGGTCGAAGGTCTGGCTCTGGCCCAACGTCTGCAGCACCAGGGAGTCGATCTGAATCGGGCAGCCGCCGGCTGCGCAGCCGCCGAGGCCGTCTTCGAACACGGAATAGCGAATCGTGCCGTCCGCGCTAAAGTGCCGAGTCTGGTCGAACACGATGTCCGGAAAGACCGGGATCTCGACCACTTTGCGCACGTTGATGGCGATGTCGATCCCGCTCAGCGGTGCTTCCCAGTCACCGTTTTGGACAGTCAGGCCGGCGGTGATGGTGTCGACGTTCTCCGGCCCACTGAACACGCACTTCTCGCCGGTCTGAGTGGCTTGAATCGGCGCATTGGGCACGACGCTGACCGCTTCGCATTTCACCGGGTTGGGGAACGTGACCGTCGGGTTCAGCTCCTTGCCCTTGTCATTGATGAACGACTGCAGCGTCGCGCTACATTGGCCGCTGTTGCACACGGCATCTGCGCCCGTCTGATTCTGCTGACAGGTGCAGACGCCGCGCAGCTCCAAGTCCGGACCGCTGCCGCCGTTGGGCGACACGGCTTCGATGTGCTCGGGGTGATGCGCGCCGAAGCAGTTTTGAGGCAGCACGTAGGTGCTGCCGTCGACGTCCAATTGAATCTTGCAAGCCCAGTAGTTCGCTTCGACGGTCTGCCCGCCACCGCCGCCACTGCTTCCCCCGCAGCCGGCAACGCCGAGCAGCGTGCCGACACCCAAAACTCGCGCGATTGTGTTCATGGTTCGCTCCTCCACCCTTTTCGGTCTCGATTTTCACTGACTTCCGGCGCCAAAGAACAGCCCCATCGGTTCGCCGGTGCTGCCACTGCGCTGCAGTTGCGAGACCAGGGTCTCTGCCAGCTGGCGCGTCTTCGGATCGGGATCGCGTGTTGCGAGCTTCGCCACGCGCAGCACGTCCGCGCGATCGGCGTCGCTCCGCGAACGAGACCAAAGCGCTCGTAATCCCTCTTGGCGGGTCACCGCATCGACGTCGTGGAGTGCAACGACCTCCAGGGCCGGGCATGCGCGCTCGCGCGGCCAACGCGCGCACACCTGTAGGGCGCGCCGCCGCACGAGCGGACTCTTTTCCTTGGAGAGAGCCCAAGCGATGGTTCGTTCCACCGAGTCGTCCGTGAGCTTCCGAGCAGCCCAGACGAGCTCACCGCGAAGGTTCGGGTCGGATTGCTTGGCAACGTCGCGAATGGACGCCAACAATTCGGGCGCACCGGCGTTGCCCAAGGCAGCGATGAACAGTGAGCTTTGCTCGCCGCCCTCGCGATAGCGAGCCAGCAGCGGCTGGCGAGCCGCCAGGGCCAGGTCCGGATCTCGGGTGCGCGTCTCGAACGCGACGATACCGAGGTTGAGGGCAGCCGTGCTTTGCAACAATGGGTCGGCGAGCGCCGACTGCAGGGCAGGCACGACGAAGCTCGCAGGCAAGCCGTTGCGACTCAATCCTTCGAGCGCGCTCAAGCGTACCGCGCGAGAACGGTTCGAGGCGTTGGCCAGCGTGCTCAAGGCGCGAGCGGCAGCCTCCGAACGGGCCTCCGCCAAGCTCGAGATCAGAGCCAGCGTCGCCGGCTCGTTCAGGCCGTCGACGGCCGGCAGGGCGGCGTTCGCGAGCTCCGGCTGAAGTCGAAAGAGCGAGCCGAGGCGACGCGCCGACTGACTGCGCGCCTGGTCCGACGGAGCGGCGGCGAGTGACGCAATACCGTCGGGGAGCGTGAGACCGCGCACGGCCGCGAGATCGCGTTCGTTCTCCGAGATCTGACTGGCGCGGCCGAACGGATACTGCTGACCCGTTGCGAGCAGCGCGCTTGCGTCCAAGCTCACGGGGGCAGGTGCCTGCACGCGTTCGATGATCCCCTTCGAGTCGACGCTCAACGCCCCTTGTTGCAGGTCGATGCGCTGCTGCTCGTGAACGGAGACGATGCGCCCGGCCTCGAAGCGCAGCGTTGCCTCCGATTGTGTGATGCGCAGGGCTACCGCGCGCGCGCCCTCGGAGTCGTAGACTCGCTTGCTGCGGTGCAGCCCGCCGTCGGCCCGACGCGCGTAGTCGGCGAGGTAGCTTCCGGTGGCGTCTGCCTCGCGCTCGGTCCACGTTTCGGTGCTGGCGGGCGCGGTGCCGGCCTGGCTCACCGACACGAGTTGCTCGAGCCGTTGTCGTTGTTCGGCGGGTGCGCCTGGAGCAAACGTGAGCTCCAAGGGCACGCCGCTGCTCGAGCGTTGAACCACGCAAGCGACCCCGGGCTGCGCGTGCTGCGTCTCGAGCGCTTGGCCGTTCTTCGAGCCACTGATTTCCAGAGCGGTGATTTCCCAACGCTCGCGATGCGCGTCCGCGTCCAAGCGGGTGATCGCGAGCGCGCCCTGCACGCGCTGCTGGACTCGCCCGCTGGCCTTTTGCACCGTGTCGGCGAACAGCTCGAACGTGTAGCGAGCTTGCTGCCCCTGCTGCGCTCGCTCGAGCGGCGCGGCGAGCGCGCTGGGCGTTGCTGCCGAAGAGACGGCAGCCGCGGCGGAGGGCTCCGCCGGTCGGCCGCGCCGAATCACGGCGGTGGCCACGGTGGCCACCGCCAAGAGACCGACTGCAGAGGCCATGGCCACCGCCCCAGCAAACTTACGGGATCGCATGCATCCTCGAGGAGACGAAGCAGGGTTGAGCGCGGCCTCAGAACTGTTCCGAAAGGCGCACCGAGAGTGGCAGTGCGTTGCAATTGCGAGCCGGCAACGTCGCGATGCGCAGGCCACCCGCCCAGCGACTGGGCCGCAGGAAGATGTCGACCGTGTCCTGGGGCTCGTCCGAATCCGGAGTCAGGAAGTCGATCACGGTCGGCTCACACAGCCCGGTGGCCGTGTTCAGCGCGCCCTGCAGCTGACGGGTGGCGATGACATTGTCGCTCCAGGGCGAGCTCGGCGTGGCTTTGCCGAAGACGTTGATGACGGCGCGTTGCTTCTTGCACAGGTCTGCATTGCCCGCCGCTTCGTTGCTGTCCCAGAGCGCTTGGATCTGCAGATTCTGCCCCGTCAGCTTGGCGCCTGGGATTTCGATCAGGAACTGCCCTTGGCACTCCGCGCGATCCACGTTCGAGTAGTTGGCGGGGGCGACGGTGAAGTTCACGGCCGGGCTCGCCGGCGTGAGCGCGTTTGCCGGCAACGCTTGGGATGGCGCGACCGTCTTGCAGCCTTCGGTATCGAGTAGGCATGAGTTCTGCGAGAGGGGGATCACGAGGCCGGGTAGCAAGCTCGAGAAGTCCTTGATCGGCAGGTCGAAGGACAGCCCGTCCCAACTGAACAGCTCCCAGCGCGCCAGCTCGACGTAGCCGGCGAACGCGAACACCTCGATGACCAGGGAGACTTCTCCGTTCAAGGTGCTGAGCTTCAGCTTCACGTCCAAGGTGGGCTGAATGGTGGCCGTGCACACGTTCGGCGAGGTATTGACCAGGAACTTGGTGCCCGCGCGAGCAGGCGCGTCGACGCGCAGTACGTCGATGCGACCGTCGACAGTGACGCGCAAGCCTTGCCCGATGGACGCTTTGACGATCGCGTAGATGCGGAACATCGGCGCGAACGTGAACTGCGGTCCGGTCTTCGTCAGCGTGAACGACGCCGGCAAGGCAGCCTCCAAGCCTGCGTTGAACGAAATCGTAACGATACCGGCGATCGGGATGGTGATGTCCGTCGGCAAGAGCTGCGGGATGCCGCAGCCGCTGCAGAAGTCGTCGTGAAATGGCTGGGCACTTGCGGAGTAATCCCAGCTCGCCTTGGTGTCGTTGAAGATGATCGCGTGCGCGTGCCCAGTGAGCTGCTCGCCAGTTGCCGGCTTCTGCGTCTGAGTGTGGCCATTGACCGCGAAGTCAACGATGTCGTACGGAAAGCCGAACACGCTGAACCCGGCACCGAAGCTGCCGTCGAGCGAAGCGAACAAGCCCTGCGAGAAGTCGTAGCCGTAGTCGGCTTTTGCCCTGCCTCCGAACCAACCGTCGAAGTCTGGAACGGGATTCGACTTCGGATCGCCGAACGGTTCATCGAAGCCCGTGCCCTTCGGGGTGCCGTCGGGGTTGGTACCCGGGAACGAGTCCCCAGTGCCCAGCGGACAGAACGACGGCACCTCTGCAGGCGGCACGTAGGCCGGCGTCGTCTCCGGATAGCTCTGCTGCACGGTGGGCAGCGCGGTCGACACCAGCGCATTGGTGCTGCCCGGAGCGGGCGCGCGCGGCGGATTCGGGATCTGACTGGAGATGGACGAATCGAGTTGGGGCTCGGTGCCCTTGTAGGCTGGCGGAGCGCTGATGGGCACGGAATTGCCACGCCAACCCGAGTCCTTCAGCGTCTGCACGTACGCTTCGACGTCGCTCATGTACCCGTACGGCGTTTTGCCCGTTGCGCTCGGGGGCGTCGGTGGTTGCGCGTTGGGGTCGCCTTGCGTGGTCACCGTCACGCTGCCAATTGCGCCGCCCGTGGCCGAGATCTGCTTGCGCCGAACGTGCACGTCGGGCCGAAGCAGCAGGCTCTTTCCGAAATACGTGCCGTCGTAGGTCACGCTCGGCTGGTTGTTGAGCGGGCCGACCACGAGCTGCGCCGCCGACGCGATCACCGTGGCGTCGGTCTCGGACTCGAGCAGCACGTCATCGGTACCGAAGACACCGAACAGCGCGTCGCCGGACGGACCGACGTAGCTGAGCGTGCCGCGCTGCACGAAGCGGTTGCGGATGAACACGACCTCCGTACCGGCACTGGTATCGAGATCGACGAAGCCCCCGCTCTCGACCTGCAGTGCGTCCAACAAGTAAGTACCGGGTTGCAAGCGTAGGTGAGCCGCGCGATTGACCGTCACGGTGCCGTAGCGACCGGGAGGCAGCTGCATCGTCTGCGAAGGATTGAGGATTCGATCACCGAGCGAGCTGCTCGGAAAGTGCACCCGCAGCGAGACCGTGCCGGGCGGGCCGGCGGCGGGCCGACGCGTGGGGACGCTGGCACCGGCCTGCACCGTGATCGGTGTGCCGTAAACCGGGCCACTCACGATGGCGTTGGAGCGCACCGAGACCGCACCGCGCGCGGATACGCTACTCAGGCGCACGCTCGCGCCAATGTCCGTGGCACCAGTCCCGGTATTGCCGACGGCGCCAAATTGGCCATTTTCCAGCAATATTTGGGCGCGATCGCCGATGCTGACGCTTTGGTTGCCCGAGGCCACGAGCGCGTCGTTACCAACGCCCGAGGCGAGCTCGAACGGCAAGAGGCAGTCCGAACCAGGCTGACACGTACTCACCTGCAACGCGCCCTGGCTAGACGCAAGCGATTCCCCGGGCTCGTCGCGCGAGCAACCGAAGAGTGCCAACGCACACGACAGTCCCATCAATGCGTCCCGAACCGCCCGCGCTAGCGCGCCCTCATTCGTCATGCGAATCCCTCCATAACTCCCAGAGGCAACACTGCGTCCCGGCAGCGCCTCCTCCACGACCCTGTTCGGGTGAGTACTCCAGTTCGCCGCGTCTCACAAACAAAATTATGGAAACGGTTCCGTGTTCACGAGCCCGCCCCCGATTTGACGAAGCTTCACGGCGCGCGTATCAGCTCTGAACGGTGTTCGACGACGCAGCTCGAAGCGTGTGCGGGTCCCGGGTACAGCCTGGCCGATTCCGCCAGAGCGCTCGGTGGCGCACGGCCGCGCGCGGAATGCCGCTGCTCGCAGCGCTCAATGGTTGTTCGATCGCCGATGGCCCGAAAGATCTGGCCAGTGACGTGTTCGATGGCTCGCGCTATCGCCTGGAATCACCGGGAAATAGGCTGCTCGAGGGCCAAGACCTGCGCGTGAGCGCTGCGCCGCTGCGGCAGTTCTTGCTCGTCTCCGCCGCTGCGAAGAGCGACCAGTCGCTGACGTTCGTCGATCCCGGAACCGGCTCGAGTTGTTCGCTCGAGCACGTGCTGGACTCACGCTTCTTGTTCGATGTCACTGGCTCGCCCGACGTGCCCGAGCTCGTCGCGGCGCTGGTCGACGGACCCGAACCGGGTACGAGTCAGCTGCACTTCTTGGATGCTCATTGTGCAGAACCGATTCCAGCTCTGGACTCGACGCGGCTACCGGAGCGAGTACTGATCGAGCCCGTTCGCTACCTGCTCCAGCAAGGCGCCGATCTGGTCACGATCGACGCGCTCAGCGGTGCGCGCAGCATGCTCGCCAGGGACGTGACCTGGTTCTCGGCCATCACCGAGCAGCCGGGTTTTGCCAGCAGGCTGCGTTTCGTGGAGCTGCAAACCGGAGATCGTTTTCAATTGCTGGGCCCGCAAGGGGAGACGTTGCTCACGAGCGATGCGGGCACACGCGTGATCGTGCCGGCCGTGCCCGACGCCCTCTCCGCGCTGCTGCTGCAACGCGGAGAGAGCTTGTCGCGTGTCGAGCTTCGAGCGCCCTATTGGGTGCCGGTTGCCGACGATGTGTGCTTCGTTTCGCCGGACAGTGACCCGTATTTGCCCGTCGTGCGCGCTTGCTCGGGTGAGACCTCCTATCTGTACGGCGACGGACCGTCGGGGGAACGCCGTGCGCTCCCAGACTCCGCGCAAAGGGTGGCTGCCGCGCCCCAGGTCGCGCTGGCGTTGTACACACGGAGCAGCGTTGACTCCGAGCGCAATGACGTGTCCCTGATCGACGCGAGCGGCGCCGTCACCCCTGTATTGAGCGACGCCGTCCCTCATACCGATCTGTGGAGCACCACTTCGTTCGGCACCACGGTGGAAGGCGTAGTGGGCGACGACGCGACGTTGACCCGCCACTACTTCGACGATCCGCAATCGCTCGCTCTTGCCGCGCACGTGTATCGTTGGCCTGGACGAAACGCAGAGCTGCCCCTCATTGCCGACTTCGACGGCACGGCAGGCAGCTGGCTGGAGATCAGCGGATTTCGGACGCCCAGCGTGTCGGTAGTGGCGGAGGGTGTCGTCCCGGAGGGGGGCTTCGCGCCCGCGCCGATTTTCGCGCCCGGTTTCGAGCAATCGAGCTTGAGCGAGCACGGGTACTTCGCTTTTCTGCGCAATTTCAAGGGCGGCACGGGCGAGCTGGTGTTGGCGCACCGGCCCGCTTCGTCGCTCGTGCTCGCGCTGGGTTGGTCGTCGAGCTTGGCTCACGGCGTGGCGCCGTATGGCTTCCGTTGGGCGTTCGACGGCGCGGTGTTGCTGTACATCGATCACTGGCAGGCAGGAGCGGGCGAGCTGCACGTGTACCGGCCAGACCTCGACCTCGACCAATTGGTCGCGACTCGGGCTTCGACCTTCAGCGAGACGAGCACGCCGCCAGGCGTCGCTTACACGGTGCCGAGCGGCAGCGGCGCTGGCCTGTGGCACGCGCGCTTGAAATGAGCGGCGCTGCGGCTTCAGTAATAGGCCTCGATGCCCAGCGACGGGATCGTGAGCGGGCCCGAGGTGGTGTCGATGCAGCGGTGCGCGCTACAAGTGCGGGCCGTCACTTCACGCGAGAGCGTGGCGTTGAGCACCTCGAACACTGCCGCCACGTAGCCGCGCTCGAATAGCTGCCAGCGCTTCTCGAGCCGCAGATCGAGCCTGAAATAGGGGGGCGCACGCAGAGAGTCGAGGTATCGATCGTTGGCGGCCTCGCGCGCCAGCAGCAGCCCGGGGATGCCCGAGTAAAGCATGCCGCGCGCACCGGCACGCCAACGCCTCCCCAGATCGAGCGAGAGCGCGCCCTGTAACACGTGGGTGCGATCGAAGCCCGCGAGCGAGCTGCGTACGGCGTTGTGGCGCGTGGTTCTGGACAGCGTATAGGCGAGGAAGCCACCGAGGCGCTTCGTGAGCGGCCGCCGCAAGCTCAGCTCCAAACCCACGGAGGAACCGCGCTCGCGCTCGCTCACGGCGTAGCGGTCGAGGCGAAAGTCGCGATCGTTGCCGATGGGGTCGAGCAGGTCGATGAGCTCCGTGCGAAAGCCGGTTACCCCCGCAGCGAGGTCGAGCGGCAGCTCGAACGTGAACCCGCTGCTGGCCAGGATCGCCTTCTGCAGCCCCCCCTTCAAGCTTCCGACCTGGGTCGCGGGAACCTGCGGCACGAAGTTCGGTGGCTGTTGTGATAGGCCCAACGATTGCGTCACGCGCACGTGGCGCGAAGGCTGGAAAGCCGCCGTCAAACGCGGATCGACGCCGCGCGCGGTCTCCTGCCCGACGCGATACACATCCGCCCGCGCGCCCGGCGAGATCGTGACCCAGCGCGCGGGTGACCAAGACAGCTCGAGGTGCGCGCCGGCGCTCAGGTCCGTACGCGAAGGGAACAAGGCGCTGACGTCGGCCGCGTCGGGAGAGCTCGGGTCGATCTGGAGCTCGTAGCGTGAAGAGCTAGCTTCGATGCCTCCTGCCAGCGCCAGCGTGGGGAGCAATTGGCGAATCGTGAGCGCGCGAAACCCGAGGCTGCGATCGTCGATGTGCCCGCTGGCAGCACCGCTGCGATCCAAGCCCAGCGTCACGGCAACGCTCGTGCGACTCGTGTCGGTGTCATGATTGTAGCGCACGTCCACGCGGTGGAACTGCGTGCCGCCGCCATGCGCAATCAGATCCGCCCCTTCGAAGCGGTCGTAGGCACCGAAGGCGAACACGCCCACTTCGGACGAGGAATCGAGCGCAAAGGTCGCTCGCGCCTGGTAGTCCCAATAGGCGAGGTCCGCGTCGAGCAAGCGTGACGCGATCAGCGCGGTGTACGAATAGCGACCGCCAACCAGCAGCGAGCCACGCCCATCGAGGATGGGCGTCTCGAACAGCGCACCCGCATCGAACGCGCGCACATTGCCCTCGACCGCGACGCGTCCCAGTGGCTCGCGCGTGGTGGCTGAGACGACGGCGCCGGCCGAACCACCAAACCGAGCGGGTGCAACACCCGGATAGAAGTCCAGGCGACCGAGCAGGCCCGGATGAATCACGGAAGGGCCGAGCAGCGCGTGATAGAGCATCGGCACCCGCACGCCATCCAAGAAAAAGCCGACGTTACCGGGTGGCGCCCCGCGCACGAAGAACAGTGGAACTCCCGAAAAAATCGGGGTCACGCCCGGGCTGGCTTCCACGGCGCGCAACGGATCGCCGAAGGTGCCCGGAAGCTCGCGCGACTCGTTGCGAGTGATGACGTTCACCTCGCGCGCTGGCACGGTCCCCAGCACCGTGATCTGAATCGGGGGCGCGCTAGCGAGTGCTCGCGACGGCGCAGGCTGAATCTGCGCCGCTCCCGGCGAGGGCTCGGATCGGGCCGCACGCGGCTCGAAGCGAGCCATGAAGCGAATGCGCGCGGCGATTGCGTGTCCGCCGCGCCGCGCGGGCTCGAACACGAAGCTAGGGGCTGCGGCCAGAGCCAGCGAGCGATAGGGCTCGGGCCCGTCGAGCGGCCGCGCACCCGTCACTTGGCCAGTCGCGTCGACCACGAGCTCGAGCACGACGGCCGTAGCGACGCTCGGCTGAGGCGCGCTGATGGCCGTCGACAGTGGCCTCGGTGGCTCGACCGCTTGGAGGCTCGGCGTTGCTGGGTCCGCGGCCCAGGCCACGCCCGCGCGGCTCAGCGCCAGCACGACGCCGAGCAGCCAGCCCAGCCGGGCGGGCCGGCGCCCGTGCCTGTGCTGCGCTCGCTCGACGGGCACGACGCTATTGCGGCGCACGAAATTCCGACCACACCCGCGCGCCGGTCGGACTGCTCCCTTGCCCTTCAGCCAAGCCACACCGAACCCTTCGCGCCCAACCTACCTCGCCTCGGTCGCCGCAAAGAAGCGAATTGTGAAACCGATTCCATGCCCGGCGTATCGTTGGCGAATTTCGCCAGACGACGAATACGGCAAGACGTCTGGCTTTGCGGCGAGGCATCGCGTACCGTACAGAGCGTGGTGGTTGTTGGGGCGCGTGTATCCATGGGCGACTGGGCGAAGCTGCGTCGCCTGCTCGCGCGCTGGGTGCTGCCGATCGCGGGCCTTCCTGGCTGCCACTCGGCGGCGCCCCCAGCGGTTCGAAGCTCGCCGCCGGCGCACGCCGATGGCGCGCAACCCGCGTCCGCAGCCATAGCCAGTGCGCCGCCGCAGCACGCGGAAGTCACTTCGTCTTCCTCGCCCAGCGCGTGTCGAGTCGAAGCTCCGGGGAGCGCGGGGCCGCTGAAGTTCGCGTGGCAGAAGGCGGTCGCGCGCGGCGAGGCTGCCTGGATCTCCGACTTGTGGGCGGACGAGCAAGGCGTATTCGTGGCAGGTGCCGACGCGAGCTCGCGCACGGGCGCGCAGCCATTCGTGGCGAGCTTCGCTGCGTCTGGGCAGGAGCGGTTCCGCGTTCCGCTGGCGGGGATCGCCATTTCTCGGCTCAAACCGGCACGCGCGAGCGCGCTGGCATTGGCGGGAGAGGGAGCGGGTTCGGTGTACGTGCTCACCTCGGCGGTCCAGCCCGATGGGCTCGGCAGCCGGCAGCTGACGCTGCTGGGCGCAAAGGGCAGCGTGCGTTTCAGCGCGCCACTCGAAGACGCCGCCGCGCACGTGGTCGTGGACTCGCGCGGTGCGGCGATCGTCTCTGGTGCGGTCGGCGTGGGCGCGCTCGCTGTGGCGAAGTACACGAGCGAGGGCACCCGCGTCTGGTCGCACCGCTACGAATATGGCGGGGACGAGCCGCTGCTCACGACCGTGGGCGACCACCTCTTGCTCGCAGCGTCTCTACATGGCTCGGCGCAGCTCGGGGCACGCGTGACGCACAGCGACACGTTCCGGTACCGGTGTGCCCAATCGCAGACCGACTGTGAAGCAGTGGGGCACGCGCTGCTCGTCGTGGAGCTCGACGCGCTGGGCATGCCCGTGCAGAGCAACGTCTTCGGCGGCGCTTCGAGCGATCTCGCGCTGTCCGGGCTCGCGCTACTTGCCGATGGTCGGCTGCTTCTGACGGGCGAATTTCAGGGGCCGCCCACGGCCCTCGCTGCGGTTTCTTTGTGCGAGATGCAGCCGGGCATGCCGGGCGTCGAAGCCTCCGTCTTTCACGAAGCGGGCTCTGCTGCTGCCGGCGCATGCAGGTGTCGCAAAGATCAACGAGATCTGTTCCTGCTCCAGCTGAGCCGCGAGCTGCAGCCATTGTGGGCCAAAACCCTAGCGCTCGGAGAGCCGAAGCCGCAGGTTGCTCGCGCGGCGTCTGGCATGGTTTGGGCAGCGCGGCTCACGTCCAGCCCCGCTGGCGCGACGAGCTCGGATCGGGACGGCGGGCAGCTCGCGCTCTGGAGTCTGAGCCCAGCCGGTGACGTGACCGCTCGCCGCACCGTTGCGGGCGGCTTCAAGCTGATGACGGCTGCGGGAGGTGGGGCCGTGTACCTGAGTGATGGGCGAAGCGTGCAACGAGCAACGGTCGGGGACGGTAACGAGTAAGCAAGCGGTTCGAACGGGAGGATAAAATCATGGGTGGAACAAAGGGTGGTCGAGCTGCGATCGGCGTGCTGCGCCTTTCGCTTTGGTCAGTCACAGGCGCGGCGGCGCTTGCTTGCTCGTCGGGGGGTGAGCAAGAGGCGGGTCGCAGCACCGAGCCCGTCGTTTTCGGGAACATCAGCCAAGTCGAGTTCGAGTCGGGCACGTCAGCCCAGCAAGAATGGGCGACCGCAGTGGGCATCCTGATGCCGACCGCCAAGATCAATCGCGCGGGCAAGACCTGCCCCGACAAGACGCAGGTGAGTGACGCATGCACCGCCGTGCTCAGCACGTTCAGCAAGACGCTGTGCACTGGAGAAGATTTCGCCACTCAGAGCGAGATCGGCCCTTCCTGCACGGCGTTCATGATCAGAAATGATGCCGGTCAGCCTGCAGTCTTCGCGACGGCCGGACATTGTCTGTTGCCGCAGGGCGATTGCCCGAAAGAAAGCGTGGTGCTCAAGTGGCGCCGCGCGCTGCCGAATTTTGCGGGCGGCAATCCCAATGTGCTCGAGCAGCACATCTATCAATGCACTCGCGTCTTGGCTCATGGTGGGACCACGAACCCGATCGTCACCGACCCGGGGGATTGGGCGGTCTTCGAGGTCGATCGGCACGTGACGGGCGGCGGCGTGACCGGCGGCCCACTGACCCCGGAGCGCGAAGCGTTGACGATCAGCGCGACAGGGCCGGTCCCTGGCGGCAAGGGCACGACCATTGGACACCCCGTCGGTGTGCCGACGAAGATCGATCCCGAGATCGTGCTCGGCTCTTTGTCGACTGCCCGTGGCCCCGGCACCTTCTACGCCTTTCTCGACGCGGTAGAGGGCCAAAGCGGCTCGCCGATCTTGAACGACGCGGGTGAGGTCGTGGGCATCCTGACCGAAGCCAAAGGCCCGGTGAAAGACCCAGCGCTGGCCTGCAGTCGGCAGTGCTTTCCGCCCGGTCAGGGGCCGGTCATCTGCGATCCGCTGACCGGGCTCTCGGCAAACGATCCGAACGCCTACGCCACCGTCGGTGTGAGCATCGCGCAGATCCCGAGTCAATTTCGGAACACTGCCGAGCACGTGATGATCTTGCTCGATCAAACCGGCAGCATGACGCTCGCCGGGACTGCCGCGGGCAAGACACGCTGGGATGACGCCGTGTCCGCCGCGGGTCAATGGCTGCAGGTCGATCGCCTGACTGCGGGCTTCGTCGAGCGCGCCTACAGCGTCTGGACCTTCCGTGATGACACGCCGTTCGGCGGTAGCCAGACCGGCTTGAAGCAGATCTGGCCGCTGCCGAGCTCCGCAGATTGCGCACAGTTCGAGAGCTCGACCGGCTTCTGCGTCCTGCCGCGCGACACGTCCTTCGATCCGCTTCAGTACGACGCATTGCAAGCGCGCCTCGAGACGCTGCGCACGAGCGAGAAGCCCATCGTCGGGCCGGTCACGCCGCTCGCGCACAGCTTGTGTAGCGGCTTGGAGACGCTGCGCGCGATTCCAGGCCAAAAGCGAATCATCGTCGAGTCCGACGGCGGCGAAAATGGCACGGCATTGAGCGATGGGTGTTTCGGTCAACCTTCTGCCGAGTTCGGCGATTGGAGCGTCGACCTCTCGCTCCGCGCCCTCGCCGACTGGGGCATGACCCTCGACAGTTGGCAGGCAAAGGTCGTGCGGCGTGCGACGCGGCTCGGTTTACCGCTGGCGGGTTCGGTGGCCTCGCCACTGACCGCCGACGATTGGTTCTCCTTCGATCTGGTCTGGAACGTGGACGTCCACTTTGGCGTGCAGCTGCCGAACACCGCGCTTCGAATGGCGGCTGCGGCTCGCCCGGTCGAAGGCGTCGCTGGGGGTAGCGTGCAGCGTGCCGCGGCGCCGGCTTCGTTGGCCGCCAGCGATCCATTGTCGATTGCCGGGCCCGAGTTGTCTCTGTTCAAGAACCTCGGCGGCGCCAATCCCAAATCGACGTTCCATAGCTACACCCCGAGCGATGCCGTCTTCGGCATCGAGCACCCCGTTGCGGGCGACGTCGACAACGACGGCTGCGTGAATCAAGCCGATCTGTGCCTGCTGATGCAGGATGACGTGTGGCTGCACCGGGCCGTCGCGCCCGCGACTCAGGCCATCCGAGCCGACCTCGATCGCGACGGCTGGACCAATGCGGCGGACCTCGCGTTGCTCACGAACCATTGGGGCAACGGCTGCTCGTCCGCTCCAGCCCAGCCCAACTTCGATGCCGCGGTGCACGCTTGCCGCGTGAGCTTCGGGAGTCGCTGGCTCAGCTTCGAGGATCCGATGCGCCCGTGGCGTGTGGGGATTGGATCCGTCCAGCTGAGCACGACGCAGAGTGCCGCGAGTGACTCTCTCTCCGCGCTGCAGGTCAACGGCTGCCAATATGCAGCCATCGATAGCCCGCTGTTCAACAGCAACGAGCTAGCGCCGGGTGCTCACCTGGCGCTCGACGTGCGGCTGCCCACGCTGCAACAGAATCCGTATTGGCTGGGCGACGTTCAGCTGTTTCTCACTGTCCCTGGTGCGAACGTCAACAATGTCTGGTTGGGCCTGCAGCCACTCACCGGCTTGACCACCGAGAGTTGGCACTCGTTGACCTTCGACTTGCCAGCGTCGGTTCGAGCGGCACTTGCCAGCGCGCATGCTGGCGTCCAGCTGCGGATCGCGCTGAACACGGGGAATTGCTTGGCTCCAGTGCTCATCGATCACGTGCGCGTGGAGAACTGAGCGGGGGGGGGCACGGCTCATTCGGACGCGTTGGCGCCCTTGGGCCCGACACTGTGCACGTCAGCCAGCGCCGGACGATTGCGCCGCGACTTGCGAGCATTCGAGCCGTGCTTTGCTTCGACTTCATTGCGCTCGGCATCGAGCTCCACTTCACGCGCTTCGAGCGGCGCCGAGGCGCTCGTGAGCTCCGCGTCGGCAACGCCCGACTCGTTGGGCGTTGCCAGCGAGCCGGGCACGCCTTCGGCATCGGAGGGTTTGGCCGCGCTTGCCTTGCGCGCCTTGGCTGGGCGCGGCAGCGAGATACCGTTCAGCTCGGTCGTCAGCTCGTCATGGCTCTCGGCGTAGACACGGGCGTAGGCGAGCGCGCGTTGAGCGAGCGCGAGCAGCGCTTCCTGCTCGGCCGCGAGCAGCTGCCGAAGCTCGCTGAGCTTGGCTTCTGCGTTGGTGACCTCGATGCCCGCGCGCTCTACATTCGCGGCGAGCAGCGTGAGCGCTTCCGCGTCCACATCGCCGAAGCGCATGCTGGCGAGCGGGCCTTTGAAGAGCTCGAGAACGGAGAGGACGGGCTGGGCAATGAATGTCATGGGGTACTGACTATATGTTCAGTATCCGGGGACGCCAACCATACCCGAGAAGCTCCTGATTTCGGCTGGTTCGCGCGCCTCGATCCCTGCGCGGTGCGCCCCCACGTATTCGTTACCTCCGCCCACTCTATGGCCCCATGGACCTGCCGCTGGCGATTACCTGGCAGGTAAAGTCGAGCCGAGTGCGCTCTGAACCAGCGCGCGAAACGCCATTGCCGCAGGATCGGTGTGCGTTCGTTCGTGCCAGCACAGGGCCATGCTGACGGCGTGTGCGGGGATGGGACCTTTGAGCGCGGTCAAGCCGAGCGCCCGCCCCAGTGCCGCGAAGAGCGACTGCGGGAGCGTGGTCACGAAGTCCGTCGCTGCTGCGACGGCCGCGGCGGTGGCGAACGAGGGCACGCTGAGCGCGACCGTGCGCGGCGTGCGCGCGCGGGCATAGCTGGCGGCGATCGGATCGCGAAAGCCCCGGCCGGGCGCCATTTCCACGGCCACGTGCTGCAGCGAGGCGAGGCGTGGTCGAGTCAGCTTCGAGCGTTGCTCGGGGTGGCGCGCTCGCGCAACGAGCACGGTGGGCTCGTCGTACAGCGCCTGTGCGTGAATGCCGGGGCCCGTTGCGCGGATGCCGAAATGCAAGTCCACCTCGGTGGAGCCGAGATCGCCGAGCGTGAGGAGGGACTCGATGCCCACGACGCGCAAGCGAGCGTGAGGCATGGCCTTGGCGAATGCCGCGGCAATGGCGGGCAGCGACGCGACCTGACCGGCGTCGGCCATCGCCAGCGTGAACGTGCGCGTGCACGTTGCCGAATCGAAGGGGCCGTGTGTGACCACGCGCTCCAGCTCGGCCAGCGCGCGGGCCAACGCCGGTGCCAGCTCTTCGGCGCGCGGAGTGGGCACGATGCCGCGACCACGGCGCGTGACGAGCGGATCGCCGAGCGCGATGCGCAGCTTGGCCAAGCCGTTACTGATCGCCGAGGGGGTGACGTGCAGGCGTTTCGCGGCCTGCGCGACGCTGCGCTCGTGCAACACGGTGTCGAGCACCAGCAGCAAGTTGAGGTCGAATGCCGAAATACTCACAGTGAGTGAGGTTACTGCTCACAAAGGATCACTACCAGTGAATCGACCGTGCCCCCACACTCAGGGCATGCGTTTCATCCCGTGGCTGCTGGCTTCATCGCTCGCGCTGAGCGCTTGCCAGTCGGCCGCCCCCGCCGTTCGGAGCAAACCCATGACTCAGCCCACGATTACCACCCCCCGCCAGCAGCGCATTGCCGTCTTGGACTCCACGTTTGCCTACCGTGAGGTCGGCGCTGGCTCGACGGTCGTCTTCCTGCACGGCAACCCGCTCTCGTCGCGGGTGTGGCGCAACGTGCTGCCCGGCGTTGCCCAGCGCGCGCGTTGCGTGGTGCCCGATCTTATTGGCATGGGCGACTCGGGCAAGCCCGACATTGCCTATCGCTTCGTCGATCACGCGCGCTACCTCGACGCTTGGTTCGACGCGCTCGCGCTCGGCGACGTGGTGCTCGTGGGTTACGACTGGGGCGGCGCTTTGGCCATGGACTGGGCCGCTCGTCACCCGGACCGCGTGCGCGGCCTGGTCGTGTTCGAGACGTTTCTGCGCCCCATGAGCTGGAGCGAATGGACGCCGCAGGGCGCCGAGCTGTTCCGCGCCCTGCGTACGCCCGGCGTGGGGGAGAAGATGGTCTTCGAGTCGAACGAGTTCCTGGGCCGATCGTTCAAGAACGGCGTGCTCCGCGGCTTGAGTGAAGACGAGGTGAGCGCTTACAGCGCGCCCTTCGTCGAGCCCAGCGCGCGTCGACCGATCCTGCAATGGACGCGCGAGATCCCGGTCGAAGGTGAGCCCGCCGACGTCCAGGCCATCGTCACGCGCTACGATGCTTGGCTTGCCACGAGCCCAGTGCCGAAATTGCTGCTCGGTTTCGAGCGGCCACCTGGGCTGCAACCGTCACCCACCGGCTCTCCTGCCATGATTGCCTGGGCACGCGAGCACGCGGCCGCGGTGGAAGTGGCCGAGCTGCCGCCCGCCGGCCACCACGCACCCGAAGACGTGCCGCACGAAATCAGCCAAGCGATCGTGGAGTGGCTCGACCGTCACCAATTGTGAGGGCGCGGACTGTAAAGATCCGCGTCTGTTAAAAATGCGCCCTCCTTTCGACGATTTCGGATCATCAGCTGACCAAGGCTGAACACGGGCATCGCGAGCGCGAATGCTACAGCTCGAGTATGCCTCGTGTTGCCTGCGTTTCTCTGTTCGTAGTCCTGGGTGTGGTTGGCTGTTCGAGTGATGGCGGCTCGGCTGGAGCGGGTGGCTCGAGCGGCTCGAGCGGCGCGGCCACCGCTGGTGCGCCCAGTGGGGGCGCGCCCGTGACGAGCGGCGGCTCCGGCGGAGCTGCCGCGGGAGCGCCCTCGAGCGGGGGTGCGATGGCGAGCGCGGGCGCCCCGGTGACGAGCGGCGGCTCCGTTGGACAGGGCGGCGCTCCGCCGATCGTGAGCACCGACCCCAACGCGCACGTCATCACCTGGGTGCCGCCGTATCACATCAACGAAGCCAAGCAGCAGCTGGCCGCGAGCTTCGACGGCACCCGCATGGCCGACGGGTTGTCGTTCTTGGCCCTGCAATTTTGGCAAACCAACGGACCTGCGGCGACCCTGCAAGCCTCCGCGGCCGACGTGACTTGGTTCCACGATTGGGCGCGTCAGCAGGGGGTGAAAATCATTCTGTGCGTCGACAATTTCACCACGGATTGGGATTGGCCCGCAGCGCAGCGTTCGTTCAAAGACAACCGTGCCGCGTTCGCCGCCGATCTGATCGCTCAGGTGAAGGCGCGCGACTTCGACGGCGTCGATCTCGACCTGGAGGGCATCGTCGAGGCCACCGCCGATGATCAACAGGCGTACACGCAGCTCGCCCAAACGCTGGCCAGCGCGTTGCACCCGCTCGGCAAAACGGTGACCATTGATTCTTTCCACGGCAAGTGGAACGCGCCCAACTGGAACTGGTGGCCCGACCTGCTGCCGATCGTCGATGGCATCACCACTATGGGCTACGAGCAGAGCGGGCTGGACGTGGATTATCCAACCTTGGTCGAGCACGCTGCCCCTGCTCCGCAAAAGCTGATGATCGGCGTGCCCAGCTATCAGGGGACCTGGCTGAACCACACCGTGGGCGAGCAACTCGGTTGGATCGTGCAGCAGGGGCAAATCGGCACGGCCATCTGGGACGCGAGCCTTTCGGCCCCCGAATGGCGCCAGAAGAGCGTCTGGGAGCAGCTCAAAGCGATCAAAGCGCGCTGAAGCTCGCCGACACGAAGAACGGCCATCCGGGTAACCTCGGCGGGCCGTTTCTTTTTTGTGCCGATGCGATATGGCGTTGGAATCATGAAGCCAGTCGTCAAGCGCTCGCTGCAAATCTTCGGGCTGCTGCTGGCTCTGTGCGTGCTCGGCATCGCAGGCCTCGCCTACTCCGCGTTCGGCGGCAGGGCGTCGATCGTGGATGGCGCGGAGCCTGCGCCCGGCGTGCGCATCATCAAGGACGGCATCGTGACGGTCGGGGTGGTCGACGCAGGCGACGGCAAGGTGCTGCTGATCGACGCGGGCAATGATCCGGAGGGCAAAGCGATCTTGGCCGAGCTGACACGGCGCCACGCCGCGCCCGACGCGGTGTCTGCGATCTTCCTGACGCACGGTCACCCGGATCACACCGCAGGGGCGCATTTGTTTCCGCACGCTGCGGTCTACGCGCTGCAAGCGGACGTCTCGCTGGCCGAAGGACGCGAGGGATCGCATGGTCCGGTCACGCATCTGTTTCCGCCCAAGGACAACGGCACGCGCGTGAGCAACGTGGCTCACGACGGTGACACCATCACGGTCGGGAGCGCGCAGGTGCGCGTGTTCGCGTTGCCCGGCCACACTGCGGGCAGCGCGGCCTACCTCACGCGCGCCGTGCTCTTTCTAGGCGACAGCGCAGGCCTCAAGAGCGACGGCACACTCACTGGCTCACCCTGGGCTCTGTCGGACAATGGCGCGCAAAACCACGCCTCGCTGCGCGCGCTCGCCGACCGGCTGCGCCCCGAGCAAGTCGGGATCGTCGCCATCGCACCGGCGCATACCGCCACCGCGACCTTCGATCCGCTGGCGCAATACAAGCCGTGAAGGAATGACTACGCGCGCGAGCCGTCTCCCAAGCGTCACGCAAAACACCCTGCGGGGTGTTTACGCAAATAGCTTTGACGACGTGGCAACGACGCTCTAATCGTCGAAGGATGCATTCGGGGACGAATCGTGGGCACCTTGGGGTACTGGCACTCGCCGCGCTGCTGACCATCAGTGCGTTTCTGGGCTGTTCGGGAACGCAGTCGAACGGGGGCAACGGGTCGGCAGGCAATCCCGGAACGGGCCCGAGCGCCGGTGCTAGCGCCGTGCCAGACGGCGGCGCTGGTGAGGCGGACGCCTGCCACGTCGACGCCGATTGCACGACGGGCGTCTGTGACTCGACTCAGCATGCCTGCGTCGAATGTCGAGTGGACGAGAGCTGCGCCACGGGCGAACGCTGCAAGAGTGGCCACTGCGTCAACGCCACGCCCTGTACGATCGGCGCCTACAGCTGCGCTGGGCACACTCTGTTTCAGTGCTCGGCAGAAGGCGCGCTCGAGTTCAGTCGCGACTGCGGCAAGAGCGAATACTGTGACGAGCGGCGCGCGCAGTGCGAGCCGCAAGTTTGCAAGCCAGGAGCGGCCTCGTGCGACGGCGGCAAGGTCCTGGTCTGCAACGATGACGGCTCCGAAGCGCAGCCCAAGCAGCTCTGTTCGCTCACTCAGACTTGCGTCGATGGCGCCTGTCAGGACATCTCGTGCGACCCCAAGACCACGTTCTGTAATGCTGGAGACGTTTGGGAGTGCGGCCCCGATGGTACGACCTCGACGCTCAGCGATCACTGCACCTCCAGCCAATTTTGCCTGGAAAAGAACCACACGGCGAGCTGTAGTGCGACGGCTTGCTTCGCGGGGGACGCCCTGTGCGTTGGCAACGTCGCCACGACGTGCGCGCCCGATGGTTCCGGTCCCAAACCGGGAGGCACCGATTGCGGTGCCTTGAACCAACTTTGCTACTCGGGAGAGTGCCGCGACCCAGTGTGCACCCCGGGCCAAAAGCTGTGCGACAAGAACGACCTTTACCTCTGCAGCGAGGCCGGCACGGGCAAGGTGTTGCTCTCGAGCTGCGGTGATGATTCCTCTTGCGACTCCATCACCGGTACGTGTCGGCCACGCATCTGTGATGCAGGCAAGTTGAGCTGCGATGGCACGCGCGTGGTCACCTGTAACGACTCGGGCACCGGGTTCGTGCAATCGGGCCCGGACTGCGCAACGAGCAACAGCCTGTGTCAGGCGGGCTCGTGCAAACCGATCATCTGCTCGCCGGGTAAGTACATTTGCCAGGGCAGCAGTACGGTCAACGTTTGCAATGCCGACGGTACCGCTACGTCGTTCTATTCCGCGTGCTACTCGGCCTCACACTGCGTAGACGATTACTATTCCTTCGGCGCTTACTGCACTTCGTACTATTGCCAACCCAACGCCGTGGGGTGCAACGGCAACTTGCTCACCACTTGCAAGGCCGACGGCAGCGCTTGGACCGCCGGAGGCACGGATTGCACTCAGAGCAACGCCGTGTGCTCGAACGCTCAGTGCAAGGCCAAGGTGTGTACTCCTTCGGCCCGCTTCTGCAGCAACGGCAGCGTCCAGCAGTGCGATTCGTATGGTCTCAGCTCGTACCAAACGCAGAACTGCGGCTTTGGGACATACTGCCGCAGCCAGGGCAACACTGCCGACTGCGCATCGGTGTGGTGCTCCCCGAACTCGGGGTCCAGCTGTGTGAGCGAGAAGCTCGGTACCTGCTCTGCTGACGGCTTGAGTGTCCTGTCCGGCGCCACCGACTGTGCCGCTTCCTCCCAGCTGTGCACCGCCGCCGGCTGCGCGGCGTCGGCGGTGGACACGATCGGTACTTCGAACCAGGTGGGCTCGAACAACTACTCGAACGGCTACGTCTACTTCGACGTCCTCGAGGTGCATAGCGCGCGGAAGCTGACCCTGCTCGAGGCTTACCTGACGCTGCCGGCGCAACGCAACTTGGTTTGGACCGTCTATCAGCGAAACGACAGCACCGGTTACTTCGACCTGAAGTACCAGAAGTCGAACACCGGCACGGGTACTGGTTTCCAGACCAGCGGAGCGATCGCGGTCTCGCTTGCAGCGGGCACCGTGTATGGCATCGGTCTGAGCATCAGTGGCGGTGGCTACGCCTACTATTACGACGCCGCGGTGAGCCCGCAGATCTTGCCCTTTGCGACAGTCACGGGCGGCGTGTCGAACAGCTTCGGCAGCAGCGTGTACCCTTACTTGACGCTCAGTACGCTGTTCAATATCCGTCTGACCACGACGCTTTGAGCTCCAATCGCGCGCCCGGTGCCGAGCTTCAGGCTCGCGCATCGAGCGCGCGGTCGAGGTTGAAGGCGGCGCTGATCAAGGCGAGGTGTGTGAAGGCTTGCGGGAAGTTGCCCAGTGCTTCGCCGCTCGGGCCCGTTTCTTCGGCGTACAAGCCGAGGTGATTGGCGTAGCCCAACATGCGTTCGAACAGGTTGCGCGCGTGATGCAGCTTCTCCGTGTCACCTTGTGCGGCGCGCGTCAGCGCTTCGACCAGCCAGAACGTGCACATGTTGAAGGTGCCTTCGTTGCCCGTGTTGCCGTCGTCTGTTCCGTCGGCGTCGTAACGGAACACGAGACCATCGGAAACCAGGCCGCCGTCACGCGGGGCCTGGTTGATGGCTTCGAGGGTCGAGAGCATGCGCGGGTCGATCGGCGACATGAAGAAGACCAGGGGCATGATCAAATTCGAGGCATCGAGCCGATCACTGCCGAAGCTCTGCACGAAGGCCGCGCGCTGTTCGCTCCAGCCCTGGGTCATGATGGCTTCGTAGATTTCGTCCCGCTTCTGCAGCCACTTGACCCGGTCCGCCGGAAACGAGCGCTTGTCCGCGAGGCGAAGGCCGCGATCGATGGCGACCCAGCACATCAGCTTCGAGTACACGAAGTGCCGCGCGCCGCCGCGCACCTCCCAGATGCCTTCGTCTTCGCGCGTCCAATTGTCGCACACCCAATCGACTAGACGCCGCAGGTGGACCCACAGTGAATACGAGACCGGCGCGCCGTGCTTGTTGTACAGGTAAACCGCGTCCATCAGCTCGCCATAGATATCGAGCTGGGATTGGCGATAGGCACCGTTGCCGAGCCGCACGGGTTTGGATTCCTCGTAGCCGCTCAGGTGGTCGAGCGTGGTCTCGCTCAGCTCATGGCGACCGTCGATGCCGTACATGATTTGCAACGGATCTTCGCCAGGCTTGGCCTCGCGACAGCGCGCTTCGAGCCAGCCCATGAAATCACGCGCTTCGTCCGTAAAACCGATGCGCAGGAACGCATAAAGTGTGAACGCCGCGTCGCGAATCCAAGTGTAGCGGTAGTCCCAATTGCGCTCTCCGCCAATCGCCTCCGGTAAGCTACAAGTGGCCGCTGCGACGATCGCTCCCGTTGGCTCGAAGGTGAGCAGCTTCAAGACCAATGCCGAGCGCTGCACGGTTTCTCGCCAGCGACCCCTGTAAGTGCACTGCGCGATCCACTGATGCCAAAAGGAGATCGTGGCTTGCAAGAGCGCCTCGGCTTCCGGAGCGCCAGGTGCCGAGCCACAACTTTGCGCTTGCTCGACGCGGCGCAACACGAAGACCGTTGACTCGCCCTCTGCGAGCTCGAACTCGGCGCTCACGCCTTGCCCGTCGACCTGCAGGGCGATTGGGCTGACCAGTGCCAGACACAAGCCAGGCGCGTCGAAGCTCGCGCCAGCATCGGTGACGGAGGTGTGATGCTGGGCTCGCGCGTAGTCGAAGGCGGGCCGACATTCGAGGCGGAAGCGGACCTTGCCGCGCACCACGCGCAGACGGCGCACGAGCTGCTCGTGCCACGCCGAGTCCTGCGCCACGCCGGCGGGCATGAAATCTTCCAGCTCGGCGACGCCGTCCGCGAGCATGAAGCGAGTCACGAGCACGTTCGTGTCGGGCACGTAGAACTGCTTGCTCGGTAGTTGCTGGGCGGTCGGAGCGATCCGAAAAAAGCCGCCCTTGTCGGCGTCAATCAGCGAACCGAAGACACTCGGCGAGTCGAAGCTCGGGAAGCAAAACCAATCAACGGAGCCGCGAGTGCTGATCAGCGCGACCGTTCGCATGTTGCCAATGACGCCGTACTCTTGGATTGGCTGGTTGGGCACGCTTCGGAAATACCACGCTTGCAAAGCGCGTGATCGGCAGCGCGCTGTGCATTCTAGCCACGGTTGCAGCGCCTTCATCGACCGAGCGAAGGCGGCTTGCGGTCCTTCGCTTGCCGTCTAAGGTGTCCGTCATGGCCTCTCCGGTTTCGGACGCGTTGATCTTCTTTGGAGCCACGGGGGATCTCGCCGACAAGCAGATCTGGCCAGCGCTCGTTGCGTTGTCCAAGGGCGGGCGGCTCGAGATGCCGGTGGTTGCCGTGGGCCGCAAAGACATCGGCAAAGCGGGCATCGTCGAGAAGCTCAAAAAGAGTCTGCAGGAAAACGAGGTATTCGACGCAGCCAGCTTCGAGCAGCTCTCGCAACGCCTGAGCTACGTTGCCGTCGACTACGACAAGCCGGAGTCGTTCGCCGCCATCAAGCAAGCGGTCGGAAAGGCGGAGCACCCGCTCAGTTACGTGGCGTTGCCGCCTGACTTGTTCGAAAAGGTGGCCTCGAATTTGGCGCACGCCGGCCTGGCGCAAGGAGCGCGTTTGGTGCTCGAAAAGCCGTTCGGCCATGACGCAGCTTCGGCGCGCGCACTGAGCCAGGCGCTGTATCGGTTTTTCCCCGAGCCGAGCCTATTTCGCATCGACCATTACTTGGGCAAAGAGCAGCTCGAGAACATCGTCTACTTTCGCGCCGCCAATCCGCTGTTCGAGTTGGCGTGGTCGCATGAACAGATCGAGCTGGTCGAAATCACGATGAGTGAGCAGTTCGGCGTCAAGGGTCGCGCCGAGTTCTACGACGCCGTCGGCGCGGTGCGTGATGTCGTGCAGAATCACCTGCTCGAGGTCGTCGCATGTTTGGCGGCAGAGCTGCCGAGCGATCGCAGCCACGCGGCGCTGCGCCATGCGCGCACGGAGCTGATCGCCCAGATGAAGGAGCTGGCGCCGAGCGATCTGGTGCGCGGCCAAGTGCGCGGTTATCTCAACGAGGAGGGCGTCGCGAAAGATTCCAAGACCGAGACTTTCGCCGCGTTGCGCCTGTTCATTGATTCGCCGCGTTGGCAGGGCGTCCCGTTTTACGTGCGCACCGGCAAGAATCTCGCGTTGAGCGCGACCGACGCGATCGTGCGCTTCAAAGCCGCGACGCGCGGCGTGCTCGACGATCAGTCGCCGCCGCCGCCGATCAACGTGCGCTTCCGGCTGAGCCCCGGTGACGCCGTTGCCGTGTCGGTCAACCTCAAGAAGCCGGGCGAATGCATGGTCGGCGAACAGGCCGAGCTAGCGCTCACGCGCCCGGACACAGGCCGCATGGAACCCTACGAGCGCCTGCTCGGCGACGCTCTGGAAGGCGATGCGTCGCTCTATGCAGAACGTGAAGCCGTGGAGCAAGCGTGGCGCGTCTTCGACGGCGCGCTGGCAGCGGGCCTACCGGTTCATCTGTATGACGAGAATACGTGGGGGCCGGAAGAGGCGAATGGCGTGGCGCCTGAGGGCGGGTGGACGAACCCACGGGCGTGAGGTGAGGGGCAGTGGATCCGATTCAAGTCGGACCGTTACTGCCTCTGAGCGCCAGGGCCGCGGGTCGGAGGCTCATGAGCATCGACCTTCCGTCCTGCGGGACGCCAACGGCCAAGCCATTTCGCGGGCGCGTGGGAATCAACAAGAACGGTCGCCTGGCATCCGTTGGAAAGGCGCCGATGAATTGCTCGTTGAGACCAAAGATGGTCACGATTCGATATTGGAACGGCGCGGAGTTGAGCTCGGCGGCGTTCAACGATTTGAACCTTGCGGCCATCACCGTTCTGGTTAACGGAACCTGTCCATACGAGACGACCTTCCAATTTCCGTTCACAAGCGCTGTCGTCATCGAGGAACGGACCCTGCCTCCTATGACTACCGGGTAGACGATACGATTGACCTCCCAGTGCCTCGGTTCGAGGGCGGCGCTGGGATTGAGAGCGCGAATCTCTTCCACAGGAATGAAAGATTCAGGAAGGCCCTCGAGAAACTTGATGTCGGCGGCGTGAGGCACTGTGTCGAATCCGAGGCGACGGAAGTTTTCCTTATTGAGCAGCTTGAGGAACCGCGCCTTACCGACGTTCAAGGCATCTCCAACTTTCCCTGGAAACTCGGAGATGAGAGGAAACTGGTTCGGGACTTGCGGTGGAGCGAGTGGTTCTGCCGAAGCCGCGGGTGCCAGTAGCAAAGCCAATAGCGCCACTCCGGGCCAAAAAGATCTCTTGTGGTTCATTTGTTGGCCAATCCGACCGCGTAGCGATCTTCCCAGTGGTTCCAGTTCTCCGGTACGGCGCCGTTCACGTAAAATGCGTAGTCTTCCAGAGTCGAATACGTTTCGACGTGCTCCGGGTTCTCCTTGTCATCATAGAAGCAATCAGGAGAGGGATCGATTACCTCGATTTCGTCGTCGTCGTAGCCAATCGCGACCATCATATGCCCTGCAGGATCTGCAGTGCCTGCGCTTGTCGTAGTGACCCAACTGAACGCGATCGGGGCGTGTCGGCACGCCAACTCGGTCTTGATTTGGTCCAGCGAAAGCGCCTTCACGGAAGCGTAGGCGTCGTAGTCAAAGTCCTCGAAAGCAGGAAAAGAGCCCCGATCGCAAGGGCTCAACGTAAAGTCCCCCTCCGGGCAGGTCGGAGCCTGGCATTTCGTGTGGAATCGATCGTTCGCTTGATCCGTTTGACTCACGTCTCGACCGAGCAGTTTCATTATCATCTGTCCGGCCGCTGCCCAACACCACTGCTGCGTCTCCTGCGCAAACCGCGGGACCTCAAGATGGACTTTCGTCGGAAGTGTGCACGTCACGGTTGGTGGAGCCTCCGAGTGCAAGTGCCCTTTGGACGCGGTGGCTGGGCTGTCCGGATTCGAAGAGGCAGCGGTTTGCACGGACGGTGGCGTATCGGCCGAAGCGGAGGCGGAGGTGGCAACCTGCGTCTGCGCGGTGGACTCGGGTGACGCACCGGGATGAATCGGCTTCGTGTTGCAGCCGCCGAGGATCGAAGCCGTGAGCAGTTGCGCGAGCAAAATATATCTCATGGGTGCGTCCGTGACTGGGCCGACGCGGCCACGCACACAACCTACGAGATTTCGATCCGGCGGTGCGGACGAAACGTGTGACCCGACGCAATGACTAGCGCGTCGGTCGATAGTTCGTCACTTTTGCTTGGCCACTAGCACTCAGCGCCTTCGCGAGATCTCGTTTGGTCTTCGCGATGGAAAATCAACGGACACGAGCCTGAAACGGCAGCTGCCGCGAAACTCAGCGTGCAGCGATTGATCGCAACTCTGAGTTGCGGCCGAACAAATCGCCATGCACGGCCGAGGGCGTCCGTGTTACCCCCGTGGCGTGTCGTTTGAAACCAAGGGAAGGCGGCTGAGGGATGGTGCGCTCGGAGCGGCGATTCTCTCGATGTTCGCTTATGGGTGCTCTTCAATCCTCGGGATCCAGGAGCCGGAGCGCGACTGCAACTCGGACGCTTCGTGTGAATCAGGCGCAGCCGGTGCTTCGGAGGCTGGTGTCGGAGGCCACGTATCGGAAGGCGGCGCGCCGGAAGCGGGCGCGTCGGAAGCGGGCGCGCACCAGGGTGGCATGAGCTCTCCTTCAGGTGGTGCGGGCAATGGCGGGGGTGGTGATCTGAGCGGCGGTGCTGGCAGCAATGGCGGCGCACCAGAGGCTGGCACGGCTGGAGAATCCGGCGCAGCTGGTGCGGCTGAGTGCGCGCCGTCTCAGAAGCACTGCGACGGCTATCGACCGGTCACTTGCGACTCTGGCAAGTGGTCGATTGGCACGGCGTGCAAGGGGTACTGCCGCGACGGCGACTGTCAGACTGCTCCAAGCTGCGCAGCGGCGACTGGTTGCGGTGATCAAAACAACTGCTGCGAGAGCATCTGGATCGACAAGGGAGGCCCCTACGGGATGTGTGCCGGAAACTATGACGACGTCCCCACTTATCTCCGCTCGGTGAGCGGCTTTTACCTCGATCGATTCGAGGTGACGGTGGGGCGTTTCGGCGAGTTCTTCAGAGCCTACGAAGCCTCTGGTATTCCCGTCGACGGCGCTGGCAGCCATCCGCGCATCGCAGGCACTGGCTGGAACAGCGCTTGGACGACCTTGCCCGATTCGCAGAATCCGGTCGATCCGCAGAACCCGTCTGGTGTGAAGAAGCCTGCGGTCCCCCAGCTACAGGGCGACCTCGATCAGCAATTGAAGCGGGTCGTACCCGGTGCACCGACCTGCACATGGGATCGCGGGGATTCGACCTTGCCGATTACCTGCGTCAACTGGTACGTCGCATTCGCCTTCTGCATCTGGGACGGCGGTCGACTCCCCACGGAAGCCGAATGGAATTTCGCAGCTTCAGCGGGGCAAGGTTTTCCGTATCCCTGGTCGCGCCAGCTGACTGACGAAATGGTGACGACCGACTACGCGAACTACGAGGGCACCACCCCCGTTCGCGTGGGTAGTTATACGATAGGGCGCGGCTTCTTCACGCGTGGTCAGGAAAATCAGGGACACGATGACCTCGCCGGGAATGCCGCGGAGTGGGTTTCGGATGCCAACAACCCAGATATGTCACAAGAAGAGCTGACGGATTATATGGCTCCGTGGACAGGCGTCAGCACGGATCGAATCTCGCGCGGAGGGGCCTTCAGCGGTTCTTTCGTCGATGTTCGGAGTGGCACTCGCGTCTTTCAGAAAGCTGAAACCATTTCTCCGTACCAAGGCTTTCGCTGCGCGCGCGACTCTAAAACAAAGGAAGACGACTGATGAACGTGTACTATCGATATCTTGCGGTGGCTTGCATTTGGGGTTCGATGGGGGCCGTTGCTTGCAAGTGCCCCCCACCCGCGCCGTCGAGCGGTGCAGGCGGGCAGCCATCGACCAGCGGTGCAGGCGGGCAGCCATCGACCAGCGAAGCGGGCGGTCCTAAGGGTATCGTTTGCAATGGCGTGGACTGCAGTATTTTAGTTCCCGATCATGCATGTGTTCGGCAGCAGTGCATCACCGATCCAGATACACATCTGGATTCTTGCGAGTACTTCGATCGCTCAATCAGTCTTTGCCGGTGCGTTCCGGGATTCAAGCGACCCGGACCGTGCCCCGCTGGCGCACCCCAAATCGGGAAGTCATGGGTTTGCATTACGACAGCGAATCCACAAGAAACGCGCTGGTCATGTCAGTAGGTCGGTTCCATTAACGGATCGCGCAGCGCCAGCCGCCCTCGCGCGCTTTCGATGACGCGCTCGTTGGGAAGTCCGCTGCTCGCCGTCTACGACGAAACAGCCAAGGCCAGAGCAAGCGGGCCGCGTTGCGCCCCAGGGCAGCTGGCCAATCCCTTGACCTTGAACGAGTGCGCTACTCGACGCTAGGCACAACGCTCGCGATCACGGGCTTGCTAGCGCCGAGCTTGGCTCGCACCATACGGTTCACTTTGAACATCAAGATCACTGTGATCAACATGGCACCGGCCACGACGTAGCCGAGCTCTCCGTAGTGCTCGAGCGGGCCCTTCGCGGTTTGCACGACGATGAATCCTGCAGCGGAAGAGGCCACGCCGCCCGCCAACTGTTGCAACGACGAGTTGATGGCCATGAACGCGCCGCGATCCCTCGGGTCGGGCACGGCGGAGGACAGCGCTTGCGCCGACACCATGCGCGCCGTGATGGCAATGAACAGCACCATGTTCAAGCCAATCACGACGCCGAGCGGTGTCAGGCCGAGGCTGCAATAGTAAACGACGAGCGCGATGCCCGTACATGAACCGATGCAAAACATCGGGTACTTGCCGATGGCATCGCTCGCGCGGCCCAATATCGGCCCAGCAATGAACGACGCGACGCCGGTCGCGATGTAAATCATGGGCAGCTTTTCCAAGGGAATGCCCAAGTTGTAGACGGTGAAGGTGCTGCCAAAGGGCATCAGCATGAAGCCGCCCACCGCGAGGAGCATCGTGGCGGCAAAAGCCCAGAAGTAGCGGGGCTCGGCGAGCGTCTTCAACAAGTGGTGCAGGGCGTTGCGATCGGAGGGCGTCTTCAGGTGTTCGTTGATTGGCTTCAGGCGGATCGCGATCAGCACGCCGACGGCCGCGCTGACCGCGACGATCATGAGGAACGGTGCGTGCCAACCCCAGTGATTCGAGAGGTACAAGCCGAGCGGGATGCCGAGGACTTGGCTGGCCGAGAACGCGGTCATCACGAAGCCCATCACGCGACCGCGGGCCTCGAACGGAAACAAGTCGGCGATGATCGCAAAGCTGGTCGAGCCGATGACGCCGCCGAAGAGCCCCGTGACCATGCGCGCGACGAACAGGAAGTGGTAGCTCGGAGCGATGCCGCACAGGAACGTGCCGAGCACGAACCCCGAGTAGAAGAAGAGCAGCAGCTTCTTGCGGTCGAACTTGTCCGCAAAGCCCGCGGCGAGGATGCCGGCCGCGCTGGCGCTGAATGCGTACGCCGATACCACGGCCCCGAATTGCTTCGTGGTGACGTGCAGCTCTTTCAACAAGATCGCGCCGAGCGGCGACAGGATCATGAAATCGAGCACGACCGTGAACTGCAGGAAGGCCAGCACGGCGACGACGAATTTTTGATACGGCGTGAACTTCACGGCGCGATTTATAGCATGCGCGCCGCCGGCTTCGCCGCCGTCATTGCGGAGTTACAGAGGCGCTACCTGCGCACGCTTCAGAACGCCGTATTCTGATACTCCGTCCACAAGGCGTCGGCGTTCTTGCCGAAGGTGTCCGTCAGCAGCTTGTCCACCGCGGTGAAGGAGGCGTCACCGCTGGTGTTCGCGAGTACCTTGTTCAACTTGTAGGGCAATTCGAGATCGTACTTGGAGAAGTGCTCCGAGTGAAACGTGCACGGGCCGGTGAGCCACGAGTAGAAAAAACCGGACGCTGTGTACGGCGTCTTCCACGTGCCGCCTTTGGTCCAGCGATTGCGGTTGTAGTAGCCGGTGCGCGTTCGCACGAGGTCGGCCATGCCCTCGCCCGTGCCGTTGTTGCCGTAGTTCTGATAGATGTGCACGACCTCGTGCTGCAGCACGCCGAGCATCTCTTGCTTGATGTCAGCCGCGCTCTTGCCCTGCGCGAAGTCGGCGATGTAATTCATGTCGAATTGGATCTGCGCGCCGCCGGTTTGCGCCACGCCGCCATGCGTATCCAAGATCAGTTTGACGGTCGTCGGGTGCTTGCCCGCAGGGATCTCGCTCGCCTGCCGATACAGCATGGAACAAGCGGTGCACGTGATGTCCTTCAACGTCGTCGACACGTCGGGTACGGCGTCGGTGAAGATCTTACCCTTGCCCGTCGGGTCGCCATTCGTAAACTCGATCGTCGGCTTACAGATCGTCTCGAACGCCGGCTGACAGGACACCACGCCGTACGGAAGGTTTGCCGCGCCGCCCATCGCGGCACCGGCCGCGCCGCCAGAGCCGCCCAGGCTGCCGGCAGTGCCGCCGCTGCCCGCGCTTGCGCCGCCACTGCCGGCGCTCGCGCCGCCGCCGCCTGCGC
>OUNO011323047.1_pt1 | contig 34240 bp, 26 predicted proteins | sample 1779811 | NCBI WGS metagenome assembly OUNO01 (sample SAMEA3914804, study PRJEB12502) | metagenome | biome: forest; material: soil | place: Canada | collected 2010-06-25 | depth 0.3 m
CCAGCGGGGTTATTTCTGCAAGGACTACTCCACCCTGTACAATGTGCAGAACGACACAAGCACCGATACTTATCCTATCGCTTGTACGACTGCACTTTCACAGGCAAGTACCAGCCGCGGCTACTTCTGCAAGGACTACAGCACACTGTTCAACCTGCTAACCGGCAAGAGCACTGATACTTATCCGACTGCATGCGCGACTGCTCTTTCGCAAATCACCAGCCAGCGGGGTTATTTCTGCAAGGACTACTCCACCCTGTACAATGTGCAGAACGACACAAGCACCGATACTTATCCTATCGCTTGTACGACTGCACTTTCACAGGCAAGTACCAGCCGCGGCTACTTCTGCAAGGACTACAGCACACTGTTCAACCTGCTAACCGGCAAGAGCACTGATACTTATCCGACTGCATGCGCGACTGCTCTTTCGCAAATCACCAGCCAGCGGGGTTATTTCTGCAAGGACTACTCCACCCTGTACAATGTTCAGAACGACACCAGCATCGACACCTATCCTGCTGCTTGTACGACTGCACTTTCACAGGCTGGCACCAGCCGCGGTTACTTCTGCAAAGACTACAGTACGCTGTTCAACCTGCTAACCGGTACCAGCACCGATACTTATCCGACTGCATGCACGACCGTGCTTTCACAGATGAACACTCCGCCCGCAACGCAGACACGATAACCGTTCAATCATGTAAAACGAGAATAAAAAACGGCGGACTCCGAAGGGTCCGCCGTTTTTTATTTTCAATTTATTTTGCGCGACTGAGAAGCGCGGAACAACCCGCTTCGTTTTTAGCTGTACAACCTTGAATGACCGGGGAGTAAGGCTTCATGTCGTTCTGATAATAAACAGCACGAATCGCAGCCTGTCTGACCGCAGGATCGGAATCCTGATAAGCCTGAAGGAGTGTCGGTGCCGCCGCTGCTGGATCCATGTAACGAAGGGCAAAGACCGCCTTCTGTTTGGTACTCGAATCACCACCGGACAATGCCGACTGAATGGTGCTCAGGAATCGGGGATCCCCGCTGTTTCCAATCGCATCGAGTGCCGCGGTTTTTCCCTGACTCGTGGTTGCACTCGCATACATCGAATTCAACTGCGCTCGAGCGGCCTCATCATCCGCTTTTTTGAGCGTACTTCCGAGGGCAAAGGCCGCGTTCTCGGCAAGATCCGCACTTGCCGGATCACGCGAAGCTGCAACTCCCATGAGAAACTTACGGGTGTCGCCACTCGCCTGAGCATCCGCCGTAGTGAATGCATTCAAAATCGTGTGGCCGATGTCATTGTCTTTTCCCGAAATGGCGTAGTCCTGATACCACTGTGTGAGCACTTCCTGCGCATGCTCGGAGCCCACGGTGGCAAGCACCCCTACTCCAAAGGCAAGGGCGCCCGGCTGCTTGGCCATGGCTTCCATTTTTTTCCTGAAATCGTCCACCTTGGAAGGATCCGCTCTCAACGTCTTCACGAACTCATGAAAAAAGGAAAGACGCTGTTCCTTGTTCATTCCATTCAATTGGTCGAGTTCCTGCTTGAGAAGCGCATATTCCTGCACCTGGGTTTTATGAAACTTTGATTGAATCTCACCCGCCTGATCCTTCAGTGTCGGAAGATTCTTCGCACTCACATTCAAAACCGGATGATAAGCATCATCCAGTTTTGTGATTGTATAGGAAGAATGGCTGATGAGAGACGAGCCTGCTTCCGCACTCATTGCAATGTCATCACTTCCCTCCACTTTCACCAGTTCCCGTGTTTTGGAATCAAGCGTGATCTCATGAAGTGAATTCAAAATCTTTACGCCCGAAAGCCTGCTTCCCTGGTAATGGATTTTTTTCTTCTGGAAGGTCGAACTCGATTCTTTCCAGTCAAAATCATAAACCCCTGCCGTGTCCTGATTGGAGTGGAACGCGTAAAGAGTCGCAAAGTCCTTCAGAAGATTGACTTGGTCCTCCTCATCCTTGTCCGCCGGCTCCGGAGCGCGCATGTGTCTGATCGCGTGATCCGCCGTCATTTCAAGAACGAAGGGAATAGTTGAAGTCAGGATGTCCTGCTGCTGTGAGGATTTCATCTCGAACTGAAGGGAAAGAACACTCCCCTCTTCCGACTCTTTTAAAACCGTGACCCAGAAGCGACCATGCAGGGAAACATCGAGCAGGTTTTTCTGCCCTTCCATCTTCGCCTGAATCTCCCGGGTAAAGTGATACACCGAGGTGTGAGCGTTTTTTGAAGGATCAAGAAGTCCATCGTCTTTGATTTCAATCGAAGCGGGTCCGCGCGGGACTTCCGTGTGAATATAAAATCCCACACCCATTGCACCGACGAAAAAGACCATTGTACCGAGTAATTTCAGTTCGTTCCGCATGTTGTTTTATCGAAGGCAAAGCACCATCCGCTCCATGAGTAAAAGTTTTTGTTGATGATCCGGTTCCATTTGAAAAGTCTGACGTCTACGAAACCGTAGATGGATCCGCTCAGGAAGGTCACGCCTCCGAGATAAGTTCCCTGCGGTTTCGAGCCGTTCATGAAAAGAAATGCATTGATCCCGGTACTCCCCTTGATCAGATTCAAACGTCCACCGACTCCTCCGCGAACAATCCAGAGACTTGCGTCCCCTTCAATGAATCCAGAAGCCATGAGTTCCGCTTCCACTTTCGCAGTCAAACTTGAATCCTGAAGTGGATACGAGAGTCCCGGTGTAAGCGAAGCTTCAATGCCGCCCTCGAATTCGATCCCTGCATTCACCTGAAGGAGAAGTGGTCCGAGTGGATAGGAGAAGATTGGAAATGGAATCTGAGTCGGAGCGACTCCGCCCGTGTAAATGAGTGATCCCTTGTTGTAAGAGAGTGTTCCCGCCCACACGCGGGTTCCTCCGATATAGAGATCGGTCTTCGCAATCTCAATGCCCGGGGCCGGGCTCGGAGAAGCAGATGGATCGGTTGATCCAATTGGGGCATCCGGATTCGGGGCTGCGGTTGGAGCGGGTACCGCTTCAACGCTTGCTTCAAAAATATTGGTTCCCTTTCCCAGGAACTGGGAGAAGGTCGTGATCGAAGCCCCTTGATTGGATGGAAGCGTATTTGCAGACTGCTCCATCTTCAGAGGCTTCCCAAACAGAGTCGTGCTCTGACTAATGGGATTCAGGATCAAGGTATTGTCCGGGTCACTGGTCTGTGCCCAAGCCTCGGTTTGTACCCATCCTAGAAACCCGAGAACCACAGCAATCCTTGCCATAGCGCGATACTTCATACTGCCTCCAATAAAACGACTTATACTCATGATACTTCCTGATCGGTCAAAAGTTAAGCGGTCTTGACAATTTTCTGTCGGGCTTTTGTTTTTATTGACGTATTTGCGCAGAGCGTGGAAGGATTTTAAGGAAAGAGCCACTCGCCCCAAGGGGCAAGAGCCTGTTTTTAAACAATATTAATTGAAATAAACGCGCTGCTGTGCGATAAGGTTAGCCATGAAAACTTCGGGTCTCGGGATCATCAAAAATGCAGTTATCACCTTCGCGGCCGCCCTCATCCTTCAGGCGTGCGGACTAGGTACACCAATCACGAAGAGCTCCCCTCAAAACGCCTGTCCCGCGAACACAGCGATCTTTCAGATCGAAGACAACACCCTCACAGCTCTTTGCGGATGTACTGGAAAAAACGAGCTTGGAACCTACGGGATTCGCTCTTACACCTTGCTCTGCACGATTCCACAAAACACCGTAGTTCAATTCGCTTTCACGGGAACCGCTGCATTTCACACGCTCAGCGCGTTCAACACCACTTTCACTCAGACCATCCAGCCAAATCAGACACTGACCCAGACCGCAAAAACCCTGGGCACCAGTATTTTCTTCGATGACGTACTCAAGCTGAGTGGAGCGATCACTGTCGTCGCTCCGTAATTTTCTTATTTTACAAAATGAGTGAGGACATAATTCATGGCCTCATCGTGCGTGGAAAGAGATCCTTCCAGCATCAGGTCTTCGACCGTGCGGAGAATTTCTGTAAATTGACGACCGGGATTCATCCCGAGTTTCACCAGATCATCCCCCGAGATCAGGGGTTTTAATTCAAACCGTCTCTTAGCTTCAGGATAAATCGCCTTCACGAATTCAAGGCCGGCGAGATTCCCATCGTAAGAGACTGCATCGAGTTCATGGAAACGCATGAGCAATTCGAAATCAGGCTCCCGCATCCAGCGAAGCAGCGTTGCCTCGCGCATGGAGAACGCGTCCTTGAATTTCGGTGTCTCTCGAACGAGATACGCGATTTGATCCGTACTCTGCCCTGACAGTTTCAGGCGGGTCGCAATCCGTCTCGACTCTGCATCCCGTTTGTCCATCGGCTGAAGTCTCAGCGTTGGTAACAGAAAAAGCGCCCAGTGAAATGAAATCGGCTCTTCCCGCTCATATTGAGAAAGTACGGAAAGAACCCGAAGCGTCTGGTCCCAGACTTTTCGCTGCTCGATTTTTGCAACCGCCACCTCAGGCATCGCGTTCTCGAGAAGCCGGAGGGCCTCTAGATCCAGAATCGCCTGCTTCGCACTCGGGTGCGTAATCATCTTTTCGACTTCATCCCGGATGCGCTCGACACTCACTTTGCTGACCAGAGGCGAATTCGCTTGAATCGAAGTCCGGGTGTTCTCCTCAATCTGAAAGGAGAAGCGCGCGGCAAAGCGGACCGCTCGAAGCAGTCTCAGCGCGTCTTCCTTGAATCGTTCATCCGGATTTCCGATCGCACGAAGAATCTTGTTCTTCAAATCCTGAAGTCCGCCGAACAGATCAAGCACCTGAGAAGTCTTCAAATCAAAATAAAGTGCGTTCACCGTGAAGTCGCGACGCGAACCATCGGTTTGAACATCACTGAATTCCACTTTGGAAGGATGACGGTGATCCTGATAACCGGATTCTTTTCTAAAAGTGGCGACTTCGACTTCTCTCCCGGTTTCAGTGATGACTTTCATCACACCAAAAGCACGCCCGACTTCAATCACCCGGGGGAAAATTTTCTCTACGTCTTCAGGGCGTGCGCTGGTAGCGACGTCGAAATCCTGAACCGTGCGCCCGAGAAGAGTGTCACGAACGCAACCGCCGACCAGATAGGCTTCAAAGCCAGCACCGTACAATCCGCTGACGACAGATCGAACTTCCTGAGGAACCGCAAAGGGTCGATCAATCCGAGTCCACATCAAGTGTTTTTCCGTTCTTTTTATAGACGCTCTTGGTTTCGGACTTCAAAATCGGAACAAAACGGTTTTTGGCGCGGGAACCTTGAACTCCCCCGCTTCCGCCGATTGACGAGGATTTTGCGGCTTTTCCTTTTTTGGCACTCTTCTTCACCGGAGCGGGAGCCTCCTCCGGTGCTTCCTCATCTGCCTCGCCCGCTTCTTCGTCGGTGTCGACTTCGTATTCGTCCTCTGCGCCCGCTTTCGGTGCTGCAGTGGCCGGGCTTTCAGGAACGGCCTTCTCTACGGGCGCTGCTTTCTCTACGGGTTGCGCAACATCGCTCGCGGTCTCTTGTCCGATCGCGGTCTGGGAGTGCATCAGGAAGGAAAGAAGTAAAAAAATCATGGTTAAGGAATCAGAATCTCACGTGGTCTTGCGCCATCCGCAGGTCCCACGATTCCTCGGGATTCCATCATCTCAATGATGCGAGCCGCACGGTTGTAACCGATCTGAAGACGACGTTGCAGGAAGCTTGCCGAAGCACTCTTCGAATTACGTACAATATAGAGCGCCTCTTCGAATAATGGATCCTGCTCTTCTCCTCCGCCACCTTCGCCATCCGCCATCGCCTCTTCCGCATCGATCAGGATTTCGTTGCGGTAGCGCGGCTTGCCTTGCTCACGCAGAAAGTCGGTAATCTTGGTCAACTCCTCATCATCGATGAACGCCCCTTGGAGACGAACCGGTTCGTTCTGACCAGGTGGAATAAAGAGCATGTCCCCTTGTCCGAGCAAACGTTCCGCACCGGCGCGATCGAGAATCGTGCGGGAGTCGATTTGAGAAGAGAGTGAGAACGATAAACGGGTCGGCATGTTCGCTTTGATAAGACCGGTGACGACGTCGGTGGAAGGACGCTGGGTTGCGAGCACGAGGTGAATCCCCGCTGCCCGCGCTTTTTGCGCGATCCGAGCGATGGATCCTTCGACATCCTTCTTCACGGTCATCATCAAATCGGCCAACTCGTCGATGATGATCACGGTGTAAGGCATTTTTCCGATGATCGGATCTCCCTGCTCGTCTTTATCGAAAACTTCAATCCAGTCTCCGCCGGTCATGACGAGACCTGCTTCTTCCTGACTATGAGCTTCTTCCTGGAGCATCTTCGCCATCGCTTCAGCACCAACGGAATCGATCTTCTCGTTGTAACTCTGAAGATTCCGAACGCCTGCTGCCTCCAGGATCCGGTAACGTCTCTCCATCTCACGAACCGCCCACTTGAGCGCGCTCGATGCATTTTTCGGATCATCCACTACTGGCAGGAGCAAGTGCGGGATGTCGTGATAAAAACTGAACTCGATGAATTTCGGATCGACGAGGATCAAACGAAGCTCATCCGGAGTGAAGCGATAAAGAAGTGAACAGATGAGACCGTTCATGAACACTGACTTACCGGAACCGGTCTGACCGGAAACGAGCAAGTGAGGCATCTTCGCCAAGTCCGCAAAAATCGACTGACCGGCGATGTCTTTCCCCATGACGACTGGAATCTGATAACGAGGGTTCTGGAACTCACCGGTTTGAAGGAACTCACGGAGGAGAACCTGCTCACGCGTCTCGGATGGAATCTCGATCCCCACCACCGCTTTGCCTGGAAGTGGAGCAAGAATCCGCACGGACTTGCTTGAGAGTGCCATGGACAAATCTTCGATCAGACCAGAAATCCGGGAAACTTTAATCCCAGGACCTGGTTTGAATTCGTAAAGCGTAATGACTGGACCGACCCGCATCGCGGTCACTTCGCCGTCGATTCCAAACTCGCCGAGTTTGTCGGCCAGAATGGTCGCGCGCTCGGTGAGACGATCGCGGTCAATCGCAGTTTCAACCCGAGTCACTTTTCTCAGGAAATCAATGATTGGAAGTTTCCACTTCCCGCGTTTTTTATCGAACTTGAATTTTGGTTTTGCAACTTCAGGATCTGCGAGCGCTTTCTCGATGACAGGACCTGCCTCAAAGAAATCTTTCTGCTTACGAAGTTCTTCGACGGTGATCACACTCATCTGAGGTGCATCGGATTCTTCTTCCATCGTCGCTTCAGAATCCGCATCCGTCTCTTCCGCACTCGCGCCTTCAGCGCTGGCTTCAAGCGCTCGGTTGTCAGCAACGATTGCTTTCTTGATCTTCTTCGGAGCCATTTCGTCTTCAGCCGTTGCACCTGCCGCTGCTTCCGCGAACATGGCCGCTTCGGTTGAACCTTTGGCAGCTTTCATTTCAGGAGGAGTCACTTCGCGCGCTTCCACTTCATGAACGAGAGCAGCCTTGGCCTGTTGACGGGCAACACGATAAGCTTCAGCCCGTTCCCGGATCTGTTCGAAACTTTTCTTCGCCTGCATTCCAATGAATTGGGCGAGTTTGTTCAAACCAATCGCAGCATAGTAAGCGATGTAGGTCGCCGCAAGTCTGCCGAAACGGTAAGCCACCACTCCGATTGCGTGGATGAGGTTTGAAAGGAAGTGAGCCACGCCGACTGGAGTGGAGATCACGAGGGATCCGAAGAAAACCGCCATCGAAACGATGGAAGCACCGGTACGGTTGAAATAGTGCTCGGCTGGAACCGAGAGCCATGCCCCGAACACGCCTCCGGTCAGGAACTCAGTCCCGGACCAGTGCCACGCTTTCCAGTGAAGGGAGAGAAAAACCGTCAAAGAGATGACGCTAATACTGAGGCCTGCAAGTGAAGAGAGGGCGCGTGCCACCCCTTCCTTGGAATAGGAATGTGCCGCAACGAATAAAAACCCAACCGGAATCAGGAATGATCCGAGACCAAAAAACTGAAGGAAGATCGACGAGAGGTGAGAGCCGACCAGACCACATGCGTTCAGAACGGGTTCGGTTGATTGCGTAAAAAGAGAAGAATCCTGCGAATGATAGGTGAAAATCGCCGTCCAAAGGAAGAGCGAAAACGCTGTGATGACAATGGTGCTGATCTCGAGACTCAGTGTTTTTTTGGCCACTTCTACCCTCCTGGTTAAAACCGCCTGCTTTGAAAAATTGTACGGCTTTTTTCAGGGATAGGAAAGGCCTCTTTGATCTGGTAAAACTATTCCAATGACAGCGAAAACACCCGGAAATAGCACCTTTCAACCCGTGAAGCCCGATGTGAATTTTCCTTCCCTCGAAGAGAAGACTCTCGGCCACTGGGATGCGAATCAGATTTTTGAAAAGTCGATGAACGACAAGGCTCACGCCAAAGCTTACAGCTTCTACGACGGTCCTCCGTTCGCAACCGGCTTTCCCCACTACGGGCACCTTCTTGCCGGAACGTTAAAGGACATCGTTCCCCGTTACTGGACCATGAAGGGCTACCGCGTGAAGCGCCGTTTTGGTTGGGACTGTCACGGCGTTCCTGTCGAATTTGAGATCAACAAGGCGTTGAACCTCCATACTCGTCAGGACGTGCTTGATTACGGCGTCGGTAAATACAATGCCGCTTGCCGCAGCATCGTCGACCGCTACTCTACTGATTGGAAAAAATCCGTGAAACGGATCGGCCGCTGGGTCGACATGGATAATGCTTACTTCACGATGCAGCCCGAGTTCATGCAGAGCGTGTGGTGGGTGTTTCAATCCCTTTACAACAAAGGTCTCGTTTACGAAGGCCTGAAAGTCGTTCCTTACTCCACCGGAATCTCCACGTCCCTTTCCAACATGGAAGCGAATCTTGATTACCGTGAAGTGCAGGATCCGGCGGTTACCGTCACTTTCCCGCTTACTCCTGACTCTCAGGCAAAGCTCGATGCAAAAGTCGGAAAATCCGTGGGCCCGGCTGCGATTCTCGCGTGGACGACCACTCCCTGGACCCTTCCTTCAAACCTTGCACTCGCTGTCGGTAAAGACATCGAGTACGTGATCGTGAAAGAGAACGCGTCCGGCAAGATCCTCATTCTTGCGGAAGCCCGCCTCTTCGGTCTTTCTAAAAAACCAACCGATGACCTCGAAATTCTTCACACCCTAAAGGGGTCGGATCTCCTCGAACTTCAATACGAACCTCTTTTCCAATATTACGCATCCAAAAGAAGCGAAGGCGCCTTCCGCGTGATCGCGTCTGACCACGTCACCACCGACAGCGGTACGGGTGTGGTTCACATGGCACCTGCATTCGGGGAAGAAGACTTCTACGCGTGTAAAGCCAATGGCGTTCCAATTGTGAATCCAGTGGATGACGACGGCCTTTTCCTTGCTCCAGTCGTGGACTTCAAAGGCAGGAAAGTAAAAGATGCGGATAAAGACATCATGGCGAAGCTTAAAGCTGAAGGCCGGATGTACAAGCAGGACACTCTCGTCCACTCCTATCCCTTCTGTTACCGCTCTGGAACTCCGCTCATCTATCGTGCGATCTCCAGCTGGTACGTTGCGGTTGAAAAGATCAAAGGCGATATCGTTGCTGCAAACAAGACCACTCACTGGGTTCCTGAAAACCTCCGTGACGGTCGTTTCGGAAACTGGCTTGAAAACGCGCGCGACTGGTCTGTTTCCCGTAGTCGCTTCTGGGGAACTCCAATCCCGATCTGGAGAAACAAAGAAGGCGAGATGATCTGCATCGGTTCCCGCGAAGAACTCGAACGTCTCTCTGGCAAAAAAGCTCCCGATCTTCACAAGGAATTCGTCGACGTGATCGAAATCCCTTCGCCTACCGGAAAATCTCCACTGAAGCGCATCGATGACGTTCTCGATTGCTGGTTTGAATCAGGCTCCATGCCTTATGCGCAATGGGGTTATCCGTTCGAGAACACGGAAGAATTTGAAAAGGCCTTCCCGGCTGATTTCATCGCCGAAGGCCTCGACCAGACTCGTGGCTGGTTCTACACCCTCATGGTGATCGGTGCCGGTCTCTTCGGAAAATCTCCGTTCAAGAACGTGATCGTAAACGGCCTCCTTCTCGCTGAAGACGGCAAGAAGATGTCAAAGAGTCTCAAAAACTATCCGGATCCAATCAACGTGCTGAACGAGCATGGTGCGGATGCACTTCGTCTCTACATGATCGACTCTCCTGCAGTGAAAGCGGAAGAACTGCGCTTCTCCGACAAAGGTGTTCGTGAAATCGTCCGCCGAATCCTCCTTCGCTGGTGGAACGCGTACTCCTTCTTCACGAGCTATGGCTCGATCGATGAATTCCAACCGAAAGGCGACCATGAAAAAAGCCCGAACCTTCTCGACCAATGGATCCTTTCGCGTCTCAATTCGCTCATTAAAAAGACGAACGAAGAAATGGCCGCGTACCGACTATACACGGTGGTACCGGAACTACTGAACTTCATCGAATCCCTGACCAATACGTACATCCGCTTCAACCGCCCGCACTTCTGGAAAGACGGAAAAGGCGCGCAGATGCCGGAAGACAAGCGTTATGCTTACGAAACGCTCTACTACGTGCTCACCACCCTTTCCAAGATCATGGCGCCGTTTGCTCCGTTCCTCTCGGAAGAAACTTATTTGAATCTCTCGAAAGCGCTTCCCAATGGAAAAGGCAAAGAGAGCGTTCACCTTGAAGACTTCCCGGAAGCAAACGAGAAACTCATCAATCCTGAACTGGAACAAGCCGTAGCCCGCATGGACGCTCTCGTGATGAACGGACGGAACCTGCGCGAGAAGATCAAGATCAAGGCGAAGATTCCACTTCTGAACATGAAGATCATTCACCGGGACAAGGCAGCACTCGAAAGCCTTCAACGCCTCGAAGTCTACTTCCAGGATGAACTCAATATCCGCAAGTTCGAGTACATCACCAAAGAAGAAGACTACGTTCAAGTGAAGGCAAAAGCGAACTTCCCGGTTCTTGGAAAACGCGTGGGTCCGAAGATGAAAGCGGTTGCCGCTGGAATCGCGAAGATCACCCTTGCTGAGATCGAAAAGCTCGAACAAGGCGAGAGCCTCCCGATCGAAAACGAACTCATCACGATTGCAGACGTGGAAATCGTCCGCAGCTCCCAGGGCGATCGTCCGAATCTGATCGCGCATCAGCTGGTCTCCATCGAAATGGATTCCACGCTGACCGACGAGCAGATCCTGGAAGGCCTCTCTCGTGAAGTCATGCGGAAGATCCAGCAGGCCCGCAAAAATGCGGATCTCAAGCTCGACTCTCGCATTCAGCTCACTCTCTTTGTGGAGGGCAAGCTCCTCGATGCAGCAAAGACCCACGAGGCGACACTGAAGCAGGAAACCCTCACTGTATCTCTGGAATATGTCTCTTCAAAAGACGCGCTTAAGGGAACTCATACGGAAGTGGCAAATGATCTCGAGGAAGGCCCGGTCGGCGTTGGAATCACGGTGGTATAACCCCTTGATTCAGCTTATTAATGAGGTGAAGCCGGCATCCCGTTTGCATTTTACTTGGCAAATGGACTTGGATGTTTTAATACTGCGCATCATGAGAACAGTTCTAACTCTTGCTTTCGTGCTGATGGGTTCATCCGCGTTTGCAAACGACTTTTGTGTCACCGGCCTCAAGGGCACGGCGACCAGTAACTACCTTTTCCGGATCACTCAGAATCAAAACGGCGAACACGTCGTCACGGCTCAGGACCAGGCGAAGAACACCCTCTTCACTTCGAAGACTCAGACTCAGTTCACCCAGTTCAACAGCTCGGGTTACGGCGTCTGCAGCTTGAATACCCAGGCCGTGGATGAATCCTCTGGAACTCATTACAAGCTCGAACTCAAAGTGGCTCCTCACTACGTGAAGGAATGCAAAATGGTTGGCTTCCCGACCACTGTTGAATACCTCAACCTGAAGATCGCTCCCAAGGGCACCACTCTTGGCGATGACATCACGGCGTACGCTTTAAGCGTTACACCGTGCCCTTAAAGTACAATGAAGCCGACAAAAGTCTGGTTCATCACTGGCTGTTCGTCTGGTTTTGGAAGACTCTTCGTTGAGCAATTGCTCGCGCGTGGAGACAAGGTGGCTGCCACCGCAAGAAAGCTTGAATCAATTCGAGATCTCGAATCAAAAGCACAGACTAAAGACCAGCTTCTCCTCCTCGAACTCGACGTCACGAAACCGGATCAAATCGAAAAAGCCCGCGATGCCACTCTCGCCCGCTTCGGTCGCGTGGATGCGCTCGTGAACAATGCTGGTTACGGAAGTGTCGGCGCAATTGAAGAAGTCCCCGAGGAAGAAATTCGCCGTGTCTTCGACACCAATGTTTTTGGACTCATTGAAGTGACCCGCGCCTTCATCCCTCAAATGCGGGTACAGAAATCAGGTTTCATCCTGAACCTTTCCTCAGTCGCGGGAATGGTCTCTCTTCCAGGCGCTGGAATCTATGCCGCGACCAAATTCGCAGTCGAAGGAATCACCGAAGCACTCGCGGGCGAACTCGCTCCTTTCGGAATCAAGGTTACGATGGTCCAGCCGGGTGGTTTCAGAACTGATTTTGCAAACCGCTCGCTTAATATCGCTCCCTACAATCCCGTCTACGCAGAAAGCCTCGCGACCACCCGCAAATACTACGAGACGATCGGCGGCCAGCAACCGGGAGATCCTGCACAAGCGGTCCGCGTAATGATCGAACTCGCCGATCATCCGAATCCGCCCCTCCGCCTTCCGATGGGGAAAATCGCCTTGGGACGCATCCGCAAGAAACTCGAGCAATACATCTCGGAAATGGAAACCTGGGAAAAAGTGACCCTCGAAACCGACTTCCCGGAACACCGCTAAGGGCATTTTAAGATGATAGACTGCGTCGATCGTAAGTTAAATTTAATTGAATTTATGAATGGATAGGCTTCGGCGATACTGATCTCAAGAAGGAGATTTTTATCATGAAAAACCAACCCATCAATATCGGGATCAGCGCAGACGATCGCAAGGCCATCGCAGAAGGCCTCTCCCATTTCCTCGCGGATTCCTACACTCTTTATCTCAAGACCCACAACTTCCACTGGAACGTGACTGGCCCGATGTTCAACACGCTTCACCTCATGTTCGAAGGACAGTACACCGAACTTGCAACCGCAGTGGACCTGATCGCCGAACGGATCCGGGCACTCGGCCACCACGCTCCAGGCAGTTACCGCGAGTATTCAAAACTCGCGTCCATTGCGGAAGCTGAAGGCGTGCCCCATGCCAAAGAGATGATCAAGCAGTTGATGGAAGGCCAGGAAGCCGTCGTCCGGACCGCTCGCAAAATGTTCCCGACAGCAGAGAAAGCTTCTGATGAAGCCACTCTCGATCTCCTGACCCAGCGGATCCAGCTCCACGAAAAAAGCGCGTGGATGCTTCGCTCACTGATCGAAGAATAGCCCTGATCCACCACAACCACACCCGGCCTTCAGCCTTGAAAGCCGTTGTTTTGAAAAGGATCTGCCTGAATGTCAGGCAGGTCCTTTTTCATTCGGGTCAACCGTGTTATGAGAGAGGTCCATGACTTACGAGTTTGAACCCATCGGGATCGCAAAGACCCCCTTCACCCAGCGTTTCGGAATCCCGAGACAACCCGGCCTTGTTCCGTCCGCAACCGGTGTTCTTAAAATCAACGGGCATCCTGACTTCAAATTCGCACTCAAAACTCTCGAACAGTTCTCACACATCTGGGTGATCTTCGTATTCCATTCCCACGGTGGAAACAAATGGAAGCCAACCATTCGTCCTCCACGCCTGGGCGGCAAGGAAAAGGTGGGAGTACTCTCTTCCCGCTCTCCCCACCGTCCGAATCCGATCGGCTTGTCGGTGGTTGAACTCGTGAAGATTGATCTCGACGCTAAAGGCGGTCCCGAGCTTCACGTCAATGGAGTGGATCTTCTCGACGGAACCCCCATCCTCGACATCAAGCCCTACATCCCTTACGCGGACTCCGTTCCGAATGCGAATCCAGGCTGGGCAAAAGCGGAAATTGAAAAAACAGAAGTGGTGTTTGAACCGCTTGCTCTTGAAAAAATCGCACTCGCGGAACAAAAAGATCCAGGATTGAAGGATCTGATCGAGCAACTTCTCGCCATTGATCCTCGTCCGGGCTTTCAGAAGCGCGGGCTTCCACCGGAAGCGGAAGAATCACAAGGCAAGGATTTTGGCCTGCTCGTAAAGACCTACGATGTTCAGTGGAAAATTCAGGATAAAAAATTTGTGGTTTACGATCTCACGAAACCCAAGCCGGGCAAGAAAATCTAGATTCCCCACTCCGAGACCCATTGAGGGACCTGATAGGTAATCCATGCGCAGCCTTCGCCGGCGGTTCCGCCGCCACCGCTGAAATTCACGGCTCCCCAGCCACCCCCACCGCAAGAAGCACTCGCGTTTGCAGTTTGACCGTGGAATGTTTTGTTACCAGCACTGAAATTTCCGCCGCACGAAGCACCCCCACTCCCTCCAACAGAGCTCATGGGGCTTCCTCCCGTACAGGAAAAAGTAGTAGTACCGCCATTGGTACCATTGTCACCGCCACTACAATTATTTCCATCCCCTGCACCGCCCGGATGCCCGAGAACGAGTGAGCAAGTGGCATTTGGCGTGGCAGCGCCATACGAGTTGTCGTGTTCCGTGGATGGGCTTCCGGCATTTCCGTTGCTGTGCCCGTTATGTCCGCCACCGCCGCCACCGCCGCCGCCGATGATCTGAACCTGAAGGGAGCCTGGAACGAAGTCGGCAGGCAAGCTGAAGGAAGCCTTTCCTTGGAAATAAGCATTAAATCGGGCTATTTGATTTGGACTGGTATCACCGCCTGGCCAGTAGACGGCTTTGGGGGAACTCTGCAAACAGGTCAGTTTTCCGTCCATGGAGTCAGACGAGGTGAGACTGTACTGGGACATCAAGACAGTTGTTTCAGCCGCAGTGTAGAGCGTACCGTTCAAGTGCTTGAGAACCCCTCCGGTCATTCCGTAAGTCTGGTCGATTGTCGCAATCAGAGGACCGGTGGCGCCGTTCCGCAGACGTCTCGTGCTGTCAGCAAGACAATCCGCGGTGAAGTAGTTTTCATTACCCGGGTTTCCCGCCAGCTTGAAATTTTTCACCACCGTCAGATCACAGGAAGGCGTTGTGGACTGAGTCGATGCATTAAACCTTCCGTACCAGACATTCTGAATCTGGGACATGCAGAGCTCTTTTTTCAAAAGATTGGCTTCGAGCGCGCCTTCGTCAATACCACAAACTGCCTGTCCGTAAGCATCCATGTCGGTAATTGTCTGCGGAACCATGGTTCCAACGAGTCCCCCGTACATTCCAGGATCGTATTTTCCGGCTGGCTTGAGCATGTTCGCGGTGAAAAGAATGGAATCACAACTGATTTTCGCGTCCTGAGTCCCCTGAATATTCAGGGTGGAAACCGGAGCGGCGTAAGCTGCATCATTACCGTTGGAATTTGTGAACGTAGCCTGGATTGTTTTCAAATGAGGAATATTGGGCAAATCTACCACCTGCTCCACTTTCCATCCAATTTGAACAGATTGAGCCCGGTTACAAACTCCACCTACGGTCAGATCAGGACTGATCGGACACGTGGGAAGAACAAAAGTGGTGACCTGAATCGGACACTTCGTATCCGCCACCGCCCCCTTACAGTGAACACCATTCAGCGTATACAGACCGGTAATCAAGCGTCCATCCGGCGAAAATAAAAATGCAGGACTGGTTACCTGAGTCTGGCATTGCTTGCTTGTTCCAACCGGGAGAACACATCGAAACAGACTCTGATTCGCAGGTGCCGAAGCCTCTGCTCCAGTGATGCCTTCAGCTTGCGCAAGCAGGTCGTTGGTCCAGCCGGAAAAGTCACAGCCGGATGTAGCAAGAGAACAGTTGGCGGAACGCCGGATTGAATCCGGATCTTTAGCCGTGCTCTGAACCACGTTTCGAATCTGATCAAAATTGCTTTTTACCTGGATGACTCGCATCTGCCGGTTCTGTCCGACAAAAAGATTCGACATCCCCACCGCCGCAACGCCAACTAAAGCCGTCGCAATCAGCACCTCAACGATGGTAAATCCCCTAATGTTCCCCACCCTGTGATTTTAGCCTTGTTTCCGGGGGAAGCGAATCGCAGCGTGAACATTTAGTGTTACAAAAAATACACAGCTCAAGTGGAATAAAAACGCCCGCTTTGCCATCTAGAGGCTTAAGCGGGCGCTGTTCTGAGATTCACTTTTGAAATTTACTGATTTCTCAATTCATTTCATTTCGTTCTCTCATGCCTTATAAAGATGCATCGCTCATACCAGGCAAACACGAACACTGTACGGTGAGAGTCGGCGAACGATCGGTAGGCGGAAGCGTAGCTTCGGAAAAGGCTTATTTTTTACCTTTGGATTCGAGGTAGAGCTGAAGGGATTCAGTCAGAATGGAAAAGGAGAGATCGATCATCTCCGGATCCATCTCAAAGATGAGACGATGATTGAAATTGAAGTGATGATTGGTGGATGCAACCAGCATCGCAATCGCCTCTTTTTGTTTTTGAGTGACCTTGGCACCATCGAGATACTGATCCAGACTGTCTGCCAGATGAGGCAGGTTTTTATCGATGATCTGCTCGCGAATGGTTTTTGACATCTCACAATCAACGAGCGAACGGGAGACGCCGATTCGCATGAACTCTTCTTTGTTCTTCAGGTCGATCTCACCCGCCTTGAAGAAACGCTTGAGCGCGTCCTTGAAGTCCATTCCCTTTTCACGGGCGGGAAGTTCCTGGTTCGGACACTGATCGCGTCCCGCGAGAATGACTGGCTTCGAAGTGGCCTGGTCATGAAGAACTGCTTCAAGGAGTCCGGCCTTACCGCCAAAATACCGACCGATCAACGCTTCGTTCGCTCCCGCCTCTTTGGCGATGTCGAGAGTGCGCGTGTTCTCATACCCCTTCTGTGCGAAGAGTTTTGATGCGGCCGTTAAAATTGCGAGTTCGGTGCCTTTTCGGTCACGTTTACAAAAAACCATAGAATGTAATTGACTACATACTTATTTCAAATTAATCCTGAATGCAATGAAAAACACCCCATTCTGCATGTCCGAGGTCATTCCTTACCTCCTTCCGGTCATCCTTTTATCCGTATTTGCCCCGACCCCGTCCCGCGCGGTAGAAGGCACTTTGAGCCTGGAACAGTATCTGGGACAGGCACTTAAGGATTCTCCGGCAGTTCAAGCAAGCCGTGAAATCATCACCGGAACAGAACAAACCGCTTTGGAAAAAAATCTGATCCCGCGACTTTTCTTTCAGGGTGGACACACGATCGATCATCGTGAGTTTTCAAACGAGTTCCTCGGCGGACGCCTCATTCAGGATAACTACACTCTCGGAATCGAAGACCAGTGGACTTTCGGTCTCAATACCAAACTCAGTTACAATCTTCTGAACAACACGACGACCAATCTTCCTCCGATCGTGTTTCCTCCTTCCGGCAGCAATATCTATACTTCAGGACAAATCGAACTCGATATCACCCAACCCCTCTGGAGAAACTTCTTCGGTGTGGAAACCCGTGCAAATCAGACGGTAAGTGAATCCACTTCGCTTGCATCCCACTACGCGGAACGGTTCAAACTCAAGCAACTGGTTGCCACGGCCGAAACCGCTTACCACGCACTTGCGATCACGAACGCCCTCACAAAACTTCAGGAAGACCTGGTCGAGCACTCAAGAAAAATCCTCGAGTGGAACACCCGACGCGTGCGCGATCACATCGCAGACCGCGTGGACGAACTCCAGTCTCAGGCGAATTATCAGACTCGCAAACTGGAACTCATGAACAGCCAGGTTCTCATCCATACGGCGAAAGTGAATTTCAACACACTCCGCGACCAGCCCGGTGAAGACGTCGTTGAACAAGTCATTCTTCCCGACTCCGACACCGCGCTCGCCCTGTCCATTCCGGAAAAAGCGGATGTCACCGACGACATCAAGGCGGCCGAACAAAACGAACGCCTCACCCGCGCGAACAACGAACTCTCTCTTCAAAAAGTCCAACCCGATCTCAACCTGATTGCGTCTGCGGCTTTCAACGGAGTGGACGCCTATCTTTCACCGGCGATCTCCCAGTCCTTCACCACAAACAGCCCTTACTACTACATCGGTGTGAAATTCTCGTTCCCGCTCTACTTCAATGAGACCTCCGAGATCCGCGCTGGTCACGTGAAACAGCAGCTCGCAGCTGAACACACCACCGTTCAGACCCGTCTCAACACGGACCAGAACTGGCGTGATCTCGCCAGCCGCTTCAAGGAAGCAAAAGAACGCCTGAAGCTTGCGAGCGAAATCGTCTCCAGACAAAAAGAGAAGATGGACTACGAACGCCACCGTCTCGACCTGGGTCGGACCACCACTTATCAGGTTCTCGTTTTCGAGCAGGATTACGCGCTCGCGATGATCACGCATCTCAACATCGAGCAGGAACTTCTGAACCTTCATTCCCAACTTAAAGTTTACGCAAAAGACTGATTTATAAGGAAACACACCTATGGCACTAGCCGACTTATCCGTTAAACGCCCAACCTTCATTACCTGCATCGTTTTGTTGATGCTTGCGGTAGGAGCTTTCTCCATCACCAAACTCGGGGTCGACCTCTTTCCAGACGTCACCTTTCCGATTGTGTTCGTCAGCACCCCATATCAGGGAGCGGGACCTTCCGAGATTGAAACCCTCGTTTCAAAACCGATCGAGGACGAGCTTTCCACTCTCCCCGGCATCAAGCGCCTGAGCTCAGTGAGCCAGGAAGGCGTGAGCCAGGTAATCGCCGAGTTCACTCTTGAAACCGACGTCAAGTTCGCGGAGCAACAGGTCCGGGACCGTGTCGGTGGCGTGAAGCACAACCTTCCCAAGGACATCGACGAACCGGTCATCCGCCGTCTCGATCCGGCTGACCAGCCAATCATGATTCTTTCCCTCTCAACCAAGGAACCGATTTCCGAAGGGGATCTCTTCGATGTCGCCGACGACAAGATCCGCCCGAAACTCGAGCAGATCGACCAGGTTGGACAAGTGGATGTTCTCGGAGCGAGAAAGCGTCAGATCAAGGTTTCCTTCGATGCTAAAAAAATGAAGGATCACGAGCTGAGCCTGACTTATCTGAATTCCCGCCTGCAAGCGACCGGGGAAAACATCCCGGCCGGAAAACTTGAAGAAGGCCGTTCGGAATCCATCGTCCGGACCCTCGGTCAGTACAATTCCCTTTCAACGATCTCAAACACCATCATCAACTTCTTCGGTGGTGAACGCTCCCTCCGGGTGAAGGATCTGGCGACGGTTGAAGACTCGCTTGAAGACGAACAATCTCGTGCCTACATCAACGGAAGCAAGTCCCTCTTCATCTACGTTTACAAACAGAGCGGTGCAAACACCATTGCGGTTTCAGACAGCGTGTTCAAACGGGTCGCTCAACTCGGACCTGAGCTTGAAAAACTCCCGGGCCATCCAACCATCACCATGGTGCGCGACGGCTCACTTCCCATCCGTCAGAACGTGGAAGACGTGAAGGAATCCATCTTCTTCGGGATCGCACTGGCGATCATCGTCGTGTTCTCCTTCCTCCAGAGCAGCAAATCAACGCTCATTACGGCGCTTGCCCTGCCAAACTCACTTCTCGGTGCATTCATCCTCATGTGGATCTGCGGGTACACGATCAACATGATGACCTTGCTTGCGCTCTCGCTCGCGGTCGGTCTCCTGATCGATGACGCGATCGTGGTACGGGAAAACATCTATCGCCACATCGAGATGGGCAAGACTCCGCTCAAAGCCGCTCTCGAAGGAACCAAGGAAGTCTCTCTCGCCGTCATCGCAACCACGCTGACCGTGATCGCGGTCTTCGGTCCGGTTGCCTTCCTGAAAGGCGTGGTCGGTCAGTTCTTCAAACAATTCGGTTTCGTGGTGTGCTTCGCGATGGCGATCAGTCTCTTCGATGCCCTCACCATTGCACCGATGCTCTCCGCTTATTTCGCGGGAAAACCTCACGGTGAAAAGGGCTTCTTTGAGAAAATCTTTGCGCCTTACCTGAATGCATTTGAACGCGCTCAGGTCTGGATGGAGAACAAATACGAACTCATCCTGAAGGCGGTCCTGGCTCGTCCGGCACGCGCACTGGGTATCAGCGTCGCCATCTTCTTCCTCTGCATGTACACTGGAAAATGGGTTCCAAAAACCTTCCTTCCGCCGCAAGATGCCGGTGAATTCTCCCTCGATTACGATCTTCCTCCGGGAGCTTCCCTCGATTCCACTAACAAGGTCGGGGACGAAATCGACAAGTCCATTCGCAGCAACAAGGAAGTATTGATTGCGGCTCTGACTGTCGGGAATAAAAACAACGAATCGAACGTGGGAAGCTTCTACATCCGTCTCGTTCCGGCACACGATCGGAAACTCAACACTTCCGAGGTGAAGGAAAAGATCCGGAACCAGCTGAAGGACTTCGCTTATGCGAACCCGAAGGTGAAAGACTACGATGCGGTCGGTGGCGGACAACGTCCGTTCAACTTGAACATCGTTGGTTCGGACCAGGAACAACTCGAAAAATACACGATGGCCTTGCTCGAAAAGCTGAAGAAGCACCCGGGTCTGAAAGACGTCGATGTGAACTTCCGTCCGGGTAAACCGGAAGTGCAGCTCGCAATGAACGAGAAACGCGAAAGCGAACTCGGGATCACTCCGACCACCCTCGGGATCGAGATGCGGAACCTGATCGAAGGGATCAACGTCGCAAAATACCGCGTGAACGGAATCGAATACGATGTCCGCACCCGCCTGAAAGACGATCAACGCAACGTTAAGAAAAACTTCGACCTCTATTACGTTCCAAATTTGAACGGAAACCTGGTCAAGCTCTCGGATGTGGCTTCAAAAGAAGAGAAGTCCGGTCCATCGAAAGTGAACCGTCAGGACCGTTCCCGTTATATCCAGATCCAGGCCGATATCGCGCCAGGAGCCGGTATGGGAGACGTCATGAAAGACATCGATACGATGTTTAACACTGACTTCAAACTTCCGGTTGGAATGCGCTATGCGTACGTAGGTCAGGCAGAGAACTTCAAGGAACTCGGAGAGAGCATGGTCACCGCACTCATCTTCGGTGTCCTCTTCATCTTCCTCGTGCTTGCGAGCTTGTATGAATCGTTTGTGACTCCGTTCACGATCATGCTCGCACTCCCACTTGCATTCTGCGGATCTCTCGTCGCTCTCGCGATCACCCAGCAATCCCTGAACATCTTCTCGATGATCGGTGTGATCATGCTCCTCGGGGTGGCGGTGAAAAACTCGATTCTTCTCGTGGACTACGCAAATCAGCTGATCCAGCAAGGCGTATCGAGAACCGAAGCCATGATCCGGGCCGGCCGCACCCGTTTGCGTCCGATCCTGATGACTTCCTTGGCCCTCATCGCGGGAACCATCCCGATTGCGGTGGGCTTAAACGAGGCTTCTCGTCAGCGGACTTCCATGGGGATTGCCATCATCGGTGGTCTCGTGAGCTCCACTCTCCTCACCCTGATCGTGGTACCGGCAGCGTTCTCATTTGTAGATCGCTTCCGTCTCTGGTCACTGAGCAAGACGAAGAATTTCTTTGGAGTGACGGACGCTCCTGTGCATAAAGAAACGCTCGAGGAATCGATTTCTCCTGACGATGCTTTGCCTCAGTAAAAAGGTGGTCCCCTACTTTTGGTAGCGCACCTGTGTTGTTTTAGATGCGGCTCCAGTCCACTCGGACTGGGGCCGTTTTCATTCTTACTGGACTTAAAACTCAAACACTTGTTTTGCGATCAGATTTCAAACCACTCTCTGGCATAATCGTTGCTCTGTCTTGTCACACAAAAACAAGGAGAAGAAACGTGTTCAATGCGCTAAAATATACTCAGGAATTGGAGAAAGCTGGATTTACCCGCAAACAGGCGGAGATAAGTTTAAATCTGCTGATCGAAGCCATGACTGAAAACTTTGCTACAAAGACTGATCTGAAAGAATTAGAATTTAAAATGGAGTCTCGATTTCAGACCCTCGAAACGAAAATGGAATCAGGATTCCGGGAGCTTGAGTCCAGAATTATCATCAAACTTGGAGCACTCATGGTGACTTTGATCACCCTTGCCGTGGGAACCTCTGCCACTCTTTTCAAGTTGATTCAGTCTTCCGGAAACTAGTTCGCTTCTTCGACGGCTGGATTCACACTAGCGGATACTTCATTCACCACAATGGACGCACAAGCCAGACCGAAAGCGCCGGTCACAAAGCTTGCGTTCCCCAGAATCACATTCCGGTTATCGCAATTGAAGAATTCGTTTTTGCCTTGGGGGCAAACGCAGCGGAATCCTTTTCCGTTATCGTAGTTCAACTCCATCGGAGCGCGGGTCTGCTCTTCGGAGAAAACAGCTGGAATGTTGTAGAGACCTTTATCTGGAAACGCGTACTGGTTTCTCAGGATCTTGCGAATCGCTTTTGCAAGTGGGTCCACGTTGGTTTCAGAAAGGTCCTTCACGCGAATGCGAGTTGGATCCATTTTTCCACCGGACCCCGTTGAAGTGATGAGACGGATATTGGAATCACGACATCTTGCGATCAGGTGACACTTCGGAGTCACACTGTCGATGGCATCGACGACGAAGTCCGGGCAGGAACCATGAATCTGTTCCGCTTCACCAAAAATTTCGTCCGCAAAACGAGCATTGTAAAATTTAACGATGGCATGAATGTTTGCCTGTGGATTGATCTTGCGAAGACGGTCCGCCATCACTTCCACTTTTTTCTCACCCACGAGTCCGTTCAATGAATGGAGCTGGCGGTTGAAGTTCGTAATGCAGATCTCATCGAAATCCACGAGCGTGACTTTACCCACACCGGAGCGCACGAGGGATTCAGCTGCAAAGGACCCCACCCCACCCACGCCCACGATCATCACGTGAGTCTGAAACAATTTCGCCATCGCGGGGTCACCCACGAGTCTGCCCATGCGATCGAAGCGACGGTGAAGACGATACGTCTCCATCTCCGCGTCGGTCATCGGAAGAATGGGTTTTTCCTGCCCGTTTTGGGTTTCATTTTCAGTAGTCAGGTCGTGGCTCATACCCCAGTGATTTACCCCATACGGCGCCACGTGTAAAGACAGCGTTTCCGCCGAAATCAGGACCGGTTCAGGCGGTGAATTTCACAAAGTTTTCGGCCACTTTGGTCTGAAGCTCGACCAGGTCCACGCCGAGCAGAGCCGCAGCTCCGGAATACACATCGGTCACCAGAGCGCTCTCATTTCGACCATCCTCCCTCCAGGCCTGATGAGGTGAATCCGTCTCAAAAAGGAGATTTTCAAGTGGCGTCTGGGTGAGGGCCTTCTTCACTTTTTCATGCCGGTCCTTCCAGAGGATGGTCCCACTGAATGAAAGAAATGCTCCGAGCTTCACCCATTGCTTTGCCACTTCAGCAGATCCGGAAAAGCTGTGAATCAACATCGGGAGATCACTCGCACCGGTTTCACGCACAATCTGAAGGGCCTGCTCATGAGCAGAGACGATGTGGAGAACAAGCGGCTTTCCAAAACGAAGGGCGAGCGCGATCTGTGCGCGGAAGAAATACTCCTGATCCGCAAACCGTTCCGGATTGCGTTTGGAATGAAAATCGAGACCCGTCTCACCAATGGCTTGGGCGTGAGGCGCTTCAATTTCAAGACACTTGAGTTCTTGATCCAGCACTTCGCGCGACTTTGATTCGATCCACCAGGGATGAATGCCAAAACTCGTGAGAATGGTTTCCGGATGGGAAGCGTGAAGCTTCTTCTGATTCTCCCACTCAGGCGGTTCAACTCCACCAAGGAGAATGTGCCTCACGTTGTTTTCATGAGCCCGCTTGATCCACTCCCCTGCTCCGGAAAAAGGTTCCGGCTCGGAAAGGTGGCAGTGCGCATCGATGAAAAAAGGCTTAGACATGTTTCAACAGATCTAAAAATTCCTTGCGGGTGGTGGGCGAAGAAATGAATTCTCCACGCATCGCGGAGGTGATGGTCTTCGAATTCTGTTTCTCCACTCCACGCATCATCATGCAGAAGTGAGCCGCTTCGATTACAACTGCGACTCCGAGTGGATCGAGAATTTCCATCAGTGCGTCCGCAATCTGCGCAGTCATGCGTTCCTGAACCTGAAGTCTGCGGGCAAAAACATCGACCACGCGCGGGATCTTGGAGAGACCGATGATTTTTTTGTTGGGGATGTAACCCACGTGAGCCTTGCCGAAGAACGGCAGCATGTGGTGTTCGCAGAGAGAATAGAGTTCGATGTCGCGGACAATGACCATCTCGCTCGACTCCGCTTTGAAGAGGGCGCTTCCCACTACTTGGTTCACAGTGGTGTGATAGCCCGAGGTCAGAAAGTGCATGGACTTTGCAAAACGCTTCGGGGTGTCTACCAGCCCTTCGCGCTTCGGGTCTTCTTTCAGAGCCACCAGGATGTCTTTCAACATCGGCTTGATGATCTCGATCGAATCCGGGGAAAGCGGTTCCTTCCGGCCTGACTTCTTTGGAGTTTCCTTGCGAGCGTTTCCCTTTTTCAGAATCATGAGACCATTCTACCGCATTTTCGGGCTCTCGTGACCAAAAAACAAAAAAGGGCCGGTGTTGCCACCAGGCCCTTTTTCTTCAAAAATTGGAACGAGAAATTATTTAACTTCTTTGTTCTCTTCTTTTTTAGGAGAAGCAGCTTTTTCTTCTTTTTTAGCTTCTTTTTTCTCGTGTTTGTGAGCTTTTTTAGCTTCTTTCTTTTCCATTTTAGTAGCTGGAGCAGTTGCTGCTGGAGCTTCTTTAGTAGCTGCTGGAGCTGTGTTCTCTTGAGCGAATGCTACTGAAGATACTGCGAGAAGAGCGATAACGATTGCGTTTTTCATGGTATAGACCTTTCGTTGTTAACGGTTATGCCCAGAGATTTTCACTAAATTGAAAATCAATCAAGCAATTTTTATAAACTTCTTACCAAAACCGAAATCCCCTGGCCGCCGCTCACACAAAGTGTAGCGACTCCCAAAGCCCCTGATTTCCCCTTTAAAGTATGGGAAAGGGTTACGAGGATGCGGGTCCCGGTTGCTCCGATCGGATGACCAATTGCAATGGATCCCCCTCTTGGATTCAGTTTTTCCACCGGAATTTTCAGCTCGCGATTGCAGGCAATGACTTGCGCCGCGAAGGCTTCATTGAGTTCAACGCTTTCCAGATCCTGAACCGTCAGCCCCTGTCTTGCGAGCAGTTGGCGGGTGGCTTGAATCGGACCGAGTCCCATGCGTTTCGGATCGAGCGCGATCACTTCGTAATCCAAAAGCTCGAGTTCACTTTTGTTACTCTTCTCTCCCGAAAGACGGACGAAAGCCGATCCATCCACAATTCCGCTGGCATTTCCAGCGGTTACAGAACCTGTCTTCTTGTCGAAAACCGGAGGGAGCTTCGCAAGGCTCTCCATCGTGGTGCTTCCGCGACGGTGTTCATCGTCCCGAAGGCCCGGATTCTTTTCGTCGCCCGGGATTTCAAAAGTTTCATCATTAAAGAGGCCGTTCTTCCAAGCCTGATCCGCCCGCTTCTGGGATTCAAGCGCGTACTGATCCTGTTCTTCGCGGGAAATCTTTAGTTCATGTGCAAGATACGTGTCGACGGTTGCTCCCATGAGTAGGTTTGCCATCGGGCAGAAAAATCCGTCCTGATGCATTCCATCGACTACTTCTGAGTTCCCCATGCGAAGTCCCCATCGCCCTTGCATCAGAAAATACGGAGTATTCGACATGCTTTCCACTCCACCGGCATAGACGGAGTTTGCTTTACCGAGAGCAATTTTTTCAGCACCGGAAATGATGGCAGTCAGACCGGAAGCACAAGCCTGGTTTACCGTGATCGCGGGAATGGTTTCACTCAAGCCTGAAAAGATCGTCGCCTGGCGAGCCGGATTCGGACGGGCACCGGCCTGACGGGCATGACCGAGAAACACCCACTCCGGATTCATCGCCCTTTCACCTTCCTGCTCAGCTGCGCGGCGCACACATTCCTTCAAGGAAAGTGCGGCAAGTTCAGACGCCGGAAAGCGCTTCAAACTGCCACCGAACTTCCCGATCGGGGTGCGGGTTGACGCGCTGACATAAATCGGTTTTGGAAATACAGAATGAATCTTAGCCATGCTATGCTTCTTACCATGCCCGACCACCCTCCACAACCCTCGGAGAAATCCCTCCGGGATCGTGTGCCCTCATCCGGTAAAAAAAGAATCGTGATGATCCTCACACTGATCATGTTCACCACGACCATGGATTTCATGGTGCTGATGCCACTCGGGCCGAAGCTGATGAGTTTGTTCTCGATCAGTCCGCAACAATTCTCTTTCCTCGTTTCAATCTATTCCTTCACCGCCGGAATTTGCGGATTCCTGGGCTCCCTTATTTTTGACCGAATTGACCGTAAATACGCACTGCTGGGCGCCTATGTCGGATTTCTGCTCGGAACCGTTTTTTGCGCATTCGCGACGAGCTACTCCGTTCTTCTCATTGCACGCGCCGTCTCCGGCGCATTCGGCGGACTTCTCTCCGGAATCAGTTACGCCGTGGTGGGTGATCTGTTTTCAATTCACGAGCGCGGTCAGGCAACCGGCAAGCTCATGGCTTCCTACTCGCTCGCAAGCATTCTCGGTGTACCGACTGGATTGTTTCTCGCGAATCATTTCGGCTGGCATGCCACGTTCGGATCGATCGTGGTCATTGGCTCCATCGCGTTGGTGCTCGCGATCCAGGTGATGCCGAACATCCGCTCCCATCTTCGCAGCCACTACTCCGGAATCTTTTCGGGCATCACCGAAAACTTCTCGGATAAAAACTCGAGGACTGCGCTCGCGACCACACTCTTCATGGTGCACTCGCAATTCGTCGTGATCCCGTTCATCAGTTCGTATCTCGTTTCAAACACGGGCTTCCCGGAAAACCATCTTCCGAATGTTTATCTGCTCGGTGGACTGGTCACCGTGTTGTGCGGGATTCTGATCGGAAAAGTCTGTGACCGTTACGGCGCACGCATGATCTTTAAAAAAACCGGACTCCTGTTTCTCATCCCGGTCTTCTTCATCACTCACCTGGGGCACGTTGGCATCGGCGTCACGCTTCTCGTGACGACTTCGATTTTTGCGCTCTCGAGTTTCCGGACCGTTCCCGGCATCACGATGATCGCGTCCAGCATTCCCCCTTCCCGCCGCGGAAGCTTCATGAGTCTCAACTCCTGCGTTCATCAACTAGGCTCCGCCTCCGCCACTTTTATGGCAGGCTGGCTCATTACCCAGGCCCCAGGCACTACGGAAATGACGGGATTTGCCCACATGGCCTGGATTTCAATGGGTTTTGGCCTCGTCGCCTATTTTCTCGGTCAGAGAATCCAGCTCGTCTCGTAAATACCACAGTGCTACCTTGCTCTCGTCAGTTAGGCGGGGTTAACATTGATGGTGATGAAACCCTCTGGCTGGATGCTGTTTGGTGCTCTTTTTTCGACTCTTTTTCTTCTCTCCGCATGCGGAGGTCAGAAGGACGGCATGGCAACCGTGACTCTCGTCACGGGCCTTGAGCATCACCTGAATCCAAACCTGATGGACTCCCTGGTCACTGTCCCCGCGAAAGTAAACGGAGTCACTTCCTGCGTTCAAAACCAGCTCTATTCCGGCTGGGGTTACAGCGCGAGATCTTCGAACAATAATCTCAACACTTTTCCGGTCGGTCTTCAAACACCGATTCTGTCCGCCGGTCAGACTCTTGCATCGGCTTACGGGGATGTCTTCGGGTGGTTGAACGCTTCAAATTTCGGCACCATCAGTATTCCAGCACCCATCGGAATACCGGTTGATTTCGGAATCATCGGATCCATCTTCACGAGCTCTGGCGTCGATGCAAGAGGGAACTGCGTTCCCACCGCAAATTCAGAAACCTATTCCATCATCGGTCACTCGACTGCGACGATTTCAGGAAACACCTCGCTTCCAATTCGAGTCTGGACTCTGAACGCAACGACACCTCCCGGTTACACCGCCACTCTTGAAAAACAGGATTGTTCACAAACAAACGACAACGACGTTCAAGCCCAGTCCTGCCCGAATTTAAACTACAACATGGTGACCATTGCCGCAGGAACCATCCAGGGATATGTTCCCGGAAACTTTGTTCAATTTGAATACTTTCAGGATCAGACTGATCCAGGCAAACACGTCACTCAAATCCTTCCGATTACAGCCTCCGGTTTTTCGCAGTTCAATTCATTTCTTCCGGACCTTGATCCACTGGTGATCACGATTCTCGACATCAACCGCACTCCGGTTGAACGCGCAACCTGGAGAAGTGATGAGAACGGCCTCGGCAAAAACACATCATCATCTACAGCAGCTTCAACGGCGGCAACCGCTCTGACAGCGACTCCGACACCGTCTTTCACCTACATCGCGAACAAAACCTTTTCTCAGGATACGCTTCAAGTAACTCACGGTGGAGGCGTCACCCCGCCAGGTAAATTCCAAATCGTCCAGATGAGACTCGTTCCGGGCGGATTCAGCATGGCTTGGAACAACAGCTCCGACGCAACTTCTTACGTTGTTGGTTGGTCCCCTGTTCCCTTATCTGATGCCTCATTCACCCCGCAATTCGCGGCCACTTCCGGAAACTCTTTTTCAACCACGCTGACCACTCAACCGTCCGGCGCCGTTTACCTCCGGGCTCAAGCGCAGCAAACGGGCGCGAATGGCTTGATGAAGCAGCTCAGCTCGAATGACTTTTTGTTCTACGCATTCACCACCACTCCAAGCACCAGTCCCAGTATCGGCGGTGCAACCGTTTCCTGGTCGACAGGTCCAGTAGGAATTGTTCCGGACAAATACTTGCTCCGTTTCGGCCTGTTCAGCAACATGAGTGGGCCGTACCCGACCGGGTACAGCAATGGAATCCCCGTCACGCCTGGAACCGGTGGTTCGGGCTTCGCGACCATCACCGGTCTGACTGCCGGCACCATATATGGCTTGGTGGTCGAGGCCTATTCCAATGGCCAGCTGGTAGCCATTTCTCCGGAGACCGCCTTTACAACCACTCTTCTGTGACCGGCAGTGCCATAAGCCTAAATCTCGTGATTTTTCCCGCGTTTCAGGGTTAAATAAAGGCCATGAGCCACACGATCCAATACCCTGCCGGCAATGTACTGCTCCGCAATTTGACCAAGCGGTACCCGGTGATCTCTCACGGAAAAGGCGTTCACCTTTTCGATCAGGACGGAAAGAAGTATTTCGATGCTTCCGGCGGAGCTCTGGTCACTTCTCTGGGACATGGAAACAAAGAGATCGTAGACAAGATCGCAGCTCAGATGGCGACCGTCGCCTATGTGAATGGTATGCAATTCACTTCCGATGTCATGGAAAAGGCCGCAGCCAATCTTGCGAAGAAAGCCTCGGCCATCGGACTCGACAAAGTCTGGTTTCTGGCTTCCGGTTCCGAAGCGGTTGAATCCGCGATCAAGTACGCGCGCCAGCTCTGGGTAGACCGCGGCTTCCCGGATAAACACAAACTCATTTGCCGCACGCCCGGCTATCACGGAAACACGCTCTACGCGCTCTCCGCTTCCGGTCGTCCCCACTACAAAAAAGTTTATGGCCCCCTTCTCTCTCCGGTTTTGACCGTCGCAGCTCCCTATGGCTACCGCTGTCCGGTGGATTATGTTTCCAAGGGAGCGGATTTCTACGCGCAAGAACTGGAAAGCCTGATTGCGAAAGAGGGAGCTGAATCCATCAGCGCATTCATTTTTGAAACCGTGAGTGGATCCTCTACGGGTGGCTGGACTCCGCCGCCGGGATATTTTACAAAGATCGAAACGATCTGCAAAAAGAACGACATTCTCATGATTGCGGATGAAGTGATGTGCGGCTCGGGTCGCACCGGAAAATTCTTCGCCTGCGAACACTACGGCTTGAAACCGGATCTCGTGGTTCTCGGAAAAGGTATCAACGCAGGCTACATGCCAGTTGCAGCCGTGATCGCGAAGGAAAGCGACATCGCCACCATGAAACGCACGAGCGGCGGATTCCTTCACGCACAGACTTACATGCAATCACCGTCCATGGCGGCAACGGCTCTCGCCGTGCTCGAGTATATGGATCAGAACAAGGTTCTTGAGAAATCGCATGCTGTTTCCGAACACTGGATTTCTGAACTGAAGAGCCACCTCGAAGGTCTTCCGCATGTCGGCTGCGTGACCGGCATCGGTCACATGGCAGGCGTTGAGTTTGTCGAAGACAAGGCGTCTAAAAAACCATTTCCAATTGCACAGAAAACCGCTCAGCGTCTCGTCCAGCACGCGCAGGACCTGGGTCTGATTCTCTGGCCGAATTACGGTCAGGCGGACGGCGTGAACGGAGATCTCATCATCATGGGCCCGTCCCTTCTCATGACGATGGCCGAAGCCGACGAGTGTATCGCCCTTTTAAAAACAGCCATTCAAACTTTTAACTTTCAACCGTAACCAGGAGTCACTATGTCAAAACCATTCAAGATCACCTACTCGGCATTAAACGCAGACATGAGCATCATCCACAAGGAATTCGACGAAGCGTACGCGAAGTTGAAATCCGAGCTTGGCTACACCGTTCCTTCCATCATCAACGGGAAGGAAGTGAAGGGCAGCAAGGTTCACAAGAAATTCAATCCAGCGAACACGGGTGAACTCATCGCGAACTATTCCGCGATCGGCGAATCCGACCTGAACGAAGCTTTCATCGCATCCAAAAAAGCACAACGCACCTGGGGCGCGACTCCATGGCAGGAACGCGTGAGCATCACCAAAAAAGCAGCGGACATCATTCGCGATCGTCGCATGAAGATCGCAGCCCTCATGACCCTCGAAGTGGGCAAAAACCGCATGGAATCCCTCGGTGATGCCGAAGAATCCGCAGACCTCCTCTGCTACTACGCAGAACAACTGGAAAACACTCAAGGCTTCATTCAACCGCTTGGAAAACTTTCTCCGAACGAAAACACTCAGGACGTCCTTCGTCCTTACGGCGTGTTCTCGGTGATTGCACCCTTCAACTTTCCGATGGCACTCGGCGCGGGCATGGCTTCGGCAGCAATCCTCGGCGGAAACTCCGTCATCCTGAAACCCAGTGACGATGCTCCGGGCACTGCTTATGAAATTTATCTCGCTTATCGCGATGCGGGTCTTCCAGAAGGCGTTCTTCAAGTCGTCTTCGGAAACGGCCCGGCACTCGGCGAGTGGATGACCAAACATCCCTTGTGTGATGGTGTTGCATTCACCGGAAGCAAGGCTGTGGGAATGAGCATTCTCCGCACCTTCCACTCCGGCTCCTTCACCAAACCGGTTTTAGCTGAACTCGGCGGAAAAAATGCGGCTTTCGTCTGCGCAACGGCCGATCTCGACAAAGCAGCACAAGGCTCAATGAAGAGTGCATTCGGACTCTCCGGCCAGAAGTGCAGCGCCCTCTCCCGTCTTTATGTTCACGAGAGCGTTTACTCCGCATTCATGGACAAACTCCTTGCTCAGGCAGCGAGTGTGAAGATCGGTGACCCTTCCAAACAGGACGTCTACATGGGACCGGTGATCAGCCAAAAATCAGTGGAGCGCCATCTTCAAGCGATCAACGAAGCCAAAGCAATCGGAAAGATTGCATTCGGCGGAACCGATCTTCGTGGCAACAACGAATACAAACACGGTTACTTTGTTGATCCAACGATTGCCGAGCTTCCTCAAACTTCCCGTCACTTCAAGGATGAGTTTTTCACTCCGTTCCTCGCCGTGACCAAATTCAAGAATCTGGAAGAAGCCATCGCGGATGCGAACAAGGCTGAATATGGTCTGACCTCCGGAATCTTCACCGGCGAAAAGAGCGAGATCCAGTACTTCATGGACAACATTGAAGCGGGCGTACTTTATGCGAACCGCGCAACCGGAGCGACTACTGGCGCATGGCCGGGCGTTCAATCTTTCTGCGGCTGGAAAGGGTCCGGAGTGACCGGAAAAGGCGGCTGCGGCCCTTATTACGTGTCCCAGTTCATGCGTGAACAGTCCCGGACCATCATGGAATAGGCGCTTTGCCGCCAAGCGAAAAAGAGTAAACTTGCTGACATGCGGAATCCTCTCCCGGGGGTTCCGCATTTCTGTTTTTTAAGGTAGTTTTGGAGGATGCAACAACTCAAACGCCCTGAAATCAAAATTGCTCCTCCTGGTCCAAAAGCGAAGGCGATGATCGAACGTGATCACGCAGTAACCTCCCCTTCTTACATCAAGGAATATCCATTGGTGGTTGAAAGTGGTGAAGGTTCATTTGTTTATGACGTGGACGGAAACTCCTATCTCGATTTCATGGCGGGGATCGCAGTGACCTCAACCGGTCACGCTCACCCGAAAGTGGTGAAGGCGATTCAAGATGCAGCTGCAAAATTCCTGCACATCTGCGGAACTGATTTCTATTACGAATCAATGGTCACTCTCTGTGAAAACCTGTCGAACGTGGTGAAGCCTTACATGGGTCCGAGCAAGGTGTTCCTCACGAACTCCGGAACCGAAGCAGTGGAAGGCGCGATCAAACTCGCCCGTTACCATACGCGCAGAACCAAGATCATTGCATTCCGTGGCGCATTCCACGGCCGCACCATGGGTGCGATCACGCTGAACTCTTCCAAGCCGGCTCAGAAGGCGCACTTTGGACCGCTCCTCCCTGAGATCTACCACCTTCCTTATTCAAACCCTTACCGTTGTGCATACAAGAATGAGAAGACCTGGTGCGAACAGAACTGCGTTTGCGGAAAGAAGCTCGAAGACGAATGGTTCACTTCCCACTTTGCTCCGGAAGAAGTGGCAGCGATCTTCGTTGAGCCGATTCAAGGTGAAGGCGGATACGTCATGCCTTCCAAAAAATTCCTTCAGGACCTTCGCTCCATCTGCGACCGTCACGGCATCGTTCTCGTGTTCGACGAGATCCAATCCGGAATCGGCCGTACCGGTGACATGTTCGCCGCAGAAACCCTGGGCGTGACTCCAGACATCATCCTTTCCGCAAAAGGGATCGCATCCGGTATGCCAATCGGTGCAATCATCGCAAAAACTTCCGTCATGACCTGGGGTCGCGGAACACACGGATCCACTTACGGCGGAAACCCGGTTTGCTGTGCAGCTGCAAATGCCACTCTTGAAATCATCGGAGCTGAGCTTCCAAACATCCGTAAAACCGGAAAGTTCTTCATCGAAGAACTGAAGAAACTTCAGAAGAAACATTCAGCTATTGGCGATATTCGCGGAGTCGGGCTCATGATCGGTGCCGAGTTCATCCTGGCAGACGGATCTCCTGCGACCGAATACGTCGGAAAACTGGAACAACTCGCATTCAGAAAAGGTCTTCTCCTTCTCTCTTGCGGTAAGTCCACGATCCGTTTCGCTCCTCCACTCGTCATCACTCAGGACGAAATTACGGTCGGACTCGAAATCCTTGATCAGTGTCTTGCTGAACTGGGAACTCCATAACCATGGAGCCGCGTGTTCGCAAACCGAAGTTGAAAGAAAACAAGATCGTTTCCATGAAGGAAGCGATTCAGGACACGGTGAAACCGGGTTGTGAGCTTTATATCGAAGGCTTCACTCACCTGATCTCCTTTGCGGCTGCACATGAAATCATCCGCCAGGGAATCAAGGACATCATTGCAATCCGCCTCACACCCGATCTCGTCTACGATCAAATGATCGAAGCGGGCTTGGTGAAGAAACTTGTTTTCAGCTGGGCCGGCAATCCGGGCGTGGGAAGTCTCCACGCACTCCGCCGCCGCTCCCAGAAGGATTCCGCTTCGAAACTCGAACTCGAAGAGTACTCTCACTTCGGAATGGTCGGCCGCGCCCTTGCGGGAAGCTCAGGCCTCCCCTTCTGGCCGCTCAAGAACTTCGAGAACACGCACATCGCGGAATCGAATCCAAAAATCCAATCCGTCACTTGTCCTTACACCGGTGAAAAATTCGCGACTGTTCCAGCACTCCATCCGGATGTAGCGATCATTCACGTTCAACGCGCGGACAAACAGGGTAACGCACAAGTCTGGGGCCTCATGGGAACCCAGAAGGAAATCGCGTTCGCTTCCAAACA